>ERZ1106963.45-NODE-45-length-168625-cov-8.282725_pt1 | contig 168625 bp, 157 predicted proteins | sample MGYA00403681_ERZ1106963 | MGnify/ENA primary metagenome ERZ1106963 (study PRJEB35170, sample SAMEA104062407) | human gut metagenome | biome: human gut; feature: human-associated habitat; material: faeces | place: Denmark | collected 2012-05-03 ...
CTTCATTTATAATTCACTATTTATTAACTTTTTAAATTCAATTATTTATGAAACAGAAAGATTTGATTCTTGATTTCAATCTCTACTTGTGTGAGAAGTTTGGCTACAGAGAAAGCTGTAGCGTGATGCAAAATGCCAATGGCCTTTGTGTGGACATCCGTGAGCGTGATTTGGACTGCTACATCCGCTTTTGGGAGTATAGTTGTGGAAGGGGCAACTTCCCCGACTGGAGCATCATCATTGTGCGCAGTAACTTCAAAAAGAACCAAACCGAAAGCCTGAAAGACTTGGCTCGTTTCTTCAAGGAGTACATGCCACGCTATGGTTACAGATACCTCTGTACCGAAGGTGATGACTACAAGTATTATCAGACGCTCGGTCTGAAACTCATCCATCAAGACCTGTTCGGGCAAGAAAACTATGGATTGGCAATGAAGGATTTGAATGTCTGACATTTGATTTAGGGCTAAGGAGGGGATTTTCCTCTCCTTTTCTCTTTATATAGCAGATAATTTTATATCTTTGCAAACGAATAAACGATAAATATATGAACGCAATAGGCATACTTGAACAGCAACAAGCTAATGAAGTTTTAAGATTGGAAATAGCATATTCCAATCTTTATAAAGCGTATATACAGGGAGATAGAAATAAAATGATAAGTCACTATATTGCTACAGGCTATATAGGCATTCCTAATTTTGCAGAATCAGTAAAAAGCAATACGAAACAGGAAATGTTCTCTAATGGAATTTTACCTGACATATTTCCAACTTCCATTGACAACATCACAGATGATACATTATTGCGAATGAATGTTGTGGGATGTTTGAAAGCCTTACAAAATGAGATTAATATTCGCAATATATATCGAACCCATTACTCATATGCACAAAATATTCTTTATCAGCCTAATCACATATTTAGACAAGAAGAAGTTTTATATCAAGACCCACATGGACAACAACTTAAAGTTGCCGATATACTTGCGGTATCTAAATATGCAGTAAGCATTGTGGAAGCTCTTGCACCGGATAATGAAAATTTCGCAAAAGCAAATGCAGCAATTACAGCTCTACAGGGTATAGATGCAATACTTAACAATAAACCAGAAGATAAACCAGTCAACAAGATGTTGCATTTAGTAACAAGTTTCATCTCCTCTGTCGTAAAATCATCTATTAAGAATGATGAAACAAAACATGGAGTTACAATAACAGCATTAATGGTTGATTTAACTATAGACTTCTTATGTAAAGAATAATACAATGGATAAACCCATGAATCGGATAAAAGAGGTGCTTGAAGAAAGAGGCATCAAACAAACTTGGCTGGCTGAGAAACTTGGCAAGAGTTTCTGTATAGTCAATGCGTATGTATGCAACAGACGGCAACCAAGTTTGGAAGTGCTATTTGAAATTGCTGATATATTGAATATTGATGTGAAAGAATTAATAAACGAAAATAGATAATATGGCTAAAACAAATACTGTAGAAATAGGCTTCGAAAAAGAAATTTGGAAAGCTGCTGATTTATTAAGAGGAAATATAGATGCCTCTGAATATAAGTCAGTAGTTTTAGGACTTATTTTTCTTAAATATATATCCGATAGATTTGAAGCGAAATACAACACTTTGTTAAAAGAAGGTGATGGCTTTGAAGAAGACAAAGACGAATACACTTCTGAGAACATTTTCTTCGTTCCGCAAGAAGCAAGATGGAGTGTTGTTGCCAAAGCCGCTCATACAGCAGAAATTGGAACTGTCATTGATAATGCAATGCGGTTAATAGAGAAAGAGAACATCCGCTTGAAAGGGATTCTTCCGAAAAACTTTGCACGTCCCGAATTAGACAAAAGGCGTTTAGGGGATGTCGTTGATTTGTTCACCAACATCCAAATGAAAGAGCACGGTGATTCAAAAGACATTCTTGGACGTACCTACGAATACTGTCTTTCCAAATTTGCAGAAGCGGAAGGTAAACTTGCTGGAGAGTTCTACACGCCAGCTTGTATCGTTCGTACGTTGGTTGAAGTGTTGCAGCCCTACAGTGGACGTGTGTACGATCCGGCTTGTGGTTCGGGTGGCATGTTCGTTCAGTCGGCAAAGTTTATCGAACAACACCAAGGAAATATCAACAACATTTCTGTTTTCGGACAAGACAGCAACCCTACTACATGGAAAATGGCACAAATGAACTTGGCAATACAAGGAATTGAAGCCGATTTGGGCAAATTCAATGCCGATACATTCTTCGAAGACCAACACCCCACCTTGAAAGCTGATTTCATCCTTGCCAATCCTCCTTTCAATCTTAGTGATTGGGGTGCAGATAAGTTGCAAGAAGATGTTCGTTGGAAATATGGTATTCCTCCAGCAGGAAACGCCAACTTTGCATGGTTACAACACATGATACACCATCTTTCACCCACAGGACGCATCGGTATGGTATTGGCTAATGGTTCTCTTTCCTCCCAAAGTGGTGGTGAAGGTACGATTCGTGAAAATATTCTGAAAGCCGATTTGGTGGAAGGTGTCGTAGCTATGCCCTCACAGCTTTTCTACACAACAGGTATCCCTGTATCTTTATGGTTCTTGAACCGTAACAAAGAGCAAGTAGGAAAAGTCCTCTTTGTAGATGCTCGTAATATGGGTACAATGATCACTCGCAAATTGCGAGAGCTATCGGAAGAGGATATCGCAAAAATAGCGAAAACTTTCAACGACTTCAGTAATGGTATATTGGAGAACGAGAAAGGTTATTGCAAAGCAGTTACCCTTGAAGATATAGCAAAACAAGATTATATCCTCACTCCGGGACGATATGTCGGCATAGCAGAAACAAAAGATGACGGAGAGCCTTTCCAAGAAAAAATGGAACGATTGACAACAGAACTTTCCGACCTCTTTGCCCAATCCCACGATATGGAAGAGGAAATCAGAAAGCAATTAGCAAGTATCGGGTTCACGATAAAATAAACTTGCTATATTCTTCATTGCAAGCCAATCCTAAAAATGAAGAATATGAAAGAGAAATTAATTAAAGAAATCAGTAATGCGATGACAGAAGTATTAAGTATGGCTCAAATAGTTCAACTGAATAGTACTTTGCTGCAAATAGTTAGCAAATACACAATTACAGAAGACGGCGAAAAGTTGCATGAGGATTCTGCAACAAATGAACGCCTGCTTGAAGTCTTTTTGTCCGCAAAACAGGTAGAGGGATGTACTACACCTACTATCAAGTACTACGGTTCAACCATCAGGCAACTTTTTAAGAAGATGCCTAAAAAGGTCGTTGATTATTCCACCGAAGACATTCGTGCTTACTTGGCAGTATTTCAACGAAAGAACAAATCGAGCAAGGTTACGATAGATAATATCCGACGCATCTTCTCTTCGTTCTTTGCTTGGCTCGAAGAGGAGGACTACATCATCAAAAGTCCGGTTCGCAGAATTCATAAAGTAAAAACCGGAACACAGGTCAAGGAAGTGTTGACCGATGAAAACTTGGAACATCTGCGCGACCATTGTACAGAGATTCGCGACCTTGCCATCATCGACTTGTTAGCTTCTACAGGGATGCGTGTGGGCGAACTGGTCAAACTCAACAGAGAGGACATTAATTTCAATGAACGGGAGTGTATAGTGTTTGGTAAAGGCAACAAGGAACGCATCGTTTATTTCAATGCGCGAGCAAAAATCCATCTTCAACAATACCTTGCTACCCGAAAAGACCGTAACAAAGCTTTGTTTGTTTCGTTAGCCAAGCCCCACAACAGACTGGAAATTTCGGGCGTAGAAACACGCTTGAGAAAGATTGGCAAACAAGCCAAAATTGTACGTGTACACCCACATAAATTCCGGCGCACACTTGCAACAATGGCTATCGACAAAGGTATGCCAGTAGAGCAAGTGCAACGACTTTTGGGGCATGTCAAGATTGACACAACGATGCACTATGCTATGGTCAACCAAACGAATGTAAAACTATCACATCGCAAATTTATTAATTAGAATGTTATACGGATATTATATATATAATACACCACATCGTTTCAAATGTCGAAACAGGCATAGAAATGAGAATTTAGCTGTTTGTTTGACCATCTAATTTAGCCTCTATCTCCTTAATAGACGGCATAGTACCTTCAACTTTCTCAGGGTAGAGCTTTTCAAGCTCAAATTCGGATATTCCCAATGGAAGATTACTACCTTCCAAAGCGTATTGTGCAAGCAGAGAATCTTTTTGTCGGCAGATGAGCAAGCCGATTGTAGGATTGTCTCTTCCCTCTTTTTTAAGGATATGATTGCAAGCTACTACATAACCGCTTAACTGACCAAGGTCTTGAAAATCAAGCTCGCCTATTTTAACCTCAATCACTACATAGCACGACAATTTCAGATTGTAGAAAAGCAAGTCAATGAATTTCTCCTTTTGTCCTATCTGAAGCCGAAACTCTTTGCCCACATATGCGAAGCCAGTACCCAGTTCCAACAAGAATTGGGATATGTTGCCAAGTAGCGCATCTTTGAGCAGCTTTTCGTTGTACTGTCCTTTAATACCTGTAAAGGCAAAGTTGTATGGGTCTTTGGTCAGCTCTTGTGCGAGGTCGCTCGTTTCGTCAGGCAAGGTTCGTGTGAAATTGGTTAATGCCTTACCCTCACGCTCATACATACCTGAATCCAAAAAGTTGAGCATCACATCGCGACTCCAACCCTCTTGTATGGTCTTTCTCACATAATAGATAGCCTTTGCAGGCTCTTCGCTGCATTTATCTATTATATAGCGGTGGTATCCCCAAGGTATTGAGAATAAATCAGAATACAATGTTTCCACAAGTTGTGGAAGATTTACATTTTTAGATTCTTCCACAACTTGTGGAAGAATTGCGATGTATTGACTATAAAGGACATAGAACCGTTTTGCATAGCGGATAGAGGTTTCTGATAATCCTTCAATATCAGGCATTTCGTGGCGCAAGTCACGGCTCAATGTGGCATAAAATTTACTGCCATATTTATTATCCGCTTGTTTCTCTTCAATATCTTTGCCAAGTTCCCAATAAAAGCGAAGCATCTCTTTATTCACCTTTACAGCCGCCTTGATTTGGCTGCGCCGATAACGCTTTACAAGCTCCTTAACCCATAAAAGGTAATCCTTATCTAATATGCTTATTGATTTATTCATAATCATTTTTTGTTTCTATTTCATCAATTCTTAACTCGCCTGACATTAGCTTCGGTAGAAGTGTATCGCGAAGATATGCCAAACGTGAAATTTCAATACCATTTGCTTGTTTCGTTGAAAGAAGATTGGATGCAACTAAATTAAACCTTGCCACAACTTCTTTTGTAGGTATCACGAATGATTCTCTCTCAATTAAACTGTTAATGTTGAGATTTTTCAGTCCATTTGAACCATTTTCGTAAATAAACATCACTTTTGAATCATAAAGATATTGCCACATAAGATAAAAGAAAAATGAATAGTTCTCTTTTATTTCCAGTGACTTACAAAAGTTTGTGCATATAAGCGCATTGTCACAGTCTGCTATGAAAGACTTATCAACTAAAACAATGCGGCCAGTCGATTGTGTGGGCGAACCGCCTGAAATTTCTACAACCACATTTCCATCGCAAAGAGATTTTTCCCGAAAATTCTTTTCCAAGATGTAACGGATTGGCATTTTTCCTTTATTACCTTCCTTTATATTTGGAAAATCTGCACCTCGCATACAAAATGTTTTGATTGTGTGGTTTCCTGTTGGTTCATCTTTACCCCAATCACCAGACTTTACTTTTGTAACGAGGTATTCCAATGGCTTTATATCCCAACCTTTAGGTATCATCCCAAACTCGGAATCCACAAATTCACCGTCCTTGAAAGGCTCGAAATCCACGAACCACGCCTTGAACAATGCCTGTGCCTGCTGCTCTAAATTCTCATTTATCCGGCGGTTTAGCTCGATTTTATCATCAATGGAGGAAAGAATATCAGCAATGCGTTTCTGCTCTTCGAGAGACGGAAAAGGTATCTCAAACTCTTTTATTTGCTGTGCATTTAGATTTTGTTGTGCTCCACCGTTAGTAAGTGATGCAAGGTAAGAGTAATCATTGAACAAAGCATAATAAACGAATCTATAATCAGCTTTGGTGGAATCAATAGTTAGATTACAGCATGCTTGATTGGTCGTTAATGGAATCTTAGTAATAGCCGTTTTACCTGCTGTTGCTCCATACATTGCGACAATTACAGAATTGGCTGGAATCCATTTAGCCGATGAATTATTAAGCCCTTCTTCTGTTATAGTCTTTTCGGTTTCATAGATACGGTTGAAATTTATTTCTTTAGTATTGAGCCAAGGAATATTTCCGTCATAGTACTCAGCAACGGTACTCTTAGGAGTGCCGCCACTACATATATGAGAGCAAATTTGCTGTATATCTATTCTATTGTATTCTTCCATAAATGAGAATTTAAACATAGTTGCTTAACCCTTTATACAATGAATTGGATTCGTGAACATATCAATAAAATGCCAAGTTTCAACTACTTGGATAATCATATTTCAACCGTTGAATATACGGTTGAGACGAATCCCGATTTGTGTGTAGAGGTCTGTAAAAGTGTGATTGAAAGTATCTGCAAAACAATACTTACCAATCAAAACATTGACTATGATGCCAATGGAAAATTTCAAGCATTAGTAAAACAAACACTAAATAGCATACTAACTACCGAATGCCACAAAGAACAAATAAGCGAACTTGTTAGACGGATTGCATCCGTGACCCAACAATTGGGCGAAATACGTAACCAATCCGGTTTTGCATCGCATGGGAAGGACATAGAACATATTCCATTGGAAACAACCTTAGCCTTATTAGCAAGCAAAACAACAGACGTTGTGGGAGGATTTATTCTGCGCTCATATATATTCCATTCAACAAAAACAAATTCTAAAATTCGTTATGAAGATTGTCACACTTTTAACGAATTGTTTGATGAAGAGAATCCGCTGATATTGGGCGGTGTTATCCTCTCTGCCTCAGAAGCTTTGTACAAACAAGACTATGAAGCGTACAAGGAAGCGTATTATTCATATTTAGACAATCTAAAAAATTGATAGTTATGCCATTTACAGAAAACAATTACGAAAAAGCACTGATTGCTCTATTTGAGAATATGGGTTATCAGTATCTGTATGGTCCTAATATAGAACGAGACTACAGTCTGCCTTTTTATGAAGAACAGGTAGTCGACAGCCTATGTACAGTGAACCCGAAGAAACCCATTACTGCCATTCGGGAAGCTGTCGCCAAGTTAAAAAACATAGAAACAGGTAGTTTGATACAGAAGAATGAACTGTTTATGGACTATCTTCAACATGGCATCGAAGTTTCCTTCCATGATGGTGAAGAGATGTGCCATGAAATAGTCTATCTGATAGATTATAAGAACATAAAACGCAACCAATTTCAGATAATCAATCAATGGACTTTTGTGGAACACTCCGAGAAAAGAGCCGATTTAGTTGTCTTTATAAACGGATTACCGCTGGTCGTTATTGAATTGAAATCGCCTTCGCGGGAAGAGACCGATGCGTCAGAAGCATACAGGCAGTTGCGTAACTATATGATGGAAATCCCATCACTCTTTATTTACAATGTCTTTTGCGTAATGAGCGATATGGCTTGTTCCAAAGCCGGAACCATCACCGGCAAGGAAGATCGTTATATGGAATGGAAAACCAAAGATGGGCATTACGAAAGCAAAGAATTTGCAGACTATGACACCTTCTTTGAAGGAATATTCCCCAAAGAACGATTGATAGACATTATTCGTAACTTCGTCTGTTTTTCAAAAGACGAAGTTGGAGCAGCCAAAATACTTGCAGGCTACCATCAGTATTTTGCCGTAAAAAAGGCGATAGAAAGAACCAAACAGGCTACGGACAATGATGGTAAAATTGGCGTATTTTGGCATACACAAGGTAGTGGCAAATCCTTATCAATGGTCTTTTATGCTCACCTGTTGCAAGAGGAATTGCAACAACCTACCATTGTCGTGATTACAGACCGCAATGATTTAGATGATCAACTATACACACAATTCGCTAAATGCCAACAGTTTCTACGACAAACGCCTCAACAAGCCCAAAGCCGTAATAACTTGAAAGAGTTGTTAGAGGGAAGAAAAGCGAATGGGATTATCTTCACCACAATGCAAAAATTTGAGGAATCGGAAGAACCGTTATCATTGCGCAGAAACATTGTCGTCATGACAGATGAAGCACATCGGGGACAATATGGATTTGAAGAAAAGGTGGATGAAAAAACCGGAAAAGTATCTATCGGTACGGCACGAATTATTCATAATGCACTTCCCAATGCTTCGTATATAGGCTTTACTGGTACACCTATTTCCACTAAAGACAAGGATACAGTGGAAGTGTTCGGCGATTACATTGATGTTTACGATATGACACAGGCAGTTGCTGATGGTGCAACGTGTCCGGTTTACTACGAATCAAGAGTTATCAACCTGAACTTGGACGAAGCCACGCTCAAAGCCATTGACGATGAATATGAGTTACTGGCTGTGGAAGGTGCAACAGAAGAACAGATAGAAAAAAGCAAAAAAGAGATGTCGCATTTGGAAGAAATTCTGGGTGCTCCAGAAACGATTGCTTCTCTCTGTGATGACATATTGAAACACTACGAAGAAAACCGTCAATATGAATTGACGGGAAAAGCCATGATCGTAGCCTATTCGCGTCCAATAGCCATGAGTATTTACCACAAAATACTCGAACTGCGTCCCGATTGGACCGAAAAAGTGAAAGTGGTAATGACCAGCGGAAACAAAGACCCGGAAGAATGGCACGACATTATCGGTAACAAGCAATACAAGAAGGAGTTAGCCAAGCGGTTCAAAGACAACGATGATCCTATGAAGATTGCCATTGTTGTGGATATGTGGCTGACAGGTTTCGATGTTCCTTCATTGGCTACGATGTATGTATATAAACCAATGAGCGGTCATAATCTGATGCAAGCCATCGCCCGTGTCAATCGAGTATTTGACGGAAAAGCCGGAGGTCTTGTTGTGGATTATATCGGTATTGCCAAAGCATTGAAGGAGGCTATGCGCGATTATACCGGACGCGACCAACAGAATTTTGGTAATCCGAATATAAAAGAAACAGCATTACTCAAATTCAAAGAGAAACTGGAAATCTGTCGGGATATGTTTCACGGTTACAATTACAGCAAATTTCAACAAGGTACAGATGCAGACCGTGCACAAATCATAAAAGGAGGAGTAAACTTCATCATATCTCCTGATAAACAAGATATCCAACCGTTGTTTATGAAAGAGGCTACACTGCTACACAATTCCATTACGCTTTGCCGCAGTTTGCTTGACGAAGCACAACGCTTTGAAGCAGCATTCTTTGAAACGGTACGTACACTTCTTTCACGAATGACTGGCAAAGGCAAAGTTTCAAAAAGAGAAATCAACGCAAGGATTGGAGAACTTTTGAAACAAAGCGTAAAGAGTGATGGCGTAATCAATCTTTTCTCGAATGTAAAAGCTGAATTTTCATTGTTCGACCCCACATTCTTGGAAGAAATAGCCAAGATGAAAGAGAAGAATATCGCTATAGAATTATTGAAAAAGTTATTGGCAGAGAAAGTACAAATCTATCAAAAGACAAACCTTATTCAAGCGGAGAAATTTTCTAATTTGTTAAACAAATCCCTTTCATCGTACTTGAAAGGATTGTTGACCAATGAAGAAGTTATCCAAGAGTTACTGAAATTGGCAGCAGAAATTTCTGAATCAGAAATAAAAGGTAATGAATTAGGATTAACAGCAGAAGAGAAATCATTTTATGATGCACTCACTAAGCCACAAGCTGTTCACGATTTCTATACCAACGAACAGTTAGTTGCAATGACCAAAGAGTTGACAGAAGCTCTGCGGAAAAACAGAACCATAGACTGGCAAAAGAAGGAATCAGCACGAGCAGGAATGCGCAAAATGATAAAAAGGCTATTGAAGAAATATAAGTATCCACCCGAGGAAGCCGCCAATGCTTTAGAAACCGTCATCCACCAATGTGAGCAATGGACAGATAATGGTAATTATACGTATTACTCCATTGATAGAAACGTTAAACAATATGAAGTACAAGAGAATTCATATTCAATGGCCGCTGAGCCTCAAAGTGAATATAGTATAAAGGAAAACAGATAACGATATGCCATATCCTATAGAAAAGAAATTTGTAATAGCTATTGCCTCTAGTGCACTTTTTGATTTAACCGAATCAGATAGTGTATTCAGACAACAAGGCGAAAAAAAGTATCGTGAGTATCAAGAGAAAAATATAGACAAACCTTTTGATAAAGGAGTTGCATTTCCATTTATCAAAAGGTTATTGAGTCTTAATGATTCTTTTCCTGATGAACAACCGATAGAAGTAATCCTTATGTCCAAAAATAGTCCGGAAACTGGGACAAGAGTATTTCGTTCAATACGACATTACAACTTAAATATAAGCAGAGCTTGTTTTACAAACGGTAAAGCAAACTTCCAATATCTTCCAGGATTTAACGCAACATTATTTCTTTCTGCAAATTCTAAAGATGTGAAAGATGCTTTGGATATGGGAAATTCTGCAGGCCGAGTCCTGAATAAACATTATATTGAAGACAATGATAATGATAACGAATTAAGAATCGCATTTGACTTTGATGGTGTCTTAGCTAGTGATGAATCAGAGAAAGTGTACAAAGAGAGCGGTGGGGACATGAATGAGTACTTTCACCACGAACAGCAACATGCTAACGAACCTTTACCCATTGGCCCAATAGGTCCCCTGTTGCAGAAAATATCTTTTTTTCAAAAATTGGAAAAGAAGAAAACTGAAGGAGATAAATCTTATAAACGTATATTAAAAACAGCGATTGTTACAGCAAGAAATTCTCCTGCTCATGAACGTGTAGTATCTTCTCTAAAAGCATGGGGCGTTGAAGTTGATGAAGCTTTTTTTCTTGGTGGAATAGAAAAGTCAAGAATCCTAAACATTATGAAACCTCATATTTTCTTTGATGATCAAATGACTCATTTGGAACATATAGATAACATTCCTGCGGTTCATATTCCGTTTGGAATTGCCAATAAATGACATGATAAACTTCGATGAATACATCCAACAAGGTGAGCCGCAAAAGCGTGAAAAAGGCTATGCGTGGCAAACTGCAATAGGACTTCAGGCTGTTGATGGCTTGAAGCCCTCCGAATATCTTATTGAAACTGCTCGCAAACATATTGAGGGAGACATAACCATTGATGAAGTGCAGCAGCTTATCAAGAGTTATTATGAATCAAAAGATGTTCGTACTGAAAAGGATAGTGAAACAGAAGAAGCGGATAAAGTTTCTGCCAATATAACCAAGCTATTGAATGAACGTTCATTTGCTTTTACTGTAGCAGGGCTGACCGCCATACATCGACGGATATTCGATGGAGTATTTAAATTTGCCGGACAAATCAGAGATTACAATATCACCAAAAAAGAATGGGTGCTTCGTGGTGATACCGTATTTTATGTATCTGCCCCCGACATTCGCAAGGCCGTAGAGTATGACCTTGAACAAGAAAAGGCATTTGATTATACCGGACTGAACATTAATCAAATAGTAAGCCATATCACCCAGTTCGTATCAGGATTGTGGCAGATTCATCCATTTGGTGAAGGCAATACACGAACAACAGCAGTGTTTACCATTCAATATCTTCGTTCAATAGGATTCAATGTTGAGAATGATCTTTTTGCCAATCATTCTTGGTATTTCCGTAATGCATTAGTTAGAGCCAACTATCAAAACATACAAAAAGGGATTAAAAGGGATTCTATCTATTTGGAACGATTCTTCCGAAACCTTTTAATGGGAGAAAACAACGAACTAAGGAATCGTTTTATGATAGTTAATGCACCCGAAAACATAGTAACCTCCACCCCGACAAGCACCCCGACAAGCTCTGATAATCCATTGCAAATAGACAATGAGAATATCTGTCGTTTAATAACAGCTATTGCAAGCAACAAATTATCCGTCAAAGAAATGATGGTTACCGTAGGATTAAAGGATCGTGAGAATTTTATGGAATACTCACTTAATCCTGCCATTAAAGAGGGATTTGTTTCCATGCTCTACCCCGACAAGCCTCGCCATCCTCGCCAGAAATACCTCCTGACAGTAAAAGGACTGGCTGTTTATAATTCTAATAATGCGACAACGTAATGGAAGAAAATAACATATCCCCTATCCGCTCTGATTTTGAGCAGATAAAAAAGCAAAATGAAAGCGGTTCAGAGTATTGGACTTCCCGTGATTTGTGCGTTGTATTAGGTTATAGTACCTATCAAAAATTTACACGCACAATAAGCAAAGTCATTGCGATAGCCAATCATAAAGGACTTAATACAGCAGAGCATTTTAACCATACGGTTGAAATGGTCAAATTGGGTTCCGGCTCATTCCGAAAAGTAGAGAATATACATTTATCACGTATGGCTTGTTTGATAATTGCGGAAAATGCCGATGGCAAGAAACCACAAGTGCAAGTGGCAAGAGAATATTTCAGACAGGAAACACCCACTACTGAATTACTTAGTAACAACCTATTATCCAATATTTTGCTATATAAAACAAAGCAAGGAGAAACACGAATTGAGGTCATTTTCAACAGTGAAACTTTTTGGATGTCTCAGAAACGTATGGCTGATTTGTTTGGCGTGGATGTACGTACCATTAACTATCACCTTGGGCAGATTTACGAATCAGGTGAGCTTACCAAAGAGGCAACTATCCGAAAAATTGGGATAGTTCAATCAGAAGGGGAACGAGATGTAGAACGCACACCATTGTTCTATAGTTTAGATGCCATCATTGCCGTAGGCTATCGTGTGAACAGTTACCAAGCCACTCAATTCAGAATTTGGGCGACATCCGTTCTGAAAGAAATGATTGTCAAAGGATTCGTGTTGGATGATGAACGCTTAAAACAGGGGAAGCATTTTGGCAAAGATTATTTTGATGATTTATTAGAGCGTATCCGGGAGATACGGGCTTCGGAACGTCGATATTATCAGAAAATCACGGATGTTTATGCCGAATGTAGTGCCGATTATGACCCCAAATCTGAAACAACACAATTGTTCTTCAAGATGGTACAGAATATGATGCATTGGGCTGTTACCCATCAAACGGCTGCTGAAATCGTATATTCAAGAGCAGATGCTGAAATGCCTCACATGGGGCTTACCACTTGGAAAAAATGCACCTGACGGCAGAGTTCAAAAGTCAGACACAATAGTTGCCAAAAACTACTTGTCCGATAAGGAAGTCTCAGCCTTAAATCGGCTCTCAACCGCATTCCTTGATTTTGCAGAACTTCGTGCAGAAAGGCAGATTATTACCACGATGGTAGATTGGAAAAAACAATTGGATGAGTTCTTGACTTTATACAAATATGACACCTTGAACGATGCCGGAACTATTTCCGCAGAACAAGCAAAAGAAAAAGCATACGCTGAATACGATAAATTCCGCTTGATTCAAGACAAAGAGTATCTTTCTGATTTTGATAAGGAAATCAAATTATGGAAAGAGAAAGGATTGTTTGGCGAAAATTAGCAGAAGTATAAATACTCTATTAACTAGGAATCAATTATGTCAAAAGTAAAACTGAAGAAATACCTGTTGTCACTTACCAAAGAACAGATAACAGACATCGTACTGGAACTATATGATGCACGTAAAGGAGCAAAAGACTATCTGGAGTTTTATCTTGCTCCGGATTGCAATGCTGAGTTGGAGAAATGCAAAAAGGCTATCCAAAATGAGTTCTTCCCAACTCGTGGATTTTCCGACAAACCTTCATTTGCCAAATGCCGAAAAGTCATATCCGACTTCCAAAAGCTAAAGCCAGAGCCAACCTTTGTTGCAGATTTGATGCTGTTTTACATTGAACAAGGATGTGAATATACACTTGAATTTGGCGATATGTGGGAACAGTTCTACACAACATTAGAAGGTAATTTCGACAAAGCTATGCGCTTTATCTTTCTCAACGGATTGTTAACCAATTATTACGAACGCATCGAAAAACTTATTGACAGCGTATCTGATTGCGGTTGGGGATTCTATGATACGTTACAAGATATTTATTCGGAATATCGGTAACAACCAATTTACCCAACAAAAGCCTCAACATACCATATAGTATATAAATCCATCCGTTTTTATTTACTATATGACACATTGAGGCATAAGATTAATTACCGGATAAGCAATCACCTATCACAAGATAAAACATTTACTTGGGTCAAAGCCATTAGTTATATGTTCATTTTGAAAGATATATCCCATCTGATTGCAGACCACCTTTGTACCATTTATTTCAGTATCAATATTGGTGTGTGAATGTCCATAAATCCAAGCATCTATATGGTTGTCAAATATAAGTCCACTCAAATCAGTGGCAAACGCACTGTTTAGAACAGAACCTTTATGATGATTGGCTACCACCTCCAATGTCGGAAGATGATGTGTTACAACCACAATGTGTTTTGCGGTACTTTCTGCTAAACTTTGTTTGATGAAATCCAAACAGAAAGTATGCATCTGATTGAACTCCTCCGTTTGAAGCAATTTACCTTGATACATTATCTGACGAAAATCATTCATACCCTTCCAAACAAAATATTCATCAGCAGGAGAAATCCGAGACCACAAAGTACTCATGATAAAATCTGTATCATCTATCCGTACTACTTGATTTTGATAATACCCTACATTTTCTTTGAACATCCATTTCCATTGTAATCCTCTATCCATCACATCGCAATAATTGTAATACTCATGGTTTCCGGGAACAATGAGTACTTGACGATAATTGGCAGATGCCCATTTCCAGAAATTCGTCAAAGGTGCAACCTTGTCTTTCAAGTAAAATATATCTCCGGCAAGAACCAAAATATCACCTGTTACAGGTAATTCATTCTGTTTTAACCACCTGCTGTTATCACTAAACTCCAAATGCAGGTCACTCATATATTGTATCTTCATATTTTTCGGGTTTGTCAATATTTTATATAAATCAGTTCATAATTCTTTGAATTCAATTCATTGTCCATAATCCCCTCCAAGAAAGAAAATTTATTGTACAGGAATTGGTAGTGTTCAAGTTCTTCTTCCTCAAAGTTTATGCTCTCATAGCAGTTGTCTATCTCCTTGTTAATTTTATCATACAAATCGACGGTCGCTTTTGCTATTCGTGTTTCCAATCTGACAATATCTTCCTTGTTCTTAGCAATAGCCTTTTTACAATGTTCGATTTCTTCTTTGTAAAAGTATAAAACCTCATCAAGAAGGACGTTTGTCAGCACACTTGGAGATGGACTACATGGAAGCACAGTCAATTCACGACTTGGGGTAGTAGTAAGATAAAACAATTTACACCCCAAAGACTTTACAACCTGTTTGTTATATTCATCTATTTCGCGAATGACTTTCATCAAATCTTCTTTAGATTGACTTTGGCATTCTTCATGAGACGGATGCTCTTTCTTTTTCAACAAAGGCATATCTTTTTGTCTTAAATAGACCGTTGTATATTCACTCATAGATAAACCTCCTTTTTTATTTCTTATGAAATTGCTCTACTTGTTTTTCAATTATCCTTTTGACCTGCTCAAATGATACAGGTGTAAAGTTATTGTTGTCAACTCCGACATCGTATTGCGTTGGATAGAGATACTGAAGCCGGGCAGCGTCAATTCCAGTGTTGTTTTTCCTCGTGTGAACGTGCCCAAACAATTGCCACACATCTTTGTATCCACCATCAAAGCATAGAAAAGGATAATGATTCAAATATATCCTCTGCTTGCCGACTTCTATGTGCATCTGCATTGCTACATGTTCAAATCTGTCAATGTAGCCTTGGCGTATATTTTTCAAATCATGGTTACCCATAATCAGATATATCTTGCCGTTCAATCTGTCAAGCATTTTAGTCCATTCTGCTGAACCGCCAAGACAAAAATCACCCAAGTGAAAAACAATATCATCCTGACCGACTGTATTATTCCAATTGGAGATGATAGTTTCATTCATCACTTCCACATCCTTAAACGGTCTGTTGCAGAAGCGAATGATATTTCCGTGATAAAAGTGGGTGTCTGATGTAAAGAACACCTTGCTGCCATCAAATTTATAATTCATTTCTTCTCAATTTATGTGCATCACTGCACGTTAATAATCAAGTTATCAGTACCCATCAGACGGAAAAGACAGAGGAGCACCACAAAGACAACTGCCACAGATGGGTATAAAACAAAAGTAGTTGGGAAGTTTGGTAAGGACTCTCCAACTACTTTTGTTTCTATTCTAATTTAAAGCACTATAATATGTACCTTATTACTATGTTTGTTGGAAAGTATTTACAATACGAGGTTCAATGCCGGAAACATGAACACTCGACACAGATTCAAGGCATTTATTGCCCCAAATTGTGACTATTGGTAATATGTTCATTCTATTTATCTGCATTGTTAGTTTTTATATTGTTTCAAAATCGATGCAAAATTAGCAAATAAATTCCATATCCAACCAGATTATAGTTAAATTTAGTCGTAAACATAGGATTACTAAAATAAGTTACAACATATGTATGTAGCCTTCCTGATCATAACCCTTCCGTTCTTTATGAATAGTCTCTATCAACTGCTGTAATTCGTACACATCCGATTTAATATCCCTATAACGGCTATACTGCGCGCTATATCTTTTCCCAGAGCCTGACTTCAGGCGGGATTCAATATCGTCCGGAATCAGGAATGAAGAGCGTCCTGCACCCAAATATTGTTGAAATTCAAAGAGAAATATACTTATCCCTGCCAAATCGAAATCACCGAAATGAAGATAATGATTATGAATAGTGCATAGCCACTTTCTAAGATCGGTCGATTGTGGATATCTGGATACAAAAAGTACCTTATTTGAAAATTCATGCATCTGAAAATATTCCTCAAAGAATGCTCTTTGCTTACGAATCATTCTAAAGTTCTCCATATTTTCGATACCAACCACCACTACATCTTCCGGTATTATAAACTTCTCCCACTCTGCCACAAAAACAAAACTTCCTTCCTGTGGATTTATCATGAAGGAGTCTCCATTAAGAAAGCACTCAATAGGTTCATAACTGTTTACAGGGAATCCCGGACAAGAGCGAACCATTACAAGTTTGGAGTTTCCTGTTTCTGTTGCCATAGAAGCTCGGGAATCTGAAACATTTATTTCAAGCACACGATAAATTTCATCCTTATCTATAAGAAATCTTTTTAAAGCCTCAGTGTCACGGACACGATATGATTTTCTTGAACCACGGGATATTACCGACAGCAGACCTTCTGCCAACAATTCATCACGCAGCTTACTACTTAGCTTTGAATCAGCAACTTGTTCTCCTGCTATCAATGCATGTATAGACGCACTTATTGCCATATAACCTACGACTATTTTATTCGTTTCAATAATTTTTCCACTCTTGTTCTCACACCATGCTTACTCAATAGATAGGTATACCGGTAGTCATAAGGGTTATATGACGTTGGTGAACTATTGATGAGATAAATATTGCGTGAATTGGCAAACTGTAGAATACCTTTTATATTATTAGGATGCAAACGCCCTATCTCATCCATCATGCAATGCACAACGAAATCACCGTTCTTCCGTGCCGCCTTTTTCTTGAAAACGTTAATGAGCATAATGTTGACCATTGCTTTCACAAGAATATCCGTACCGTCCGACCCTACATTATTGATACGTTCAACCCAGTTCGTGTCATTGTCGTTCTCCTTCACACGGAACTGTAACCGGAAAGCATCACCTAATGACACGGATGGACGATTAGGTTCGTTCTGTAGTTGATGCGACAGACTCTTCAAGTAATCCACCACCTTACGGTTCACCTCATCCCTATTACCGCTTGAAAAGAGATTAAGTTCTCCAATAGAGAGAGCATTCTCTACGGTATAATCATGAATGGACATAAGCAATTGCATGAGCTTATCGGATGATTCATTCGCTCTCAGTTCAATGCTCCTGATTACTCCTGCAAAATTCTTTTCTACAAAATCCCGGTTTATGTCAAGTATCACCCCATCCACATCCGACCTACGTTTTATCAGTGAACCGATTTCTGTAGAGATACGTCCTAAGATATCTTTATAATGCTCACTGGTACGTCTGCGAAACTCCTCAATTTTGTTATTGTCCATGAAGTCTTGCAAATCAACAGCAATTTGTAGATAGTCATTATCTGTCACAGGCATTGTGTTGAAATGGAAAGCATTTTGAGGCTTGAAGTTACGGTTGAAACTAACAACCATATCTTTAAGCCTGTCTATTGATTCGCGCTTCTGATTGACAGTACCTCTAAGTTGACTTAAAAGTTGCTGGCAGTCTTGATGCGTCTTCATCGTCTTGTCATCAGATAGATAAATATCAGGTATCAAATGCTCATTTTCGACCATCTGATGGTAACGATTCAGGTCCTCTCTCCTCTGCGCCAGTTCTTTGAGGATCATACGCTGACGTTCTTCCTTTTCCTTACATTTTTTTTCGATACGTGCTCGTTTGTCTTCATAACGCTGACGCATCATTAAGAGACATTGCTCAATATCCTTGATGTTTTTCTTGATTTCCGGTTCTTTGGCAAAAAGATTTTGTTCTGCATTGCGATACTTAATAACTATCGGACGCTCCGTGTCGATTCTCTTCAATAGTTCATTCAAATTTTCAATAGCCTTACGGTATTGTTCAAGCAGATTCATATCAACACCCTTACCTGCAAGTTCCGCTTTCTGCTGTTCTTCAAGTTGCTTCTTTTGTGCTATATGCTCCTGATTACGCGCTGCCGCTTCCGTGTCTTGTGACTCTTTGAAAATGCGCAGTTCTTCGTCAAGTGCTTTTGAAGCCTTGCTGAATGACAAATCAAGCTCTTTAAGGTCTTTTCTGTTCCTTACCTCATTTTTCTCACGAGCATCCTTTTCCGATTGCACTTTTAACAATGCCTCATTGAAAGAGCGTTCACGAATTTCTTTTTCTTGTTCAATTCGCTCCTGTTCTTCCATCTCCAGTTTATGTCGGTGGTTTTGCAGATTCTGTCGTTTTACAGGTATCTGTTCTTCTTCCACCTTCAATAAGGTCGCTTTCTGCCGAAGCGGATTGATCTGTGCTGCATATTTTTTTCCGAGTTTCTCTATCTCATTCTGAAGAGTAATAGGCAATTGCGTGAGTTGACAGTTAATTTGTCGTACTTGGTCTTCCAAGTTTTTCTTTTCCAGTCTATACTCGTCAGGAGTGCGATGCGCTGAGGCAATATTTGCTAGATTCAACCTTATGCCGAACAGATTGTCAGATGCGACTTCTAACTGCGGTTCAAGACCTTGTGCATATAAAATCCGTTCCTCGTCAACGACTTTGCCTATCGTTTCTTCCCAACCATCCGCATTCTCACAAAGCCACTTGTAAAGTGAACCGTCTAAATGAGCCAACAAATCATCAATCTTTTCGATTTGTACCCGAACTTGTGTGCGGTCAGCTTCAAGCCGATTCTGCTCACGTTGAGAGACTTGTTTTATTTCCTTCTCTCCCATCTCATATTCGGCAGCAATCTTGTCAATCTGACTTTTTACCGCCGTTTGTTGAGCCACATTCTCTTTCTCTTTCAAATTCAACTGCTGAAGTTGTTCATCCGCTTGCTTTATTTCATCAGTCATAAGATGCCACAGACGGAGTTCCTTCAGTGCATTATCAGCCTTATGCTGTTCAGCCAACAATAGGTGCAAACGCTCGTCAGACTCATGTCGCCAGCTGTTAAAAGCCTCCATTAACTGATTCCTGTTCTTAGTGCGTTCCTCATCCAAGCCCTTACGTTCTGACTGAAGCATGGCTTGCTTCTGATAATATGCCTCCTTCTGAGCATTCTTGAATGCTTGATGTGCATTTTCCAGTTTCCCCCTTGCTATGTTGTACTTTTCTTCAATCGATTCATGGGTTTTCAATAAGTCATCCAATAGTGTCTGCTTCTCTGTGACTTCCTGCTTGATAGCACCCTCCCGGTCGGCAAGAGTGAGTTTGTCATCCATACCCATAGTATTAAAATCCTTTCTTGCCTGTGCTATTTCCTTCAGCTTGCTCTTCTTGGCACCAAGTTCTTGATTGAGAGAGTCCTTTTCTTTATCATATTCTGCTGTAAGTTCTTTCTTACGGTTATACTCTTTCTCTATGCCCGTTTTAATTTCTGTTGCTTCAACTTCCAAAAGCGGTATACGTTGTTCACTATAAGATACAGCATGATTCAGCATACGCCATACATCCAGTAATTGCTGGTTGAATGCTACAATTTTGCGACCCTGTTCGGCTATTTTCAATGCCTGTTGGCGCACCGGATAATTGCCATCACGTGTTTGACGAAACCAGCAATCTATCTCATCATACTCCAGCTCGAAATCTGAAACAAGTCGCCTATAGGTTTGCAAGTCAATGGGCAAATCTTCATCTGTCATAGATTGTATAATCGTGTTCTTTACAAAGTCTGCATCCAACTTCGTATTCAAGAACACGTTTTGAATGCTTCGTGGGATATTCTGATAATGCGAGCTTTGCACTAACGCATAACGTGCATATTTGTGGTCGTGCGTGTTGCCAAAAATAATATCCTTAAACATCACACCGGATTCTATTCTTGCCGATACAGCCACATTCTTGTCTATACGTTCACGTATCTTCACCCAGTCACTCAATACCTGCTTGTCATCGGCGATAAGCCATCCACGCTGATAGGGTGCATCAATAAAACGCCATGAAGCTCGTCCCTGGTATCTACTAACCAATATGGTATATGCGCCATTATCACGCATCACCTCGTAAAGTATATAAGAGTTTGACTGGCGGAAATAGAATTCATCAAACGGCTTCTGTCCCTGTTGAATACCCAAACGATGCTTGTCGGCATTGTAGAAAAACAGTAGCGCCCTCAGCACTGTACTTTTACCCACACCTTGGGTTCCTGTAAAGTGTACATTGCCATCCACAGATATCTCCGCATATGGGATATTGGCACTGTTGATAAAAATAATCTTATTCAGGTACTTCATCCTCGTTTGCTATTTGAATGATTTCAACCAATTCCTCGGCATAGCGGAATGCCGAGGTTATCTTATAAGTCTCGTCTTGTTCGCTAACACACTCTGCAAAGCCCATACTCTGCATTTCTTGAAGCAATTTGTTTACCACCTCAATATTAGACCCCATACCATATTTTTTGAACAGATGGTTTGCTTTCTCCTTCAGTTCAATATCTAGACTAATCTGTTCTATCAAATTACTTTTACGGAACTGGTATCCGGCGGTAAATGATTGGTTATAGCATTTCAAAAAGTCCAAATAGTCAAGCCATTTTGAGAAACTGTCCAATTTCTGCTCTACCGTTTGCTTGCTTTCTCCTATTCGTGAGAAATAGAAGTAACCATTACCAGATTCCAAGTGCAAACCGATTTCTTTGAAGTAATCTGCATAATCTTCTACATTTTCCTCTATGTCTTCATACAAATGACGAATGGAGGTATCCGTGCTGTCTACCGATAGGAATTCTCCCCGGCTTAGCCGCTCATATATTCTTTGTGTATTATTTCGCATAAATAATAGGATATTCAATATCTTGATAAGTTGAATATTTTCCTGTCATCCGGCATTCATTAGGATGCAAGATAACCAATTGGCAGAAGAGCATCGCATGGTCTTCTATATTACGTTTCATTTTGTAATCATATTGCAAGATGAACTCGAATAGATTATAGCTCGATGCCAAGAACGCATTCCACACTTCTGCCGAATCCACCTCCTTCAGTTGTTGGACATGCTCTTGTAAATCCTCCTCTGTTAAAGGTTCAGCTTCCGTTCTTGTCGTTTTCAGTACTCCATTTCGCTCAGCGATTCGTCTCAATAACTTTATGACCAGCTCATTTTCCCTTAGCATTTCCAAAGACAGACGAATTTTGTTGTATTGTCGAGATTCCATCCAAAGGGGATTTCTTTCTTCCAACACCTGTATAATATTCGTATCTGCCTTTATAAGGAGCTGATCTTGCAAATATTTCAGCTTTCTTATTTTCTTGTAAAGTTGATTTTGCTGGTCAATCTGATTGATATAGGAAATAATCTGTCTATCAATCTCCATGAGTGCATGATAGGCTTCCACAAAATCATGTTTCACATCACTACAAGTCTTGGCCATATGCGGGTCGTTGGCCATGATGAAGAAAGCGTGCTCATTGTCCATCAACTTCTCACACTCACGTATCATGGCGCGAATACTGTGGCTCTTCTCATCCAAATTTTGCAGTTTTTTCTTTTTGATGATATAGTTTGGTTCCTGCTTATAGGCATTGTCCATATTGCGTTTCAAGTCCACCACATTTTTCAATGTTCTGAATCCGGTCTTCTTCAAAAGTTGCCGTACATTGTCCTGATATCCAGCTTTACGATTGGCGTTAGTCTCCTGTAGGAAATATCCAATATATTCCTTCAAGGTATTGATACATTCCTGCACACTCAATACGCTAATCTCTTCGTTAACATTCAGCACCTCTTCAAAGAAGTTCAGGTAGTCGCTCTCTATCTCAACCGTATTTCCAGTTTCTACCAGTACGCCATAGTCAACCAACTTTCTCAATCTGGTTTCATTTTCTCCGGCAAGATCAATGGCAAGCCCCAACGGAAACTTCATAAGTTTTCGTTTCTCAAACATCTCACTTAGCAATCCTTGTTCACGTGAGAGTGTTTTGGTCAGTTCTTCTATACTCCTAAAATGCGTCAGAACATCCATATCTTCAAAATCCTGTGATTAATACCATTAAATAATCAATAAACTTAAATCCACATCAGGGATAATAGCATCCGCAATCTTGTCCTTAACAAGAAATCCCATGTATAACGGAATAGTTAGCACCTCTCCCTCATGTCCTACATTATATTGTCCCAGCTTGATTGCATTCTTGACATGATACACATCCTTGTTCTTCAAAACCGTAGTCATGCTTTTTGCCTTGCCGGACTTTGCCTTGACTTCAAGTATAACGCATTCGCCTTTGAATCTCACCAAGAAATCCAGTTCAAGCCCACTGTCCTTATGGAAGTAATATAGCTTTTGCCCAGACTTGCATAAAAAATCAGCCATTAGATTCTCAAAGATTGCCCCCTTATATCCAAGAAGATTACCCTTTAAAATATCAGCCTGTGTACCATAATCAAGCATTGCCATAAGAATACCTATGTCGGTAGTATATACTTTAAAGCATTCTTTGATGGAATTGCCTTCTAACGGCAGTTCCGTAATTTGTGTGTTATAACATCTACGGACTATACCAGCATCCTCCAACCATTGAATACTACCGATATATTGTGAAGCTCTTCCTCCCTTCTTGACTACGGAATACTGGAATTTCTTATTCTCCTTAGCCAACTGCTTAGGTATGGATTCAAAACATTCCCGAATATGGGGTTTGTCTGCATCGTCCGCATACTTCACCATATCTTCTTCGTATTCTGTAATAAGATTGTGCTGTACCTTATATATAAGTTCGATGTTCTTCGTTTCAAGGAAACAATTCACCACTTCCGGCAGCCCCCCGACAATGACATATCTGTACAAGAGTTCCATCATTGCCTTATGAATCCCCTCTGGAACTGCCTGTTCATTCTCAAAGCATGATTTGACAGAACCAATAACCGCATCGCTAATTCCGTTTGCCCATAAAAATTCTTCAAAATCCAATGGGTACATATCAATCACGGTCTCATACCCTACGGGAACGGAATCCTGCCCTTTCCCCTCGTCCTTTTTCTTTTTATTCTTGCCGTAGCCTTTCACTCCTAAAAGTGAGCCTGTGGCAATAACATCAAAGCGACCGTCTATATGAAATGATTTCAAGGCTGTCCTTGCCTCCTTACATTCTTGAATCTCGTCAAGTATAATACATGTTTTTCCGCTGATGAAACGACTGCCCGGAATCAAAGCCGAAAGGTTGAGAATAATGGTATCGACATCTATATTGCCAGCAAAAGCAGATTTTTTGTCGGGTTCGAGAATAAAGTTCATATAAACCACATTTTCATAATTCTCCTCTGCGAATTTCCGAACAATGTATGTCTTTCCACACTGACGAATACCCTTTATCACAAGAGGCTTTTTATCCTTTGACTTTTTCCAATCGACTAAATATGTTTCTATTTTTCTTTTTAGCATAATATGAACTTCTTCTTCCGAATGCAAAAATACATTTTTCCAAGCGAAAAACCAAATACAATCACATTTTTTAAAACGAATAATTCGCACGCTACAACATTTTATCAAACGAAATTGTCTATATCAGCACATTTTTTCCAAGCAAATTAGAAAAACCCCACCGTAAACCACAGAAATTCCAAGAAAACCACTACCTTTGTATTCAGCAAGCGTTCTGTAACATCCATGCGGAAATGCCCTATCGTTCAATACATTGTATCTGATAGTGGACATTCCACAAAAGGGCTGAAAAGAAGCGGTACAACACGTATATGCAAAACAATGAAATACAACGATTTGCATTTGTCCCTACATTCTGTGTACTTGTAAAAACGGAGGTTGTACCGATTAAAATGAATAGTCACTGATAATCAGTGATGTAAATATGCTGCATCGGTAAGTAATATGGTGGATATTTATGAAACTAAAGGCTTCGACAACTTTATCTGTTCCGTGGTAAAGACCTATGTCATTCCGGATATTTTGAACTATGAGGGGAAACTAGACGATACACGGCTGAAGCTCGTGTTGTTCGAGTTTCCTACCTATTGTGCCTTGTAACGAGAGAGGTTATTGGCAAATTTTTGAATTTATACAAACAGTCCACTATGTGTGTCAAACAAACCATGTAGGCTGACGCTATCGTACGGCTATTGGAAATCAGAGTTTACTTTCGATATCTCGACGGGTATATGAAATATGCATCGGAAGCAGGTGGAACTTTCTTGCATATTAAATCTGGTGTATTGACAATATATGCTGTCGGTGAGAAAGAGAATACCCATCAGCTTACCATCTTCGAAATTTACATGAACCGGAATACATACGAGAGATATATCGCTATGCAGTGCTTGGCATAGTCAGCAAAGAGACATCAATTACAATATCCTGTTCTCACTGACATGATAGACGAGCGCATCCAGCTTATCGACCATTGCACCACTCACGTTTCCCGACACTATCCAAATTTTGTATAAATGGAAACAGGATTCAGTTGTAAGTTCTTCTTATATCTGAATTCTGTTTTCAAAGATAAGCATAAACTGGTTCATAATCAATCTCCAGTTCTGAATGGGGTGTGTCCATTTCTTCTCAAATGCCATCAGAGAGAGGTATACCATTTTCTTCACGGCATCATCAGAAGGGAACGAAAGTTTTGATTTCGTGTACTTTCTGATCTTTCCGTTCAGGTTTTCAATAAGATTTGTGGTATAAATTATTTTTCTGATTTCTAGTGGGAACTGGAAGAAAACAGTCAGATCATCCCAGTTGTTTCTCCATGAGAGTATGGCGTAAGGATACTTTCTTCCCCATTTCTTTTCCTCATTGTCAAGTTCTGTAGCAGCAACCTTTTTATTGGGTACATTATAGATACTTCATATCCTCCGTAAACTCTTTCTTGTCCTTATAAACGATATATTTACAGGAGTTCCTGAGCTGATGTACCACACAGATTTGAATGGAAGATAGAGGAAATACGGTGCGGATGGTATCCGTAAATCCATTCAGATTGTCGGTACAAGTAATCAGTATATCCTGTACTCCACAGGCTTTTAAATCAGTCAGGATACCCATCCAGAAAGAAGAACTTTCAGACTTACCTACCCACATGCCAAGAACCTATTTCAAACCATTCTGTTTCAGACTGACACAGAAATAAACGATTTTATTTATGATCTTGCCGTTATCCCGTACTTTGAAGACGATACCGTCCATCCTGACTATCAGATAAACAGGATCCAAAGGGCAGTTCTGCCATTCCTGGGCAGCCTGGTTTACCTTGTTTATAATGATGGAAATAGCGGATGTTGGGAGTTCTATCTCATAAATTTCACGCATCTCCTCCTCTATATCAGAAACACTCATTCCTTTGGCGTATAGGGAGATAAAAAGCTTTTCAATCGAAAGTCCACGGCTTTCATGTTTGGGCACTGCTATCGGCTCAAACTGGCCGTTACGATCACGGGGAATAGAAATGACAACTTCTCCGTGTTCGGTTTGGATTTTCTTAGGATAACTGCCATTCCGAGAATTTAGGGTGTTGTTTCCTGCCACAGAATTCCTCTCATAGCCCAAATGGACATCCATCTCACCCTCGAGCGTTTTTTCCAATACTTGGGCATGCAACTGCTTAAGAAACTTGCTCACATCAACTTCTGTTTTGAACTGACTAAGGAACTCCCTGCTTAACACCTCATCAGGCACTACTTGATTCTTCTCTTTCATAATCTCCTTCATTTTGTAAATATATTAAAAACACGAGATTCAAGAATCCTTTGTTCATGCTTACGAAACCATAGCCGATAATGTTCGTATACCCCACGATAATCCGGTTCGCTTTTCCTTCAACTTCAGCCGCAACTATCGTCATTGGTTTGAGATAGAGCGCCTACAGATTTCATATATTTTTCTTTCCCATATCATGATGGTTGTTTGTCTCCTCTTGAGCTGACAAACGGTATGGTATCATCCCCGAAAGCGGCAGGATACATATATTATCTTTCGCATCATGGCTTTTCTATTCTCACCCGTATATCTCCACCGACATCCAAGGCGTCAATCCCTTCTCCGTCGATATGCCCTATTTTAACCAAGTCATCGCTATACGGCCATTCCTTACAGAATATCGCCACGTTGCCCCACGGCGCATAAATCGTAATATCGCCGGGTACGGGAGCACAGCTACGCGGCACGCCGTCGAGGGTTAATGCAGGATTTGGATAGAAGATTTTCTCGGTTGTATTGTTAAAGTCATTCAATGTCACCTCCAATGGCAAGCGCGAAAGCAAGTCCCGTGCAGCGGCATTATTTTCCATTGTAGCGGCAACTGTGCGACTGCCGACCGTAATATTCACTTTCAATTCAGCCCCATCAGACATGCCTGGAGTGTCATCATCTTTGCCACCCGACAGTTCGGGCATTTCGGGCTGTTTCAGTAAAAACGATTCCTTACCATCATCTCTGCAAACAGCCGTCACAAAGGAAGTAAACAGCAGAAACGGAATCAATAATAACTTTTTCATAAACGGATTTATTTATCTATTTGACTTTCGGTGAATGGGTCGGCACGATGCCCCATAAGTTCGATTTGCATATACGCTTTGTCGAACTCCTCCATTTCGTAGGGCGTGAGACGCACATTGGCGGCACCCAAGAAATCGTCCAAGTGTACCGGACGGGCCGTACCCGGTATCGGGGCTATCCATGCCTTACGCGACAACATCCAGACAAGGGCAAACTGTGCAGGCGTTACTCCTTTGCGTTCTGCCCACTTACGGACAAGCGTCACGAGCGGCATGTTGTGTTTCAAAGCTTCCGGTTGGAATTGCGGCAAGTTCCACCGTAGGTCGACTTTCCCAAAACGACTATTTTCGTTGATTGTTCCGGTCAAAAACGCACGTCCCAACGGGCAGTAAGGCACAAAACCTATGCCCAATTCTTCGAGTGTCGGAAAGATTTTCGTTTCCGGCTCGCGCCACCAAATGGCATACTCGCTCTGCACGGCAGAAAGCGGACAGACGGCATGTGCACGACGAATGGAACGAGCACTTGCTTCGGACAATCCCCAATGCAGTACCTTTCCTTCCCGCATCAAGTCTTTCACCGTACCGGCTACCTCCTCTATCGGAACCTTCGGGTCGACGCGGTGTTGGTACAACAGGTCGATATAGTCGGTACGCAATCGTTTCAGGGAACCTTCCACCGCCCGGCGGATATGGTCGGGACGGCTGTTGAGTGCAGTGGGCTGTTTCTCCTCGACGCCGAAACCGAATTTTGTTCCTATCTTCGCTTTCTTTCGGAACGGAGCGACAGCTTCGCCTACCCACTCCTCACTGATGTAAGGCCCATAGACTTCCGCTGTATCAAAAAAAGTCACCCCTTGGTCGTATGCCCTACGAATCAGAGCTATCATTTCGTTTTTGTCGTACTTGCCGCCATAGTAACCCACCATCGGCAAACACCCCAGACCAATAGCAGACACGTCAAGCCCACCGAGTTTACGATATTCCATCTTACTATTATTACCCGTCATTTCCTTGTCCGGCAGTTCTTTTCCCGATGAAGATAAGGGCGTACCGGCAAATATGCGGGATACCCCCTGTAGCTGTTCCTCCGGCAAGAAGGGCGAATCCCGATGCCGCTTTCAAAAAGTTCCTGCGATCCATAGTTTTGATTTAGAATTAAAACCCGACCTGTCTCTGTTGTTCTGCATTGTAGCGGTTGCCCACGACAGGGATCTTTGCCACTTCATCTTCCAACTGTTTCCATTCGTCTGCTAATAAGGAAAAGTCGAGTGTACGCAGATTCTCCTCCAGATGCGAGAGCTTCGTCGTCCCCGGAATGGGAACAATCCACGGAGCTTTCTGCAACAACCAACCTAATGCCACCTGCGCCGAAGTCATCCCCCGCGTACGGCCAAAAGCTTGCAGCGCGTTCACAATACAGGTATTCATCCGTATGGCCTCCGGTTGGAAACGCGGAAGCGTCTGGCGATTATCATTATTAGGGTCGAACTGCGTGTATTCATTGATATTGCCGCCCAAGAAGCCCCGGTTCAGTGGACTATAAGGCACGAAGCCGATACCCAACTCGCGACAAACATCCAATACTCCGTTTTCTTCCACCAGACGGTGCATCAAGTGGTATTCGCTCTGTATAGCGGTAAGCGGACAGACAGCATGCGCCTTTCGGATGGTTTCAGGGGCAACTTCGCACATCCCCCAACGCTGCACCTTACCTTCTTTTATCAAGTCCGCTATCGTTCCCGCCACGTCTTCCACCGGCACATTCGGATCAAAGCGGTGCTGATAGAAAAGAGCAAGGCTATCCACACCAAGGCGTTTCAACGAACCTTCACAATAGCGGCGGATGGTTTCAGGACGGCTGTCCTGCCTGCCCGTCGTCTTGCCATTGACAACTTCGTGTCCGAATTTGGTGGTCACGTTCACACGTCCTTTATATGGAGCCAATGCCTCGCCTGCAAGTTCCTCGTTATTTAGAGGCCCGTAGACAATCGCCGTGTCGAATAATGTCACACCCCGGTCGACAGCCTCGTGGACGAGCCTTATGCACTGTGCCTTGTCGGGATGCTGGCTGCGGTTGTAAGTCATCCCCATTACCCCGAAACCGAGAGCCGACACTTCCATCGCAGCTTTCCCCGTGCCGAGCGTGCGGTATTGCATACCTTTCTTTTTCAGGGCTTTCTCTCCACCGGCTGCGGCATTCGCCGCCTTGACCTTGTTGATTGTAGGCTGAACAGCCAGTGCCGCACCCACGAGAGCCGCCGTCTTGAGAAATCCCCGGCGACTGATATTCATTTTTTCGTTTGTTTCCATCGTTTTATGTTTTGATAATTTAATGAATAGAGAATGTGCCTCCCACCGGCATGACCATCCACGAAACCGACCTGCGGCGAGCAAAGCCACAACACGGCATTGGCTATTTCTTCGGGCCTACCGAGCCGCTCGGCACGAATGTCACACAACAGTTCTGCTTCTATATGCGGATTACGCTGAATCAGTTCTTCCGCCATCAGGGTACGGATTACGCCTTTCAAATACCGCCACGGTACGGTCGAACTCCTCGTCGGTGATTTCCACCATCGGACGTTGAGGGGTATGGTAGCTCTTACTTTGGCAAATACCTTGGCCTAGGCCAGACCGATTCCGGCTGCCGCCCCCCGTTACCATCACGACCTTTCTCTTCATCGTTTCCATAATTTCCGTATTTTAATGTTCCATCGGCAAAGGTAAAAAGGAAGCCCCACAGAGACTTTGTTACAAGGCTCAAATCACTTTGTCCAGGAGTTCATCTCGCCATGAGGAAGCGGACACATAAAGTTGAAACAAGCAATAAAACTAATGCCCAAAAGCTTCCATGTCCCATTTCTCCTAAATTTCCACAAATTCATATTCTATTTTTGCCGCAAAAAACAAATAAATATGAATCGACTATTATTGTTTTTCTCATTGAACATTATCGGTCTGCATTTTTACGGACAAGGAAAAAACGACCTCTCTATACATTATTATATAGAGACAGCCAAGGCAAACAGTCCTCTGATAGCAGACTTCCGGAACCAATCAGAAATAGAGCAAGCTGAATTGGAACGCCTGAAAGCCATGTACACACACTCACGTTTGGAACTAAATGGCGATTATTTGTTTGTACCAGTCGTCTCGAAAGATGGCGGGCATGCCGAATTCAAATGGAATGCACGGTCTGCCACTGATTACTACGGTTATGATTTGGGCGAGAGCAGTGGTTCTTTTCACACCGTATTAACCTGGACACAACCTCTTTTGGGCAAGACTTCATACAAGGTGGCACAAGGACAAGCAAAAGTCAACACAGACATAGCACACAACCGCACCCGCATGGAAGAGCACCAACTCGAACGTTCCGTCACGGAACAGTATTTGCTCTGTCTGCTCGACAAAGCACAAATTGACTATACAGACTCTGTCTCGGCAGTCATCGAGCGCCAAACCCATATCGTCCGGAAATTGGTTGAGAACGGATTTTCCAAGCAATCAGACCTGAATTTACTTGCCATTGAACGGGAGGCCAACATGGAATTGCTCACAGCCTTCCGCCAAGCTTACCACACGCATCTGATGGACCTGAACCTGCTTTGCGGCATCGCCGATACTACCGACGTAGACTTGCCGGTGCTTCAATTACCCATACGATGGCCGGTGAACGACAAACCCAGCCTCTTCACCGAACAATACCGGTTAGACAGTCTGAACATATCCCTTTCCCTGCGTTCTTTCAACCTGCAATACAAGCCCAAATTGGATTTGTTCGTAAACGGAGGATTGCAGGTAGGCGACTTTGCCGGATGGTATCGGCATTTCGGATGGAGTGCCGGACTGACATTCTCATGGACAATCTTCGACGGCAAACAAAAACGTTGGAAAGAGCGTCAGGCACTGTGGCAACAAGGAAGCATTCGGACCTACAAGGAAAACTCCGAATACCAAAGAAACATGAGGATAAAGCAATGCTTATCCGAACTGCACCGATACGACCAAAGGGAAAGAACTCTGGAAAACCAGATTGCCGAGTATGAAACCATTTTGTCCGATTACGGCAAAGAACTGAACATCGGGCAGGTTTCCGTATTGGATTACATCACAGTACTTCGAAACAAGATACAAACGGAGAGAGACCGGCTCCTGCTTCGGACGAACCGGCAATTGGTCATAGCCGCTTATAATTATTGGAACTGGTAATATCAAATCATCATAATCATGAAATATTCTATTGTATCATTATCGCTACTTTTGGGTCTTAGCGGATGCGGACAAAAAAGCGCATCGGACGTACAAGAAGAAAAATCCCGGACTGAAGTCACGTTGACCCACGTGACTTTCGGCAGAATCGAAAAGGAAATAATCTTGTCGGCCACCACGGCATACTTAAACAAATCAGTTGTCAGCACTCCGATACCGGCATTCGTCACGAATGTCCTCGTACAACCTGGGACTATTGTAAAAGCCGGACAAACCCTCTACCAACTCGAGAGCAAGGAGCAACACGCATTAAACGACGGAGGTACAGCCGCTATCCCCCTGAAAGCCCAATACAACGGTATTGTACTCGACGTGCTGCAACAGACCGGAAGCTATGTCACCGAAGGCACCACACTCTGTACTGTGGCCGAACTCAAAAGCCTCGTTTTCGAAATCAATGTCCCCTACGAACAACAACGGCATGTGTGCCACGGGAACAAATGTACGCTGGAATTGCCCGACGGTACCCGGCTGGATGCCAACATAGAAAGCCCATTGGGTACGATGAACACGGCATCGCAGTCCGAACGCGTCATTGCCCGTGCTGCCCGCACACCTTTTCTACCCGAGGGCATGAACGTCAAAGCCATATTCACTATAGACGGGTCATCATCCGGCAAAGGGATGATACTTCCCAAAAGTGCCGTACAGAGCGACGAGACCCTGACCGAATATTGGGTCATGAAATTGTCCGATGACAGTACGGCTGTTAAAATCCCGGTAAAGACCGGCAACAGCAGCGCTTCGGAAATCGAAATCAAATCAGACGTACTGACACTTCAAGACCGTATCATCCTCACGGGCGGTTATGGTCTGGAAGACGGGGATAGGGTGACTGTGGCAGAAAAGGAGGACGCGTTATGAATCCCATTCAGAAAAGAAGCTTTCATCAGTTATACAGTCGTCCAATCCTATTCGTCGGACTGTTGTTGCTCCTTGCCGGAACGTGGTGCTACATGCAGATGCAGACCAATTTGTTCCCGGAAGTATTGTTTCCACGCATCACCGTGATAGCCGATGCCGGACAACAGCCCGTAGACCGTATGATGATTACCGTCACCAAACCGCTTGAAAGTGCGGTAAAAAAAGTACAAGGCACGACTGTAGTCAAAAGCAGCACCAGCCGGGGCAGTTGTGTGATAGACGTTTATTTCAAATGGGGTTTGGACATTTATGCCTTAAAGACCCAGTTGGAAAGCCGTATCAATGAAATTAAAGGTTTCTTGCCCGATGGTACGGTCATCTCTACCGAAGCCATGAACCAATCGTTGTTTCCGGTCTACGGTTTCACACTGGAAAGCAAGACGCATAGCCGCATGGCTCTGCGTGATGTGGGCAACCTTGTGGTCCGTCCGATGTTCTCCCAAGTAACCGGCATCAGTAATGTCGTCGTACGTGGCGGAAAGGCGAAGGAATTTGTCGTGAAACCTGACGCTTCGAAGATGACAGTACTAGGTATCACTCCGGCACAGATTAAAACGGCCTTTTCACAAACCAATTACGTATTGGGGAACGGCAACGTAGCGGGTTACGACCGATTATACCTCACCCTCACCGATACGCGCTTCAACGACATCGAAGACTTGCGCCAAGTCATCATCCGCAACGACGGAAAACGGACGATACGGCTATGCGACATTGCGACTGTCGAGATACAGGAACAACAAGAATTTCTGAAAATCAATGCCGACGGCAACGATGCCGTGCTGGTAGACCTGGTCAAACAACCGGGCGTGAACCTGATAGACTTCGCCCGGCAAGTGGAAACCAAAGCCGACGAAATAAGGAAGCAATTACCCGAGGGGTACGAACTCAAACCTTACTATAACCAAAGTGCTTTTGTAGGCGACAGCATACACAGCGTATTAAAGACCATCTACGAAGGCTTGTTCCTGGCCATCATCGTAATGATACTCTTCCTTCGTTCGTGGAGGTCGAGCCTGGCGGTCATGCTGACGATTCCCGTCACCGTGGCTTTCAGTATCCTGCTTTGCTATCTGGCCGGCATCACCGTCAACGTCATGTCGCTCGGTGCGATAGCGGCCTCAATAGGCCTCATCATCGACGATGCCATTGTCATCATCGAACAGATATATCGGGAACATGAAGAACGTCCCGGCGAAGACCGTTTCACCGTCGTACGCCACGCCATCCACAACCTTTTCCCAGCCATGGTGGCCTCTTCCTTATCGACGATTGTCATCCATTTTCCCTTCCGCCTGATGAGCGGACTGGCCGGCAGCTTCTTCAAGGAATTGTCCGACACGATGCAACTTACACTCGTGGCTTCATTCCTCGTGACATGGCTGCTCTTGCCTGTGCTCCACCTCGCCATCGGATACAAGCAACCGTTGCACCCGAAAAATCTGGACGTGAAGTCTCTCGAAGAGGACTCTGTACGTAAAGTACGTTTCCTGACCGTGGTTTACCGCAAACCACTAATTGCCGCCGGATTCGTCCTGCTTTTAAACTTGGGAGGCTGGTTTGCATCTTCTCAGCTTACCTCCGGTTTCTTGCCCGACCTGGACGAGGGTACGATCGTGCTCGACTATCACTCGCCGACCGGAACGGACATTGAAGAAACCGACCGGCTTTGCCGCCAGATGGAACGCATTATCATGGCACACCCAGACGTGCAGACCTATTCGCGCCGCACGGCCCTCGGCATGTCGTTCAAGACGCGCCCCTCGAATTTCGGGGACTATCTGATTCAACTGAAGACCAACCGCAAGGCCAGTACTCCTGAAGTCATCAGCGACCTGCGGCGGCAGATTTCCCAATCCGTGCCGTTGATGACCATCGGTTTCGGACAACGTATCTCCGACCTGCTTGGCGATTTGATGAGTACCGCGCAACCCATCGAGGTGAAGATTTTCGGGAACGATTACGAGACGCTGCAAAGCATAGCGGCAAAAGCCGAGCATATCATGAAAACCGTACCGGGAATCGTGGATATAGACAACGGGCTGATTCCGGCCGGCGCTTCATTGCTCTTCAGTCCGCGGCAAGACCGGCTTTCGCAATTCGGCATCACCCCGACCGACTTTCAGGAACAGCTTACGGCCCATACGGGTGGGATTCCCCTTTGCCAACCGGCCAACATGATAGAACCGAACCCGGCCCAGGCCGCCATGACAGGCGGACTGCAAATAGGCTCCGTGCAGGACGGCGAACAAATGCGCCGCATCCTGCTCCGCTTTACGGATTTCAAAGACAACTCCCCCGAACGGTTGGAACAGCAACCCATTTTCCTGCCCGACGGTAGCACCCGTCCGCTCGGCTTTTTCTGCGACGTACGTGTCATCCCAGGCGAAATAGAACAACGGCGAGAAGACTTGAAGAGCGACATAACGCTGACGGCACGGTTGGAAAACCGCGATTTGGGCAGTGCCGTAGCCGACCTGCAATCTGCACTCGGCACCCAACTTCATTTACCGTCGGGCTACAGCATTTCTTACGGTGGAGCCTATTCCGAACAACAGCAGTCATTCCACGAGCTCCTGATGATACTCTCGCTTGCCGTATTATTAGTGTTTGCCGTCCTGATGTTCCTTTTCCGCGAATGGCGTATCTCGCTTGCCATACTGTTCATCTCCGTACTCGGCACCTGCGGTTGCCTGTTGGCATTATGGTTGACGGACATCCCGCTCAACGTCAGCAGTTACACGGGCATCATCATGGTGGTAGGCATCATAGCCGAAAATGCCATTTTCACCGTATGGCAATACAAAATGAACCGGCACACAGGCGGGACAGTATCAGAAGCCGTGGATTATGCCATAGCCCTACGCATCCGCCCCAAACTGATGACAGCCATCGGTGCCGTGCTCGCCCTGATGCCTTTGGCTTTGGGCTTCGGGCTGGGCGCACAGATGCAACAGCCGCTGGCAGTAGCGGTCATTGGCGGGTTCGTTGTCGGATTACCCTTACTTCTGTTGGTACTGCCTGGTATGATGTTGTTAATTTATAAAAAGAAGGAACAATACGCTGACAAATAACTAATTTTGCAACAAATAAGACATCTAATGAAAATCCTGATTATAGAAGACGAACGGAAGCTTTCGGACAGCATCGTGGCCTACCTCAGCGGTGAGAAATATTTGTGCGAACAGGCCTTCACGTATACCGATGCCCGAATGAAAGTAAACCTGTATGAGTATGACTGTATCTTGCTCGACCTTATGCTGCCGGGCGGAAACGGACTCGACCTCTTGCACGAAATCCGGAAACAACGCAATCCGGTGGGCGTAATCATCGTATCGGCAAAAGATTCGCTCGACGACAAGGTGAAAGGTCTGGAAATAGGCGCAGACGACTATCTGGCCAAACCTTTCCATTTGCCGGAATTGAGCATGCGCATCTATGCCATTATCCGCCGCAAAACGTTCTCGGCCAATAACATATTGGAGAGCAACGGTGTCTGCATCAACTTATTGAACAAGTCGGCCGCCGTGGGCGACACTCTGGTGGAACTTACCAAATCGGAATATGAACTGCTGCTGTTTCTCATCGGCAACAAAAACCGGGTCATATCGAAGAGCGCCATGGCCGAACATCTCAGCGGCGATATGGCCGACATGATGGATAACCACGACTTCGTCTATACACACATCAAAAACCTGAAGGCCAAACTTGCATCCGCCGGTTGCAAAGACTGCATCAAAAATGTGTATGGGACGGGATATAAATGGGCTGAGCCATGAAAGAAAGAAGCTTGATGTACAAGTCGCTTGCACAATTCATCATTTGTGTGGTGATATTGCTTTTACTGGCCACCCCTCTGTTTTACGGGTTGACCAAAAGTTTTTATGCCGAAGACATGATCGACATCATCGAAGCCGTACAGGTAGGGAAGCCTATACCGAGCCTCGACCTCGAAGAAGACATCCTGCACGGCATCATGATACAGTTTGCCCTCATCACCATCGTATTGGGCACAGCCATCGTATTGATGCTGCGCTTCATTTCCGGTCGCCTGTGGCAACCGTTCGACAAGACACTGGAAGCAATAGAGCACTTCAAACTGGAAAACGGGACGTACCCTGCCCTACCGAAAAGCAACGTAAAAGAATTCAACAGGCTCAACAAGACCTTGGAAAGGCTGATGACAGACAGTATCCACAGCTACCGGTTGCAAAAGGAATTCACCGAAAACGCCTCGCATGAATTGCAAACCCCGTTGGCCGTATTCCAAAGCAAGCTCGACCTGCTGCTCCAACAACCGGAAATCACCGAACGCCAAGCCACTATCATACAGGATTTATACCAAATGAATATCCGACTGTCACGCCTGAACCGCAACTTGCTATTGTTGGCCAAGATGGAGAACAACCAGTTCGACCGGACGGAATCCATAGATGTCGTAACGGTGATAAAAGAACTTTTGCCTTATCTCGAATGCCTATCCGAAGGACTGGTCCTGAACAAGGATTTTCCGGCAAGCCCCCTATCGGTAAAAGCCAACCGCACCCTATTGGAGAGCATGATAAACAACCTCATAGTGAATGCCGTACGCCACAATAGGCCTGATGGGAAAATAAGCATAGTCCTGTCCGGCAAACAATTGGTCGTGATGAACACATCCGACGAAACCGCCCTGGACGAGAAACTGATTTTCAACCGCTTCTACCGTCCGTCGGAAAGGGTAAAAGGCAACGGCCTCGGACTGTCCATCGTCAAAGCCGTATGCGATTACCACGGTTGGAACATTTCATATGCCTATTCCGAAGGAAAACATAGATTTGCAGTAAGGTTCCCGTAAATCTTCAAAATTTCGACAAAGTCATCCGGTATCTTTGCTGTCCTAATCCAGAAGATCATGACAGCATGAAAAGAATCGCATTATGTATTGCTAACATCTGCCACCTCACGTTTTCATCGGCCCAAAACCCGTCAGACAGTATAAAGGTGGGAAAAGAAGGCGGTTTGCCTGTTCCTATGGCAAAAAACTTTGGTCAAAGACTTGACAAGTTCTCCTCTTCCCGCCTATACCAGATGACGTATATCGGAGTACCGTTAGTTGTCGGCGGTTTGATTGTAAAGGGAGAAGACGACCATTTCCGGAACCTGCGCAACGAATACCTACCCCGATTCAACCGACACTTGGATGACTATATGCAGTATGCTCCGGCAGTAGCCATGCTCGGCCTGAAAGCTTCAGGCGTACAAAGTCGCAGTTCATGGGGCAGGTTACTTGTTTCCGACGCATTTTCCACACTATTGATGGGAGCTACGGTAAACACCTTGAAACAGACCACAAACGTAGAGCGTCCGGACGGTTCGAACCGGCATTCGTTCCCGTCCGGACATACCGCCACGGCATTTATGACTGCCACCATGCTCAACAAAGAATACGGACATAAAAGTCCGTGGATCGGCATCGGAGCATACAGCGTGGCCACCGCGACGGGACTCATGCGAATGGGCAACAACAAGCATTGGCTGAGTGATGTCTTGACCGGCGCAGGCATCGGCATACTCTCCACCGAACTGGGTTATTATCTGGCAGACTTGATTTTCAAAGAAAAGGGAATCAACCGTTTGGCCAACGAAGAAGTTTTCAGCCGGATGGACAAACCTTCATTCCTGAGCCTGTACCTCGGATTAAACATCCCGTTGAGCGGTTACGACATCAACGAACAAACGGAGTTCAGCACGTCATCCGGCAGTACGGCCGGCGTGGAAGGAGCCTATTTCTTCAATCCGTACATAGGTGCCGGTGGACGGTTCACCGTATCCAACACGTCGATAATAGTCAACACTGACCGGGCTGAGAATAATACGTTCGACGTAATTTCTTTCTACGGAGGAAGTTATTTTTCTTATCCCTTTTCTTCACGATGGATGATTGGCAGCAAACTTTTGGGAGGTTATGTGCATTATCCGTTATTGCAACTGGCCGACCGTCCGGTCACCGCAAGAAACGGTTTCAGTTTCGGAAGCGGGGTTTCGCTGACGTTCAAGGCCAAAGCACATTATGGAATCCGCTTTTTCCTCGACTATGATTTACTTCCGTCGCATAGTAAAAACAGCGGGGAATACATGAACATGCTCACACTGGGTTCGTCGTTCATGATTGCGCTATAAGAAAGTATTTTTGAAAATTTGAGCCTTACAACAAACACCATCCCCGTACAATGCACTATATTTGCACCAACAAAAGGCTGACGATATGGAACATTTGGAAGTTTTTGACTGCTCGAACATACTTATCGCATGTTACTTCAACGACGACCGGGGATGCGCCCACGAGAACAGGGAACACACGCTCATTTATCTATGTTCCGGCGAACTGGAAATAGAGGAACGGGGGAAGAAAACCGTCTTGCATCCGGGTGAATGTGCTTTCATGCGGCGCGACAACCGGATGTGGCTGCACAAGAAGGTGGAAAACGGAAAACCGTACCGCTCCATCGTGCTGAAGTTCTCCCGGCCTTTCCTAAGGGATTTCTATCGGTCGCTCGACAACCGGCTCATACCGGGAGATGCCAAGCGCGACAAGACAAGCCTTCGCGTCCTCCCCTCCGACCGCCCGGACATCCGTTCACTGTTCGAATCGGTCATTCCTTATTTCGAAGCCGGAGAGAAACCCTCCGAAGACATGCTGAAACTGAAAATGACCGAGGGGGTATACGTATTGCTCCGCACCGACCGGAACCTTTATGCGTCCCTGTTCGATTTCGTGGAACCGTGGAAGATAGACATCCTCGATTACCTGAACGAAAACTACATGCTCGACCTCTCCATGAACGAAATCGCAAGCTACACGGGGCGCAGCCTGGCCACTTTCAAACGGGACTTTGCCAAGGTCAGCGACCTGACTCCGCAAAAGTGGATTATCAAACGCCGTCTGGAAGCCGCCCGCGACTTGATACTATCCGGAAAGAAAAAAGTGACGGAAGCTTGTTTCGATGTGGGATTCAAAAACCTGTCGCACTTCTCTAAAATATATAAGGAAGCATACGGCGTAGCCCCATCGTGGAGATGAACGTAAAATGTCGAATCCAAAAAACATATCATCATGAGAACCCAAAAAACTTTATTCATCCTATCACTGACTTTAATTTTTCCCATCATGGCAAAATCACAAGTAAAAATCCAACAGACCGCCGGACGCGACGCGCTCGGAGAGTTCGCACCCGAGTTCGCACACCTGAACGACGACATACTCTTCGGGGAAGTATGGAGCCGCAACGACTTGCTTTCGCTCCGCGACCGTTCCATCGTCACGGTGGTGTCCCTCATGTCTCAGGGACTGACCGATTCCTCTTTCAAGTACCATCTCGAATCGGCCAAAAAGAACGGGGTGACCCGGACAGAGATGGCCGAAATCCTCACCCATGCCGCATTCTACGCCGGATGGCCCAAGGCATGGGCTGCGTTCCGCATGGCAAAAGAGGTATGGGACGGGAATGCCGAAAGCGTGGCCGCAGGTTCGGTCGAAGCCTATGCACAAACCATCTTCTTCCCGGTGGGACAACCCAACGACGCATACGCCCGGTATTTCACGGGCCAAAGCTATCTTGCCTCTATCGTGAAGGACGGTGTTCCCGTGGTCAATGTGACCTTCGAACCGGGCTGCCGCAACAACTGGCACATACATAAGGCCTCCAAAGGCGGCGGACAGACCCTCATCTGTGTGGGAGGACGCGGTTATTACCAGGAATGGGGCAAGGACCCGGTGGAACTCCTGCCCGGCGATGCCGTCCACATCCCTGCCGGCGTAAAACATTGGCACGGGGCCGCGCCCGACAGTTGGTTCTCCCATCTTGCCGTCGAAGTTCCCGGCGAGGACAACAGCAACGAATGGTTGGAACCCGTGGACGAAAAAGAATATGCAAAACTGAAATAGATCTTACAAAAAGGCATCTTGGTTGGGCATATGATTTTGCTCCGGTTGGCACAAAAAAAGTTGTTTTGTGCCCGCCGGAGCATTATTTTCAGGACAAATTCTCACCGACATGCGAACATCGATGAAACAGAATGCAGAGAAAATTTTACTACCGTTTGTCCATACCCGGAGAATAAGCCTTGGAAAAAGCATACAACCCCATGAACGTGAACAATCCGTTCAACATCAGCAACTCATATCCGAAACGATAGCCGTAGACCGAAACGGTCCAGACGTCCAACAAGTAGCAACACACGGGTGCCGTGACACAAATCCACGGGACAGCCGCAGGCCACGGTTTGCGCCGGGTAAACATACCGAAAGCAAACAAGCCCAACAACGGCCCGTAGGTGTAAGAAGCCACCACATAAATGGCATCGATGACGCTGGAATCGTTTACAGCTTCAAAACACAGGATAAAGCCGACAAAGAGCAAAGCTATCACTCCGTGTACCCTCTTTCTTACCGCCTCCGGACGGGCAAACCTCCGCTCCACGTCCAGAATGTCCACACAAAAACTGGTAGTCAAGGCCGTCAGTGCGGAATCCGCACTGCTGAACGCCGCCGCAATAATACCGATAGTAAACAACACCAACACTTCATTCCCTAAATAGCCTTCTGCACAAAACAAGGGCAGAATGTCGTCTCCCTTCACGGGCAAGGCTATGCCCTCGCGCGATGCCAAAGCCAACAGCAAGATGCCCATCCCCAGAAACAGCATATTCAAAGGAATGAACGAAAAACCGTACGAACACATGTCTTTCTGCGCATCACGCAGGTTCTTGCACGTGAGGTTCTTCTGCATCATGTCCTGATCCAATCCCGTCATGACAATCACAATGAAAACACCGCTGAAGAACTGTTTCGCGAAATGTTGCCGTGAAGTCCAATCGTCCCACTCTATCCAACGGCCGTAAGGGCTTTCCGTTACATGCCATATCGCCTCAGTTACCGTAAAATCATTCAAGCGGCACAGTTGGTACAAAATCAATACCAATGCCGTTATCAGACACAAAGTCTGCAAAGCGTCGGTCCACACCAACGACTTTATGCCTCCCCTGAAAGTGTACAGCCAAATCAGGAAAACCGTTCCGGCCGCCGTAATCTCGAACGGAACGCCCATGCTTCCGAACACATAATTTTGCAAAATCAGGCACACTAAATACAGCCGGGCAGCGGCTCCCAACATTTTAGACAACAAGAAAAAAGAAGCTCCGGTGCGATAGGCCGTCTTGCCGAACCGGACATCCAGATAAGTATAAATAGAGGTCAGGTTCAGCTTATAATACAAAGGCAACAATACGAAAGCCACTACGAGATACCCAAAAAAGAAACCTACACACATCTGCATGTAGGTCATATCCACATCCCGTACCATTCCCGGTACCGACACGAAACTCACGCCCGACAACGAAGCTCCTATCATGCCGAACGCCACGACCCACCAAGGCGACCGTCTGTTGCCCCGGAAAAACGTATCGTTGTCCCCCGCCCCACCGGCCTTACGGGAGACGGCAAACAGCAGAAGGAAATAAAGAGCCGTTGTCAGTATGATATAAAATGCACTCATACGGCTCTTCTGCTTACGGTACCACGTTCATCCGTCGTCCCCGGAGGACAAGCGCTATTCATCCGTATTATCCTCTTCCAAGGTAAAGCGGCTGCTCCCGTCGAAACAATGCGTACATACCTGACATTTAGGCAAGCCTATGGCTTCTATCAGGTCTTCCAGCGTGTTGAACTTCAAGGAGGAGAGGTTCAGGCGTTCGGCTATCGTATCCACCATACGTTGGTATTCCGGCGACCCCGTCTGCGCGTATTTCTCCAAGTTCTTGTTCTCATCCCCCTCGAACTCCTTGATCAGCCGACGCGTAATCAACTCCATATCGCTTTTCGACGAAGTGAAATTGATAAACGGGCAACCGTAAATCAACGGAGGGCAAGCGATACGCATGTGCACCTCTTTGGCTCCATAGTCGAATAAGATTTTCGTATTGTCGCGCAGTTGCGTCCCCCTCACGATGGAATCATCGCAGAAAAGCACGCGCTTGTCTTTCAGCATGTCGCGGTTGGCTATCAGTTTCATCTTGGCCACCAAGGAACGCATCTCCTGATTGCTCGGCGTGAAGCTCCGGGGCCATGTAGGAGTGTACTTGGAGATGGCACGCTGATAGGGCACTCCCTTTCCTGCCGCATACCCCAAAGCCATACCGATACCGGAATCCGGTATACCACAGGCACAATCCACTTCCGCCCGGTCTCGCTCTCCCATCTTCTTGCCGCAGGCAAAACGGAACTCTTCCACGTTCTTACCCTCATAGCAGGAAGTGGGGAAACCGTAATACACCCAAAGGAAGGAACAGACTTGCATGCGCTTGTGCGGACGGCGCAAACACTCCATCCCCTCGGCCTGCAACCGGACAATCTCGCCGGGACCAAGGTAATACACGGTCTCGTAATCCAGATTGGGAAATGCCGTAGACTCCCCGGTTACGGCATACGCTCCTTCTTTCTTACCGACTACGACCGGCGTGCGCCCCCAACTGTCTCTTGCAGCTATAATGCCATCTTCCGTCAGCAACAACAAGGAACAAGACCCTTTGATTTCCTTATACATGTGTTCGATGCCTTCCACGAAAGTCTGTCCTTGGTTGATAAGCAAAGCTATCAGTTCCGTAGGATTAATCTTACCCGAACTGAACTCCGAGAAATGCATGCCCTGCTCCAGAAGCTTTGCGGCCAGGTCTTCCGCATTATTGATTTTCGCTACCGTCACGATCGCAAAACGCCCCAAATGCGAATTCATCAACAAAGGCTGTGCATCCGTATCACTGATGATACCGACACCGGCATTCCCTTTAAACTGCCCTAACTCGTCCTCAAACTTCGTCCGGAAATAAGTACTCTCCAAATTATGTATCGAGCGGATGAAACCATGCTCTTTACTATAAGTGGCCAATCCGCCACGCCGCGTACCTAAATGAGAATTATAATCTGTGCCGTAAAACAAATCGGCCACGCACTGCGTCTTTGAGATGACGCCGAAAAAACCGCCCATAAATATCGTGTATGTGAATTTGGGCACAAAATTAAGAAAAAACAGCGATACACAATATCCATTTTTATTATTATCTTTGTCACTATTACCAAGAAAAGCAAATTACGTGAGTTTCATACGGTATATATTGTGGGGATGCCTGCTGTCCTTTCCTCTGGTGACGCAAGCGCGCTTGGAAGCCGCCGACTCCATCATCAGCCGGATGCACCATGCCGCCGCGCAATATATGGACTTCGTCCGTGAATACCGCGCAGAGTTATACATCAAAGCCCAACTCGATATCATCAAGAAAAACCGGGGATTCCGTTTCATTCCGGGATTGTTCAGAACTCCGAAAGACGCCAACCGTTTTATCGTAGAGACATACAGTGACCTGCACTACACCGCTCCCAACATATACGACCAGAAAATCAAGGCTTATACCGGCACGTTGGGCGAAGCTCGTGAAATACCGGGCATTACGGATTATTTCAACGTCAATATCTATGCCCCTTACCTGATGGGACAACGTCTGCTCTCCCCTTTGGCTCCCAACAGCAATAAATACTACCGCTACGCCATCGACTCCGTGTCGTGCGACCGGCAACAACGCATCGAATACCACATTCGTTTTATCCCCCGTAACAAAAGCTTCCAGTTATTGGACGGAAGAATGACGATTACGGAGGGGGTATGGAGCGTACGCGAGATTTCATTCAAAGGACAAGCCGATTTGTTGCTTTTCGATTGCCGCATCACCATGGGAGACATCGGTACCGACACGGAATATCTGCCGGTGAAAAACGACATCAACGCATCGTTTGCCTTTGCTTTCAATATCATGGAAGGATATTACGAATCCAGTCTGACTTATAAGGAAATACATCACCGTCGCAACACACCGGAAGACAGCATTTCCAAACCGAACTACAACCTCACCGCATCTTTTTCCCTACAATGCGACCGTCAGGCCTATACAAAGGACTTTGCCCGTTTCGACTCTCTGCGGCCTACTCCTTTGGACAACTCCGAACTGTATATATATAAAAGGTACAAGGCACGGATGGATTCCATGAAATACATACAGAAAGAAACGACCCAGCCTTTCAAGAAAAACATCTGGGGCTCGGTGGGCGACTTCTTCCTGACCGACAGTGACTGGAAACTAAGCAACAATGCCACGTTGCAGAACTCTCCCTTCATCAATCCGCTGATGTTCAGTTACAGCAAAACGACCGGCATCGCCTACCGGCAAGATTTGAAGTTCAACACCACATTCCGAAACAGCCAATCCCTTCACGTCGGGACACGCTTAGGATATAACTTCACTCACAACGAATTTTATTGGAATGTAGGTGCCGAATACCAATATTGGCCGGAACATACGGGAACGGTAAAAATCAACGTCGGAAACGGCAACCGCATCGGGAACAGCCGCATTATCGATGAACTCAAAAAGATTCCGTCGGACAGCATCATCGACTTCGACAAACTGAACCTGGACCTTTTCAAAGACTTGAATTTTGAAATCAGCAACCACCTCGAAATCACCAACGGCCTGTCCGTAGGACTGGGATTCATGTTCCATCGCCGTACACCGGCCGAGCATCCTGAAGAAAGTTTCCGACAGGTGGAACTTCCGGAAAACGTGGCAGAAGGCTTACAGGCCAACATACGGCCGCAGTATAACAGTTTCGCACCGCGCATTCGGGTGGAATGGACTCCCGGCCAATACTATTACATGAACGGCCGGCAGAAAATCAACCTGAAGTCCCGTTTCCCGACTTTCATCGTGGACTACGAGCGTGGACTCAGGAACATATTCAAAAGTACAGGCGTTTATGAACGCATTGAATTCGACATGCAACACCACATCCGTACGGGTCTCCCCTCCAACCTGTATTACCGTATCGGAATGGGACTGTTCACCAATCAGGAAGAAACTTATTTCGTAGATTTCGTCAACTTCCGCAAAAGCAACCTCCCCGAAGGATGGAACGACGAAATCGGAGGAGTATTCCAAGCTTTAAACGGCCGATGGTATAACGCATCTCCCTACTACGTCAGAGGACACATCTCTTACGAAGCCCCGTTTCTTGTGCTACGCCATCTTATCAAATACACCAACCATGTACAGAACGAACGTTTATACCTCAACATGCTCACCATGGACCATTTAGGGCCTTACTTCGAATTGGGTTACGGTATCGGAACCTTCGTGTTCGACATGGGACTGTTCCTCTCTCTGGAAAACTTCAAACAAATAGGCTTCGGATATAAAATTACCTTCGAACTGTTCAGTAAATAATAACCGGAAGTCCCTACTTCTTTATCATTTTCCCGAACGGAGTGATATACATGCCTTCAGGCCATTCCTCCGGAATATGTCCACCGGGACAAATCTCTCCCCTCTTTATGCCATCCGTTCCATAAACCGGCAAAAGGCAGCCGCCCATCCGAGTCTCTATCCCCTCCGCCCCGGCAGGCAACTCATTTTCAATCAAACGCACAGAGTGAAAAGTGGTTCCGGTATACACCAAATACCCTCTACCGGGTGCCACCCAGCTTCCAGCAGCCGCCCGCACAAAACGTGTACCGCTGTCATCCAACAGAAATACGGTCTTCCCGTCATCTTTAATATCATACCGACCGAACACGGCATAAAAACCGTCCGTTGTTTCCACGTCACTCTCCTGAGGTTGCACGACCGTGTCCTCTCCATAAAAGCAGACTACGGATTCACGAGGTTCCGAAGGTCTCCAAAGATACGGCATTCCGGCTTGCCAAGCCTCATCGGCTTCCATTTCCCGGAATACGGCTCCGTCACCGGTTATCTCTTCAAAACAAAGGCGTTCCGACGCTATGGTTTCTCCATCCGCATCTTCCCAGGCCACTTTCTTCACGGCATACGGCAAACCTACAGTCAGCCACCCTCCATCATTCTCCGCCTTCCTGTACCACACGATTCCCGTTTCTTCCGGTACCGTGAAGGAATATTTAGGTCCTAAGGTACAACTGTCACACCCCACCATCCGGGTCACAGCATTTCCTTGTATGTCCTCGTCTTTCCGGTCGATTTCAACCACGTTGGGCCATCCTTCCGGCAAACGTCCGGCCTCTCCCTTACGCACGTAGGTCCAGACATATCCTTTGGGCATCTTCCCGTCGCCCACCATACTTTTCCCTTGTGGTAGGGCTATTTCGGTAAAATCAATCCGTCGGGCTTGAGCATAATCCAATGCAAATAAAGAATCAGCCAGCCAGTCTCCTTTGAAAGTCCAGTCGCCGTCTTCCCTTCTTTCCAATGTTGGTGATTGCACCTCCTTATAGATAAATAAGGAATCACCATAATCCACTCGCCAATACAATTTAAAATTCGGCCCATATCCATCCAATGCCAAATGGAACTGCGCAGCCTTTGTTGAAGTATTGATTGCCTGCTTCGTCAATAAAGCCGTTTTACCTCCGGATACGAAATAATCACCCACTTCGAAAGTCTTATACCATTTCTTCGTAGATGTCGAAGCGTCCTTTAGTTCTTTATCCGTCAATGTGTACAAACCAGCCGATGAAGAGCCGCTTACACTTCCAGTCGAGTACGCCAACCATGCATCCAAAGCTATATCACGAAACGCATAAATCTTCCCATCTACCGATAATTCAAAAACGGCAGTCTTCCCGTCTGCTATGCAGATTCTACCGTTTCTGTCCAATGCAAGCTTGCGTGCAGCGCGGTTTTTCTTCCCCGTACCGGTTTTATCCTGCGATGCCATCACGTACAACGAGTCTGGATGTGCTGCACAATATCCGGCCAATACATAATGCGCACCGTCCTCCAGTTCACGAACATTCTTTATACGCCTGAAGGTTTGTGCTGAAACGACTTCTCCTCCTATACCCAACAGGAGAATACAACTATATAAAAAACATCTGACTTCCATGGTGTTATCATTTATGTCCAATCGACCGACCACCTTCTATATGTCCCGGCTGTGAGTCTATAATTATAGTATCTTTTTGAATCGGTCCCGGTTCCGGATCTGGATCGGGAGTAGGTTTCTCCGGTTCTTCGGGCTCTTCTGGCTCCTCCGGTTCTTCAGGTTCCGGCTCCGGCTCTTCCACGTCCCCGCCATTCGTCAGCCACTCATGATAAGCCACGTTTTTCAGTCCGACCACTTTGAAATATGTCTTCACCAATCCCAACAAACCTATCCGACGCCCCAAGGCCTCCGGATTATCCACAAGATTGGCTTCTTCCCGCACATCCGTACCCTTTTTAAGCTCTATCGGCATGCAACGCGAAGCATCCCTTTCATCTTTCGAATCCGCTATCAGAAGATTCGTATTTACGCCGGCAGCCCGTATCTCGTCAATCGTAAACAGAGCATTCTTCATCGTACGGTCACACGCCCCTACGATATACCCCACGACCATTTCCTCATAATCCGTATCCAAGTCTACCCCTTCATACTCCGACAATATCCCGGCTACCGTCCAAGCACCCTCATACTCAGGCGGCAGAGGAACCTCTTCTTCCGGTTCGTCTGCCCCTCCCGGTTCATGGCCTTCATTTCCCGGCTTATCGCCCGTTTGCCCGGGTTGTTCCGTATCCTCCCCCTCTTCCGAAGGTAAATCCACTTTCTGACAGGCTGCAAATCCTCCGACCAGACACAGCCCGCACAGCATCCTCACGAGAAACTTATATCCTGCCTGCATATCATTCTATTCTTCGGTCAACGTCTCTTTCAGACGTTTGAACTTATTTTTCATATCGTGCGAATAATACAAATTATCCCACCATGCCCATATAAACACCAGCAAGTCAAAAATCAACCAGCCGACCAAAACCCAATGACAAGTCTCCATGATGTAATCATTTAAATATTTTTCATCCTTGCAAATATACGATTTTATCCTAAAGTCCGCTACCTTTCGATAAAAAAAACTATCTTTGCACACAATAAAGTTTACTATTTATTATGGAAGTCATTCAAACCGCCATCGAAGGCGTAGTGATTATCGAACCTCGGTTGTTCAACGATGCAAGAGGCTATTTTTTCGAATCTTTCTCACAACGGGATTTCGACCGGTTAGTCCGCACCGTACATTTCGTACAAGACAATGAAAGTAAGAGCAGTTACGGCGTACTGCGCGGTCTTCATTTTCAAAAACCGCCATACGCACAAAGCAAGCTGGTACGCGTCATCAAAGGTGCCGTATTGGATGTGGCCGTGGATATCCGCAAAGGCTCGCCCACGTTCGGCCAGCACGTAGCCGTAGAACTGACAGAAGAAAACCATCGCCAGTTCTTTATCCCCCGTGGTTTTGCCCACGGCTTCAGCGTGCTCACGCCGGAAGTTATTTTCCAATATAAATGCGACAACTTTTATGCCCCGCAAAGCGAAGGGGCACTGGCATGGGACGACCCAGACCTCGACATCAACTGGCGCATTCCTTCCGACAAAATCATCCTGTCGGAAAAGGACAAGCATCATCCTCGCCTGAAAGATGCCGAATGGTTGTTTGATTATTCAGAAAACTTATATCAATAATGCAGCACATCATGAATTTTAAAAGAAATATCATCATCACCGGAGGAGCCGGTTTCATCGGCAGCCACGTGGTACGCCTTTTCGTCAACCAATATCCGGACTACCATATTATCAATCTGGACAAGCTGACCTACGCCGGAAACCTGGCCAATCTGAAAGACATCGAAGACCGGCCGAACTATACTTTCGTCAAAGCGGACATTTGCGATTTCGACAAGATGAGCGAACTCATCCGGCAATACCGTGTGGACGGCATCATCCATCTGGCCGCCGAAAGCCACGTGGACCGGAGCATCAAAGACCCTTTCACTTTCGCACGTACCAACGTCATGGGAACGCTCAGCCTGCTCCAAGCGGCCAAAGAGTATTGGGAATCCCTGCCGGAAGGCTACGAGGGCAAACGCTTCTACCACATTTCGACCGACGAAGTGTACGGGGCATTGGAACTGACGCACCCCGAAGGCATCGAACCTCCCTTCACCACTACGGCCTCATCTTCGGAACATCACTTGGCATACGGCGAGGCTTTCTTCCTGGAAACCACGAAATATAACCCGCACAGTCCCTACTCCGCTTCCAAAGCCAGCAGCGACCACTTCGTCCGTGCTTTCCACGACACCTACGGCATGCCGACCATCGTAACCAACTGTTCCAACAACTACGGTCCTTACCAATTCCCGGAAAAGTTGATTCCGCTGTTCATCAACAATATCCGCCACCGCAAGCCCCTCCCGGTCTACGGCAAAGGGGAAAATGTGCGCGACTGGCTTTACGTCATCGACCACGCCCGTGCCATCGACGTAATCTTCCACAAGGGCAAGGTGGCAGAGACGTACAACATCGGCGGCTTCAACGAATGGAAGAACATTGACATCATCAAAGTCGTCATCCGTACGGTAGACCGGTTGCTCGGCCACCCGGAAGGCTATTCGCTCGACCTGATTACTTACGTGACCGACCGCAAGGGGCACGACTTACGCTACGCCATCGACTCCACCAAACTGAAAGACGAACTGGGCTGGGAACCCAGCCTGCAATTCGAAGAAGGCATCGAGAAAACCGTCCGTTGGTATCTCGACAATCAGGAATGGATGGACAACGTGACGAGCGGAGACTACCAGAAGTATTACGAAAACATGTACAGGGACCGGTAATCCGCCGTCCTGTCCACGAAGACATACGCCCCCGGAAACCTTTATAGTTTCCGGGGGCACACGTTTTTCTATCGGCAAGAAAGAAAGGATAAACCTTAGCTACGGCTCACTTCCAATCCCTTTTCCGACAAACTCATCTCTACAAAACGGGCACGGTCGTTCACCGCCTCCTGTACTAAGATTTTCCGGATACGGGCCGCCGCCTCTTCGTCCTTTGCCATCATGTAAAGGAAACCGCCGCCCCCCGCACCGGGCAACTTATACCCCAGGCACAAGTCGTCTATCTTCTCGGTAATCGTACGGACCGTCGCAGGATTCGTCCCCGCATCCAAACGACAATTCTGCATCCATGACCTCCTGACCAAACGGCCGGTCTCCTCAAAACTGTTCCGCTGTATGGCATCGTACATATCCAAGGCATGTGTCTTCATCCGGCCCAACAACTCCAAACGGCCGGTCTCGTTCAGGAACATCCCTTTCACGATTTCCGCCAGGATGTTCTTGGCCGTACGTGTAATGCCGGTATAATACAACAAATGGCATTTCCGGTACTCAGGTGCAGTAAACACGTAGTCGGGCAACCAGCGCACCAAAGGCTGTTGACAAGCCCCCGGTTGGGTCTGAAGCAATTTCACGCCCTGCAAGATACCGCCGTATTGGTCTTGCCAACCTCCGCCCGTAGTCAGCAACTGTTCCAGCACAAGCGTACGGTTGCCCGTTTCATAACGGTCCCATCCCAATCCGCAGAAGTCATTGACGGCTCCCAACACGGTAGAAGCCAGAATAGAACTTGTCCCGAGTCCGGAACCGGCCGGAATGGCAGACAGCAATGTAATCTCGATACCCGCCCCGAAAGCCTCCAACTGCGCCTCTAACGACGCATGGACTTCCGCACTGAAATCCGGGTGGAAACCGGCCAACACCAACGCTGCCTTCGGAATGGAAAAAGGAGAGCCTACCTTATTGAAGGCCGCAAGTTCGTCATACGTACGCACCACCTCCATCGCGCCCAAATCAATGGAACGCATCACGATATGGCGTTCCCGGCAAGGCTTCACGTACACCTGCAACGGGGGTTGCCCGTTCAGTTCGATGGAGAGGTTCACCACGTTCCCTCCCTCCATCAGGCTGTAGGGCGGCGTGTCCGTCCATCCTCCGGCCAAGTCGATACGCACCGGACTGCGCCCCCACACGATCTGGTCCGCATAAACCGACAAACGGGGCGACTGCCGGACCGCACAGGCCGTGCCGGTCAGCATCTTGCGCATCAATCCGAAAGCCTGTTCTTCATATTTCCGTCCGTCTTCACCTTTCAGGTCAGCCACACGGGCACGGAACATCGCATCGCTGATGCGCGTCAGTCCGTCGGCACTCTCCGGCAACGCATCCGGCAAAGGCAAGCTCCCGGCGGCATAACCGCGAGCCACTTCGTCCAGATTCAACTGATAGAACACACTGCGCTCATAGTGGGCGGCCAGCAAAGGCAGATTCCTCGTCCGGAACACCTCACGTTGGCGCGTCAGGCGATGCAGGTTGGCGTACGCCGACAGTTCGTCGGCCGACATCTTACGGGCCGACCGCCATACCTTCCGTCCTTCTTCCAGTTCCGGTTCGGTGGTCATCCAACGCATCGCCCGTCCCAAATCCTCCACATTGTCGCACAAAGGAAACAAACGGGCCGCCTGCAAATCATGGTTTTCCTCTATGTCTTCCGGTTTCAGGCCGCGCCCGGCCAGCCACTCCGTCACGGGCATGCCCTGATACAAGACCGCCCCATCCGACAGGCTGCCCTTGAAGGCATCGTTGAAACCGTAAGGACGGGCAGCAAAAGCCTCCTCGCCCACCGGCACCACATCGATGCACAAACCATCGGCCAACTTCAGCGGCCAACGGTTTTCAGGCACCCCCGTAATGATGTTGCGGCATGCCAATGTCCAGTCGCGCCCCACGAAGCTGTTCTCTATCCAAAGTTCCGAGTTAGCGGCCCCCAACGTCACTTCCACTTCGGCATTCTGCACGAACATGGCCGGATGGGGTTTAGCCTTGCGGTGCATGATTTCCCGTTGGTCCGTCACGATGTTCTGCACGGCCAGCGTGGAAGAAATCATCTCGCGGCTCGTCCCGTAATGGTAAAAACTCCCGCCTTCCAAAGGCAAGATGGCCACCGTCAGGCTGTTCAGTTCCGGGTCGTCCAACGTAGGGCAGTCGCCCAATGCCAAACCGAACTCAGAGTACATGTCGTAAAAAGACAACCGGCCGTCACGATAAGAACGCTTCACCATCAGTTCTACCGCCCGGTCGCTCAGCAACCAGATTCCGATGTCCATCAGGAACAAGTGCTTGCTCATCAGTGCGCCCAACTCGGCCACACTGGGTTTCTGCAACATGAAAGCCAACCTCTCCGGCGACCGGCGGTCCGATACGAATACCCCATGGTTTTGAGCCAGGCTCGGGTCTACCCACAGCCCGTAGCACACCACGTCGGCCTCGGGGATGTCCTGCAAAGGCCGGTCGGTACGGATATACACGTCGCCACTGGCTATCAACGTATGCAACGACTGCGGCGCACGCTCCATAATCTGCTCGTAAAGGGGTAATTGCAGCGACAACAGATTCTGGTCCAAGCGTTGTCCCCGCTTCCACCGGAACACCGGTACCGGAGTCAGTATTTTCCCCGAAGGCGCGTAGGCAGGCAAACGCCGGCTCTGCCCTCCGGCATGCAGCAGGATGCGTTTCTCACGCGACAGCCACGCCGCAAATGTTTCTCCTTCGTCCGTCTCGGACGCCTTGCAGGCCTGCAACAGCCATGCCGTTCCTCCCCCCGAACCTAACTTATGCCCGATGGGATCCGACGTACAAAACCACTCTTTCCGGTCGGCCCGCTCTACCTCATGGAAGCATGCCACCAAATTCGGCGGAAGCGACAACAACTTTTTCATATCCTATACCTTATTATATATATTAGTGTCCCTGATGATTGATACAGATGCCTTTCAGATACCATTCATACAAACGGTGCACCCCTTCGTCTATCTCCACTGTGTGGTGCCAGCCGAGACGGTGGAGCTTCGTCACGTCCGTCAGCTTGCGCATCGTGCCGTCCGGTTTGGAGGCATCCCAACACAATTCGCCCTTGAAGCCGATTTCAGCCATAATCTTCTCGGCCACTTCGCGGATGGACAGCTCCTTGCCCGTCCCCACGTTGATGTGGCAGTTGCGGATGTCCCGTTCGCCCGGCGCATACGTGTCCTTGAAATCCACGTTCAACAGCACATGCACGCTGGCATCCGCCATCTCTTCGCTCCAAAGGAACTCGCGCAACGGTTTGCCGGTGCCCCACAACGTCACGGCCTCCGGCGTGATGCCGTAATGCGCCAGCACGTCGAGGATGTCCGCTTCGGCAGAAGCGGCGTCCACCACCCGCTTCACGCCATCGCACACCACGCTCACGGGACGCAGACCGATATCCTTGCGCACAGCCTCCCAGTCCCCTTCGTTCAGGCACTTGGCCAAATGAATCTTACGAATCATGGCCGGCAACACATGGCTGTTCTCCAAATGGAAATTGTCGTTCGGCCCGTAAAGGTTTGTCGGCATCACGGCGATGTAGTTCGTACCGTATTGCAGGTTGAAACTCTCGCACATCTTCAGCCCCGCAATCTTGGCGATGGCATACGGCTCGTTGGTATATTCCAACGGAGACGTGAGCAATACCTCTTCTTTCATCGGCTGCGGAGCCTCGCGCGGATAAATGCACGTACTGCCCAAAAAGAGCAACTTCTTCACCCCGTGGCGGAAACTCTCGCCGATGACGTTCTGCTGTATCTGCAAGTTCTGGTAGATGAAATCCGCACGATACTGCAAATTGGCCATGATGCCTCCCACGTGGGCGGCGGCCAACACCACGGCTTCCGGCTGTTCTTCATCGAAAAAAGCCTTCACAGCCGCGCCGTCCAACAAATCCAATTCCCGGTGCGAACGGCCTACCAGATTCGTGTACCCCCGCTGCATCAGGTTATTCCAAATGGCGGAACCCACCAATCCGTGATGTCCCGCCACATATATCTTAGCATTCTTATCCAACATAGCCGTCTTATTCTTTATCCAACTGGGCTTTCAGGTGCAGTTTCTTCACGAATTTCATGTCATGCTCCACCATGATGCGCACCAGTTCGGGGAATGTCGTCTTCGTGGGATTCCAGCCCAAAAGGGTCTTGGCCTTCGTCGGGTCGCCGAGGAGCTGTTCCACCTCGCACGGACGGAAATATTTCGGATCGACTTCCACGAGCACATTGCCCGTAGCCGCGTCGATACCTTTTTCGTCCACGCCGCTGCCTTCCCATTTCAGTTCCACGCCCAAGTTCTGGAACGCCAGCGTACAGAACTCGCGCACAGTGTGCATTTCGCCCGTGGCGATGACGAAATCTTCCGGCGTCTCATGCTGCAAAATCAGCCACATGCACTCCACATAATCTTTGGCATACCCCCAGTCGCGGCGCGCATCCAGATTACCCAAATACAGTTTGTCCTGGAAACCCTGTACGATACGGGCGGCCGCCAACGTAATCTTACGCGTCACGAAAGTCTCGCCACGGCGTTCGCTCTCGTGATTGAACAAGATTCCGTTCACGGCAAACATGCCGTAGCTCTCACGATAGTTTTTCGTTATCCAAAAACCGTATTGCTTGGCCACGCCGTAGGGCGAACGCGGATAGAAAGGCGTGGTCTCCCGTTGCGGCACTTCCTGCACCTTGCCGAACAGTTCGGACGTGGAAGCCTGATAAATGCGGCAAGTCTTCTCCAACCCGCAGATACGCACGGCCTCCAAGAGGCGGAGCGTGCCCACGGCATCAGCCTCGGCCGTGTATTCCGGCACGTCGAACGACACTTTCACGTGGCTCTGTGCAGCCAGGTTATAGATTTCCGTGGGATGGATGTCGCTGATAATCCGAATCAGCGAACTGCTGTCCGTCATGTCGCCCCAATGCAGGTTCACCAGACGGCTCTTCTTCATGTCCCGCACCCATTCGTCCAAATACAAATGCTCGATACGTGCGGTATTGAAAGAGGAGGAACGGCGCATGATGCCATGCACCTCATATCCTTTTTCAACCAAAAACTCGGCCAGATAGGAACCGTCCTGACCCGTAATACCGGTAATCAATGCTACTTTTCTCATGATAATTCAAATAATGTTATAGTGTTTAGTGTGAATGCTGCAAAGTTATAAAAAAATCAAGTACCAGCATACGAAAAATTAAAAAAAACAAGAAATGGAAATGCCTGATAACAAACAGGTAAGCAACCTGCTTAAAAAGAAAAAACAATCTGCGCCAAACGGAAAATCAATCTCAGGCGAACGATTTTCCGTTTGGCGCAGATTGATTTACGGTTCTGCACCGATTAAAAAACGGACTTTAGGGTGTCCGGATTTTATCCCTACGCAGGGTTATCGCAGGATGTTGGTCACCAACGAAGCGATAGACACCAGGATACTGATAGAGCTTACCCAATAGCTCGTGCTCGAACCGATATCTGAGTTCTTGGCCTTCGTCTTGTTGGGCGTCACATACAGCACGTCGTTCTGCTGCAAGTAAAAATATGGCGACTTGATGATATTGGCATCGTTCAGGTCCAACTCGTGAATAGTCTTCTTTCCCGTAGCGTCCTCACGGATGAGTTTCACATTGTCGCGACGTCCGTAAACGGTCATGTCCTTGGCCAAAGCCAAAGCCCCGTAAATCGAAACCTTCTCGGAAGGCACGGTGTAAGTACCCGGACTGGTCACTTCGCCCAACACCGAAATCTTATAATTGCTCAAACGCACCGTCACCACCGGCCGGGTCTTCAGATAAGTACCCTCGATTTTGGAAGCAATCAGGTCTTCCACCTGGTTCACCGTCATCCCTCCCACTTTCAATGTGCCGAGAACCGGATAGTTGATGGTACCTTCGTTCGTCACCAGAAAAGTCTGCAAAGTAGGCTGCGAGGTCAACGTCCCACGTCCCTGTCCCACAGCCGGTGTAGCCGTCAGATTAAAAGGGATGACCGCTTCGGCGTCTTCCGGACAATTCACCGTAATGGTCAGTTCGTCCTTAGGCATGACACGCGCCTCATAAAGCACGGCACTCGAATCGAGGTCGACCTCCGCACTGTTGATCATATAAGGTACGGTCTTATAAGAGGTACAAGATGTAGCGAACCACATGGCGGCCACGGCCCACACTGTGAAAATTTTCATGCTGATTTTATTCATATAAGATAGAAATGGTTTTGAATTACACGTATGATTCCAATATCGTAGTCTCGCCTTCAGGCGCAAGCGTCACATTCTCCGCTTCGGCCGACACCAAAAGCGTATGCCCGGCCGTGAGCTTCACTTCTTCTTCACCGCAGGACACCCGGCAAGCTCCTTTCGTACAAATCAAAATGACAAAACTGTCCAAATCGGCGTAATCGCACGTCATCGGCTCGGTCAACCGGTAAGCACTAGTCGTGAAAAACGGACTTCTTACCAGTTCGGCCGGCACATTGGCCTCTATTTCGCGACGCGTCTCCGGCTCCGTCACGGTGTAGTCTATCGCCTCCTTAGCTTCTTCCACATGAAGCTGGCGCGGCCGCCCTTCGCTGTCTACTCGTCCGAAATCATAAATCCGATAGGTCACGTCGCTGCTTTGCTGTATCTCGCAGATAAAACAACCCGTACCGATACTATGTACCCGCCCGGCCGGCAAATAATATACGTCGCCCGGACGCACGTCATAACGCCGGAGCACTTCGGGCAGAGTCTGGTCGGCCACGCGCGCCGCATATTCGTCCGCTGTCACCTGCCGGCTGAACCCATCCAACAGATAAGCTCCCGGTGCTCCGTCCACCACATACCACATCTCCGTCTTGCCCGGACAGCCGTGGCGACGCTGCGCCAACTTGTCATCCGGATGCACCTGCACGGAAAGAGGCTGGGCCGCATCGATAAATTTGATAAGCAAGGGAAAACGTGTACCGAAACGTTTGAAGTTCCCCTCGCCCAACAAAGCGCTTCCGCCCTTCTCGGCCAACTGCGTAAGGGTCATCCCGTCGTACGCACCGCCTGCCACAACCGATTCATTGCCCGGAATGCCGGACAGTTCCCAACTCTCACCTATCAGCCGTTCATCGGCTTTCAACCCCTTGAACGGGAGTATGCGGTGTCCTCCCCACAAGGTTTCCTTGAATATATCCGTAAAACGGAACAATTTATTTTCCATATCCCATCCGTAAAAAATCGTCCAAAATTACGAAATTCATACAACACAAGCAAATAAAAAGGAATATTTAAAATTCAGCCCTGCGTACGGGCAAGTGCCACATTAACCGGAAACATGAAATACATCCGGCCTCCCAGGCCGGATTTTATAACCATTTTATTAACTAACAAATAGAAATGTATTATGAAAAAGAATTTGTACGACGTGACGAGACTGGCAACTTTGTATTTTCCCGACTCCACCGAACGGAACGCACGACGGAGGCTGTTCAAAGTATTACGGGCCGAACGCGACCTGTGGGCACGCCTCACGGCACTGCACTTCGGCATCAGGCAACGGAGCTTCACGCCCCGGCAATACGAAATGGTCATCGACATCCTCGGCAAGCCGGAGGAAACGGACGACGATTTCCGCGAATGGCCGTACGACTCGAACCGCAACATGTAGGTAACGAAAGAGGAAAGCCACTATAAAACAGGCAGAAATGCACATTTTTGCGCAGAAAACGGCAGAAACGTGCACGAATGTGCAATAATGCACACCCCTTCTGCCGGGCCGACATACCTTTGCATTGTCATCCGGACGACAAGAGAGTTACAAAATCAAAAAACAAACTTTTAAAAACAAAAACATTATGAACTACAAAGTCATCGAACGCAAAGACCCGCGCAACCCGGAAGCACCGGGCAAGTATTACGGTTTCATCGTCAACCTCTCCAAAATCGGAATCGAGGAGATTGCCACACGCATCAGCGGCACCTGTACCGTCACGCGGCACGACTGTTTAGCCGTTCTGTCGGCCTTGCAGGAACAAATCATCTATGCCCTGCAGGAAGGCAAACGTGTCCATCTGGGCGACATCGGCAGTTTCCGTACCGTGGCCAACGGATTGGGTAGCGACACGGCCGAAAAATACGACCCGGCCTACATCACCAAGCTCCGCGTCTGCTTCACGCCCAACACCAAGCTCAAAAAAGCCATGTCGCTTGACAACAAGGCTTTCACGCTCGAACGGGTGGACTTCTTGCCTGAAGAGGAGGACAGCGAGGAAGAAGGCGACATCTAATTCCAGAAGGAAATGGAAAAGCTGAACAAGCAAAGAGGGTTGCGTAACTGCAACCCTCTCAATATCCGACGCACGGCAGACCTGTGGCAAGGACTGGCCGAACGACAGCCCGACCCGGAGTTCTTTACGTTCAGGAGCATGGCCTGGGGCTACCGCGCGGCCTTCATCGTGTTGCGCACCTATTGCCACAAATATGGTTTACGCACGGTCCGCGACATCATTGCCCGATGGGCACCGCCCGAGGACGGTAACGACACGGAAAACTACGTCCGGAAAGTATGTGTGCTGACCGGCTTCCCGCCAGACAAATGCCTCAACCCGTACGACCCTTCGCACATGGCACCGTTGGTAGCGGCTATGAGCCGGATGGAATGTGGGGTGAAGCCCATTATGAGCCAGATAAAAGAAGGTTGGTCGCTCTATATGGGGACGGACTGACCCCAAGTAATTTAACTTTTAAAACATCAATGCCTATGAACAAAACTGTTTGGAACACCTTGCTTAATGTAATCATTGCCGTGGCCAGTGCCATCCTTGGCGCTATCGGCGGATCGGCGATGTAACGCGCAGCCTGAATGACAAAAAAGGGAAGACGAAATCACTTCGTCCTCCCTTCCAATCTAATCTATGAACCTATTTTTATTGATATATCATAACGGTGGTTCAACGCACCATTACTTTCACGGATTGAGTCGTGCCGTCGCTCATCTTATCCTGACGGATGTAGATGCCGCGCTGCTTCGGTTCAGCCACACGCACACCGTTGATAGTGTACCATGCGGAACTTACCACCGTAGCCTTGCCGTCGGCAACTGCCTCTTCCACTGAAGATACGAAATCATCTGGCATGTTAGCATCTCCATCACCATAATAATAGAGGCGGAAATTGTCAAAGCAAGTCCAGTCGTTCGTAATCTTACCGGTTTTGCGTACGCCCAATACCGGTTCTTCACCCTCTTCTACACGGAAACTAAAGTTACCTTCATATTTTCCATCTTCAAAAGCAGCCTTTGCACCGGCAACATCATTGACAATACAATGGTACAACAAATCTTGATACTCGTTCGTGAACAAAGAATCCGGCAATACTTTATCGCCACTCGTATACTTATATTCCTGAACATTGTCAAAAATAGAAGCCAACTTATTGTTCCACTTAGACTCTTTTCCTTCCAAATATACCTCTGCGTTCAACACTTCCTCTGTGCTGTCGCGGCGGGTCAAAGCTGCAGGAGTGATATCCCCTCCGCGATAGAAGCCATTGTAAACCAAACGGTAGTAACCAGCCGGCATATTGTAGAGTTTCTGATGAATTTCACAACTATCATTAAAGATTTCATAATTCAATCCACCCGTAGCTGTACCACCGGTAGTCGTCCAACCATCTGCAGATGAAGCGTCTTTCCATTCAGCCGTAGTTGCATCATAAGTCCGTTTTTGGAAGCTCGGATTGATAATTAAGCCTGTAACATCCAACTTATCCTCCTTGCTGGCCGAAGCATAATCATAGTTACCACTCATCATCTTAGTGTAAGCCTTGTCAAGCTTGACATTATAGCCGTCGATTTCTTCCATGGAAGCAAAGATACCGTCACCGTTTATCTTTTCGTCTATTTCCAATACTACCTTATCAAGTTCTTCAAAACCCTCCGTATTGGCATAGTCTTCATAACTACCTTCTCCCGTAGAACCCAACTTATCCGCATGATTGTCTTTTTTCGTTTCCAATGCGGTAGCTGCATCGATAGCTTCCTGACCAAATTCCATGGCCTCCGTCAAAGCATCGAAATGCTCTTTATAAGTTTCCGGAGTCAAGTTGTCTGCCACAGCCACAGCCTCCTCAACAGCCTTATTCAGCCCATCCTTGGCATCCTGAGTAGTTAATGATTCTGCTGCCAACATATCTTTTGCAGCCTGAATCTGTACATCCAAAGCAGACTTGGCTCCCGACATATCATCAGCGCCTAAATAAGTAACCTGGAAATTATCGAAGACTGCCCATGCGGCATTCCATGTCACACCAGACATCTTTATCCCCACACGAAGTATTCCGTCTTCACCCACATAGCAAGACAAAGTACTAAGATAATTTTCCGGATTTGCCTCAAAGACAGCCTGTGCAGATGCTTTTCCATGACATACATACTTGCCGGCCAGACTCGCATCCCACGTAATTTCGTCCATATCGTCTGTCAACTTTTCATCCTGCGGGAAATCCATCACATGATGAAGGGGCGTTGAAGCATCATTTCCGAACAAAGAGGCTAAAATCTTATTGGTCTCATCACCTTCTTGTCCCCAGCCTTCCTGCCATTTATTGTCGTTCTGTGAACTCGGAGAATAGAAACCTTGCATCGTTACTTGATAAGAACCTTCCGGCAGGCCAGTCAACTCTTGAACAAGATCCCATTCACGACCATTCCAAACCTCAGATACATTGGTATTATCGTTCTTGAAGTCACCATTACCATTTTTCGTGAATGTCCATCCGTCATTGCTTTTCGTAAAGCTCGGATTCGTCATCAGCCCTGTCACATTATCCGTCTGCCCGTCAGTCAAAGCAGCCACAACACCGGCTTTCAGAAGACGATCGGCACGCGGCTGGATACTATCAAGTTCATTCGGGTTAAATGTACCGCCATCTCGTGCTTCCTCCAATTCACCCAAATAATTTTCATAATCGTCGAACACCACACCTTCCTTCGTATAGATAGAATTCTCCAGTTCTGTATCCAACTCATTGATCTTAGCATCCAGATTCTCATAAGCCTTCACATCCAAAACCAAACTATCCATACGAAGCTGTAAAGAATTGACAATAGATTGTAAGGAATCGTCAGTCACTTCATTATTGGTAACTGCTTCTTTAGCCAAAACAATCATTTCTTCATATTTCTTGTCGCCTTCCTTACTATGCTTCTTACCGGCTATATCGTTTGTATATTGTTGTTCAGCTTCCTTAATATTCTGGTTCAGCGCATCACGCATCGTAATGGCACCGGCTTTACCCATATATTGCAAAGTGAAATAACCTACGGCAGACCAACCGTCTTTACTGCCTTCGGAACGCATGCCGACAGTAGCCGTACCGCCGATTACAGAAAAGTCTACCGTGTAAGGCGCTGCATAAGAAGAACCGTCCGGCGAAGGCGTATCAGCTTCTTTCTTACTCTCGCCCGCTACCGTCTTAGCATACAAGAAAAGACCTTTGGGACCACCGTTCTCAGCCGTCTGCTGCGTCATGATATAAGCCTTCAAACGGTATTTTCCATCTGGCAATTCGCTTAAAGACTGTTCAATGTAATAATCACCCGTGGGAGGAGTCTGTACCCATCTCTCAAAGAATGTACGGAAGTCAAAACCGTCAGATGTTGCGATTTCACCCTGAGCCTTTGTTACCACACCGAAATTATTATTGTTATTAGCACGCCAAGAAGTCCATCCGTCTGCACTTTCGAACGAAGCATTTTTAATCATCGCCGTCAAGTCGGCGGGAGATGTTTCGGAAGCAGAACTGTACTTGAATTCCAACACAGCATCTTTCAGCTCTTCAGCCGCATCTTCTATTTGTTCCACCGTAGCAGTGGCACTTTCATACAACTCCTTGTACTTCGCATAATTCGTATAGCCGGCCTCATCGGCAGCTTCCAATTGCGGCTTTAACACATTCTTTTTAGCCGTATATACTTCGTACACTTCCGGTTCTACAAACTGCCAATCGAACTCGGCTTTTTCATAACCGGCTGTTCCGGGCTGGATCAAAGGATTGATAACTTCATTCCATCCTCCATCTGTATTAGGATTTACTCCAATCCACGTATTTTTATAAGCAGCATTGTTGGTTTTGTTGGTACCGTAAAGAGGATCATCCACATTCACCCGAATACGATAAAGACCATTATCCTGTGTCACGATATCCCACAAGATATGTCCTTGCTTGCTGTGATCCACGTAACATTTTATACCGGGATCCAAAAACACTTCATGGAAACCACCGTTACTCGGTGCGTTCATCAAAGACAAACGATAGGATTTGGCTGCCGAATAATCGTTGGCATCTTCCGCATGACTAATCAACTCATAATCGGGTCCATAACTCAACGTCACTTCCTGCCCCGTATTCGAAACGATAAAAGTGGTATTAAAATCCGCTCCATTGGACATGAACTTCTCACTGGCCACATGATAGACGTAATACACAAGCCTTTTTCCGCCCTTGATTCCATCCAAATCCGGTTTTACGAACGTCAGTTCCGGATCAGCCCAATCGGCTGCCCATAAAGGTAATGTAGACGACGTAGCGCCACACAAAGCCACCAAGGCAAGTAATCTGTTTTTCATCTTCTTACAGAAATTAAGTTAATACTAATATTTTGCTTTTTAATAGGATTTCTTATAAGGGGCAAATTTACAATAAATACTCAATCTAAAAAATAATCCGGATGAAAAAAAGAAGATAAGCCTCTATTTTTAACACAAACACGGCAAATAGAGAAGGGAGAACGAAATCACTTCGTCCTCCCTTCCAATCTAATCTATGAACCTATTTTTATTGATATATCATAACGGTGGTTCAACGCACCATTACTTTCACGGATTGGGTCGTGCCGTCGCTCATCTTATCCTGACGGATATAAATGCCGCGCTGCTTCGGTTCGGCCACACGCACACCGTTGATAGTGTACCATGCAGAACTTACCACCGTAGCCTTACCGTCGGCAACTGCATCTTCTACGCCATTCGGAATGTCATCGGGACGGTTGGCTTCACCGGCACCTAAATAATAAAGGTGGAAATTATCGAAGCATGTCCAATCATTGGTAATGACTGCATCCTTTTCAACTCCGATGGTTACACCTTCTCCATCTTCCTTCACCTCAAAGCTGAATGCACCCTCGTAAGCATTGTCCTCAAAAGCCTTGCGGGCACCCACCTTACCGTTTACAACGGTATGATACATCATATCGCGCATATCCGGGAATAAAGAGTCAGCCAAAACAATATCACCACTGTCATAGCTGTAAAGCGTCACATGATCAAAGATGGAAGCCAATGGGACAGACAACTTTTCGGAAGCCGTTTCAACGTAAACCTTCGCATTCAGCACCTCTTCCGTGCTGTCACGACGCGTCAAAGCCGCAGGCACGACATCCCCGCCACGATAGAAGCCATTGTAAGTAAGGCGATAATATCCCTTAGGCAAAGCATATACGGTCTGGTAAAGTTTGACATCACCGATATTGAACATTTCGTAAACCAAATCCTCAGCCTTCAGCTTATTACCATCCACTTTATTGCATTCCCATCCTGTATCAGAGCTTGCTTTCTCCTGCGTGTCGGCATCCATTTCCTCAAAGCTCGGATTGGTAATCATGCCCGTGACATCGACCGGGGTATCTTTCGAAGCCCCACTGAAATCCACTTGTGTGGCCACCATCTTGCAATAAGCCTCGTTCATACGCTGCATGAAACTTTCAATCTGTGCCAAATCGACAAGCGAACGTTCGTCAATGGCCAACAACACTTCATCCGACACAAGTTCCAACAAAACATCGTATTCGTCCGTACCGATATATTTATCATATCCCTCAACACCCTCTGTGCCATTGAACTTGTTGTCATGACCGGTAGCCGTCGCCTCTAATTTGGTTGCCGCCGCACGTGATTCGGTCTCAAGTTCGATAGCTGCATTCAACGCTTCCGAATTAACGGCATACGACTCCTGAGTCAATTCCGTCTCCAAAGCCGCAGTAGCATCGGTAATGGCTTTCTGCAAGGCATCTTTCGCCGCCTGGGTAGTAAGCGTTTCCTTATCATCAAACAGCACTTTTGCATCGGCTATCCGGGCCTCCAACGCTGAAACCGCTCCGGTCATATCCTCCGCACCCAAATATTTCAACCTGAAATTGTCATACGTAGTCCAATCCCCGGAAAGTCCCGAATCCTCAGTCATCCGCACGCCCACGCGCAATTTGCCGTCAGCCTTCACATAACAAACGAATTTGTTCTCGAAATGACCTTCTTCAAAAGCCTTATGTGTTCCCGTCAAAGCATCCAAGGCATACTTGCCATTCCTCAGTTCGTCATTCGGCAATGACAATTGTACATCTTTGCCCCAACCTTCCGCCTGCATCGGTTCATCAAACACCTCATCGTAACAATGGTGGAGCTTTACGGAACCGTCGTTACCGTAAGCATACGCAGTAACCTGCGCCTCCTTGGCCTCCGTACCCCAAGCTGCCTGGCAAGCATCATGCCACGTAGGCCGTTGGAATCCTTGTACGGAGACTTCATAAGATCCCTCGGGCAAGCCCTCTATTTCCTGGTAGACATCAAACGTCTGTTTATCATACATCTCACCCGTTTCCACGCCTTGTCCGGAACCACCCTGCCATCCGTTGGCATTGTCGGTGAAGTTCGCATTGACCAACAAGGGCGTGAAGTCCTCGATTTCTCCTCTTAAAGCGGCAGCCCTGAAATCCTCCATGTAATAGCGATCCATACGCGGTTGGACACTGTCTATCAAAGCCGGATCGAAACTGCAATCCCCCTGCTCCACCTTAAGCGTATTGTCGATATAGTCCTCCAAAGTAGGCCACTCCGCATCTTCATAGGGAGGTGCCCAATATTTAGTTTCAGCCTCAGTAAGCAACTGAGCCAGTTTGTCATACGCAGCCACGTCTTTAGCCATTTCATCCATCTGCTTCTGCAAAGTCTCAATCAAAGCCGACACGGTCTCAATGTCCACACTCGCGTCCGCAGCCACTTCCTTGGCATGCTGGATGAGCGTCAAATAACCGTCCTCTCCTTTTTTGCTCATTTTTTTGTTGGCTTCCTTGTATGCCCCGTAAGTCTTTTCAGCATCTCCGATATGCTCTTTCAGATAATCCTGCATGGTCATGGCACCGGTCTCTCCCAAATACTCCAATTTGAAATTGTCCACGCCCGTCCACTCTGAATTAGGGTTTTCCACTTTTAAACCCACCGTGGCGGAACCGCCTATGACAGAAAACTCAAGCGTATAGGGCGCAGCATAACCTCCTCCGTCGGGCGACGGCACGGTAGCCTGCAATTTCACTTCGCCTCCCTTCGATCTGGCATAGAGGTAGCGTCCTTTCGGGCCGCCGTTTTCCTCCTTCACATTCGTCAAGATATACGCACTCAGCCGATAGCGCCCGTCCGGGATATCATTGATTTCTTGCGTAATAGACCAACTCGTTTGCGGATTGGTGGCCGTCCAACGCTCAAAGAAACCTTTGAACTCTGTTCCGTCGGAAGTAGTTTGAGAAGAAGACTGTACCCCAAAATTATCCTGCCCGCTGATGGCATCGCGCTGCAAAGTCCATCCATTTTCCCCATTGTCGAAAGCAGGATTCTCTATCACGTCGGTCACATCAGCCGGATGTTCTTCCGAAGCCCCCGAGAACTTAAAGTCGAACACTGCCTTTTTCAATCCTGCCGAAGCCGCTTCCACTTCCTCCAAAGTAGCCGCTGCATTCTGATACACTTTGTCATATTCGCCATACTCCGTATATCCGGCCTCATCGGCACTCTCCAACCACTTTTTCAGCACACGCTTTGCCAAGAGGACTTCGTAAGCTTCCGGAGTCACAAACCTCCAATCCAACTGGGCTTTTTCATTACCGGCTGTTTCCGGATTGATAAAGGCGTCCACTCCGGTACGGGTCTCATCCACCAAACCTACATATTCTGCCGCATGCTCGGAATTCAATCCGTAAGTCGGGTCGTTATCGCTTATCTTAATCCGGTAATTTCCATCACCCACCGGACGAATCTCCCACAACATATGTCCCTGTTTGTTATGGTCTACGCAAAACGCATTGTCCGTCGGGCTATAATAAAGTTCGTGGCGACCGGTATTACTTTTCCCGTCCCACATGGTGAAACGCCACCCCTTGGCATTGGAATACTCCTTATCGGTTTCGGGACGGTTACTCAATTCATAATCGGTATCATAGGTCAAATCCAACTGCTTTCCCTCGTCAGCCACAATTACCTCTGTCCCCCAATTATGATTATAATCGCCGCACGTTATAAACTTCTGGGTAGCCACATGGTAAATATAATACACGCCCCCTCCGGTTCCGTCTGTATCCAAATTAGGTTCTACAAAATTCGGAATAGGATTTTCCCACTCTGCTGCCCACAAAGGCAAAGTAGACGAAGTTGCACCACAGAGTGCCATCACTGCAAGTAAACTGTTTTTCATGTTCCTTGAAAATTAAGTTAATACTAATATAATGTTTCGCTTTTAATAGGATTTTTATGGGCGTAAAGGTACAATAAGTATTCAATAAAAAGAATAATCCGAAAGAAAAAAATCAAAATCAGCCGTTTTTTAACGCAAACAAGCTATTCTTTACCCCAATGGCAAGCCTTTCTGCTTGACAAAACATCCATAAAATATAAGGGAAGACGCTTGCAAGTACGAGAATAAGTACTTATCTTTGTGCAAACGATAAAAAACATAAGGTTATGAGGACTGCAAATTATTCTGAACTGAGGAACAACCTGAAACATTACCTTGACGGGGTAATCAATGACAGCGAGCCGCTGTTGGTACACCGTCCGGGCAATGAGAGCGTGGTTGTCATGTCTTTGGACGAATACAACTCCATCAAAGAGACTGAATATATCATGAAATCTCCGGCCATGATGGACGCCATCAGGAAAGGAGCGGAAGAAATCAAAGAAGGTAAAGGGACGGCCGTAAATATTGATGAATTATGGAAATAATTTTTCTTGGACAAGCGGAAAAAGACAGGGAATATTGGAAGAAGTCCGGGAACAAAGCCATAATGAACAAAATAACCGCTTTACTTAAAGACATTGCCGAACATCCATACACCGGCATAGGCAAACCAGAACCATTAAAATATGAATTGGCCGGATACTGGTCGCGCCGCATCAATTCGGAGCACCGTATCGTTTATTCGGTCGACGAAGAGGTGGTGAGGGTGTATGTGCTTTCCATGAGATACCATTACGCCGGGAAATAGGGGGCCGCGTCTGGCGGACAGTCCCCCTTCTTTGCGGAAAGCAACAAAAAAAGTCTGCGCCAAATGATTTTCCGTTCTCAGCCAAACGATTTTTCATCTTCAGCCGAATGATTTTCTTTCCTCTGCCAAATGGTTCATAGTTCTCTGACGGCAGGGTCCACTCTCAGCCCATGGATTCCAGATGAGAAAGGAATACGCTTTTCACCTTGCGCTTTTCCCACGCCCTACAAGGAGAAAAAAGAGAAATGGGTTCGCATCCTTCATACACGCTGCAAAACAGACACTTACGGTGAAAGGACATCCCAAAAGCCTTCACCATAGGTCCACTACAGAAGAGCCTGCTTTCACCATAATATATTGTTTCACATAATATTACGGTGAAGGATGACATTCATTCATCACAAAACGGCTACCGCTGCCGATAGATACGAAAAAGGGAGGACGAAATCACTTCGTCCTCCCTTCCAATCTAATCTATGAACCTATTTTTATTGATATATCATAACGGTGGTTTAACGCACCATTACTTTCACTGCCTTCGTCGTGCCGTCGCTCATCTTATCCTGACGGATGTAGATGCCACGCTGCTTCGGTTCGGCTACACGTACACCGTTGATAGTGTACCATGCGGAACTTACCACCGTTGCCTTACCGTCAGTTACGACTTCGTCAATATTTGTATCCAAGGCATCGTCGATGTCGTCCGGCTTGTTGGCATCACCGTCTCCGTAATACAACAGCTTGAAGTTGTCGAAGCAAGTCCAGTCGTTCGTAATCTTGCCTGTCTTACGTACGCCTAATACCGGTTCTTCACCCTCTTCTACACGGAAGCTGAAATCGCCCTCGTATTTACCTTCTTCAAAAACTATTTTCGCCCCACTCACACCATTAATAATAAAATGATATAACATACCTTCATCTTCTGGGGTCAACAACGTATCTGCCACGGCCTTGTCGTCTGTCGTGTATTTATATTCACTTAAGTTCTCGAAGATGGAAACCAGTTTTTTGTTCCACTTGGATTCATTGCCGTCCAAATAGACTTGAGCGTTCAAAGGCTCCACACCTTCACGGCGAGACAAAGCCGCAGGAGTAATATCTCCCGCACGGTAGAAGCCATTGTAAACCAAACGGTAGTAACCGGCAGGCATGTTGTAGAGCTTCTGGTGGATTCCAGCAGTATCATTAAAGATTTCATAATTCAATCCACTCGTAGCCGCACCACCGGTAGCCGTCCAACCATCCGATGATGAAGCATCTTCCCATACCTGCGTAGTTTCGTTAAAAGTACGCGTTTGGAAACCCGGGGTGATAATCAGACCTGTGGCGTCCACCGGCGCATCCTTAGACGCGGTAGAGAAATCAATGACCCCACTCACCATCTTGGTATAAGCCTTGTTAATCTTGGCATTATAGTCGTCGATTTCTTCCATGGAAGCAAAGATGCCCTCACCGCTTATCTTTCCTTCGATTTCCAAAACTACCTTTTCAAGTTCCGCAAAACCGTCCGTATCAACATAAGCATCATAACTTTCTTCACCTACAGAAGTCAGCTTGTCATTATGGTTGTCGTTTCTCTTCTCCAACGCGGTAGCCGCATCAATGGCTTCCTGACCGGCCTTGATAGCCGCATTCAAGCCTGCCACTTGCTCATTGTACACTTCCAACGTCAAACCTTCAGACACAGCCTTGTTTGCCGATTCGATAGCTGCATTCAGGCCGTCCTTGGCTTCTTGTGTAGTGAGAACCTCTTTATTCACCATGTCCGTAGCTGTTGCTATCAAAGCATTGATAGAAGTCTCGGCGCCGGTCATGTCTTCAGCTCCCAAATACTCTACTTCAAACTTATCAAAAACCGTCCATGTACCGGTCCAATCGACAGAAGCCGTAGCTGTTTTGATACCCAGCCGAAGCTTACCATCCTCGCCCACGTAGCAAACCACCTCGTTGACATACCGATCCGGGAACTTCGTAAACGTTTCCGCTACCGCCGGTTTGAGACGAACCAACCACTTATCCTTGTATTGCGGGTCGTCCGTAAAGGTGATTTGTTCGTAACGCTCGGCCGTACCCTTTTCTTCTTCCGTCAAAGGATAGTCCATCACGTGATGAAGCTTCACTGATGCATCGTTGGCGAACAGTGACCCCAAGATGTCATTCGCGGTATCACCTTCCTGTCCCCAAGACTGCTGCCAAGAGTTGGAATTGTTCGAACTCGGGGAATAGAAGCCCTGCATCGTAATCTTATAAGAGCCTGAAGGCAAGCCGTTCAGTTCTTGCGACACTTCACCGTCGCCTCCTTTAGCATTCCAAAGTTCGGCCACCCCTGTATTATCATGTTTCAAGTCACCTTTTCCCGTCAATGTCCATCCATTAGTACCATTCGAGAAATCCATGTTGGTGAACAAGCCCGTCACTGTACGCAAGCCATCTTCCGACTGCAAAGACTCCAACACGGCCTGTTTCAGAATCCGGTCTGCACGTGGCTGGATGCTGTCCACTTCGTTGGGATTGAACGTGCGTTGCGCAAGCCCGTCAGCTAATAAATCCAAATAATCCTCATACAAAGGCAGTCCCACTTCCTCGTACTCAGTCCCAGCATAAGCTTCTTCCAATTCTGCAGATTTTTGTGCCAAAGTCTTATATGCAGAAATATCCATAGCTAAGGAGTCCATACGAAGTTGAACCGTAGTAATGAATCCCATCAAGGTCTCGTCATCCAACTGTTCATTGGCCACCGCATCCTTGGCTGCCTTCATGGTCTCTTCGTATTTTTGCTGGCCGGACACACTGAAACGTTCATTAGCCCCTGTATATTCCGCATATTTGGCTTCCGCATCCTTTATGTTTTGCTCCAACATACTACGAACCGTAGCGGCATCGGCCTTTCCCAAATATTGCAAGGTAAAGTTATCTACGGCTGTCCAGTTAGAGTTTGCGTTTTCTACGACCATTCCAATCGTAGCCGTCCCGCCGATAACAGAAAACTCTAATGTATAGGGAGCAAAATAGCCGTTCGCCTTATCCGGATTTTCAATCGCCGGCACATCCGCTTCTTTACGAACCTCACCGGCCATCGTCTTAGCCATCAGGAAACGTCCCTTGGGACCAGTCACATCGCCTTGTGCCAATACATTGGTCATGATATAAGCCCCTAAACGATACTTGCCATCCGGCAAGTCCTTCAGTTCCTGAGTAATGGACCAATTCGGTTGGTTACCTTCTGCAGACGGAATCCAATACTCAAAGAAGTTTTCACACTCCTTGCCGTCACTGGCTATCATCTTATCACCCGCCTTACGAGTGAAATTACCGCTCGACCCCTCTCTCTTAGTCACCCATCCATCCGTACTTTCGTTAAATGAAGGTTGGGAAATCAGTTCTGTCACCTCTATCGGTTTGCCAGACGTAGCCGAACTGTATTTAAATTCCAAGATGTCCAATTTCAAGTCCTCTACAGCTTGCTCTACTTCTTCCGCTGTAGCATCCGTTCTATTATAGAGTGCCGCATAATCGGCAATTTTATCGAAACCTGCCACATCGGCGGCATCCAACTGCTCCTGTAACTTTTTCTTAGCCTTATATACGTTATAAGCCTCCGGTGTCACGAACTTCCAGTCCAGTTGTCCGTTCTCAAATCCGGCCATATTCGTATCGAGCACAGGATTCACACCCGTTTCACCCTCGTTCACGCCCATATAAGCATTCTTATACAATCCACCGCTGGCATTCACACCGAACTTGGTGTCTTCATCCAAAATCTTGATACGGTAATTGCCATCATCTTGTTTCGTGATTTTCCATAAAATATGCCCCTGCTTATTATGATCCACACAAATAACCATGGAAGCCTCGCGGATGAAAAGTTCATGATAACCACCATTCGAAGGTGCATTCATCATACTCAGACGCCATCCTTTGGCTGTAGTCCTGTCCGGATCGCTCTCGGGACGACGAGCCAACTCGTAATCTTCACCGTAACTCAAAGTTACTTCCTGCCCTTCGTCACCCACGACAAGTTCTGTTCCCCAAGTATCCTTATAATTTCCATTCACCATGAACTTTTGGGTAGCTACGTGATAGATATAATACACACCACCGCCCGTTTCGTCTTGGGTCAAATTAGGATCAACGAAAGACAAGGTCGGATCCGGCCAATTCTCGGATGCCCACAAAGGCATTGTAGATGAAGTCGCGCCGCAAAGCGCCATCAAAGCAAGTAATCTGTTTTTCATGCTTCTTGAAAATTAAGTTAATATAATGTATTAGTCCTTCTATTAGGATTTATTATGGCAGCAAAATTACAAGAAGTATTTTATTAAAAAAATAATTCAAGAAGAAAAAAGCAGAAAAGCTCCATTTTTTAACAGTTTTGTGTCCCCACACAGCCCAAAACTGTGTAGGGACACAAATAGAAAGTCTCATGATAAACTATCTCACCATAACCTTCACGGCCTTCACCGTTCCGTCGCTCAGTTTGTCCCGACGGATATAAATGCCGCGCTGCTTCGGTTCGGCTACACGCACACCGTTGATGGTGTACCATTCGGAAGCAACCACTGTAGCCGTTTCACCACCGACAAGTACCTCATCAATATTGTCCACGAAATCGTCCGGTCTATTGTCATCACCGTCACCCAGATATTCAAGGGAGAAGTCGTCGATGCAAACCCAGTCTGCTGCTACACCCTCATCCTTGCGTACACCAATGTACACCGATTCTCCTTCTTTCACATAAAAAGATTTATCCGCATCGTAATATCCCCATGTCATGGCTGCACGCATACCCAACCGGTCATTGGCCACACAATGGTATGTACGTTCGGAACCGGGGAATAAAGAATCTGGCAATACAGCATCATTAGGAGAAAGCAAACCATCATGCACGCATTCCATGAAACTTGGAAGAACGTCTTTAAATTCTGCACTTTCCGTTTTAGCATAAACATAAGCCAGTAAATTCTCCGTTCCGTCCCTATGAGCCGTCGCAGCCTGAATATTATCTCCGTTACGATAACACCCTTTGAGACGAATGCGATAATACCCCTGCTTCATATTATACAAGCCCTGATGGATATCAGCTTTCGTGGAATTGAAAAACTCAAAGACCGAATCGGCTGCCGTAGCAACTTCTGCATCCGACTCTACCTCCCAACCATCGTAATTGAACACCACGTTCCCTTCTTCATCTTCCTGCTGGAACGACGGATTCTCCAACAGCTCGGTCACATCTAAAGGTTCGTCCTTGGAAGCTGCAGAGAAGTCGATGGCACTCTGTTTCATCTTGCCGTAAGCATTGTTCATATCTGCAATGTATTGCTCAATCTGCCCCACACTCTCGAATGAACCGCCGTCGATGAAATCCATAACTTCATAAACAATATTCAAAAGCGCGTCTACATCATCCTGGTCATACGAATCGTAAACTCCATCATTATATTCCTGATCATACCGGGTCACTTGACGGTCTATTTTATTCAAGAGTTCGATGGATGTATGGCCTTGTTCTATAGCGGCTGACAACGAGGCCATGGTTTCTTTGAACAACTGACCGGAAATCTCACCTTTTATAACTTCTTCCGCTTCCAAAACAGAAGTCTGCAAAAGCTCCTGCACGTCCAACGGTATCAGGCTCCCGTCAGCTCCCACCTGTCTGGCTTCATTGATTTTAGCCTGTAAGGCTGCCACTGCACCTTCCTGATTGTCCAATCCCAAATAAAGCACCTGGAAGTTATCCATCGTCACCCATGATTCATTGATGGTCACACCGGCCAACTTCACTCCCACACGGAGCTTGCCGTCCTCGCCTACATAGCAACTGACGGTATTGAGATAATTCTCCGCATTTTCTTTAAAAAAGGCTTGGGATGAAGCTTTATCGGTGGGGAGCCATTTGCCATTCAGGTTATCATCGGCCGTACCGGTCACCTGCTCCCAACCTCCTTCTGTCATTTTGTCGTTACGCGGGAAATCGGCGATATGATGGAGTAAGGCAGAGGCTTCATTCCCGAATACGGAAGCCTTCACCTTATTCACTTCGTCTCCTTCAAGTCCCCAAGCCCCATGCCATACGGACGTGGTCGGAGAACTCGGGCTATAGAAGCCTTGCATGGTGATTTTATAGAACCCTTCGGGCAAACCGGTCATGTCCTGATAAACTTCCCAATCCCGGCCATTCCAGACTTCGGTCATTTCCGTACCTTCGTTCTTAAAGTCGCCGTTTCCCGTCTTGGTCCATCCGTCATTGCTCTTTGCAAAGCTCGGGTTGACCAACAGACCTGTCACATTGTCAGTAGCCCCACTCTCCATCATGTCGGCCACATCTTGCTTAAACAGCTTTTCGGCGTATGCCTCAGCTCCGTCTATTTCCGCCGGAGCCATCGAACCATCGTCATAGGCCCGGTAGAGTTTGTCCAAGTAATCCTCATAAGAAGGCAAGCCTACCTCACTGTAAGGACTGTCGGTAAGTTTGTTTTCCAACGCCGGAATCACCACGTCGTTCAGTTTTTTATAAGTAGCAATATCCACTGCCAAGGAATCCTTTCGGGCATTCACCATCCGGATAGCGGCAGCCCAATCGTCATCTGTCAGTCCGGCATTGCCGGCAGCTTCTTTGGCATAGGCCAAGACTTCTTCATACTTCGCCTTGCCCGACGCCGAGAAGTGCGCATTGGCTCCTATCTGTTCCTGCAAATAAGCCTCTGCACTTTTTACCGTGCGAGCCAATTCGGCAGCCAATCCTCCTTCGCTACCCATATATTCGAGCTTCACATTGTCTATACCAAACCAGTTGCAATTGGTGTTTTCGGTCATAAAACCAAGCGTCAAATCACCGCCGCGGGAATAAAACTCCAATACGACCTTACGCGGTGTCGGCACGTCGGCACCACCCGGCGTACCATTCTTTATGCCATAAAATTTCACCGTATGCGCCTCAGCTCTGAACTTCTCGTCATATTTCGACGCATCGGCAAAGAGATATAACCCTCGGGGGATATCGTTCAAATTACTTTGATTGTAACCCAGAGTCACTGCCGACAAACGGTAACGGCCGGAGGGCATGTTTCCGAACTTCTGATAAAGATGTATGGCACTGGTCCCTCCAGGTTTTGTCCACTTCTCACAAAACTGGTCCATTACCACAGATTCATCGTCCGGGTCCTGATATTTGTCATTCTTTTGGTGTCCTAACGTAGGAGAACCGCCATCCTCAATCCAACCGCTGTTGTCTGCATCAAACGAAGGATTGGCCAACAAATCGGTAAATTTGGGCTGCTCTTCCGAGGCTCCGGCCCCCAACCGATCGGTCACAGCCTGTTGCAGTTCATCCGCAGCACTCTCCAACTCCTCAGCCGTGGCGTCTGTTTTTTCGTAAAGCGCCACATAGTTTGCCACATCCGTATAACCGTTCTCGTCTGCAAACTCCAACTGGGCCTGCAAAGCCTTTTTAGCCTGATATACAAAATAAGCTTCGGGCGTAACAAAAGCCCAATCGGTCTCTACTTTCTCGAAACCGCCCTGATCCTTATCGGCAAAAGGATACACCACCGTGCTGCCGGGATTTACCCCCCACACGCCGTTCACCGTCATCTCATTCCCGGAAACCGTCCCGAAATCGGGATCCTGATCCACAATCTTTATCGCATAATAACCATTTTCCTGCTTTTTGATTTGCCACAGAGTATGGCCGTCCGAACCGCAATCCACGTATGCGCTCCCGCTACCGGTCACATAAATCTCATGAAACCGGTTCCCGTTGGACGGCCCGTTCAGCATGTTGAAAATCCAACCTTTACCCGGCACCTTCGGTTTCTGTACCAATAACGGAGGACGTTCTTCCCCGTAAGCCATGGTTATTTCCTGCCCGATGGAATCTACGCTCAATTGCGTACCGGAAGCATTACCGGCAGCAATAAACTTTCGGGTAGCCACATGATAGATATAATACTTTCCCCCTCCGGTCCCGTCGGTTGCAAGATTGGGTTCCACCGTCACAATCGTAGGGTCGTCATACTCGGCGGCCCACAGAGGCATCGTTGAAGAAGTAGCGCAGCACAATGCCATAGCTGCAAGGATTCGGTTCTTCATTTTTCTACGTTTTTAAAGATTAATGTATAGTCTTTCTTTGAGTCTTTATGCAGATTACGAACGAAGGACTGAAAAAGCACAAAGAAAAGGGACTTTTTTTCGTTTTACCTTTAAAAAGAACTATCTTTGCCTGCAAAAACAATTTAATTTGACGAATATGATTATAGCCGTAGACTTCGACGGAACTATCGTGGAACACCGTTATCCTGAAATCGGACGTGAGATTCCTTTTGCTGTAGAAACATTGAAAAAGCTCATCGAAGACCGCCACCAACTCATCTTATGGAGCGTACGGGAAGGGCGCTTGCTGGATGAGGCCGTGGAATGGTGCCGCCAGAGAGGGGTAGAGTTTTATGCCGTAAACAAGGACTTTCCGGAAGAGGACACCGACAAAAACCGTCATTACAGCCGCAAGTTGAAAGCCGACCTGTTCATCGACGACCGTAACGTGGGCGGACTTCCGGATTGGGGTACCATCTACCGGATGATTAAGGAAAAGAAAAGTATGGCGCAACTGTTACAGGAAGAATGGGAAGAAGACCAGCCCGTAACACAAAAGAAGAAAAAGAGATGGTGGTTCTGACCTCCATCTCTTTTTCTTTCCATGCCCTATATATATAAAGGTATCAATCCTTATCATCGAAATGGTCCTCACGGAGGTAACGACTGCTTCAGTGCCGGGACTTCGACTTACCGGTGTGCGTCTCCTTACCGTAGCCTCCGTAATTACCATAACCGCCATAGCTACCGTAAGAACCGTAGCGGCCGTAGCGGCCATAATTACCGTAACCGTAGTAATAACCATACTTGCGCTGTTGCAAGTCCACCCCGTTAAGCACGAGGTTCATCTTCGGCAATTTTCCTTCCTGATGAATCGTATTCACGATATTAAAATTACGTTTGAGCGAATAATCACACCGGCACACAATAAGAGTGGCATCGGCCAGACGCCCTAATAATAAGGTATCGCTCACCAGACCGACAGGCGGAGTATCGACAATCACCATGTCATACCATTCACGGAAACGTGCAAAAGCATCGTCCAAACGTTCCGAAGTAATCAGTTCACCGGGATTAGGCGGAATCAAACCCGCAGGCAATACATCCAGATTGGCATGCATGCCGGAATTGAACACCTGCTCACGCAAAAATTCGTCCGAACTGTCTTCCCCGGCCAAATAAGTCGTCAACCCATGATGTCCTGTGACCAGACCGAACAACTTGGCCAATCGCGGCTTACGGATATCCAATCCGACCACCAAGACTTTACGCCCCATCAAAGCCATACTCATGGCCAGATTGGTTGACACGAAAGTTTTTCCTTCACCGGGTATCACCGACGTACATAAGAGCACCTTTTCGCTCTTCTTCATGACAAAGCCCAAATTGGTACGCAGACTGCGGAACGTTTCTTCCATTATATCGTTGGTATTCTCCCGCACGACAATCGCCCGTTTTCCGTCTTTCAATTCTCCGGCTACGAAAATATCGCTCAAGACCGCCAAGTCGGTCAGCTTTTCAATATCATTACGCCCTTCGATGCGATAGCGCAACAAGTTCAGCACGTATATCAGTCCGGCCGGAATGGCTACCCCCATCACCAAGGCGATAAGCGCTACCAGCTTCTTTTTCGGCGAAATAGGACGGATAGTGCTTTCCGGAGCGTCGATAACCTGAGCCTTGTCCACGGTGGAAGCCAAAGAAATGGCGTTCTCCTCGCGCTTCTGCAACAGAATCTGATAAAGTGCCGCTTTCACAGACTGCTGACGGCCTATATCGGAAAGCACACGCTCTTGCGTCGGTGCATTGGAAAGTCGTCCGACGAACAAATCATACTGTTCGTCCACATTGCGTTTCTGTACCCGCAAATTGTCATACACAGTAGACAGAGAATGACGTATGCCCGGATAAAGGGAAGCAATGGCATTCGTAGCCGAAACCACTACGGGAGAAGATTCCGGTGCCGTTTTCAGCAAGCGTTTACGGTCTACCACCTTAGCGTTATACTCTGCGATAATGTTATTCAGCCCCTGGTCGGTCAGTCCGAGATTTGCCGGAATGACCTCCATATAATTGGTCGGATTTTCAACATATTCCTTTAACGATTTCACCAGAAGCATCTGTGTCTGCAACTCAATCTGCTGCGTCTGATAATTCTCTATACCTTTATAAGCAGCCTCGGCATCCGACATCAAATCTACCAACTGGTTCCTTTTTTTGTACATCTCCAAATCCGACTCGGTCGTACCCAGTTCCGCATCGATAATCTTGATACGTTTGTTGACAAAGGCTTCCGTCTTGAGAGCCACCTCATTCTTCACCTCGTTGGCATCCTCATTATACACGCGAATCAACTCGTTCATATAATCTTCCGCCCGCTGACGTTGCGTATCGTTCTTCGTGATACGGGCTATCGTCGTCATCTTGCTGATAGGTTCAATGGAAGTAGCCTCCAGAAAAGCCTCCGCCATAATCGTCGGACGATAAATGTAAATCCGCAAGGCACGGTCGTCGAACACACAGGTAGGATCGGGATTAGGCCGTAAAGATACCCATCCGGACAAGGTCTTCACCCTCACCGGAAGCGTCTTGACATCGGCTTCAAAACGTTCTTCCAACGCCTCGCCTTCTATATGATATCCCCCCTCCTGCAAGGGTTTGATTTCCAAAAACACCGGCATGGACAGCGTATCCAAGTCCACCGAAGACATATCGGCCAAAATGGGAGACGTACGGTAAAGCTCCTCATCACGCACCGTACCGTCGAACGCATAACGGACATAAAGCTTCAGGTTGGTCACGGCTCTCCGGGCCAACGTCTTGCTGCTCAAGATTTCCACTTCATTGTCGAAACCATTACTGTTCGTCAGGATTCCCAATTGCGAAAAGTCGGCCAAGGCACTCCCTTGCATCCTGCTTTTATAGGGATCTTCTTCCTTAATCAAAACCTCAGCTCCAGTTGAATAAACCGGAGCCTTATACCTTAAATATAAAAAAGCAATAAAAAGACAACCGACAATGGATATGGCAAACCAATGCCAATGCAAAATGACCGCATCCAATATCTCACGATAATTAAAATCGGAACCTTGTTCTTCTACAGCATCGTTTGTTTGAAAAGTTTTGTTGGGCATATTATTCCTAATTATTCTCTGATTATTTCCATTCAAGCCACAAAATTAGAAATCTTTGACATACATTCCAAATAAATAAACGAAATAGTTCTTTATTTCGGGCTTTTTTAATTTTCAATCAATTTAAAAACAATATATTATTGTAGGATTCCCTAAAAATATATACATTCGCAGTCACGTAACCAACCTTTCGAAGAGATAAAATATGAAAATTAAGAATCTGGAAGAATCCGGCATTGTAAAATCCGCCATCATCTGCAACGATATCATATTGCTGATGGTCAGTTATTGGTTTGCCTTTGCGCTGACCCACAGTTTCGCACTGGCTTTCAGCTTTCCATACGCCCTGAAAACGGAATTGCTCATCGGCGCTCTGACGATATTCCCTACCTTTTATATAGCTCCGCCCGTATTCCTGAAACGTATGGTTTACGGCAACGACATTCTGGGACGTTCGGTTTATACCGTATGTCTGCAAACCCTGTTCATGATAGCAGCTATCAGTCTGATACGGCGGATGAACGTGGCCGGCGAAGAACTGCTCATGGGGGCCTCTTTTTTCTTCTGCCTGCTGTATGCGGAGCGAACTATCGTGCACAATATCCTGAAACACAGCCGTTCGAAAGGGCATAACCAACGCTACGTCATATTAGTGGGACATCCGTGGAACTTAGAGGATATTTACCATACGCTGAACGACCATAGTCTTGGATTCAAGATTTTAGGCATCTTCACCCGTAAAGAACTGCCGGAAGACATGCAACTGAAAAATCTGGGAGACCGGCGGATGGTGATGAGTTACTTGCGTCAACACCAGGAGGTGACAGACTTATACATGGTGCCCGACACAGACTATACGGCAGAAACGGACGAGATATTCCGTTATTGTGAAGACCACATGATTCGTTTCTACGCCCTGCCCGTATTCATGGAGTTCCTGACCAAACGCATGGAATTGTCGCATTTAGGCAGTACCATGCTACTGAGCGTACGAAACGAGCCGCTGCAAGACCCGGTGAACCGCGGGGTCAAACGACTTTTCGATATTTTGACATCCGGATTGTTTCTGCTCACCGTATTTCCGATTGTGTACCTCATTGCAGGGATCATCATCAAAATACAAAGTCCGGGGCCGATTCTCTTTAAACAAAAGCGGAACGGACTGGACGGAAAAGAGTTCTATTGCCTGAAGTTCAGAAGCATGCACGTCAACAAAGACAGCGACCGCATACAAGCCACCAAGAACGACCCGCGCAAATTCAAATTCGGCAACCTGATGCGTAAAACCAACATCGACGAGTTGCCGCAATTCATCAACGTGTTCAAAGGCGACATGAGCCTCGTAGGGCCGCGCCCGCACATGCTGCTCCATACACAGGAATACTCGCGCCTGATTCGCCGTTACATGGTGCGTCATCTGGTGAAACCCGGCATCACGGGATGGGCACAGGTGCAGGGCTTCCGCGGCGAGACAAAGACGCTGGACCAGATGGAGAACCGCGTGAAGGCCGACATCTGGTACGTGGAAAACTGGAGTTTCGGGCTCGACCTCCGCATCATGTGGCGCACGCTCCTGAACATGCTGAGGCACAATGAGGAAAATGCTTATTAATCACATATACATATAATATTATGAAAGGTATCGTATTGGCCGGCGGGTCGGGCACACGTCTCTACCCCATCACAAAAGGCGTAAGCAAACAAATGCTTCCCATTTTCGACAAACCGATGATTTATTATCCCGTATCGGTCTTGATGCTGGCCGGCATCCGCGACATATTGATCATATCCACGCCTCACGACCTTCCGGGATTCCGTCGGCTGTTGGGAGACGGTAGCGACTTCGGCGTACGCTTCGAGTATGCAGAACAGCCCTCTCCCGACGGATTGGCTCAGGCTTTCCTCATCGGACGCGAATTCATCGGAAACGATAGCGTCTGTCTGGTATTGGGTGACAATATTTTCCATGGAGCCGGATTCACCGGCATGCTGCGCGAAGCTGTGGCTCATGCCGAACGAGAGGAAAAAGCTACCGTATTCGGTTATTGGGTGAACGACCCGGAACGCTATGGCGTGGCCGAATTCGACAAGGCTGGCAACTGTCTGAGCATAGAGGAAAAACCTGCTTTGCCGAAGAGCAACTACGCCGTGGTGGGCTTGTATTTCTATCCCAACAGTGTGGTAGACGTAGCGGCGCACATCAAACCGTCGGCCCGGGGTGAACTGGAAATCACCACGGTGAACCAAGTTTACCTGAATGAAAGGAAACTGAAAGTAAAAACCCTCGGGAGGGGATTCGCCTGGTTGGATACCGGTACGCACGACAGCCTCTCCGAAGCCTCTACTTTCATCGAAGTCATCGAGAAGCGGCAAGGGCTGAAAGTGGCCTGTTTGGAAGGTATCGCCTACCGTCAGGGTTGGATCAGCGCGGAGAAATTGCGTGAAGTGGCTCAGCCTATGCTGAAGAACCAATACGGACAATACCTCATGCGCCTGAGTGAGGAGGTTTTCGAGCAGGAATAAACTGATTTCTCTTTTTCATTTTGACCGGCGGGAATGCAAGGGGGGCTCAATCCCCCACCGACATTGCATTCCCGCCGTTTTTATATCCCTTGCCTATACATGGCATAGTCAGAAAACTGCGTTTTCGCTTGTCTCTGCGCTCACCTTTCACTATCTTTGTACCCTGAATTTAACCGAATAAGAGAAAATACAATGGGTATAATAGCAAAATTATTGGGCAAAGCACCCCAAGAAGAGACCGCACGAGTGGGAGGAATGGAGGACTTCATGACCCTCATCCGTGTATATTACCAAGCCGTAATGGCCATGCAAATGGGAATCAGCAACCTGGCCGTACTACCGGACCTGCGCATCTTTAAACAAACGCTGCACGTCCCCACAGTAAACAACAAGTTGGGCATCGGCGAGAGGAAACGTTGCCGCACCATGCTGATGGACGTGTACGGCATGGAAGAAGGCTTTTTCAAGGAAATAGATGCCAGCATCAAACGCAACTGCCGCAACGTGAACGACATCAAGAACTATCTGCTCATGTTCCAGGGATTCAGCCAAGACCTGATGATGCTCATGGGTAACCTAATGCAATGGAAGTTCCGCATGCCTTCGATGTTCCACAAGGCACTGCGCGGCATGACAGCCAAAACCATACACCAGATCATGACCAAAAACGACTGGCGCGACGACAACGTACGACGCACTTGCGTCAACATCCGTCAATATCAAATGCGTTTAGGCTACAGCGAAGCGTGGATGACCGAATATGTCCACCGCATCGTCCTTTTGGCCAAGAAAGAGCCTAAACCCAAAGACGTGGACGAGAAAAAATAAAAAACGCTTGGGACGTTAAACGTTTTTTCTTAATTTTGTAACGAGAAGGCAAAAATGACAGCAGAAGAAGATGCATTATTACGGACATTAGAGGCTCGTGTCACTCAGGTGACGCTGGAATACAAAGCCTTGAAAGACCGTTATGCCGCGTTGTCGCGCACCATGGAAGAAAAAGATGCCACCATCGCCGCGCTACATTCGCAAATCGACCGCCTGCAAACAGATTATGCCAACTTGAAAACGGCCAAGATGATCGACATCAGTAGCGAAGACATGAAAAACGCTAAGTCGAGATTATCAAAGTTAGTGCGTGAAGTAGACAAGTGTATCGCACTTTTAAATGTGTAAAACATCATGGAAGTAAGCGAGGACTTTACCATAACCCTGAGATTGGGGCAGCAACCTCTGTCCATCACCATACGGCGGGAAGACGAGGAAGCCTATCGGGCAGCCGAAAAGCTGATTAACCAAAGATACAACAGCTACGCAGCCCAGTATCCGGATCAGGGCAATGAAATTTATTTGTGCATGGCGGCGTTGAGCATTGCGCTCTCGTTGAAAAAAAACGAATTCCGCAACGATACACAGCCATTCGTTGACAGCATGAAACGCATGTTGGACACTTTGGATGAAACCTTAGGAACGAAAGCACAATAAAAACATTCATTCTACAGGAAAAACCACACGCACTGTTTCCCTTTCTCCGCACCATGCGGACGGGGTGAGCGGTGCGTGATTTTTTATATTATTCATTATAAACAAAAAAGATATGGTATTTATAATCTCCGTAGCTTGCCTCATCGTCGGATGTATAGCGGGATTCGCTTTATTCCGCTATGTGGCAACGGGTAAATATCGGCAAATTATCGAAGAAGCGAGCAAAGAAGCCGAAGTCATCAAAGAGAAAAAACTGCTCGAAGTGAAAGAAAAGTTCCTGAACAAGAAGTCGGAACTGGAAAAGGAAGTGCAGCAACGCAACCAACAAATACAGCAGCACGAAAACCGCCTGAAACAACGCGAACTGAGCCTGAACCAACGTCAGGACGACCTGAACCGTAAAAAAGGCGAAATAGAAACCGACCGTAAACGGCTGGAAAACCAACAGCAGGGATTGGCGCGTCGCGAAGAAGAGTTGAAGGAACTGGAAGCCAAAGAACGCGAAAAACTGGAAGCCATCAGCGGGCTGAGTGCCGACGAAGCACGCGAACGCTTGGTAGAATCCCTGAAAGACGAAGCCAAGACCAACGCGGCAAGCTACATCAATGAAATCATGGATGAAGCCAAATTGACAGCCAACAAGGAAGCCAAACGCATCGTCATACAAAGCATACAGCGCGTAGCAACGGAAACGGCTATTGAAAACAGCGTGACCGTATTCCATATCGACAACGATGAAGTGAAAGGACGTATCATCGGCCGTGAAGGACGCAACATCCGTGCATTGGAGGCTGCCACGGGCGTGGAAATCGTCGTGGACGACACTCCCGAAGCCATTGTCATTTCGGCATTCGACCCCGTACGTCGGGAAATCTGCCGCCTGGCCCTGCATCAGCTCGTAGCCGACGGACGTATCCATCCGGCACGTATCGAAGAAGTGGTAGCCAAAGTGACCAAGCAAGTGGAAGAAGAAATCATCGAAACGGGAAAACGTACGGCCATCGACTTGGGTATTCACGGCCTGCATCCGGAACTGGTACGCATCGTGGGCAAGATGAAATACCGCAGCAGCTACGGACAGAACCTGTTGCAGCATGCCCGTGAAACAGCTAATCTCTGTGCCGTAATGGCTTCGGAGCTGGGACTGAATCCGAAAAAAGCCAAGCGTGCCGGTCTGTTGCACGACATCGGTAAGGTGCCCGACGAGGAACCGGAATTGCCACACGCCATCTACGGTGCCAAATTGGCCGAGAAATATAAAGAGAAACCGGATATCTGCAATGCTATCGGGGCTCACCATGACGAAATGGAAATGACTTCATTGCTCGCTCCCATCGTACAAGTGTGCGACGCCATCAGTGGAGCGCGTCCGGGAGCACGTCGCGAAATCGTGGAAGCCTACATCAAGCGACTGAACGATTTGGAGAACATAGCCATGAGCTATCCGGGCGTAACGAAAACCTACGCCATCCAAGCCGGCCGTGAGTTACGCGTCATCGTAGGTGCAGACAAGATAGACGACAAGCAGACGGAAAGCCTGAGCGGAGAGATAGCCAAGAAAATCCAAGATGAAATGACCTATCCGGGACAGGTGAAGATCACGGTCATCCGCGAAACCCGCTCGGTAAGTTATGCGAAATAAGAGCACCGCTCTTTAAGGATAATAAATACGAAAAAAGCCTTTCAGCTAACAACTGAAAGGCTTTTGTTTTTCCCCACTCCGACCACCTACCGAACCAAGTATATCAAGCCCGACATTTAGAGCACAAATACATAGCTACATGAAACAATCCGTAAGACAACACGTCAAGTACGACTATCCATGTATCGGAAACTCCCCAAACGTAAAGGGCTGCATTCAAACCGCAAAAGAAAAGAAACAGTCCCATAATGACAGCCCATGCCTGATGCATGGAAAAACCGGCAGCCATCACCAAATGGTGGATATGACTCTTGTCTGCCTCAAAAATGGGCTTGCCCCGGTATAAACGAAACAGAGCCACCCGTATGACATCGAACGTCGGCACAATCAATAATGTGTAGGAGATCAACAAGGCATCGCCACGATAAGGCAACACCACCGGATTGTTCGTCGCATATTTAATAGACAAATACGCAATGGCATATCCCAAAAACAAACTTCCAGAATCCCCCATAAAGGTCTTTGTCCCCTTCTCCGCCTTCCCCCACATATTAAAATAGAAAAAGGCCACCAATGAACCCAACAACCCTGATGCCACCAAAGCATAAACAAAAGTACGTTCCATCTGCAAATACAGGAAGATATAGGCCGCAAGAATGCAAATGCATAAACCGGATGCCAAACCGTCAATCCCATCAATCAAGTTTATGGAATTTACGACCAACAAAATGACAAATACCGTGAAAGGATAACTAAACCACACGGGCAATTCATGCAAGCCGAACAAACCATAAAAGTTATTGATGAGCAATCCGCAAAACGGCATCAGCAAGGCAGCCACCAACTGTACCGCAAACTTATGATTGGGTTTCATCCCTACCAAATCATCCACCGTGCCTATTATATATATAAGAAAAGCCCCGACTGCCATCGCCAACGACGACACCTTTAAAGTCAGTACCCCTTGCCACCACGAAGAAGACAGGATCAAAACCGAAACCAACGCCACCAACATGGAAGGCATAAAAAGCAAACCGCCTAAGCGCGGAATGGCACAATGATGTACCTTCCTCCCCCCAGGCAAGTCATAATATCCTCTCTTACGGCAAAAATCCAAAAGAAAAGGCATTATCCCAAACGTTATTCCCATCGCAACTAAAGCTGCAGATATTATACTACATATTCCTCCGCTCATTTTACGTATTCATTAACCTTATTTTGGAAACGTGAAAGAATGGTTTTTATTGTAAACAACCGGATAGAAATCGCAAAAACAGACAAACTTGTCACACCTTTGCAATCCCCCTACTTTTTCTGACAATAGGCTTCATGCTTCAGCATAATACATAAACCTTTAGCTTCAAGTATATTAGTACCCTGATGGTTGAAGCAACCAACTTTCAGCCGCCCTCAGGTGACGGACAGCAGTCCTTATAAGCCAAACGATTTTCCGTTGTGCTCTGACCGCCTGCCCGATTATCATCCCTTCCGCGATTATTTCGACCGCCTGCCGCGCATCGCCTCCTTCATCGCCACGTCCAACAGCCACAAACTGCTCTCCGACCCTTCGGGTAGCCACCGTTTCCTCTGCGTGGAGGTGGAGCGACCCATCGACAGCACAAACATCGAACATACCCAAATCTACGCCCAACTGAAAACCATGCTCCTCGGCGGCGAACGTCATGGATTCACGGCGGAAGAAGAGGCGGAAATCCAACGTGCCAACGTGGCCTTCTACCGCATTTGCCCGGCGGAAGAAGCCTTTGCCCGCCACTTCCGTGCCGCTCGTCCGGACGAAGAGGCCCTGTCCGTTTCCCTTCCCGAACTCATCGCCCTGTTGCGCAAGCGTCAGCCGGGCACGTTCACGGGTATCGGCATACAGGAGTTCAGCCGTGCCCTCGTGGCCGCAGGCGTGGAACGGCGACACACGGAAAAGGGTAACCGTTACCGGATTGTGCCATTGGAAAATTTTATTTCTCAAAAAGACCCTACGGGATTGCTCCATACGCCAAAAAAGACTACCTTTGCAATATCGTACCAACCCTTAAGCGTGGAACACAACCATGGGAAAGAAGATATTCAATGAAGACCGTTATGTAAACCCTTACACCGATTTCGGGTTCAAGAAATTGTTTGGCACCGAGATGAACAAAGACCTGCTTCTCAGTTTCATCAATAGTTTGCTGCATGACAAGGAAAAAATAAAATCACTCACTTACCTCAACACCGAGCATCTCGGAATCAACGAGACTGACCGTCGAGCCGTATTCGACGTGTATTGCGAAAACGAAAAGGAAGAAAAGATCTTAGTGGAAATACAACGTGGAGAACAACAGTTTTTCAAAGACAGAAGCCTATACTATTCCACGTTCCCCGTACAAGAACAAGGGAAGAAAGGGAGTTGGGACTACCAGCTCAAAGCGGTCTACGTCATAGGTATCCTCAACTTCACTTTCGACTACAAGCATGACACGTACTACCACCACGAGGTACAACTGACAGATCGGAAGACTCAGGAAGTATTCTACGACAAGCTGACATTCATCTACCTCGAGATGCCGAAGTTCAACAAGCAGGAAAGCGAGTTGGACGGTATGTTCGACAAATGGCTCTTCGTCCTGCACAATCTGACGTGGCTCATGGAAAAACCCGCGGCACTTCAGGAACGCGTCTTCACCAAACTGTTCAAGGCAGCCGAAATCGTCAAATTCACAAAAGAAGAATATGACCGCTACGAGGAAAGCCTGAAAGTGTACTGGGACTGGCAAAATACCATCGCCACAACTGAACGTAAGGCTGTAGAACGAAGAATGAAACAAGAGTTGAAGGAAGGGGAAAAGAGGGAGAACTCCACAAAGCTTTGGAGATTGCGCAGCAAATGAAAGCTAATGGAATCTCTCTATCTGTCATTGCGCAATACACCGGATTGGACATCAATGAAATAGATAAATTATAATACACTTTAACAATGTACTTAAAACAACTTATCCACCCAATGAAGCATGACAAACAATAAAAAACGCATAAATGAAGATTTGGTATCTGTCATCATGCCGACATACAATTCAAGCAGATTCGTAGCAGAAAGCATAGAAAGCATTTTGCACCAAACTTATTCCAATATAGAACTTCTGATTACCGATGACGGTTCGACAGACAATACAACTGAAATTATAAATTATTATGCAAAAAAAGACAAACGTGTCAAATGCTTCTCGTTATCGGAAAACATGGGAGCAGGACACGCACGTAACTATTCTATCCAAAAAGCTAACGGGAGATATATCGCTTTCTGCGACAGTGATGACATTTGGATGACAGACAAATTAGAAAAACAAATTGCTTATATGCAAGAAAAGAAGTGCAGTTTTTGTTTCTCTTCATATTTCGTTTGTGATGAAACGGGAACACAAACCAGTATTGTTTTGGCTCCTCATTCCGTTTCATTAGCAGATACCAAACGCGATGATAAAATAGGATTCCTTACCGCTGTGTACGACACATATGCATATGGAAAATTTTATATGCCTACGTTACGCAAACGCCAAGATTGGGCCTATGTCCTGCTTATTCTTCAGAAATGCAAAAGAGCTTTTGCCCTTCGAGAACCCCTTGCATATTACCGCAAGTCAAAAGGTTCCATTTCCTCTAACAAACTTTCCCTTATTAAATTCAATGCGAAAGTTTATGAAACGGTTTTCGGTTATTCTACATTTTTAGCCTACTTCTATTTATTCAGTTTATTCCTACCGTCCTACTTTCTCAAAAGAGTCAATCATAAGTTCACGAATATATATTACAGGAAAACACTATCCGCCCAAACTTCCGGCAGGATTACTCAGACGAATAAAATGTCTCCAATATATAAGACAAAGCACTAACATTATAGCAATAATAGGCAGGTTTGCGCAGCACACCTATAGAAACATGCTCTTTATCCCATAAACTTATACTGGGGCAATATACTACAGAGAGGCCGTTAGACTTACACTTTTCTGCAAGATAAAGCTCCTCTCCAAAAAGAAAGATCGGATAAGCTGGAATCCCACAACGATTGAAATATTCACGCGTAAGTATCATAAACGAGCCGTGTCCGGCATAAAATCTCAGTCCTTCACGGTAAGTTCTATGGAATTTTTTTCGTTTATAAAACGTTTTTTTGTACATAACACATATCCAAGGATAACTAAACATCAACCGTAAAAGCTGCAAATGTCTCTTTGAATAACGCAACAACACACTAGGATTACGATCATACCCTAACTGGGCAGAAAACAACCGTGGAGCAATCCATCCTACATTATTTCCTAAATCCAAATCAGCCATAGCCAACAAGGAATCCTTGTCGAGAATCAAATCCACATTGCTTATCGCCACATAGTCGTATATTGAAATATCTGTCAAAGCCATCATACGCTGTACAGCACCCATGTATCCTAGATTCTCATGAAATAAAAAAATCCGGATAGCGCACACTCCTTTTTCGACATGTATGGGTTCTGCATCTTTGTCTGTATTATCAGCCACAAATACATCTACTGCCAATACTTCCTTAGCCTTTTGTGCCGCCTCCTGCACAGAAGATAAAAATGAAACCAATTCCCCATAAGAAGCATAATTCACACAATATATTGCCAATCTTTTCATTTTTTCCCTTTCCTGTTAATATTTGCCTAGCCTTCCCATACAGGCATGGCAAATTCCCTTATACATATATTTCATCTTTTCGAGTCTGCCCTCCTCATATAACACAACCAACAGAAATCTTTTGAACACTTCAAAAGCCCAATGCCAAAATACCCTATAAGTAAAGCCTATATATAGATAATTGCGAGCTATATAATAAAGCCTCAATGGAGAATGGTTTAGAACCAAAGCTTCATGTCCCAAAAGGCACACTTTCTTAGCATACCCCACCTCATGTAACAGAAAAGCCCCATGAACGCGTACGACAGAATAACCGGCCGCCCTCATCCTAAAACAAAAATCATAATCAACCCCATCAATAAATAAATCCTCATTAAAGCCCCCGGCAGACTTCCAAGCCTCGACCGAAAGAAAACTACCCGAAGTGATACAGAATTCTATTTCCTCCGCTTCCTTACATCTGGAAGAATACATCCAACCAAAATTCCTATCTTTCACACGACATGTCAATATGCCTATTCTGTCAACCATAAATTTCCGATATTCCTCAACTAACCCTTCGCCGACCACCGAATCCTGATCCATTGTTAAACACCAACCTCCGCCCATAAGTTCAACCTGTCTCATGATTTGATTCAATGCCGTAGCAATACCCATATTTTCGGTATTCTCTATCCAAACAAAATCTTTATGATTTCCCCATAAAGCTTTCACTTCCGCCTTATTAGCCGAAGCATTATCTACAAGAATAATACGCTTCCACCCTATCAATGCATACAGTGCCTCTACATTTTGCTTAAGCCGTTGCACATCTGGATTATAAAGGACTATTCCAACGTACCATCTCATATCTATCCCATTATTTATTTTTTTCTCATTTTCTTCCATACAGTAGACAATACATGTATCCTTAATACATATTCCTCACATACAATAGCATAACAAAGAAAGAAAGCCAAAGCCCAAACAAGACGGCCAATCCCACTCTCACTTGCCACAAAAATCGTAATCGCCCCTAATACATAAGGCAGCGATATGCAAGCATAACGACAAAACATGGCAAAAGGAAAATTTATACCTAAAAAAGCCTTCACATAATGCAAAGCAACCAACATGACCGCCAACTCAGAAAAAAACCATGTCAAAGCGGCTCCCATACTATGCATTTGCGGAATCAACAAGCCTCCCCCCAACAAGCAAACAGACACACCACAAATGGCTGCACGCAAAATTTCACGTTCCTTTTGCATAGGAATCAGAATCTGTAGTATACATATTTGCTCCGTACCAATGATAAACACTTGAAATACCACAATACGCATAGGAAAAACTGCCGCTTCAAACCCCGGCCCCGCGATTAAAGAAATTAAATCCGAAGCAAAGAATTCCATAAAAGAAAAGACAGGAAAGGCAAATAAAAATAAAATCTGAAAAGCTTTCTCCGTCATCTGTCGCACATCAGTTAGCCTGTTTTCCTTGAACAAGACACTCATACGTGGAATTATTACACTTGTCAATGTAGAGAAGAGAGCTATGATAACCTGATGCAAACGCGTAGACGTAGTATAATATCCCACTTCCGTTTCTCCACATTGTAAACCTAACCATACCGTAATAAGCTGTGTATAGACAGAAGACAATACCGCAAACCCACCCAAACGGAAAAAAGGCTTTGCATAACGCTTTATGTCAACATGCCGCAAAGAACAACCAATGTAACGCTTCCTGAAATTCCAATTGAAAATTGCATTCCCCAAAGTCAATGATACAAAAAGAAAGTAATATACACCATAATCTTGTTCCTCATGCACCAACAAATAAACAAAACAAATGAACAACAAACGTAATACAACAGAACGAATTGTAATATAACGGAAATTTTCTATCCCTTTAAAAAACCATTCTATCCAAAATAAATTAGCAACCAACTTAATAGCTCCAATACAAAACAACTCTTTCTTGTCCCATAACTGTGGAACAAGGCATATCATAAGTGCTAATACAAACAAAACTACCAACGTAGATAACAAGTTCAAAGAAAACAAGTCAGCAAACGCTTGCTGTAACAAAACAGGATTAGACTTGTTTCTGGCAATCTCCCGTACCCCTAACGTCGTCATCCCCATCATAGACAATAAAACACAATAATTGATGACACTGTCCACGAAATCTACAGCCCCGATTCCATCTACCCCCAACACGCGACTGATATAAGGGAACACGAGCAAAGGAACCAGATAAGTACTGCATGTCAATACGGCACTATACACTATGTTTTTCTGCAACCCCATAATCCCCAACTTTATTTGTACGCTCTCGCATGGAAAAGAACTTGTCCAACACCATTAAAAACAAAGTCAGTATAGGCACTTCAATCATAGCAAGATGAAAGAAATAAAATTCAAACCAACCCATGCCTAGCAAGCCACACTCAAAGAAATATATCACATATATATATACATTATTAAATACCAACGTACACAGCTTCAAAACATACATCATTATACTCGCAAACAAGACGTATAAAACAAAGCCGGACTCTCCCGAATATATATATATCGTCCCGAAAAAGGTACGGACATTCGTATAACTTATTCCCGTATGGAAAAACAGAGGATTAACAGGAGAAAGAATTTCCTTGTCCCCCAATATTTGGTTGAACAAATTCACGAAAGGTGCTATCAGGATTTCAAAATCCCCCTTATCAGGAAAACCATGGGCCATATCGTAACTCAGCCCCAAAACACCACTAGTAAAATAATGAATAAAGCGTTCATAGACAAGTTCGAAAAGGTCTGAAGTAATTACACTGTCATTCCCCAACACAGGCAAGAACATATACGACACCAAGAAAACGAAAAATGCTCCCAAAGTCGTATAACACAAGAATAACAGATTCAACTTCATCTTTCCTGAATATAACCGTAAAGCCAAACCTGAAATAACCGGAATAATAACCCACCCCTTAACCTGATTGAGAAAATTAATCAGCAATACGGGCACTACTACCAAACACAGCCACCAGTGTTTCTTATCCAAATAATAAATTGCCATAATTAAAATAGGCAAAGATATTAATCGCAAATGAGCCCAAAAACCATAACCGCTAAAATCATTAGCAAAATCATCAGACCCTACAAAAAAGGTGGTACCACCCAATATTTGCCGAAAATGATAAATGAACAACAATATCACCAATCCTATGAAAAACAAAATCGATTTAGGAAAAGAACCTTTATCTACTTGTCCATTCACAGGCTTGCCATAAAAAGCCAACAGGGCACCAAGTGTCAAACTAGGTATTGCAAACAACAGCATTCCCCCACACCATATCAAAATGCTCGGATAATAAAACTCCACAAAATTAAAGTTCCCGGCCACAGATATAGATATCAACAAAACTACAGTATATGGCAATACAAGGAAAGAAAATGGGGTATATAAAGTTTTCCATGTTTTTACTTCCAAATATATAAGTAAAGACACTTCCACTATATAAGTGACCAATATTAACAAATTCCCGAAAGAGCCCATCACCGTGTTTTTTACGCAAATCCTAACGCCAATTCAGAGTACATTATCTTTTAAACAACCTTTCCTTTAAGATAATCCAAGAGGATGTACCGAAGAATGCAAGAAAAACAAATATAAAAGCTGTCATCATTTTTTTGGGTGCCGAAGCCTGCTGAGGCACAACCGCAGGCTGCACTTCTACACAGACAGGTGTTTTCTCTTGTACTTTTGCCTTAGCCATATCCAATTGCTGAGCCATTTGAGAGTAAGTATTATAAGCTAACGACATTTCGTTTTCCAATTTTTCCTGCTCTGCCTTGACAGACTCAAAAAATAAACTTTGATGAGCATCCACAAAATTTGCGTATGCAGTCTGTGCTTTATAATAATTCGATTGAGACTCCTTATACAGTCGTTCTATATATTGTAAATCCTTACGTGCCTTTGCTGTCCTATATTTCTCTACGTAACCCTGCAACTTGCTCGAAAGTGCTTGAGCTACTGTAGCCGCAACAAGAGGGTCTTGCAAAGCGGCACTAACTGTAATCAAGCCAGTCATCTTGTCGATTTCTACACCGATTGATTTTTCCAACACACTCAACAACGTCATTTGCTTTTCACTTAATTGGAATGATGTCGCCTTGCTTAATTCTATTTCATTCTCTTTTTCCTTACTACCATCTACCAACGAGCGAAAAAAACTTAACGGAACTGTGGTAATACATGACCACCATGGAGATTTTTGGTAAAGATCCAAATAGTCATACATATTAGCTTTTACTTCTCCGTCCAAGGTCTCCACACGTACTTCCATCATTTCCATTAAAAAAGGGGTGGAAGAAACTATTTCAGGATATAAATCCGGAAAAATAGCTTCATTAGAAGATAAATTCGACATATTAATACCTGCCATTGAAGCCAAGGTTCCTAAATTTGACGACAACCCAGACATTCCCCCTGACATTTCCGGTGCTAATATGACTTTCGCCGTATACTCTTTAGGAATACTGAAAGCTACAATCAAGGCTAATCCAAAAGCTATCACACAATTCCGCAACAATATTTTTTTATTTTGCCACAAAAGCCTCAACAAGACAACGATTTCAATATCACGCATAATCTGATTCCTATTATCATTTAAATATATTCACTAACGTAGCAATCATCGTAGCAATCGAAGCCGTTGAGGTCCCGATAGTCATCATTTCTGCCGTGGTCATTTTTGTCTTTTGAGGTTTAGAAGGCACTACTATCTCACAACCAGGCTGAATAGCCTTAGCAGAACGACGACCGAGCTGCTCTACCGCACCATTCATATAAACCGCATAGACACGGGACTTGTGTGCACGGTCCGCATAGCCGCCGGCACGCTTGATGTAATACTTCAAAGACTTACCCTTCTCATAGTTTATGGAAATCGGATACATCACATCACCACTGATTTTTACCGTATTGGAGAACTGTGGAATTTGCAACTCATCTCCTTCACGCAAAAGAACATCGTCCACACTTCCGGGATTTCTCATCGCCTTTTCAAGATTGATGGCCACGGGATAAGTATCTCCCAAATCCAATTTCAGATTCTGGATGGAATCAGCCCGTGCCATGTCAAATGTCTTTTCCGAGCGCATACTCTCCTCATATAATTGGATCTGTGCAGCCTTCATGGCTACCTCCCGTTGTTTTTTCTCTTCATCCGTCAATTTACGTTGCAACCGCGCACCTTTTGCATAAGCCAAAGAAGACAGACCTCCGGCCGCTTTCACCAAGTCGCTCAAACGATAGTTTTTGTTATCCATCGCATAGCTACCGGAAAAGTTCACCTCTCCGCTTATCTTTACATTTCGCTGTTCCGAATAAGCCGGACTTTTACGCACAAACACCTCATCGTACGGCTGGAGATGAAAGTCTTGGCCATCGCCCATCACCAAACCGTCACGGAGAGAAAAGCTATAGGTCTCAGACAGTTTTTCATCATCGGTCACCGCATCCGGATTCTTAATTCGGCGGAACACATCGACTTTTGCCATGGAAGCCGCTTCCGTAAGTCCCCCGGCCTGAAGCACAAGATCTTCTATCGTCGTATTGTCCGCATACTGGTATACTCCGGGAAAGTTAACCTCGCCGTCAATGGTCAACGTACGCTCCCCTTTCATATCCAACGAACTCGGGATAAACAAAATATCATTCTTACGCAAAGGAATATCGGCTACCGTCCCGTCCATAATACCTTCCACATCCACAGACAAAGCTTCCATCGTCAGGTCTTCCTTTTGACGGTGCATTACAGCCCGTTTAAGGAAAGCATCTTCACGCAACCCGTCGGCCGCTTTAATCAACTGACGTACTGTCTTGATACTCCCGTCCATCTGATATTGTCCGGGATGGAACACAGCCCCGCGTATTTCTGCCATATTGGAAAAACGGGGAATAATCGAATCGACATACAAAGAATCTCCGTCTTTCAACAGGAAACCATTCATCTCGAACTCACCCACCGTGTACACGGAATACTCACGTCCGCTTTTACGTATCAGCCGCACATTATCCGTATAAGCGTCCCCGGCAAATCCTCCGGCATAATCCAAAATACGGGAAACGCTTTCGTCTTCTTTCATTTCATAAAACATAGGACGCTTCACCTTACCTCGTATATTCACCAAGCATTCGTACGGCCCTACCACAATCACATCGTTATCCGCCAAACGGATATCGCCCTTTGTATTCCCGTTCAGGATGTAATCGTAGACGTCGATGGTTGAAACCACACGTCCCTGACGGAATACTTTTATATCGCGAAGTGTTCCTATCTCGCTAATTCCCCCGGCCGCATATAAGGCATTGAAAGCCGACGAAAGCGCACTCAATGTGTAAGTTCCGGGCACCATCACCTCACCCATCACTTGCACCTGTATCGAACGAGTTTCTCCGACAGTCAGGGTAATATTCGAATTAGAATAAAAACGTCCTAACTGCTTTTTTACATAGTCATTGGCTTCTTTCACAGTCATTCCGGCTAATGTCAAAGGCCCGACTCCCTCTATTGTCACCGTTCCGTCGGGCGACACCGTCCCCTCGAAAGTAGTCTGTGAAGCCCCCCAGACGTCTATAATTACAGCATCACCGGCTCCCAGGCGATAGTTTGCCGGAGTCGGTATATTCATGCTCGGTTCGAAAGTCAACATTTCATTATTGAAGATATTGCGCCCGAACACCTGACGGTCGTCTTCCTTGAAATAATTACGATAATAAATCAACGAGTCTATATCCATAAACCCAATCTCTTCGTTGAGTTGTTGATTCTTCAACGTTTTATCCTCCCCATCCTTTATTTCACGTTGCGAACGAATCATATAACCATTCCGTTTCTGGCGTTCATCCAGTGTCTTTTCTTTGTTGGTCCTCAAACGAGAAGTACCGCTTTTAGCTTGCGTCGTCCCCGTCAAATCCAAGGCTCCGGGCTGTTTTTGTTCTGCTTCATATTTGTTCCGGATACGCCGCAACTGGTCTACCGTCACACCCTTTTGAAGCAATTGGGAAACAATATACTGTTGGTCTTTCCCCTTCTCTTGCTGTTCCATGACATAACGTACGACCTGATCGTCCGACATGGACTGGGAAAAAATAAATTGAAACCAAAAACACGCCAAACATGCCAGCAATATTCTCCTTGCCATATACATCAGAATTTCTTTCCTTTCAAAATAAAACTTATCGTAGTAAAAATGATTTTCACATCCAACCATAACGAACGTTGCTGCAAATATTCCAAATCCATCTGCAAGCGAATCAGCATTTTCTGCATTGTATCCGTATAACCATTATACAAGGTAGCCTTAGACGTAAGCCCGGGACGCATCAGAAACAAATAATCATAATCCGGATTTTCTTTTCTTATCAAATCAATGAAATAACGGCGCTCCGGACGCGGCCCTACAAAAGACATTTCGCCGACCAAGACATTCCACAACTGCGGCAATTCATCCAAATGATGCTCACGCAGAAACTTCCCCACACGTGTCAACCGGTCGTCTTCTTTTTCCGCTAAACGAGGCTGACCGTCTCTTTCCGAGTCCATTCTCATCGTTCTGAATTTCAAAATGGAAAAAGGTCTCCCTTTATACCCTATCCGTTCCTGTCTGAATATCACAGAATTTGTCCCTTCACATTTCAGCAAGATATACACCAACAAAAAAACGGGAGACAGTACGAGCATCCCCAACAAGGCACACACGACGTCGCACCACCGCTTCACCGTCCGCGCCTCAGCATTCATGCCATCACAAATCTCCATATTGACAGACACTTGATTCATTTTTCAACTTTGAACTATTCGAATTATCTAAAATATAAAACTCTATAAGAGTGAAATTATTGCAAAATAACGATATTTTTTTTTCTCTCACAAATAAAGGTATGACCGTGTATAAAAAATAAAGAATAGAATCAAAAATAACACTCTGTTTATACCTTTATTCAAAAGAAAGCCTTATCTTTGCATTTCAAACATCCGGGGTTGACATGGATTTGACAGCAGGATGGAATGGTACGTAAGCACGCAGAGGGTCGGTGATTTCCTCTATAATCTCAGTTACCAAGAATTTATCTGGCGAAAACAACTACGCTCTCGCTGCGTGATCGAAGTATAGTAGATTACCTTTATTTCGGCACCAGGTGCTGAAACGAGACATCACTCGGAAGCTGTGGCTCCGAAGCATTCCGGAAAAGTGGTGCAGCTAAATCGGAGATAGTCGTCCGCGGCCTTGCACGGACGGTGAAATCTTAAAGGATAAGGCGTAAATGGGTGGCTCGGGTCTTGTTTGCGCACGAAAACCGAAGGCCGGGATAAGCGTGTAGAAAGCGTATGGTTTCCCTGTTTGGACGAGGGTTCGATTCCCTCCAGCTCCACAGACATAATTAACTCATAAAAAGCAAGTTACAGACATTTAAACAAAATCGGTCGGACAAAACCCGGACGAGAAAAAATGATTGTTGAACCTTTTAACGTGCTCACAGGTCTTGTAAGCACGTTAAAAAAAAATGTTGCAACGAAAAACAAAAACGACAAGCCTCGCGAGCATCATTTCTTATACGCTCCCCAAACTCCACACTGGAAAAAACTGGTACATTGATTTCTTGGCATACGACCCGTTGGAACAACGGCTGAAACGAAAAAAATACATGTTGGATGCCATACCAAAAAAAGCCGACCGTAAGGCACGGGCAGCCGAACTTATCGCGGCCCTGCAAGGGAAACTGCGTACCGGATGGACACCTTGGACGGAAGGTGCCAACTCGCGGCAGTACACAAAAATTGCAGACGTGTTCGATTATTATTTCAAGTATTTGGACAAACTGTATAAGGCCGGAACTTTGAAATACAACACCTATAACGATTATACCAAAAGGTTGGAAATGCTGAGGGCATACAACGAGAACCGGGCCATGCCCATCTACTATGCCTACCAGATAGACACCGCGTTCATCTCCGACTTCTTGGATTACATCCTCATCGATCGGGAAGCTTCACCACGTACCCGCAACAATTACAAAGGCTGCATAGCCACTTTCTGCAACTGGATGATTGAAAAAGGATACATCACGGCCAACCCTTGCGATGCCATCAAGAAGCTAACCACGGAACCGAAATACCGCTCTGCCCTTACGTCCGATGACTTGGCAAAGCTCAAAACCTATCTTGAAGAGAAGAACCCCCATTTCCTGTTGTTGTGCATGTTCGCCTATTATACCTTTATCCGTCCGGATGAGATTTCACACCTGAAGGTAAAGGACATCGATGTGGCCGGACAGAAAGTACACCTTTCTTCTGAGTTCACGAAAAACCGGAGGGAGGGCACGGTAGGGCTGAATGATGCGGTCGTCCGCCTGATGGCTACACTGCATGTGTTCGATACCGACGGAGAATACTACCTTTTCGGGAGGGGATTCAAACCGGCACGCAAGCGGGCGAACCCGGATGCGTACCGGAAATATTTCAATAAAGTGCGGGATGCCTTACACTTTACCGACCACTACCAGTTCTACAGCCTGAAAGATACCGGCATCCGCGACTTGGCCAATGCTAAGGGCATCGTCATCGCCCGCGACCAGGCGCGTCACAGCGACATCCATACGACCAACAAATACTTAAAGCACGAGGGCACGGTACACGAAGAGACCAAGCATTTCAAGGGAGGGCTGTAGGCTTCAGGCCGGACAGCCGGACGCGGTGGAGGGCAAACCAGTCCTTCAGGGCGGCACGGCGCAGGGCGATGCTTTCCGCTACGGCATGGTATTCGCCTTTCACCTGCTCGAGGGTCTGTTCGCAGTCGGCCTTGGCCTCCTCTATCTGCTGTTCCAGTTCCGCCAGTTCCCGGCGCAACCGGGCCACTTCGCGGCGGCGCACGTCGTTCGCCTCGATGCGCTGCCGCTTCATCCGGCCGAATGCTTCCGCACCTTCAGCGCGGAGCTGCTGTTGCGCCTGTTGGTAGAGCATATCCAGTTCCAAAAGGCTTTGGGGGTCACACAGGCCCGTTTCGTGGGCAGACGCTTCAATGCCACTGTTGATTGCATTGATGTTTTTTGCATTGTCTTTGAGCATAACAATAATATTAAAAAAAGTACCCGTGCCTGTCCCACTGCTCATCACATCTCAACAGGATGCTGTGGGCGCATTAACGCTCCACGCGGGGGTACACGGATACCGAATACGTTTATTCAAGTACGGGCATAAAAAACGCCTGCACGGTGAAATGCAAGCTCTTCTCTGCCTGCACCCTGTTGATTTTATGTGAATGAGCACTGCAAAGATGCTGATTTTATTTGAAACGTGCAAATGAAATCAGAAAAAATAAAGGGGACATACCAAAAGCACATCCCCCTCCCTTGTGTCGGTAAGTCGTCAAACAATAACACGTTACACAACGGAAATAAATTCTTCTCCTATTTTATGAATACCATCCACTATACGTTTACGCTGTGACGGACGTGGTATTTTCAACCCACTGGCATAGTGGTTCAATAATTGCTGATTAATGCCTGAGGCTCTGGCTATTGCGGCCAACGAAGTATAACGCTCACATTTTCTAAGCAAAGCGGATGTCTCTAAATAGAAGTCCAACTCATAATCTCCATTAATAAGCCATTCGGGAACAACATCGCCGTCCGCTAACATACCTTCTACATGGAAACGCAGTGCATCAGCAATGGCTGACTTGACCCCCTCTAACGTTTTGTCCGTAGCCACCACACTACCGGGAACCTTATTATCATCAATAGATGCCCCGAAATTCTTATCACACCATGCGATATTTACTTTTATCTTCTCCATAGCCTTATTTTTATGCAGGGTGGCTATTTCCACCCTGCTTGTTTCCAAATACTGTTCAGTAAAAACTGACTTAAAACTTCACTTTCATGACCTCTAACTGTTACCTTTCCTTTTTTAGTAGGATGTTTGAACTGTCGGTGGTCTCCTTTTGTGTAACATTTAACCCATCCGTCGTCAATCAGCATCTTAATGACCTCCTTTACTTTGTACTTTTTCATGAATGTTATTTGTTATTGTTTGACAACACAAAGGTATAAATATTTATACCATCATGCAAACTTTCCATCAAGAAAGTATATGATTTTATACTTTTTTTTATTTTATGCTATTCCACCGGGAAAAATTCACCTTCCACCAGTTTGCTCAGCTCGCCATCTTCCACTTTGTATTTCAACACCTTGCAATAATACAGTTTATCATGAATCAGGAAATAATCCTTAGGGTCAAGTATCTTTTCAGACACGAAAGTAAAAGTACAGCGTTTGGAAGTATCTATATTCTCGTTGCCTTGGTAAAACTGGTCATACATGCCATGATAATCTTCACGAAGCGACAACGAAACAGGCATCACCTCCGTATGGTCCATCGGATAAGGGAACGAATTATAATGCACCGGAAGCGTCGCATTCTGCGGCAGAGTGTAAGGTCCTACCCCGCCCTCCTGCGTGAACACGGGGCGAAGTCCCAAATAAAAGGAGACATAAAGACGGTCAGGATGGTGTTCCTCTTCCATCCCTGATTCCACCGCTTCCTGGAACCCCGTCCGTTCCGGCTCATAAAGGGCATTGTAAGCAGCCGGACGCGTCACGTAGACATCCGTCGTCGCATCATAACGGACTGCTTGGGAGATTATGGGAGCCGGAATGATTTTAAGCGAACAACTGTCGGACGAATCCGGATCCTCTATAGGCCGGAGATAATCCGCCTGCGCCCAGTAAATATTGCCGGTCACAGCGGCTTTCCGGATAATGAATGTGGCACGCGGGCTGTTGACATTGAAAATATAGTACCGGTCAAAATACGTCTCTTTGGGAATCGCCCTCAAATCCTCCAAGGTATTGACATGAAACTGGTTGCTTGCCGCACGGACATTCCCATCAATATCGGCGATTTTATAGGGTATTGAATCCTGTAAGTCATAATTCACGTTACGATAAGTCAGATACAGGTTGTCCGAAGTGTCATCGAACTCCACCGACCTTCCGTCCAAGACTTCGCCCAACTCCGTCACCGGACGATTGGAATAGAACGACTTGACATATTTGATATGCACGGTCTTGTGACTCTGGTCCACCATGAAGAAGCAATTAAAGAAATGCTCAACCTGCGACAGGAACTCATCGGCTGTCCAATCCGGAAGCACATCGGCAAAATCATGCGTGAATATCGGGTTGGTCACCATCAGGTGCAGCCAAGCCTCCGTACCCCTCAAATCATTCTCCCCCAAACGATACCCCAAAAGTTCCACTATCTTCTCTACATAATAAAGGAGGAAAGGCTGCTTCACCCAAGGCACATCCTCGGGATTGGAAGGAAGCAACGAACCGTTATCAGACTGACGGATAAAACCGTTGCGCACATTGTATGTACCGTCTCCTGTCGGAATCAAAAATGTGGAATACAAACTGGAAACCTCAGGATAACAAAGCCCCAAACCACCTGCGGGATTGACCTCCTCCCAACTCTCATAATCATTCAGCATCTCGCCGAAATCCATATCCCGGATACTGGTATCGCCCCCTGCCAGATAATTCAACTCGCTATTGTCCCCCAATATCTGCACCTTGGCCACGCCGTCCTCCACAGACAACACGATCTCCTTGCCGGAGACCAACACCCGTGGACCGTCATACAATACAGCCCTTCGCCCCTCGGGCCGCACGGTCACCGTGTCCCGGTCAAGATGGCCGTAAAGCACGGCATTGTTCCCGGCATCCAGATAGATGTCTATGTCATAAGTCATTTCCCCCTCCTTGGTAAAGAAAGGGTTCTTGTATTCTATATCAAAAGAAGCATCTGCCGCAAGGGCCACTTCCCGGCCGTCGATTTCCAACCGTATCATTTCTTCCTCCTTGAATTATGGTTCATCTTCTCTGCCAACCGTTGCGCCTCGTTCACCCCCATTTTGCCCGTGGCAGTGGTATAGGCATAAATCGGATCATCTAATTTCTTGCTCAACTTGTCCACGACCGCCATCATCCGGACGAGAGCCATGTCAGGTATGGCCGGAGAGACTGTCGGCTGAGCCGTGCGAGGCATGGAAACCGGCACCGGAGAAGGAAAACCGGAGGTTCCCGCCACCGCCGCAATGTCATCCCCCGTCAGATTCCCGATGGAGTTGTTACGTTGCGCATGGTCTATCAAGTCCAGCACCGGCCGGATATGGGGATTGGCCACGGCAAAACGATTGGCCACAAATTCATTGCTATGCACGATACCCTGCGGCTTGTCCCACTTTCCGGACGGGGTGAAACCGCCGCTGTCGAAGCTATTGATCGCCCCCTTTACCGCTGCAAAGGCCACTTCTATAGCCGCAATCTTGGCCAGTCCCGTGGCCAACTTCACGCCACCGGAGAGGATACCGTCGGTAATGGTCTTGATATAGGCCAACACGATATATTGGTGTATGGCATTGACGGCGGTAAGCAACATTTGCTTGAGGGCTTCCTTGAAGGCATCCTCACCGCCGGAAAACATCTGCGCCATGGCTTCACCCATTCCTCCGGCGATGTCCGTCACCATATCCTTGTATTGCTCGATTTGGGCTTCCCTCTTTTCCAAATGTCTCTCATCCTGCTCCAAATCAAGCTCGTTCCGTTCGTCCTGCAACTCCGCACGCGCTTCATCGCTTAGGGCTTTGTCTTGCAACATACGTTCAAGCCATGCCATACGCGACTCGCGCATTTTTTCGTTGTATTCCTCATCCGTCCACCCCTCGCGGACCTTGGCCTTGCGCAATCCGTACAGAGATTTCTCCCACGCCCGTTCTTCCTGCTCCAGACGCTTGTCCGCCTCCTTGGATGCAACCTTGTCCAAGTCCGAAGCCCGTCGTTCCTCCACCGCTTCCAGTTTCCGGGCATATTCCTCCTGCGTCATCAGCTCCATGTCGAGCGATTTTTTAAGCAAAGCCAGTTCATCCCGATACCGTTGCTCCATCTCCTTCAGTTCCCGAGCATGGGCATCCTCATCGTCACGGGCCAGACTGTCGTCCAACCCGCGAAGCTCATCGGCAAGTCTCATTTTATAGTCCAGGATCTTGTGGTTGATTTCTTCGCGCTGTTTCGGTTCAAGCCCCGCCACCTTCATCTGCGCCTGAAGCTTCTCCATTTCCAGTGCTTCGGCCCGGGCGGCGTAATCCTGTTCAGTCATGGCACCGTCGGCAAGATATTGCGCCTTGAGTTCCGCCATCCTTTGCAAGTGTCCGGCCTCGATGCGTTCCAGTTCAGCCTTGACAGCCTTGTCCTTTTCTGTCCCTCCGGAACCGCTACTCCCGGAACCACCGCCACCGGCTTCCACCCCTTCGTTCCCATTGCCATTGGTCCCCGTGGCCAATCCGGTCGAAAGGTCATACCTTTTCATGTCTTCCGAAGCCTGCTTTTTGGCCGCCACCACTTCATCATACGCCTTCCGGCGTGCATGGACTTCCTCCTTCAGCCGTTTGCGTTCCGCCGCAGACACGTTGAACGAAGCCCCGAAAGCCGATGGCGAACCCACCACCATATCCGGACGCTTGTCCTTTCCGCGCATGGCATCCCTATACTCCGTAATGGCCGCGTTCAAGCTTTTCAATGCAGTGCGTTCCTTTTTCACATATTCCGTAAACTCATCTTCCGAAGCCTTATACAGGATCTGCTTCTCAAAAGATTTCAGGTACTCATCCAATGCCTTTTTGTTCCCTTGTATGATTTCCCCCTCCCTGGTAATCCCCGCATTATATCCGGGAATAATCCGGTTCAGTTCTTCTATGGCCTCCCTGCGCTTGTCCAGACTTAGCTTTTCATTGTCCATACGGGTTTTAAGTGTCTCTATACGGGCAATCTCATCTTCCAACTGCCCATTGGCTTTTTCCCTTATGCGTTGTTGTGACTTCATGCTCTCCGTAGCTTCGTTGTTACGCCGTGTCCATGTATAAACAGCCACACCAGCAGCAGCTATAAGGGAAGCCAACAGCCCCCACGGCGAGACTTTGACAATCATGGACAAAGCCCGCATGGCCACGGCAGCTTTATGAATTTGCCCGGTCAAGACAAAAAGCACCAAACGTGTGGAAATAACCGTTGCCTTGTAAGTGGACAACAGCAAGTTTCCCGCCTTCACCGCCGCATTCTTCAGAAGGATGGCCGCCGTGTGCCGTTTCTCCCACGCTGTGGCCATGCCGACTGCCCCGTAATAAGCCCCTATCACGGTAGTAAGTTTCAAGATGGTTCCGATATGGTCAGAAAGGAAACCCAACAAGACATTCAGGGTCTTGACAGCAGAACCGGAAACGGATATCATGCCGGAGTATGCAGGCATGAGCTTCTCCCCCAGTTCCACGCTTACCTCGTGCAGCCTGTTCTTGGCCTTGTCCAATCCGGCCTGCACGGTATTGTTCTGCACATTGAATTCATTGATGATGCTTGTGCCGTTCTGGTAAGCCTGGTTCGCCAGTTCCTGACGGGCCCGGATATCATCCACCTTACCCGACATGACGGAAAGCACGGAAGCCACGCCCTGCCCTTCCGTTTTCAAGTCCCCGAAAATCGGGGCCAGCTCCGCCAGCCCTCCTTTTTTGCCCAGTCCTTCCACAAACCGGAGTAAAGCCTCGTTGGCATCCGTTTTCAGAAGTTGCGTGAACTCTTGCACATCCACCCCGGCAATTTTGGCAAACTTCGACGTGTCGGTAAACATCTTCAGCATGATGTTCTGGAAAGCCGTCGCGCTCGTCTCGTCACGTAACATGTTCTCATCCATCACCGAAGCAAACCCCAGGATATCGGCTTGTGCGATATGCGCCTGATGGGCAGCCCCCGCCACCCGTGCCGTGAAATCCACCAGGAAGGCTTCGGCCGCGCTGGAGTTCTGCGCCACTTCGTTCACCGCCGAACCGGTGGCCAGCATGGCCGCACGAAGCCCCATCCGTTGGTCTTCCCCGAACATCATGGCCAGTTTGCCGATATTTTTGACAGCATCTTCACCCAGGTCTTCACCCAAAGCCACGTTGATCTTGTCTGCCGCATCCACAAACTCCAACACCCCCTCTTTGGAGGTAATTCCCAACCGTCCGGCTTCTCCAGCCAACCGGTTCAGCTCCTCGCGGGCTGTACGCGTATCCATCCGTTTCAATTCGGCATTCAAATCCTTCACCTCTTCCTTGGTCATGCCGGTGTATTTGATAACCTGGCTTTCCGCCTCTTCCATGGACGCATAGTCCTCCACATATCCGCGAATCGTGTCCTGCGCCTTGTTCAGCCCCGCCCAGGCATTCTGTATCCCGAAAGAGAAGCTCACGAAACTCTCCTTCATCCATTGCCACGCATTAGCTCCCTTCGACAGCTTTTTCGTCCGTTCGGCCGCCACCCGCAACTGTTCATTATGCTGCGCCAGTATAGCCTTGAGTTCACCGATTTTTCTCATGTTATCGGTATATTCCTTGCTTCCAAGGCTTGCCTGGTTCATTTCCTTGGTCAGCCTCCGGATTTCGGCCCGGACGCTGTTGACGGATTGCGTCACTTCTTCACCGTCGATAAAAAGTTTTATTCTTCTGGATTCATCCTTGCCCTTTGCCATTTGGTATAGTCATTATGATATGGGCAAAGGTAATTTATAGGCATAAAAGGGAATAGGACAAAAAGGAACTATCGAAAGTCAACCGTCATATTCGTCCGGCTCCAACCTCATGGGTCCCTTGTAACGGTAGGAAGGGTCAACGGCTTCCCGTATTTGCTTCTCATGCAACTTCACCGCCTCATAAAATTCACTTACCGTCAGCTTCCGGTACGGGGTGAACCAGGCATCATGCCACACGCCATACTTCGTGATATGGACATATTCCATTTCATCGGAAAACCTCACCGCTTTCCGTTCCGCTTCCCGGAGTGCCTTCCCCGCCTTGTGCTTCACACCCCTCATCACAAGCACGATGCCATAGATTATGGCACCGAGGATTGCAAAAACATATAGCAAATCCAACAACGGACCGCCACCTACAGGAAAAAAATACATAAGCCCTCCTTTCTTGGCGAAAATCAAACTTTCTTTCCGCAAAAATAATAAAAAGAAAAGGGAACACCATGTTTTCACTTCCCAATCTTGGCCTTGTCAATCTCTTTTAACACATTACGGAAAGCCACGTCCCCATAATATTCAGCCGCCGTGTCAGCCAGTTTCCCCGTTCCGGAAACGATGTACCGGTCAAGCCAGTCCAAAGGCGTACGGGATGGGCTTTCAGACCCGCCAAAGGGCACTTTCGTTTCGCGCACTTCCTTATGGCTATACCCCCGTTCCAACAGGGAATAAGCCCTTTTGTTCATCTTCTTTCCGGCAATCTCACGCAAGGAAAGCACACGCTGCCCCCTCACGGGCTTGCCGTCCACAATCACCCATCCACGCCCCGCGCCGTAATGCCTGAACACCCCATGACGCGGGAAACGGAATGAAACCTTATACCCGTCCCCTCTCCGCAACGCCTCCACATAACGTTCCAGTTCCCTCCGGAGCTGCCCCGACCCATGCGTCTGCAACAATGCGGCACGCGACCGGAAATACACCCCCGAAGCCCATGTCCTCAAAGCCGAAACAAAATCAGCTTCCGTCATCAGTTTCTCTTCTCCCATGGCCGACCTATTTCCTGCTCACCTTATAAATAAGGCGTCCAAACAACACGGACACCACCGCCAAAAACAGAACCATCGCAAAGCCCCCATAGTGCAGTTTTGCCTCCTCCCACCACGAAAGCTTGCGTTCCGCCACCTTTTCCAACGACTGTCCATCCACCTTTTCCATCAACGAATCAATCCGGTGCGAAAGCCTCAGGTAGTCCGCCATGGCCTTCTCCTCCAGTTCCGACATCTCCCGGTCTCGCCGGTCAATGCTCGTGCGGCTCTCACGTTCCTTATGCTGCCTCCCGCAAGAATCCGGTTCCGACCATACCACAGTCCGCTTCTCCACCTTCAAGTCCGAAAAACGCTCCATCGTCTGCCGGACGACACGCGACAACTCCATACGCAGACTGTCCACCGTATCCTCAAAAGAAGAACTGTGTCCCGTATAATCTGCCGCACGTTCCGTTTCCAAATGCTTTGAACCGGCACATCCACACAACATGAACACCACTAAGGCTATCATTATCAATAATGCCGGTACCATAAATAGGCACGACCGAATCAATTCAAAAAACTTCTTCATCTCTCCATTCCTTTTGTGGCAACGAAAAATCGGCAACCCCGACTTGTTTGTGTAGGATTGCCGATTTTTATTCAATCTTTATAAAAAATCAAAACGTATCTACATACGTCAAGAAACTATCTACATCATCAAATTCCTTAATGTCTGAATTTTCATTTCGCCTTACTCGTTTCTGCTGACGGCTTGATTTTACAATCTCAAGCATATTATTTACAGCTCCGATAGCATTCGAAATTTTCGTTCCGGAATACTCATTTATGATATTATATAACTCATCTGCAAAAGAACGTGATAAAAATTCTATTCCACGCAGATCAATAATATTCACAGAACCAAGGAGCATCTTATCCCTTATACGTTCCGCATTTGAGCGAGAACGTACTTCTGTACCTAAAATGTCAAATACATTAATTACATTTTCCATAATTCTCACTTTTAATAAATAATATACTTATAATAATTAAAATCGGAAGGAACGGTCAAAGGAATCCGTATCAATAACACTGTTCCATCCCAAGAAATATATTCTGGAAGCTTTATGTATTGTATTCCATCCTTATTGTGACGATGAAATGCACCACCGGACAGCATAAAGAAAGAACCTCCAAGACCATCTACAATCATGCGCTTCGTGGTGGATAAGCCAAACCCCCTGTTTTCCGCATTCGGAAGGTCTTTTGTGGAAAAACCCTCATTGGCAATTCTTAAAGCTTCCGCTTCATTACCTGATATTTTTTCCAAATATTTTTTCGCCCGAAGATAACTTCCATACACCGTAACACCTGCATCAGCAATACATATATTAAGTGCATCACCCTTCCTCTGAGAATATAGATAACCAAACTCACTTTCCGAATGCTCACTTATATTACATATCAACTCACTCAACATATAAGAAATAGCCGACTTTAGCGATGAATCAAGTTTGTTCTGTTTTTCTATCGTTGCCTGCACCAAAGATTGCATTCTGTCTATATTCTTATTTTTTAGAGAAAAACGACATATCGGTATATACGACTTTCCCGAATAAGATTGAAGTGACTTCTGCAAATCCGAATCATCCTTTATGTCAAGAAAAGTATGAAAATATATAGAATCCAAATATGAACTTAAATAAGATGGCATATTCCGACATTCTATGTTCTTCCCACACAAACTTTTATAAATAGCAAATGGAGCAAGGAAAAAGGGGTGAAAAAAAGTTGTGTCACTGAAATCCCATACTACGTCATCATGAGACAATCTTGTAGCATATATGACTTTGAACAAGTGATTAAACACACTTCCAATCCTGTCATCTCTTGGTACGTTTGGTATAGGTATAATTTGTTTCATTCTACAAAGATAATAATAATTTCGATACGTAAGTCTTATTTGCACGTATATATGTTATATAACATAAAAAACCTTGATAGTCTTTTTGTCCTATCATCTGCAAATTATGATTATAATATTGGCAAAATAGACAATCCCACCAAGTCAAAGACCGCTTCCCCGCCACCGGGTTAATAATCATTCATTTCACATCGCCAACGCCCGCGCCAGCATCCAGATACCCACGGCCAATACGAGGAAAACCAACCAAGGCGGCAAACCCTTCCCGTCGCCTCCCTCCGCATGGCAGTCAGAAGGGCCGTTACAGCCCCCGTCGTCAAGCATCGGCCAGTATTCCTCATCTCCCTCCTTCATAGGACATTTTTTTTAGCAACGCCTTAAAATCACAAAAATCACGCATGGCTTCCTCACGTTCCCTTTTTGTTTTCAAAGCAGCACTTTTTGCCGGTTCTTCAGAAACTTTGGTCAATTCAGACAATTCAATGTCAAACTGCCTGTCAGCTTTCTCAAACGCATCCTTGAATCGGTTTTTATCTTGGTGTTGTGCCGGTATGATACACACCAACACAACGATAATAGTATCTGCCAACATCCTCACACCAGATTAAAGAACCTGTCAGCCTCCCATTTCCTGCGCTTCACCAGCCCCTCCAGCTTCCGCTTCTTCCCGGCTACCGTCGCATACACCCACTTCATGAACTCCCCACGCACCTCCGCATCAGGCGCGCAAGCCCGTATTTTTTTCAAAAGTGTGGAACCGGCCAACGCATCGCACCCCACGTTGTACGCGAAATCCACCAACGCGTCAAACTTGTTCTGCCTCTCAGTCACACCCAGTTTGTCCACGAATGCCTCATATTCCGCCAAGTCACGTCTGAGCTGCCGTTCCGCCTCGCCCTCCGTCATCTTGTCGCCGCGCTTCACGCCCGCTGTATGCCCGTAGCCTACCGTCCACACCCCCGCCGGGCAACGGTAAGCCGTGCCCCGGAATCCCTCGAAACGCTTTATCGCCTCAATCAATGTATTGCTCGCTTTCATATCTCCGTTTTTTTGTTTAACTTTGCTTCCGCCTCCCGCGAGGGACGCCCGAAAAACTGATAAGTTTTTCATGTTATTAGTATTTAAAGTTAATAAGGGGGAGGCGGCATGCCTCCCTTTTTTATTTCTTTTCCTTTCCCTCCGCCTCCTGCCTCTCCTGTTCCACACGTTCCACGATGGGTTTCCAATAAGATGGAAGCATACGGGTAAATTCCAACCTTACCGCATGATAAACGATACGCAAGGCGATATTCGTCGGATGAACCTTTATCAGGTTCTTCACCGCATTCTGGACGTAAACGTACATGAACACATACGTCAGCGATTTGATGACGATAATGGCAGCCTCACCGTCACCGCACTGTGACATCACCGTGAAAAGGAAGCAGATTATCACCACATAAAGAACCAGTTCGGCCAAGGCGTTCTTGAACTTTCCGAAAGAAAAGTTCTCGCAACAAGTAAAGCTGACCCCGTCCGCCTTCATGCCGGCATAGATATTGAACGCAAAAGCCAGTACCAACGCCAGCAAAAATCCCTTTGTCGGAGTATAATATGCCAGTACCGGACTGATGGCCGATGCCGACACCATGCGCAAATGTTCCCAATCTGTTCTCATATACTATTCCTTTTCCATTATTCCGCAGGCGGGGTATAAATCCCCTCCGAAAACCTGTATTCATTATACTGCGTCACCTGACCCCACGTGTCGCCGCTATAAGAAGCATACAGGTGTACTAGTTGCATGCGGCTCGTACGGTAATGCTCCATCCACATCATGTACACCGTCGAGTCCGAGACCTCCACCGAAACAGGCACCGAATGCGTGACCTTGTCCAAGGGGCCGTCCCATCCCAAAAAGGGACGGCGCGCACGTACCGCCGCCACCAAGTCGGAAGGTTTCCCGAAACGAACCAAAAGCGTGTCGGAACTCGAATTTTCATTCACGTTAAGGCACACCAGGTAAGGCCCCGCCCCGTACTCTTTCCCGTTAAACACGATGCTCTCCGCGTCCGTGGGGAAAAATAACGCCTGCGGGTTGGCACCCGTCAGCGACAAAGCCTGCGCCCGCGTCTTGCTCGCATACACCTCAAGCAGCTTCCCCGTAGGAGAGGCCAGAGGGACAGCATCCCCCTGTGCCTGAAAGCCCGCATCAATCATTTCCTCTTCCATAAGCCGAATACTATTTTATGGTAAGTGCGGCCACGGCCTTGTCCGCGTTCGTCTTCGCAGTATTCGCCGTTGACTGGACAGTAGATAACGACGCTTTTGTTGCATAAGTATTACTGGCATCGGTCTTACTCAATTTTTCATCCTGTAACTTCTTACCCTGTGCAGCAGAAAGGGGTTTGTCTTTAGAAGTAGAGGTCAAATTGTCTACCACATCCGAATTAGTAAGAGGGTCTATATTTCTGATTTCGTTTACATCCAAATAGACATCACCCTCATCAAGAGTTATATCAATATGGTTTAGTTTACCGAATGTACCGACAAATTCCAAAATAATGTAACTATCCGATACAAATCCAACTGATACTGGAGCGATGATTTCATCTCCAATATTCCCTTGAAAAACAAATCCGGATTGATACGCACTGATAACCTCAGAAGCATTACCTAATATACTTGTCAACTGGCTTGCATTGGTGTCCTCTGTTATGGTAGACAAATCGCCCTTGAATTTGTACACGTTCGCTTTTTTCGCCACATCCGCTTTCGTAGCATACGTACTACTCGCATCCGTCTTCTTCAGGTAAGTGTTCCCCGCTTCCGTCTTGCTTAAGTACGTGTTGCTTGCGTCCGTCTTTTTCAAATAAGTATTAGCCGCATCCGCCGCTTTAAGGAACACCGACAAGTCCACCGTACCCCCCAGCGCATCCCAGTTGTCGTCATTGTGGTCACTCGAAGAAGTGTTCGTCACGCAAACCACGTTCGTCCCCGCCGGGTACTTCTTGCCACCCAACGTGAACTCAGCCGTCACGTTCCAAGTATCACCCTTCACCGCATTCGTCAGCGCGAGAACCTCCGAGATGTTCGCCTTCGTGCCCATCACCCGGTACACGCTGCCCAACTTGCCATTGATGGCCGTGTTCATCTCATCCACCGTCGGCAGCGCGTCAATCAACCCCTTCAACGCCTTGCCCTGCGCCGCGCTCAAAGCCTTGTTCGTGCTCCCGTCAGTCAGGTTGTTGATTATCTCGACGAGATTATAAACCACACCATTAAACACAATACGGTGCGTGTCCGTGGTGAAACACATCGCACCCGGCTTGCTCGATGCCAAAGCCTTCGCATCCGCCTCCGTCTTAGAGGCATACACTTCAAAAAACTGTCCTACACTTGTTGCCATAATCGTAAATATTTAAAAAGTTTGAAAATAAATGTCCGTTAAAAAAATCACTGTATCACGATCGGGGCGTTTCCCGTCCCCAACATTTGCCACCCGGAATAATCCGGGCTTGTAATCTTCGACGTGTCTTTCAGCACGTACACCTCCAGCGTGTCTGCCACGACCACCATCATGCCCTTGTAATAGTTCCCTGCCGCATAAGTCCCGGCCTTGACAAGGTCGGCCTTCGTAGGCACCAACAGCCGGGCATCCAACGGAGCCTGCCCCCCCGGCTCGAAGTTCACCGCAAAGGAGGCCACGCCCTGCGCACGGCCGCCCCTCGAGGCAAGCGCCACCACGCCTCCCTCCGGCAAGGGAGACAAACCGTCCGCCACGCCCTCGGCCATCATCCGCGAGGAAGCGTCCGCCAACGTGAACCGCAACTGCAAGGCACCGTTCAACGCACCCTTCGTGGTCAGCTTGTTGTACATGATGTAAGAACCTTGTATGTTCTTGTTCCCCGAAGACAAAACGGCATAGTTCCCTTCCGCGAACACCTCCCACTTGCCCGATACCGTGTTCATGAACTCCACCTTCGTCACCTCCTTCGTCACCGGGAACTCGAACACGAGCCTTGTACCCGTCGATGCCTCCGAGGCGAACTTTGCCCCTACGAGCGTGTCCGTCCACTTTTGGAGAAGCTTCGTGCCTGACGTCACCGAGGAGGGAAAACCGGACTCCTGTGACGACGTGGAAGCTTTCTGCCCATTGCAGAAATACGGGTAAGTACCGTAAATGTAAACCGCGCCCGAAGACACCGAGGCCGCCGGTAACGGGTTGGGAATTACGGATGCCTTGTTGCCCTGTGAGGTCACGAGCGTGTCGCCCTCTCCGAAGAACGCCTTGTAGTTGTACTGCATCGTTCCCAAGGTGACCTTCTCCGGAAGTGTCTTGTTCGATTCGCTCCCGCCCGTATAAATGAAGGACTTCCCGGCATCCAATGCGCCCGCCCGGTACTTGTCCGCCTGGCCGGACACCGTGCAGGTCCCACGGTTGAACCCCGTAGTGAAGTCATCGGCCCCCGGGGCATCAGCCCCCACCTCATAAATTCCGTTGGCCGTGAAGCCGTTCTTCAGGGACAAGGACGCGGACGGGGATTGCACCGTAGGCTGTTGCTCAGGAAACAGCATACTCTCCAAGATGGCATTCTGCGTCCTCCCCTTAAGAGAGGACACCGTCGTTCCGGCTTTTAATCCCCCTACCGCGGATGGCATCCGTACAGCGCCGTCCAAAGAAGTTTCAAACCGCTCCGGCGAACTGCCTCCACCGCTTTCCCCACCGCCTTCCGTGAAGTGTCGCGCGATGGTGCAAGTATCCCCGGAATATGCGATTTCCCAACCTTCATAGTCCTCCTTCATCCCGTATGCAAACGAAATGTAATCATCCGAGCTGCCCGTCACGACATACGTCCTTTCATGGGCATCATCGCGCACGGCCATGATTTCCGCCCCCCTTATCTTCGCCCACACTTCCTCCGTCAGCCCGAAAGCATCCAAATCCCCCTGCGTGCGCCCGCTGCCGATTTTCTCCTGAAGGACACCGAAGTCGAAAGCCGCGTATTCCGACGCCGACAAAGCCTCCTCCAGCACATCCTGCAACGGACTGTCCGCCTCCTCGTCGAGCACACCGTCATAGCCACCCACGCCCTTCACGTAAACCCGACCGTCATCCATCACCTCCAAGGCGTTACGCCTGTCACTCTCCGACGTGCCTATCCCTATGCTGTGGCGCGTACCCGTATTGCTCACGTTATAGCACCCTTCGGCATGTTCGCAACGGTTTTCAACTATGGTACGGAGGCCTTCCGCATGCCCGTAGTGCCCCTCCACGTCAGTGCCCTTGCCCTCCGCATGGCTCGCGTCACCGTTTGCGCTGCAACCTTGGCCTTCCGCGTGCGCGTAATCACCGGAAACGGTGTTATTCTCATAATCGTTGAAAATCTCGCCGCCGGTCACGCCCTCCGCAGGCCGGCCCACGCCGCCACCGACCGGTTTCCACCTTCCCCAGACGCCATTCTCGCACGACCTCCACAAGATGCCGTACGCCTCCGCGCTGCGCGTCAGCCCCGTCTCCGCGCCGTCCATCGGCATGAAACGCCCCCGCACCGACTGCACCCACGTGTCCGTGTCATACGCCATCGGGATATTCTCCACCGTGAAAGGGCTGCCCTCGTAGTCCCCGCGGAAGAAACCCGCCTTTGCCTTGCCCTCGCTTTCCCCTTTCGCATGAAGCCCGTCCAGCAACGTGTTCAGCCCGCCGTCGTCCTCCACACTGCCCAGCCACTTCAAGGGGTCACGCAGCGCGTCGCTGTCCTCTGCCGTACCCTGAAGACGTTGCAGGAGGTACGCCCTTAGTTCAGGAATATCCGACGAAGCAGACAAAAAGAATTCGGCCATGTTTTTCAACTGTTGCCCCACCAGGTCAGCCGTATTGCTCTCCGGAAGTTCATTCGTGCGAATCCGTTCCGCTCCTTCTATGATATCTTTATAAGTCAAAGCCATGGTTTATCGTTCAAAATGGTCATTACAAAGATGCGTATTCAACATCTCCGGTACAATGACGGAAAGACCCCAGCCGTACAATGCCATTTCCCTGAAAAATACAGGGAACCCTTCCGTATCCGCCGCCTCGAAAAAGGCCACGGGAGATTCCCCCCTTGCCTTGTCCCTCACCATGCGCCGGAGTATGTCCTTCAGGATCTCACGGGAATGGGCCAACGTTTCCCGGACTTCCGCCTGGTCGCCCGTGTCGCGTACGTGTGCCAACACATAGATGTCATACACCTCCCGCAGCATCATGTTGCCAGACGTCCCCGCCACGGAAAAGCCCTCGCAGTCCACGGCCACACAAGGATAACACATCTTGCGCCGGAGCTTTTGCGCCAGGTCGGAAGCCATGTCACTGAAATGGCACTCTTCCTCCGAATGGCCCACCAGTTTGTGTTCCCTCGCCAGCTCCTCCATGTAATTTGAAAAATCGCTCATTTTCGTCCCTCCTTTATCTTACGGTCTATGATCCGGAAAGCATCCATGCAGGCCATCGACTGGTAAGCCCCCATCTCAGCCACATGCTCGCCCACGAAAGCGTCAAACAGCGACAACCAGTCCGCCGGTTTGGGCTTGCCGTCCGCTTCACCGCGCGGGAACATCGACGGGAACAAATGCCCCAGCCACGATTTGACAAGCGACCAGTTCACGAACACCGCATAACGCGAGGCATAAGGCAGCGTGGCCACGTATGCCGAACGCCCCTGCAGGTCCAAAGGCTTCCCCCGCCCGCCACGGGGCATGTAACATTCGCCCGGCAACAGGTAAAGTGCGGCCACCAGCAAGTCCAGGAACTCCTCACGCCGCGTCACCACATAATAGGAATAATAGGTATCCGCCGTCATGAACTGCTGCAGGCAGACACCGCCCAACCTGTCACCGGGCGCATACAGGCGAGGTGAAAACTCAAACATGCCCGGCCCCGGGAAAGAAGGGATGATGAAACGATCCGTCCCGGCATCCATGTCCGAAAGGAAACCCGCCAACTCCGCCAGCTTATACCTCTGGAAACCATCCATCCGCAGCAAAAGGCTGCGCCCCACACCCCAAAAAGCCGACAGGAAACGTTCCTGACCCTCCGCGGAAGGCTTCAACACCCATTCCACCCATGCCACGAAACAAGCCCCGTCCAATTCGCCATACGACTCAGGCACATGCAGGCACTTCCTTTTCCTCCCCCACAGCCTTTTGCTTTCCACCACCACCTCCCTCATGCCCAGAATGTACGTTTATGAGTGTTGTCCCGGTCGTAAGCTTCAGCCGGACGACCCGGGAAATCATCGCCCAACGATTCACGAAGCGCATACGTCAGCGCATCCTTATAGGCCTCCAGCGAACGCCGTATCTGCCCCAAGGCCATGACACGCTGTTCCACGTCGGCGGGCTGCGCCTGCAAGGTCGAGCCGGACGAAGGCATCAGGGAAGCGTAATACAGCCCCCGGTCCGTCAGGCTGCCCGTGGCCTCCACCAGCTCCGCCACGGCCGCCAGCACCACCACCGGAAGGCATTGCTGCCGCAGCGCCTCCATCTCTTCGCCACCCTCCCTTTCCAGACGGCTCAGCAAGGCCGCCCCCAACAGCGGCCGGAGCACCGTCAACGCAGCCGTCCTGAAATGGGGCAGCAGCCGCAGGAACACCAGGTACGACCCGTTGATGAAATAATACCGCTCCACCTCCTCCACATGGCGCACCAGCGAACCGGCACGCGCCCGTGCCACGGGGCTGCCGGCATACACGCCCTCCGGGAAAAGTCCGGGGTTCCTGTCCACCATTTCAAGGAAACGGTCCAACGCGTTGAACCCCTTGTTCTTGAATCCCATCCTCAAGGCATCCTCCTGATACTTGTACAAACTCTTGAAAGTCTCCCCCTCAGGACGTTGGAACCCCTGGTCCGTGATTTGTACGGAAAGCTCCGTGTAACCGTACCAGAAAGCCAGGTTGGCCACGGCCATCCGCAAGGCATCCAGCAGCCCCGCCTCCATGCCCGAAACCGCATCCTTCCCCGCCATCTTCTGCACCGCAGCCGAAAGTTCCTCCCCCAAAAGCGGATGCACGAACAGCATGAACGCCGACGACAGCAGAGGCCCTATCGTCTCCGCCTCCAGTCCCGCCGACACCGGGACATACCTGTGCAACTCCGCGTTCAATGTATCATTGTCACAATTAAAAATATAGGCAACCATCTCAACTCAATGTTTTTTGTGTGCCGGCACCCGTGTCCAGCGTCGTCAATATCGTATTGCGGAACCGCAGCTCCACGTCCCTCACCCCGTTGGCCTCCAGGTAAAGGTTCACCGGGTCAAGCAGGTTCTGCCGGTCTATGTAGGCATTCGCCAGGTTCACAAGGAAAGCCTCACGGATATTGCTGCCCCCCTGGTTCCCCGCATACGTCCCCCCAGGCATGCCCGCGCCGAACACGTTCGGGTTCACCATCAGCGCGAACAGGATTTCAGAGTTCGCAGCCGCCGAAGTCACCAGGTTCTCGCCCCCCTTGTACTTGTTGTCCAAGGCCGTGATCTTCCACTCCTCCTCTATCTTCCCGTTCGCCTCGTTCACGTTATAATGCGTGAAAAGCGGCTTCTCCGCATTCTGGAGCCCACAAAGGTTCTCCTCCACCTCATCCATGTACCTCTGTATGGCAGCCGTCCGCAGCTTCGGCGTCTCAAAATCCTGCGGCGGAAACTTCCTGTCCCAGAAAGAATAAGGAATCTGCACGTGCCACTTCCACGTAATCTGGTTCTTGTACGCCTTCTGCAGGAACTTCGGCACCATGTGCGCCACCTCCACCCACCCCAGGATGTAAGCCGGGAGCCACACCGGTTCACCGTAATAGTCGTTGTTGCTCCAACTGTCGCGCACCGGGAACACGAACGAACGCCTGAGCCGCCCCCTCGCCCGCATCCACTCCACGTGCAGCCCCGGGTCATAGTCCATCAGCACGTCCAGCACCTTCGGGTCCCGGTCACGCCGCCCCGGAACGTTCGGCCAATCCCCCGACACCACGCACTTGCAAGCCCCGTAGGCATCCGGCAGCGTATAACGGTAAAACAAGGCGTTCAAAGGGTTCAGCCCCACGATGTCGCCCGCCGCGTTCACCATCATCTCCACCGCCGCGCTCCCCACCTTGAAATAATCACGCGAAGCCTTCTCCAGGTAGCGGCGCACCATCCGCCCGCCCACGAACCTGCGCACCTGCGGATCGTCCACCGCCTCCAACACTTCGTCCCCGTTGTCCTTCACCCCCCTCACCCGGCAAGCCATCACGCCCTGCCCCACCGTCAGCGCCCGCAGGAACTTCAGTCCCGTGTTCAGCACCGAAGTCGACGAAATCGTCTCGATGGCCGTTTCCGGAAACTTGTTGTTCCGCCCCCAAGCCATCACCTCCAGTTCCCGAAAATGCAATGTACGGACCTTTTCAAGGGAATATGGAGAAAGGATCTGTTTTTTCTTCCTTTCATAATTCTCCGGACGCCCCGTCGATTCACCAAACATAAACCTGCTGGTCATAGCCAACGGGGTACCTTCTTTGTTAAACAGAATCTCCATCTTCAATCCGTTTTAAAGTATAGACCACACGTCGGCCATCAAACTCAATGATATTGTGGATCCGCACCGGATGCACATGATCCTCAGGCCACCCCTTGCAGTCACAAGGCTGCAGCCCCCGCACCCGGTACGCCTTGTTATCCATCCGCCCCGCGCCGCACACCAACGCCTGCGGGAAGAACCGCAGCCGCCCGTCCTTCATCACAAACTTGAACGAATGCACCATCGGCCGCCCGTCAGGATGCGCCCGCACGTCCATCAACGCCAACATCTCCTTTAGAGTAATCTCCTTCTTCTCCTCCATCATTCAAACGATTTATCGAAACTCTTGTCAAAAACACCCGCATGCGCCGCCACCTCCGCCCTGCTCCTGAAACGGCGGTAAGACGCGTTCACCCGTTTCCACTTCACCCTGAAGTTCACCGGCCCCGCATGCGGCAACACCTCCTCCGCCTCCGTTTCCGTGATCACCACCTCGTTCTCCTCCGCCACGCTGCCCAAGTAAACCTTCGGCGAACGCAACAAGTCCTCGAAAGCATCCCGGTCGTCAGGCCCCAGGTACCCCGTGTTCGACTCATGCACGTAGTCCAGCCGCGTGAAAATCTTCCGGTAGGCAAGCAACTCCGTGCCCCACGTGCCCTCCATCTCCGCCCTCACCGTCTCCGCCCCATGCAGCGCCATGCTCTCCGGCAGCCCGAAACAGTTCTGGTAAAGAAGCACCCTCGTCACCGCGTACACCCCGTGGTCCACCTCGAAACGCACTGTGTCCTCCGACCCCACATCCGTACGCAACGTAAAAGTATACCACAACAGGTCATCCTCCGTCCACTCGCCCCCCGTCTCCTCGTTCAGCCGGTCCGTCACCGTCACGCAGTCCGCCTTGTGCACGAAATACGTCTCCACCCCGTCCTCCAACTGCCCCACGTCCAGCGCCACGTTCCACGAAGCATACGCCGCATGCCCCGCCCCGTCCATGTACGCCACACCTACCACCAGGCTTTGACGCCCGTCGAAATGGAAAGCCAACGAAGCCGGTTGTCCCGGAAGGACCCGCCGCCTCGAGTAACGCGTCAGGAAACATTCGCTCAGCCCCTGGTTCGCCATCCCCTCCGTACCCACGTCCGAATACAAGAACCTGCGCTCCAGGCCCACACGCTCCTCACCCGAAGAAAACTCCATCCTCACCACCACCGAAGCGTTCCGGTAAGCCTCCGGCCCATTCTGCCCCACAAACGCCCACGACGGCGCGTTCCGCCGCGCCATCTCGCCCACGTCCCTGAGACGCACCGTCCCCGAACCCACCCGAGGATACAACTCCTCCAACGTGTCCACCACGCCCTCCCCCCAACGCTCGAACTCATAGCGCACCACCAGTCCCGCTGCCGAAATCCCCGACACCGTAATGATGCCATAGTCCTTGCAGAACACCACCGCCTCGCCCCTGTCAGAAACCTTCAATGCCATAACGCCTCCTCTTTGCCCGCAAAAATAAACCAAACGCCCCCCACACGATAGGACAAAAAAGCCGGGCCACCCCTCACGGGCCGCCCGGCTTCCAAAAAAAAATGATTCAACAAAAAAATCTTTCCTTACCTCCAGTCCTCGATCGGGTCACGCCGCTCATAGAACACCCAATGGGCCACGCCGCCAATCTCCCGCATCCCCGCTCCAAGGCATTGCGCTACCCCTGCGGCCTCCTTCCACGACACCTCCGGCACCGTTCCCGAAGCCATATACACCAGCTCCGCCGTCGTCAGCACCACCATCCGCTCCGTCGGCCCCGCCGTCTCATACCTCTCCATCAGCAAGTCGCGCAGCATCCGCTCCGCCCGCGACTCCTCCTCATTCCGCCTTTCCATCCTCTTTCCTCCCATATAGATAATGTGTCAAAAGGTTGTTCAAGGCCACGAGGTCCTCCCGTGAAAGGTCATCGAACCCCTGCCCCCTCTCTTCCTCTTCGAGGGAATAGGTCTCGCACGTTTCGCCATGGCCGTATACCGTCACCGTATGGCTGATATAAAAACTCTTCAATTTCATGATTTCCCCCCTTTCCTGCAAAGGTACAACGAAAGCCCGAACCACAACAAGGACAATACCGTCCCCACAAGGCTGAACGAAGCCCACACCACCATCGCCGTGCAAGCCACGAACGCATGCACCATCCGCGCCACCTGAAGGTTCGACACACGCTCCTCAATCAACGAAGAGACCAGAACATTCTCACTCCCAAACCATTCTGCCAGATGGTTTTGCATTCTGCTCACGACATTCATGTCGCGAGCAAAAGATCCATTCGATTTAGTCATAATCATAACGCTTTTAAAAGTTCCACTTCGGGAAACGGAAAAGGTTCCGCTCCCCGTTGCGTTACACCTTGACTGAGGCAGTGGGGGCATTAACCTCCCACACGGGACGGAACCTATACGGTACGCCTTGGGCATAAAAAAAGCCCGCAGCTCATTGTTGGCGGACATCTCCACCCCAGTCGAAATATGTAACGCACCGCAAAGATATAAAAAACTTTCGACATGAATAAAACCAAATGAAAAAAAGTAGCAAATACGGCCATTTTTTATTCACTATCATTTCCGGAACAATCAACTTGCTTTTGTCTTTCTTCCCATTCTTTTTGACGAATAGAACTTTCGCGATTACTTTTCTCGATAGCCAATGTCTCTTTATACTCAGCAGCTTCGGCCGCCATCGTCCATTTTACATTCAAATCCTTACCATCAATAACCTTACGTATTTCCGATATAGGAACCTTAAAAAACTCCTTTCGAGGATTCACCTTATTCACTTGATTATTGATGAACAAATGATGTAATTCCGTTTCCATAGCAGGAGCATTTTCACTGTAAATCATGGCATGGACATCAAATGGAAACGGGACGCTGGCATCACCTAACTCCCGGACACGCTCCATCGGTTCCAGACGTCGAGTCATACCGATCTTATAAATATTCTCTCCAAACGAACCAACATTAGAAATCACATATACATATCCAGATTTGGTTTGCTGGGCCATAGAAAGCGCCCTCTGATTTTTTTCCTCCGCAACTTTTAAGCGTTCTTCTAATTCATGTAACCTTTCTTCGTATTTCGCCCTTTGTTCCTCAGACGCTTTGGCTATGGAATCTTTGGCTTTCTCCATGGCCTTACGAATAAATTCCTCTTCCTTTTGAGCGTCACGGATGGCTTTTTCAAACTCCTTTCGTGCACGTTCTTCCTCACGCATTTGTTCACGTATACGACGTTGCTCTTCCTTCTCCTGAAGATTTAATTGAAATAAGGCAAACGCCCATTTCAATTCATCCATACGAGCCTCAAAATAAGCTTCGGTAATTCTGGCCTCCCGAAAAGCTGAACCATTGTGATTTACCAAGCTAAAAGCATCTTTCATCTCTTGAACCAACACCCCGTAATTATCTTTTTTTATACGAGATATAATAGAATCAGCTTTACCGTTAAAAGCATCCAAAACAAACGCAATAGCCGTATTTCTACGCCTGAATTCTGCATAATCACAAGTAGCAGCTTGCTTTGTTTTCAAAAGAGAAGCTATAATCTCTTTTACATCCTTAAATCTCTCTCCAGCTTCCGTATAACCATAATCAATAGCCAAATCATCAAAAACTGAATAAGAAGGTTTGATATATTCATCTCCATAACCTTCAATGAGGTTCTTCATCGCTATAGCCACATATTCATATTTCTCCGCATTTTTGGCAATATCATAAGCATTTCCGGCTATTTCCTTAGCCTTTGCCTCTGCACCCTCTATTATTTGCTGTGCCTGACGAAGAGAAGCAACCCGCTTTATCGTTGCTTCACTTTCCATTTCTTTTGCTTTCGACCTCAAATCAGAAATGACCTGTTTCTGATTTTGAATCTCATTCAGAATTTGTTCTAAATCTTGATGCGCTTGTTTTCTGTCTATTTCAATACCTTGTTTAGCCTTAGCTATCATTTCTGTTTTCAAAACCTCTGCTTTTGATATAATATCAGAAGAAATGGCATTTGCATTTTTTACAATTTCCGAAGCATCAGATTCTGCTTTATCTTTAATCTTTCTCGCTTCTTCATGAGCATCAACAATATGCCTATACATAGACAACTGCTCATTTTCTTTTTTGTATTTTTTCAATAGTCTCTGTTTCGAATATAACAGAACAATAAAAATAGATACGACAATAATACCTAAACCAATGACTGAAAAGCCATTCATAATTATATCCTAATTAAAAAATCAGCACCTCATATCGTGCGCTCACCGGAACCACCCGGAACCCGGCTTCACACGCCACACGATACGAGGAACTGAAAAAAATCCCAGTTTATTTTGAGCATTGCAAAGATGAAGACTTTTGCGGAACAACAAAGAAAAATGCCATTGTTATTTCCTTTTTACAGCCATACCAGTAACAGAATATGTATCACCACCTCCTGCCGTAGCCTTTGGAGTATATGTAATTTTCAAATTTATGATGGCATTACCCCCAAGTGCTTCCAACTCCTTAATCATCTTTTCAAAAGCCACATTCAAATCCGCCCCCACATATTGGTAATGCCTGTTTGCATCAAAAACTCCTGGTTGCGCATTTTTTACAGGGTTCTTTTGAGTATATCCACCCTTACTTACAGAATAAAGCGACCCCAAAGCTTCATAATCAAAACCTACAGAGTTGGCCTCTGTAACGAAATACCCCTTCTTAATAAAAGGAGCATAACTAACTGAAGACGCAAAACTGACTGGAGACAAAGGCTGATACTCCGCACACGATACCAGAGAAAACACAACAGCCATAAACACAAGTTTACATAATTTTTTCTTCATATTCAAACCATTTTAAATGTTATCTAAAATCGATGTTCCCATACAGATCTTAAAATCGGCTCATTCATTCGAGATATTGCCTTTGGAGCTATATTTTCTATATATCTATTTATTAGGTCCTCGTCTTGCGATGTCCTATATACCTCAAAATCACAAAGTCCATAAAGATAATCTGTACGTTTATTATTCATTTCACGTAACCTCATTAAAATCTCACGTCTCGATTTCTCATCATAAGTAAAAATACGTATAATCTGATCTTTGTTTGCATATTCTTCGTGAGTTTGCCGCCGAAAAAAAGTTTCAAAATAATGATAATCCGTTTCACCCAATGAATGTCCGAAAAATATAACTTCATTCGCATCCATAAGTTTCTGCATTACCCGATGAGAGTGGAAATGTTCACTAAATGTTTTTATCATATAACAATATTGAGACTGTATATCCAAATCATCTTGAATACCCAATATAATAGAATCATCTTTAACACAACCATGTATATAATCAACCCAAAATTTATTTTGAGGAAACATTACATCCCAATCCGTATAATTATAGGATAAAACCTCAACCAACTTAGGTATTGCATTCAATGCTTTGACCAACTTAAAAGCCACCGAATCTTCTCTTAACCCAGAAAAAGATAAGGATTTGATATACTCACACAAAGCCTTTTGTAACTCGAAATATGAACTTTCAGCTACTGCCAATGTTTCAAACGGCTCTTTTTTGTCCGACAAAGAAGCTACTAATGCCAACTCCCTTTCTATATCAACCCAATTCGTGAGCCCCCTTTTGATTTCCAATAAATCGAATAAGTCAATCCCAAACCAGTCACAAATGGTAGGATTTCTTATCCCTGACTTTTTTCGTTCATTCCATTCTTTAATATCCTTTATCTTCATATCAAAGATATGCCGCTTAAAATAAACACTTCCTAAAAAATCAGAATATCGCGTTGGCAACCCCAAATCTATATCAAAACCATTACCAACAACCAAAACGATCTTATACAAAGTAGTTTTCCGTTGATCTTCCATCACATTCGGTTTTATTGGCGAATCCCCTTACAAGACGCGCCCAATGGCAGATAACACCACAACCCGATTGACTACGGATTACGTCTTGTAAGGGGATTCATATCTTATCTTTTTATTGGGCTTTGCAAATATACATAAAAGAATTTAAGATATATAGAAATATTAGAAAATCTTTCTCGCTTCTTCATGAGCATCAACAATATGCCTATACATGGACAACTGCTCATGTTCTTTTTTGTATTTTTTCAATAGTCTCTGTTTCGAATATAACAGAACAATAAAAATAGATACGACAATAATACCTAAACCAATGACTGAAAAGCCATTCATAATTATATCCTAATTAAAAAATCAGCACCTCATATCGTGCGCTCACCGGAACCACCCGGAACCCGGCTTCACACGCCACACGATACGAGGAACTGAAAAAAACGGTTCGTTCTGAGCACTGCAAAGATGCAACTTTTGGCGCGGAATTGCAAGGGAGCACAGCCGAAAATCAATCTGCGCCAAACGAAACGGGAACGTCCTACAGCCATCCCATGTCTCTCATATTTCCTTAAAAGTGCGAGGAGCGGTGCGGATTCGACTTAGGGCGCGGAGGGCTTCGCTTGCGGTTTTTTATCGTTTTCTGAAATTTTTGGAGGTTATCTTGTTCAGGGTTAAGAAAATGGATTTTTATCGGGTTTCGTTAACACTTTAAAATTATTACATTAAAAGGGTGCAGAATGATTTTCCGTTTTTCTTCTCTCCACTTATTTCTTTATCACCACGGCCATGGTGCTTATGGAAGTCCCGCTGTCTTTGAATTCGCCCGGATTTATCTCGAATACTTCTGCATGGACTTCCTCTAACCATTGCCTGAAATCCGCGCATTTCTTTTCTGAAGCCATCTTCCAATGCGGGCTTGTAATGGCCGCCAACGTCCCTCCTTCCTTCAAATGTTCATACATAAGCCTTACATGCCCGATGTCTTGATTTTTGGAGAATGGAGGATTGGCGACAATCTTGCTGTATGTCCCCACACAGTCTTTCGTGAAATCCTCGCCAAGCAATATCACATGCTCCAAGGTTTGGAGAAAATCCCGGTTTTCCGGCATCAATTCGTAACATTCCACCTGAACGTCCGGACAAGCCCGATGGACAGCTTTGATTAGCGCACCACGGCCGGCACTCGGTTCGAGCACGGTGTCATCCTTCTGTATGCCACCGGCAAGCATCACGAGCCAGTCTGCCACGTCAGAGGGAGTTTCAAAGAATTGGTATTCTTGCTGAAGGTTGCAACGTTTCCCTTGATTAAGGATGGAAAACACGCGTTCTGGATTAAAAGGGAACGTAAAGCCCTGTATTTTTCCTCCTTGCCAAGTTCCTCCGGCTTCCTCTATCCACTTCTTGGCTTCATTGTATGATTTCTTGTTGAATTGGACCTTGGGAAGTTTTAATACCTGATGTTCGAGCGTGCAATGTTTCAAAATGTCCTCTACGCACCAGTTCTTTTCCCCGTCAACTTTTTTACCTTTTTCAGATGCGATTCCATCCGGAGCAAGCAGGGAGCTTATTTTGCTTACTATCTTATTAGAGGCATCCATAAAGGCATTTACATGCCCAAGGGCCTGAAGAAGGAACTCGGTATCCACGTACCCCGTTTCGTCGTAAATGTCTATCCCGTCTGACAGTTCCTCCAACGCATTCAACATTTCAACGCTACCAGATAACGCTTCGAGTAAAATCCGCTTTTTGTTCTTCATAACTTTTCTGTAAATAAATTCTCGTTGTATCCATGTTTGCATGTCCCAATAAGTCGGCGAGCAGCACAATGTCCCGGCTTTTCTTCAAAAACATTTTTGCAAAGAAATGCCTGAAGGCATGCGGGTGCATCTTTTCTGAAGGAATGCCGCAACTCTTTCCCCATGCCTTCATGTCTGATGAAAGCCCCCGGGAGGAAATCTTTCCGTATTTTCCCATTGCCAAAATCCCGGTCTTCCCTGCCTCCTTGACGTACGCCTTGGCTTCTTTCCGCAATTTGTCCTGGAAGAAAAAGCGGCGGTACTTGTTCCCTTTGCCTTTCAACGTCACCTCGCCGGAGATGATGTCCTCCCATGTGAACTGCATGAATTCGGACAGGCGTGCCCCGGTTGTCCCCAACACCTTGATGAAGAAATAATAATCCTTGTTTTTCTTTGTTTTGAGATATTCCAAGAGGCGGTTGTATTCTTCTTCCGTAGGTATGTTGTCGGTTTCCAGTTTGCGTTGCTGTTTCGGGCGTTTCAGTTCAAAAGGTTTCTTTTTCCATTTTGCGAATTTTTCAAGGGCCAAAATCCTCAGCCTGATGGTCTGCGGTGAAAAGGCTTGCCCTTCAAGCGTACTGACATACAGCTTGGCATTAGACATGTTCACCTCATTGGCGTACTCAAAAAATTTTTTCAGGGAAAAATAGTACATGTTGAGCGTATGGGGCGAATAATCGAAATTTTCGTCAAGCCATGCCATGAACCCATTTAATTGTTCTTTGTTTTTCTCCGAAACAACACTGAGTTTCTCCAATGTTTTCACTTTTGCCTTTTTCTTCCTATTGTAACCCTTGCCGCAAAAATTGAGGAAATCACATATTGCCGTCCCACATGAGTAATCATTGGCCATTTCAAGGGAATGTTCCCGTTTAAATACCATAAAACCACGCCTGTCCACACTGCTTGCACTTTCAAGGAAACCTAATACATGCTTGGCGTAGCGTGCCTTAGTAGCATCGAAACGGTCTGTCTCATGTAAATAGTGCATGTAACCGATAAACAACTGTTGCCTGCTGCCATCCATTTTCATTTATATTCTTGTCGTTTTTTATCATTATATCCGGTTGTCCACGAACGTCACACGGTTGGTCAGGATGTCGCCGTACTTCGTCCACATGCGTTTGTCCACGCAGTCGCCGAAATGGGTGGCTTCTTCTGCCGGGATCGAGCCGTTGCGCTCGCTACGCTTGTCCTTTTCATAACGCCCATCGGAACCTGTCCGGACGCGGGTATTGTTCATCGAAATCAGGATAAACTTGCATTTGGTGGCATTGAAACGCTTGATGGGATAACGTGTATCCGTCTCGGCCAGCACGTAAGACCACAGCAAATACTTGTCATGCTGCGGAGGTTCCATGCCACGGTGTACATGTTGCACTACCGTCCACCCGTGTTTTACCAGCCGGTCGATGGCGCACTGGTTGTATGTCTTCTTGCTGTTGGCCCGCCGCGCGTCCCCATAACGGTCACGGTAGAAGTCCACCGTCTTGCAGGCATGGTGGCGGTAGTAATGGCAGAACATGTCGATAAGGGCATCCACTTCGGTCAGGCCTTCTGTGTCGTCCCGCTTGACGAAGAACTCGTTGATGGTGTTGTCTACCACGCGGTCGGGATAGAGGCGTTTGGCGGCATAGTCAAAATGGCCACATTGGGCCACTTCGAGAAAACAGGCGGAAGAGCCCCAATCCGGCGTAATCTCCAACGGCTTGTTCGGGTTGCAGTCCATGTCCATGCGGCTGTCCTCTTCGGCCAGTTGCTTCCAGTTGAAATCCACATCTTCGGCAAAGTCGCGGATGTAGCTGTCGTTGGTGGCGTGGTAGTAACGATGGCGGTCGGTGATATTGTAGTAACAATGGTCTATCTTGTCGACGATATAGTTCAGGATCTCCACCATGAAGGAGAACTTGTCCATGACGTTGTACTGGCTGATGACGTAGTTCATGCCGACGTTGCCGATGTTGTCGAAGATGGAACCCAAGAGGAAGAGTATGCCGTCTTTTGAAACAAAAGGGATTATCTGGCGGCGTTTGCGCTGAATCTCATTCCAGATATCCTTGAACAAAGGAACTTCACGGTTGGCCTGTGCGTCTATAAGCTGCAACTGCAAGGCCACAACCTTATTCCATTCGTCCACCAAATGAATCCCCCTCTCCTCTTCGTAATAGGCTGCGGGTTCAAGCAACCATTTCTGCTCCGGCGCATAGGGCATGGAGGATAAGAATGTGTTGCCATGGTGTTTCAACAAAGGGCGGGTGGAATGACGGCCAAAAACATGCTCATTGCCACGGTTCGTCGGTGCGACTTCCTGGTCGAACTGTTCCTTATCCAGAGTGAGGGCTTCATCGCTGATATTATAGTCCGCATTGGGACCACGTGAGTTCGTAGCCTGAGAGAGGATATACAGGCAATGGCCGTTGGAAAAGGAAATCAAATAATCGGTATTCATCACGTGTTCATAGGGGCGGTACCATCCTTCAGGCGGACGACGGCAGACGACGTAGTCGCCGGTCTGTGTCTTGGGGTCATAACGCTTGTAGCCCAAAGATTCCAACATTTTGAATGCAGAAGGCAGGGTTTTGGTCAATGCCTGCCCGATGGTGGCCTGAGTGACGGTCGTTATCCCCCGGGGCATGAGACGGACATTCTCGTCAATCTCATACCCGGTAATGAACGACTTGCCGGATGCGCGGCTCATCAAAGCATACTTGGTCTTTGCCGGGAGCAGCATGAGGGAGAGTTGCGCGGGGTTGACCAACAAGGGTTCTTCCCAAACGTTATGCTGCATGGCTTAATACCTTGGCAAGACGATATAACGGTGGGTACCGTCGGCAGCGGCCCTGTAGTCTTCCTCATGGCCGCACTTACGCACGAGTTCTTCAGCTTCTTCCTGTGTCATGGAAGGGCGTGCCTCCACCACTATCACTCCGGCACGTACTATGATGTCGTTTACCCGTCGCTGATCCATCCAGAAGGCGACGAGTTCCTTGTTTTTCAACCTTTTCATATCCACTGTTTATGAGTTCATTAATTCTTCGGCTTCCGCATCATCAATGGAAGCATACATTTGTTGCACAATCTCCTGCCGGGCCGATTCGGGCAAGGAGCGTACCTTGTCGAAATCGACAGCCATGCTCTGCCCGTTGTAATTGACCTGGATGTAGAAGGCGTTCTTCTCCATGCGGCGAGGGTCGTCGACAGCTTCGGGCTTCTGCCCGATGAGCGCGGCCAGAACCTTTTTGGCATTGTTCCAGTTTTTGAGGTCTCCGTCAAGGCGTGCCTTGCGTATCAGCTCCAGTTGGTCCTTGATTTGCCAGGCCTGCCAAAAATCCCAATCAAAAGTGTGGTTGGTCTTGAACAGTTCTTTGGCCAAGGCGATGTCCTTGCGAAGCTGCGTGACGGATACCTTGTATTTGACCTGCATCATATTGATGATGTGGCCGTCTTCGGGGTAATCGTCCAACAGCCGGGCTATCTGGAGCACGCGGTTGAATTGCCCGCGCAACTTTTCCGGCAAAGGTGAATGCTGCGGATCCAAGATATGGGACTGGATGACCTCATAGTGCTGTTCTGCCAAAGAGGAAATGCCTTTCTTCGCCATGACGTTCCTCCGTTAACATTCCACCCTGCGAGCCAGTTCCATCTTGATTTGCTCCAAGCGGCCGGAAAGCACCTTGATTTTCGTCTCATATTTCACCCGTTCCGGTCCGTCGGGCATCGGATTCGCCTTCTCCTGCTTGGTTTCGCTTTGGTATAACAAGCGGTTTGTCGCCCGGAGTATCTTGGTGGAGAGGGACTTTTTCATGAATTTCAGGTTTTCCGTGGGCATCGCTTCGAAGCTTCCCTCTCTCTCCGTGGGTGTCTCTTTGTACGGTTGCGGTTCGTTGACAGTCCGGACCGCATGCTTCTTCACATACTCATCGAACAGGGGATACATACGGTCCATCTCCTCACTCAAACGGTTTATACCATCAGACAAATTTTTGCGTTTTTCAACCACATCCATCGAGTTGTCCTCGCCTAGTCCTGCCAACATGCGATGCAGTTTGTCCCTCTCAATATAAGCCCGTCGGAATTCAAACACAATATCTTTTATCTCCTGAGGAAGCTGCTCCAATCCTCCGGCCTCTAATTGATCACCCACTTCTTTCATGGACAGTTCGGCCACAGGATCCGTAACCGGGATGTCTTTCCCATCCTGAACCCCATGTTCCAGATCTGAATCCTGTAGTTCTGACTCTGGCAAAGCCCATGCCTGGATAAGCGTCAACATCAAATGTTTCAAACGAGCCGGAGCGGCAGGACCGTTCTCACCCACTCTCTTTAAACGCCCTACCACACCGGGCTTAAAACCACTCCGTTCCAAAATATCTATACCTTGTGAAAACACACGCTTACCATTTATCCAACGGATCGCTTCTTCTCTAAATGCCAAATAATCCTTTCCCATAATCACATTTTTGTACCCAAAAATAGTGCGAAAAAGAGTGCGATACAGGGACAAAAAAGAGCCGGTTTACAGCTTCCGAAACCGACTCTTTTAACCAATATACCGCTTCAAATCATTAATCGCCACCTCCACCCGCAGGTTTAAGCAATGCCTCCGTATCCCCATCGTACATCAGATAACGCGGACAATAATACTGGAACTTGATACTCTGTTGGTTCAAATCCGTGGCGGCCTTTCCCGTCGTGGAACCATCTCCGGCCACCTTGCGGGCCGGACTTAGCTTATCGCCCATCAAGTATTTATTGCCATTCTTGTCAGAAACAATGATTACGAGATTGCGCCCTTTCAAAGCGTTCAGGAAGCCGAAGACCTCCTTTTGCAACCTGGCACGGGAAACCGTCAGTTCAAACAACACGCTTTCACCTCCAGTCTCACCGGACTCACTGATCTTCAGTTCCGCTTGTTCGTCCGTAAAGGCAAACTTATACATGTTGCATCCGTTGGCCATCGTCAAAGGGCCATCCCAGATTCCAGCCTCTGCAAATGTCAAAGGGGTCTCTGAATCCGGAGCAGGCAGTTCCGGCCAGGTGGCCACCTCCTCGGCATATCCAAACAATATCTCAGACACCACGCCGGCCCGGTTGTCCAAATCGACGCAATTCATGGCAGGCATCAAATCTGCCAGTTGAATACATGGTTGTGTGGGTTTTGTTGCCATATTCTTTCAATTTATCAAGGTTATTCATAGTCGTCATCCTCCACCACCGGAACCAATGGCTTGTCGTTGACACAAAACTCGGACTTATCCAAAGAAACAAACTGCGTTCCGAACACGTATTTACCGGCAGCAGTAAAATGATAAGGATTCCCACTCGCAAAAGGCGTCATGCTACGCATGTCTGCTTCTGAATCGTAACCGTAACAGATATTCAGCTTCGTGGTCAGGATGACCATCTGGGAACCTTGCGGCATGTTGGTCAAACGTACCAACTCGCATTTTTGATTCGTGTTGCGCAGATATTTGGTACTGGCTGTCTCCGAACCCGGGCCACTGCCCAACACGATCACGCCCTGATCTTCGAGCCAGTCGTCGTACATGTCGCCCAAATCAGCGGATATGAACATCTTCACATCCGTCTTATTCCGGAACGTAGTAGGCATGTGCCGCCACATCTTGAGCAATTCTTCACCGATATTGGCACGACTGAGTTCCGCCATGGCGAACATATTACCCAAGTCCGTAGAGATTTTTGTAGCAGTCTTCTCGGCTTCAATAATGGAACCCGGAGCATCGAAACTGTCTCCCAATTCTTGCTTCCCATCATCATGCTTGGCCGTCATCAGCACATCATGCAACTCTTTGGAAGCACACTTGATGCCATAATTGACCAGCCAGATTTCAAACGGATGCGATTCCGGATCCAACCCGCCTTTCACTTCCGTGATATAAGTCCGGCGGTAGCGTTCCGGTTCGTCGTCCATCTCCATCACGCAAGGATAGACCGTCAGTGTGCGTGGCACAATCTTACCGGCTTCTTTCGTTCCTACGAACTGCCCTGTATACTTGCGGGACACTTTGCCCAACGTCGTACGTCCCAACACGATGCTGTCTTTCACTCCCGGAATGGGTGTAAAATGCTGAAGCACCATTCCGGCATCTTCGGCATCCAAGGTGGTCAACAAGTCCTGATGCTCTTTCACTGCCCCGATGACCTCGGTAATGTCAATCGGTGTTTTCAAATCCATTGCCATATCTATACAGTTTAGTTTTTGCTTTTTTTCTTAAAGTTCGTTCTCACATACTCATTTACGGGGTCGTTCATGTCCGACGTATCCGGAGTGTCATCATTGTCTTCCGTACCGGCTTGCGAGCTGCTTCCGGGTACCCCTGTCGGAATACGGTCCACCAGGAGTTTCAACGCATTCACTTTGTTTATTGTGCCCTTGATGCTTTTGACATGCTCCGAAACGGAGTCCAACATGTCATCCACTTCTTGTCCCACCGCCAAAGCATCCTCTATGGCCTTGACCTGTTCTTGTGTCAGATCGATTTTTCCGTCCGACACAGGCAAACCCGTCACTCCCAGCAACGCGTTTACCGACTTAAAATCCTCTCTCATCTTATTTTGTGTTTGTGTTGTTGGTTTCGGTCCTTCGGGCAGTTCCGGCTTTCCTGCTTGCTTTTTTTCATTAAACATGGAAGCCAAACCGGACAGAAAACGGTTTAACACCCCTTCTTGGTTCGCCTTACCAGAATCTCCCGGATCGGCCTCCTTTGGGATGGCAGGAAGGTGCATCAGGTTTACGAAATCGGATATGGACTCCCGGTCAGACTGATTCATCCCGGGAATCACCTTGTCGACAAATCCCCAACTCAAACAGTCGGAACTGGTGATATATCTCTCTTCGTCCATCAACGTCAATACATCCTGAAGTGTTTTTCCGGATGCCGTGCAGCGTTCCAGGTATTTCCGGGCTATGGTCAGGTCGATCACTTCTGCTGATTTCTTCTGCGCTTTCAAGTCTTTAATGAGCTGGTCGAGTTCCTCCGCCTTTTTATATCCCCATTCGGATATGGACACGCTGCACTTATGGCAGAGCCACAAAGTGTCTTCGTGCATCTCGATGCGTTTCGCCCCGAACGCCATCCATGTGGCCGCACTGGCCACATATCCCATAAACTCCACCGTTACATTGCCATGCCCTTCCAATAACCGGGATATGGCCAAAGCTTCTTCCACGCTTCCCCCATAGGAATCCAGTCTGATGCGTACCGGAACGTCCTTGTTCTTATTGAGGAAAGCTTCGACCTGGTAGCGGAACCATCCGTAAGAATCAATAACCCCGTTTAAAGTCAATACCGTTTCATTCATACACTCATAAATTTTGCACAAATGAACTGAAATAAAGGCATCGGAGAAAGGACAAAGCCAAAGCAGCTACGGGTTATCCCATTCACTTACCTGGACCTCGATGGACGGTTCCGGTTCTACGGCCGAAAAGGAAAACGTAATGGCGTTCTGTTCTCCGGGAGCTGCCCCCGTGTCTGCCACACGGGTAAATTTCAAAGGTATGTCCGCCGTTCCGGAAAGACGACTTATCCCATTCAAATCCGTATGCAACACCATCCACGCCCCTTGTTCCAGCGTCCGGACAAGCTCCTCTCCTCCTGCCTTCAAGGGTGGGATATAACCGTTTATCTCCACTGTATAGGCATCTCCGGCTTCTGTCCATTCATGGGTCTCCTTGAACTGGAAGTTTTGGGGAGCTGCTGCCCATACCGGCAGACAGATGATGTTTTCGCGTGCTTTAAACTCCGGCCAACGCTGCCCTGTTGCATAATCTATCCGGACCCTACGCAAAGACGCCGGAGGGATGGCATAGATATAAGACAAGCCGCCCCGCGAATCATTCCACCATTCAAACTTCTTCATAAGCCTGCGCCCCCCTTGCGCTAATCAATCCCAACCGTTTCATTTGCACAATAATAATTTTACCTATTTGCTTGTTTATAAAACCCCGGAACATATTCCGGTCGAATGTCTTGTCACGATACCAAATGCGGCGGATGCTCTCCGATGGCCACGTCTCTTCGCTATAATGATATTGCCGATAGAAATCTTCAATGCACTCGTTCAGGTTATTATTGAAAATGAAACGCATGTGAAGGTATGACAACAACAAGGTGTAACACCGACGTTCCAGGAACAAAGCCAAGTTGGCGGCATCCGTCAGGGACAGGAGAAAGCCGGAAGTGGCAAAAGTAACCTCGTCAATCTCAATGGCTGCCGTCTCGCACCGGTTGGTAAACATATAGCCCTTGTTCCGGTTGTCGTAACGGTGGGATTGCTTGGTTAGCATATTTTTCAACATTTGGGACAGGATCCGGTCTCGACGAAAGCTTATGGCATTGGGCAAACGGCTGTTTTTTGCCCCGAAATTCACCCTGAGATACTGCATCACGAAGGGAGTCACGTTAAGGTAGCAATAGAATTTTTCCATGTCTATAATGTTTTTGTGTTTTTTGGCGACAAACCGACCAACAGACCAACAGAATAAGCAAATATACTAAAAATCAACGATATAACAAAATTTCAAGGTGACAAACAAGCGACCAACAGACCAACAAAAAGGGGCTTTTGTTGGATTTGGAAACCCACGGTTTCAAGTGTTAACAAAGGTAAAACCAACAGAAACCAACAAAAAGGGCTAAAACCAACGGCCAACCAACAAGCGACCAACAACACTTAATTTCCTTATTATTACTATATTATATATATTATTGGATTGAAAAAACATGCTCCGTTGGTCTGTTGGTCTGTTGGTCGGGGTTTTGCGAATTTTCAATGTGCCTTTTAAATTTCTCTTTTTCCATTCAGGGGGCACGGGGGATTGGGTTCAAGAGCTGACGGGCTTTCAGCCCTTGTGGTGGAATCTTGACAGATGGTATTCCGTGCATGTCCCTTGAAGAATGCTTCGATTGATGCTCTCGAAAGAATGCCCGGCACAAAAAAACTGCCTGACGAATCAGGCAGTCCGCTCCCGCCCCAAGGAGACTGGTGCCAAACGGTCTAAAGTGTGGCTGGGGCTTAAAATCCCCTGCATGGCTCTTATGCAGGGGAAGTGTCAACAAAACAATCCTTATATGGAAAGAGAGCCTATTTTTTTGCTGATGTCCTGTAAGGCAAAACGTAACGTTGCCAATTCCTCCTCTGTAAAGCGGCATACCTTGCCATGTACCGTATGGCCATTCAACCGTTGTGAGAACCAGGATTTGGATTTCTGGAAGTATTTTTCAGCTATATACTTGAATGAAATCATTTCTGATATGCCCTTTACCGCAGTAAGCGTATCAATCTGTTCGTTTACAGCATGTATTTCTTCGCCTATGCTATCAAGCATGACAGAAGCGGCAACCACGATCTGAGCTTTGTCTTCAGCCGATGTATAATGCAAAAGCATCCGGTCAAGGTGTTGGTCAAAATCGGGTGTCCCGAGTTCTGACTTCAAGATGTCGAGTTCTTCTGTTAAATTTCCCATAGTTGTTATCTTTTTAATAGAGGGGGATGCTTACGCACCCTCTTCGTTTTCTGTTTCCAATCGCTTGATTTCCTTTCTCGCCTGGAGTATGGCATCGAGATATTCATCTATTTTTTCTTCTACTCCATTCTCTACCAACCCAAGGGCTTGCATCCGTTGTATTTGCCTGATAGCTTGTTCTATGCGGATGACGCGCAATTTTAATTTTTCAATTTCTTCTTTCATATTTCTCTTGTTTCGTTGACAGTGCAAAGATAGATAAACTTTTGTTTATCCACAAAGATTAAAATGATTTTTTTCAGGGATATTTTATGAAAATTCAAGTTTTAGCTGACGGCGTTCCATATCATAATCCTCCATGGTCAAAGCCCGTACTTGTTTCAGCTTCGCTTCCGCATCGGCCAACACGTTTTTTGCATTACGGAACCGTTCTTTGGCTTCATCGACAATATTAAGCTGTCGGTCTATTTCCCTTTGTTTCTCTTCCACAAAATTAGCACGTGCGGTGAAATACCGGTATAAAGCATGGTAACATTCGCGTTTATACCGAAGCACTTTGTCACGCGCTTCTTCCGACACACGTTCATGGTCGATGGAGAACAGCCAACCGAAGACAAACTCCAAGGGGATGCAGGTCATTTCACGCTCCTTCCCATCGGCTGCAACCAAGGTTATGGTAACCTCTGTTGTTTTTAGAATTTCATCCCGTTTTATCCGATCCCGTTGAGCCTTGTCGTCAATCCCCAAAGCCTCACATATCGGCCGGATGGGAACCATCTTCTGTTCGTCACTTGTGGCCACGATGTCCACGTTGTTCACTCTTGTAATCACTGTCGTTTCCATATTCTTTTCGTATTATATATTAAAAAGGTAAATCCTGTTGTGTGGCTTCAGGAACAGAACCACGTTCGGAACGCTCGAAGTCTATGCCCATCACGGCCTTGAGCACGTCATAATTCAACACCATGGCACTTGTGATTTTCTCCCGTGGCCGCACCACCTTCTTCATGGAGGTGTCGGGCACGCTGTGGCCATTCTCGGCCGTAAACCCTCCGGAGGGGACTTCTTCCGTCTCCTGCCAACGGAACCGTGTGCCGGACACCACCCCGACAAACGACGGATGGGAATTGAGGTTGACTTCGAGCGTAGTCAGCGAAAGCGGTTTGTCACCACCCTGCATGGCCGAAGCATACATCTTATGCACGTTGCTAAGGTTCATATACAAAAGCCGGGTGTCGGATGAAGGCAGAAGGTAGTCACGTCCACCTTTCAGCCTTACCGGCCTGCCCGGTTGCTCTATCTTGATGTCACGTCCCGGTTTGAGCTTGCCTGCATCGATGAGATAGTCTATCGTGTTGAAGAACATGGCCAGTTTGTCGGTCTTGGTCAGCATGTCCACCTGCTTCCTGATTTTCTCCACGGCCAAGGCCTTGAACCGTTCGTAAGTAAAAGGCAAGGGTAAATTGGGAGCATACGTGGTCAATATGCGGCACATGGCCAAAAACATGCTCACGGTGTTGATCACGCGGGTCTGGTCGCCGCTACGGGTTCCGGAAGCTTCCACGTCGCGCAACAGTTCCTTGACGCATTCCTTTTGCAAACGGGGAAAATGCTCACGTACCACCGGACGCAGTTTCAGCACTTCCACCAACAGATAAGACAACCCGGCTTTCTCCGCATCCTTTAATTCTTCAAACACCGCCCGGGCATGGTCTTCGTTGATCTCATCGCGTTTGGGCACCTCACACAACACCACACGGTTTGAAAGGGCGTTGTCGTCTTTTTGGGGAGATTCCTGCCCCAAAAGGATGACCGGGGCATTGACCTTGGATGTCTCAATGTCGTTTCCGGTGGCAGCCTTACGCTTTTGTTTACCATCACCGTCATAGGTTACGGATTTCAATCCTTGGAATTTATTGTCACTGATCATGTCGTCATTATACTCTTCCATAATCTGAGGCACATCCCGGAAACGTTCCAACACGGAGAAAAAAGCGGCATCCGTGCCGGAGTTCAAATTGAAAGCCGGAGCATCGGGTTTTATATATAATGAACGGATGGACACAGCTATCTGTGTCTTTCCGGACATGGTAGGGCCTATGAAGAAGATGGCCGTGAAGAGCCTGTTGATGGGATAGATGTCGCTGCGGAAAGCGCACATGATGGCGTAGATGACGGCCCATTTCCCGTTGTCGTTTATCTTATATACTTCGTCCATCAGCTCCGCCCAGCGGGCAAAGGTTATACGCTTGTTCTTGGGGGTCTCGGTGTACATCAGCCACCGGTCTTGCTCGTAGCGGTCGGCATCCTTACGCATGCCGCTGTTCACCTTGGAAAAGGCCGGACTGTAGAAGAGCATGTCGCCGTGCGCCATCAATCCCAACTCGTCGGCATAGTCAAACTGCCAAGCCCCGTCTACCTCGTGCAGCACCCCGTTGGAAAAAAGGAAACAGCCCTCTTCCTGTTGGCCGAACACTTTGATTTCGTTCACCAAAGGGAAGTTGTATGACATGCACGCCCAAATCTTGGCATAGTCCGCAGCCGTGCATCCTTCCATATTATAAGCCCCTTTTTCAATCAGTTTCTCGTTGAGCGTGCTCATCTTGGCAAAGACCTTGGACGGGAATTCCACATATTTCACCCCTTTCAGGAAAAGCGAGGTCAGCTTCACCACCCTGCGGTTGTCCTCGCTCTGGTCGGAGTAGATATGGAAAAGCGGGGTCATGTAAAAGTCGGCCACGCGGCGCAGGTTACCGCTCTCGCCCCGGAACATGTAGCACACCGGTTCGCCAGAAGTGTTGAGCAAGGGGTAGAAGTTATAACGGCGCAACATCCTTGCATATTCCTCATTGGAAGCCACATAATCCGGTATCTTTTCCGTATCGAACTCCAGCACATCGCCATAATCCGTACGCTCGCCCTGAAATTTCCGGTTGGCCTTGCGCTCTTGTGCAAACGGTTTCAGCACTTCTTTCAACGCCGTGACCTTCAGGTTCAGTATTTCCGCCCAAGTAGACATATTCACGGTTTGGATGGGCGCGGGGGCGTATGAAATCATTTCGGCCACCCGGGAGATATAGGTGTTTTTCTGCTCCGGAGTGGGAGAGGACAATTCTATAAGCCCGCCATACAAGCGGACGTAAGCGTAAAGGAACCCTGAAATCTTGCCCTCCGTACTCACGTCCACTGTCAGGCCGAACGTGAACAGTTCTTTCATCAGCCGTATGTCCTCACTTTCATGCCGGTCGTCCGCCGTCATGTCCGGACGATGGAATATCACTTTCTCCACTCCACGCGCCAGTTCCTGAATATCGGTATGCGACGGTATGCCGTGCACATAAACGTACGGCTGTTCTTCGCCCAACAGTTTTTGAAACCGGGGAAAGTCGCGTACCAGATGCAATTCCCTCAAATCCGGATGGATGTACGAAGCCGCGAACTCCACCCCGTAGAATCCGGCATGAAAAGTCTCCGGACGTTCCGGCAATTTGGATTCCCGAAGGATTGAACCCAATTCATCCAAATCATAACCACTCGGACGGGACAACTCGGAAAGGAACTTGCGACGCAACGTCTCGTCACGCTCCATGGCAATGACCGAAACCACCTGTTGCACTTTGGAACGGCGGGAATAAGCATCATCGCCTCCGGAAAAAAGCTTGGAAGAAAGATATGCCACGTAAGACTGCGTACGCTTTTTCAATACCTTACCCACTTCTTCTCCATGCTTCCTGGCCAAATCATCCGGGTCCATACCGTCGGGCAAGGCCACGCACAGCACTTCGAAATCAGCGGCCACCAATGCCGGGATATGCTTCATGGCCGCTTTCGTCCCGGCAGCATCCCCGTCGAGCAACAGTATAACCCTACCCGTTTGGGCGTGGAGAAGCTTGCGCTGATGCTCTGAGAATGCCGTACCACTGGCCGCCACGGCATTCTGCACTCCATATCGGGACAAGGAGACCACGTCCATCTGCCCCTCGCAAACATATACACAGCCCTCACGAGCAATGGCTTGCCGGGCTTGCCATAACCCGAAAATATGATGGTCTTTTTTGAAAATGGCGGTTTCCGGGCCGTTCTTGTACTTGGCCGCTTGCTCCCCTGTAATGTCACGCCCGGTAAAACTGACCACTCGCCCCCGATAATCATAAAAAGGAAACATGACACGTCCCCACCAAGTATCGCGCAACTGTCCGTGCCCATCTTGCACAGCCACTCCGGAGGATACGATATTCTCTGACGTAAAACCTCGCTGGAGCAGAACTTTGGACAGGGCATTATAAGCCGAAGCAGAACCTATATTGAAGCGGTTCATGTCGTCCTGTCCCACCCCACGGGAAAGCAAATAGGATTTGGCCTTGTCATCCTGCACCAGATTGGCTGCGAATATGTTTTCCGTTTCACGGAGTACAGCCCGTAATGCCTCACGTTTTTTCTCCGCCGCAAGTTCTTCGGGTGTCTGTTCCACTTGCGGGACTTCCACCCCGCACCTCCGCCCGACTTCCCGCACAGCTTCAGGAAAAGAAAGACCATGGATTTTCTGAAACCAGGTTATTACATTCCCCCCCTCACCGCAAGCAAAACATTTATAGATCCTTTTTGACGGGCTCACAGTCAGCGATGGCGTACGGTCCCCATGGAACGGGCAAAGCCCCACATAATTCACTCCCTGCTTCCTTAAAGCCACATCCTCTCCTATCAGGGCCACAATATCGGCCGAAGCCAATACATGTTCTATCACGCTTTCTTCAATCTTTGCCATAACCCTTGAATCAAATCCCCTCCTTCTTTTGTGTTTGTCTGTATTATCTTATTCCTTAAATTCAAGACTCATTTGCCTTGAATCCATCAATTTAAAAGCCTCCTCTACAGAAAAGCGGAATTCTCTCGCCGCTGCCATCATTTCTTCCTGCGTGGGTTGCGCATAGCCGAAAACCAAGGAAGCCCAACGCCTTTGCGAGATTCCGGTGTTCCGGTAAAACTGGCGGGTGGGTTGGAAATATTCCACGTTCCCGAATTTTATCTCCACCAGATTGCGCATCAAAGGATTCTTGACCGTATGCCGCAAGGCTATGCGGTGGCGGTAGGCATACAGGTACACTGCCATTTCTGATTTGCCCAATATACGCGCCATGACTTCTATGGGCTTGTGTTCCTCCACCATGCGGCGCAAACGGCGGTCTTCGTCCGGTGTCCAATTAGCTTTCTTCATAAGCCTCTCCTTTCGCGTGGTGCACCACAGGTACAGGAACCATGGCCGATGTTTTCAACAACAATTCATGCAGCGCGGCCACCGGCACACCACCGGCCACACCGAACACCAAAGCCCCCATGGCGGCATCCGGGTAATTAGAAACTTGCTCCAGCCGCACCATTCCCTCTATTTTATCCACAAACAAGGGATAAGCCGATGGAGCAAAGTTCAATAAGGCAAAATATTTCTCACGGCGGCGGTAAATGCGCATCCACAAGGGACACCCCTCCGGTCGTATCATCAGGCTCCGGCCTTCATTTTTTGACTTGCTCATAATAATATCGTACTAATTGTCCTACACTACGAAGCCCCAGCTTCGCTTTCAGGTTCTCCCGATGGCGGTTCACCGTGGCAATGGAAATACATAGCTCATCGGCAATATCCGAAGCCTGAAGCCCACGGCCTATGCACTCGAATACTTCCGTCTCCCTTGCCGTCAGCTTCGTGTCGAGCTTAGGCTTGCATACCACACATTCTTCACGGCACTCCCCACGTAACGGGCAACGAACTTCCTCGAATTTCAGGCAGCCGTCGGCATCCATATCATAACGGTTCTGGTCGTACTCGCCGAAATTGCACCGGATAAAACGGGAAACCATCATAAACTCATAATATATCCGGTTGCGCTCATAACGGGTGTACAATTCTGACAAGCGTTTGAAAGCCTCCGGATATAAATCCCGTACCATGGCCAACACTTCTTGTATAAGTGCGCGGTCGTTCTGCACCAATTGTACCACAGGCTTACCGGCCCGTTTCACCATCACATCCCCTTCCGGGGTGTTGTAAAATTCCACTTCCGACAACATGGCGCAACCATCTATTCGGGAAACAATTCTTCCACTGACCTACCGAGATATTCGGCTATTATCTTCTTTTTCACCATGGGAGGATTCAACGCACCCGAAATCCAACGGTATACCGTAACCGGTGTCGAATAGGTCAGTTCCGCAATCTTTTTGATTTCCTCTACCTTCACATTAGGAAGGGAATTCATATACTCACTAAATACCATTTTTGATAAAAATTATAAGTTTGTACCTCTAAATCAGATTGTTTTTTCGTAACTTCGTATCGTTAATTTAATTATCGTATCGCAAAGATAGAACATATTTCTAATAAAACAAAGTATTATTTAGTTTTTTGTTCTATTCTTGGAATTTTATATGCTCATGACCATAAAAGACAGGCTTATAAAGTATTTGGAATATAAAGGGATTAGTAAAAGGCAATTTGAATTGTCCATAGGAGTTTCCAATGGATACATCAACAATATGAGGGTGTCCATTCAGCCGGACAAGGTTAGGAACATTGCTCTACACTATCCAGACTTGAATACCGGTTGGCTGATGACGGGAGAAGGCGAAATGCTAAAAGGAGAAGACAAGCCCGAAAGCCCCCGAACCGTGACCATCGAGGCGGAAGCCTGGCAGGTCATCAAGCAACAGGCGGAAAGCCTTGCCTCCAAAGACAGGCAGATGGAAGCCCTATTGGACATTTTGAAAAAGGGCAATGTCCAAGAGACAGGCAATGCCGTATGTGCAGATGCGAAATAATAAAGTTCGGCAATAAACAATATAAGATCTCTAAATATTAATGATATGAGTCTAACGGAAAACAATCCTATTGACGCTGATTGGATAAGCCCCAGAGAAAGAGCCTGTGAAACGGTATATTATTTATATGCCAATATAAAGAAGAAATTGGAAATAGAATCTGGAAAAGATTTCATTAAGAAAAATCAGACACTAATCGGTCAGCTCGTACAATCTGCCATACAAGAGTTCAGCAGAAGCCAAACAGCAATCCAACAATCTGATAAATAATTCAATAAGATGTCTTTTTTAAGATATGCAAGTCGGACAAATATGGGACAACAAAAATAAATTATAAACTCAGAAGCACCTGACACGTGAGCCGTTATGGGCTGATTACCAAGTGGAGAAAAATTCTGATCGGGTTCGATTCCCTCCAGCTCCACAAATTTGAAAGCAGCCCGTCATGCAGTATGCGTGTCGGGCTGCTTCTGTATTAATCACTCGATATGAAAGAATTAGCTTTAAAGTACGGATGCAATCCGAATCAGAAACCCTCGCGTATTTATATGACCGAAGGCGAACTGCCGATTGAAGTGCTCAACGGCCGTCCGGGGTACATCAACTTCTTGGATGCCCTCAACGGTTGGCAACTGGTCAAGGAACTGAAAGAAGCCACCGGCATGCCTGCCGCCACATCTTTCAAACACGTGTCTCCCGCCGGGGCTGCCATCGGCCTCCCGTTGAGCGACACGTTGAAAAAAATATACTTTGTGGACGACGTGCAGATTCCTCTCTCCCCCGTCGCCTGTGCATACGCCCGTGCACGCGGTGCCGACCGTATGTCGAGCTACGGCGACTTTATCGCACTGAGCGACACTTGCGATGCCGCCACCGCCACCCTCATCAAACGTGAAGTCAGCGACGGGGTGATTGCTCCGGATTACACGGAAGAGGCGCTCCAAATCCTGCGTGAAAAACGCAAAGGTACTTACAACGTCATCAAGATAGACCCTGACTATGTTCCCGAACCGATAGAACGCAAACAGGTGTTCGGCATCACATTCGAGCAAGGACGCAATGAAATCAAATTGAACGACCCGGCTTTGTTCGAAAACATCCCCACGGCCAGCAAGACGTTTACCGACGAGGCCAAACGCGACTTGATGATCGCCCTCATCACCCTGAAGTACACGCAAAGCAACTCCGTATGCTACGTGAAGGACGGACAGGCCATCGGCATCGGAGCCGGACAACAAAGCCGTATCCACTGTACGCGTCTGGCGGGCAACAAGGCCGACATCTGGTGGTTGCGCCAACATCCGAAGGTGATGAACCTGCCGTTCGTGGAGAAAATCCGCCGTGCAGACCGAGACAATACCATCGACATTTATATCAGCGACGACTATATGGACGTGTTGGCTGACGGAGAATGGCAGAAATTCTTCTCTGAAAAGCCGGAACCGCTCACACGCGAGGAAAAACAAGCCTGGATTGCACAAAACACTGGAGTGGCCTTAGGGTCGGACGCATTCTTCCCCTTCGGCGACAACATCGAACGGGCACACAAAAGCGGCGTGCAGTTCGTGGCACAAGCTGGTGGCAGCGTGCGCGACGACCATGTAATCGAGACTTGCGACAAGTATGGCATCACGATGGCTTTCACCGGCGTCCGCCTGTTCCACCATTAATCCTACGGCACACTTATGGCGAACTTCGGAGGAGATGACATCGACAAGGTTATCACGGGAGGCATCGTGTTTTCAGGAGGCGCTAAAAAGACTTCCGGAAACTCGAACGCCAAAGTGAAAACCAAAGCCAAAAAGAAAGCTTATATCACGGGGGCGCACGGTTCCGGGTCGGCCAAAATGAAAGCTGAAATCCGCCGCCGCAGAGCCAACCGGCATAAAAAGTAATGTATTTTCTTATCAAGAAGAGAAGACCGCAGGCATCACCCTACGGTCTTTTTTCATCCATTAGAGAACGCTAAACGATTTACGTCTTTCCGCAAGATGATTTTCAGCTTTTCAAAAGGAGGGAAAAAGATGCTTAATCCTTTCGTACAGAGATGGTTCCGTTCGATTTACGAGTAAAGGTGAGTTTGTCTTTCCTCAACGCATGCCGCCCGTGGTCGAAAATGTAATCACTATTGAACGGCACGCCGTTCACCCGGACTTCAAAATGACAATGCTCTGTCGTGGCCCGTCCGGTACGACCCACGGTGGCTATCGCGTCGCCAGCCTTCACACGGTCTCCCACGCGGACCAAATTCTTGGCATTGTGGCTGTAACAAGTCTCCAGACCGTTGGCATGGCGTACCACCACCATGTTTCCGTATGCGGAATACTTTCCGGAGAAGCGGACCACCCCGTCGAACACCGCCCGTATCTTGTCGCGCGGCTTCGTCTTCAGGTCCGTCCCCGTATGGTTCTTGCGTGCCCCGCCGTAGGGGCTAATCACCTTGGCACCGGGCAGCGGATAACTCCACTTCCCTATCCGGGACAAGTCTATCGTGAACGAAGAAGCCTCGTCGAACAACCCCGGTGTGGCCACGCCTACATGTTGCCGTTCCATGGCCGAGAAGGGGCGGTCCAAGTCCACCAGTTCCGGCACCCGGAACCAGTCGAAACGGGGCGGACGTTCTACAATCTCTCCCCTCCGGCAGAAAGAAGCACGGACATAACCGGACTCGTCCAGACGAAACTGCATGGCATCGAACTTCAAACTACCATTGGGACGAGCCAGCGTGGACGGGCTCATCGGCACGCCGTTCACCATCAGGGCGAAATAAGTATAGACCACGCCATGGTCCTCACCGGCCAACGCTATAGCCTGTCCGGCAGAAACATAATCGCCGGACTCCACCAACGTCTTGGCGTGATGGGCATACACCGTTTCCATACCGTTGGGATGGAGCACCACGACCGTCTTTCCTAAATCCGTCTTGCGTACCAGGCGCACCACGCCCTGCATGGCCGCCTTTACCTCATGCTTCACCTCGGGCGACATGATGTACCATCCGACGGGCTCGTGACGGAAATCGGGAGTGAACAACACTCCGTCCTCCACCGGAAAACTCCAACCGTCGCGTTCCATGTCGGCCGAAGTCACGGTGAAATAACCGGTGCCGTCGAACAATCCGGCAGTCGGGATATGAAGCATGCGCCGTTCCACGCGCGAGAAATCCACCCGCTCCTTGCGGCTGCCCGTAAAGGAATACAAAAGTGCCAGCAACAAGGCGAGACACAAAATAGAAATACGCTTCACCATATATCCATATTTTTAATCAGTCCGTCAGAAAAATACCGTTCAGGATGCGCCCCGAACGGATGCCCAAACGGCGTGCGGAGAAGAAACGTTCGGAATGGAGGTAAGTGCACACTCCGGCCAAATGAATCCGTGCAGAGGGCACACCGCAGCCCTCCAACAAGCCCCGATTGGCTTGCCACAAATCAAGGTGCCATTTTTCCATCCTGCCACTCCCGTCTCCAATGGCAGGATACCGCCTCGCCATCTCCTCCATCGGGAAACCGGCCGTGCGGAAAGCTTCATACACCTCGTCGCCCACCTCGAAAGCCTCCAAGGATATGCCGGGACCGATGACCGCCTCCACATCCTGCGGACGGGTGCCGTATGCATCGGCCATCGCTTGCAGAACGGCCTCCGATATGCGCAACACCGTGCTTCGCCAACCGGCGTGCACGGCGGCCACGGCATGATGCACCCGGTCATATATTAATATAGGTATGCAATCGGCGGTAGACACCGACACGCAAACTTTCGGCACGTCCGTCATCACGGCATCCACTCCTTCGAGCGTAGCCGCCTTGACGGCATCGGTCTGCATAAAAAAAGCCTCATCGATACGACGCACACGTGCGCCATGTATCTGATGAGGTATAATCAAACGGGATGTCTCCAAACCTAAAGACTCGCACAACAAATCACGATTGAGCCGCACCATGCGTTCGTCGTCCCCGCAATAGGCATTGGCATTGAAAGAGGCGTACGCCCCTTCGCTATAACCTCCGCGACGCTCCGTACTGAAAGCACAGGCACCCTGTCCCAAATCGTATGTCAGCAATTCCGGTCCACACATTTTCCGGAACTATTTTTGAGGTTCGTCGTCCCAATCCTCTTCGTATTCGAAATCATCAAGGTCTTCTATCTCCTCCTCGTCCACGAACTGGATATCTTCATCCTCGCCCATGGCCTTCAGCTCATTCTGCAGGAAATTCAAGTCCTTGTTCTTATGCACGATCCTACTTTGGTCCGTAATGGCCTGAAGCTTATTGCTTTCGCTGTTCAGCTCGCGCCACAACACGTCTTTCAACTCTGCTATGCCCATCCCCGTGACCGAAGAAATAAACACATAAGGCACGTCGGGCAGGTTCTCGGAAAGCATCTGGATGAGTTCTTCGTCCAGCAAATCGCTCTTCGTAATGGCCAACACCCGCTGCTTGTCGAGCATTTCGGGGTTGAACGTGGCCAGTTCGTTCAACAGTATCTCATATTCTTTCCGGATGTCCTCCGTGTCGCCGGGCACCATGAACAACAGCAAAGAATTGCGCTCGATATGGCGCAGGAAACGCAGCCCCAACCCTTTTCCCTCGCTGGCTCCCTCGATGATGCCGGGAATATCGGCCATTACGAACGACTGGTTGTCGCGGTAGGACACGATGCCCAAGCTGGGTTCGAGTGTCGTAAAGGGATAATTGGCTATCTTGGGACGGGCGGACGACACGGCGCTCAGCAAAGTGGATTTCCCGGCGTTGGGAAACCCTACCAGACCGACATCGGCCAACAGCTTCAATTCCATGATGACCATCATCTCCTGCATCGGCTCCCCGGGTTGGGCATACCGCGGCGCCTGGTTGGTGGCCGTACGGAAATTCCAGTTGCCCAGACCGCCCCGGCCTCCTTTCAGCAGCAATACGACCTGCCCGTCCTCCGTCACGTCGCAAAGGTATTCTCCCGTCTCGGCATTATAGACCACCGTTCCGCACGGCACGTCTATGTACTTGTCCTCGCCGTCCTTGCCCGACGACCGGGCTTTGGAGCCGTTCCCGCCATGGCCGGCAAAGACATGCCGGTCATAACGCAGATGGAGCAACGTCCAATAGTTGCGGTTGCCGCGAAGGTAAACATTCCCCCCACGGCCGCCGTTTCCGCCGTCCGGTCCGCCATTGGGCACGTATTTAGCCCGGCGCATGTGCGCCGAACCGCGTCCCCCCTTGCCCGAACGGCAGTATATCTTCACATAGTCTACAAAATTGGATTCTGCCATATAGATTATTTGTTTGCAACGTCTATCGCTTCAAAGATTTCCGCCAACATCTGTTCTTTCGAGCCTTTCCAGTTGAAAGTGTGGCGCAAACCTTCTTTCTCGAACCACTCGGCCAAAGGAGCCGTCTGATTGCGGTACACGTCAAAACGCTTCTTGATGGTTTCTTCATTGTCGTCGGCGCGTCCCTGCTCGATGGCACGGTTCAGCAAACGGGCCATCAGCGTCTCCTCGTCCACCACCAACTCTATCATCATGCCCATGTCGTCGTTGCGGTCGGCCAGCATCTTCTTCAAAGCCTCGGCCTGCGCGATGGTACGGGGGAAACCGTCGAATATCACCCCTTGGCCTTTCGTCTGTGCATCGTATGTCTTGGCCAGGATGTCGATCATCAGTTCGTCCGGAATGAGCTGGCCGTTGTCGATATATCCCTTGGCAATCTTGCCCAGTTCCGTACCGTTCTTGATTTCTCCGCGCAACACGTCACCGGTAGAAATGTGCCCCATGCCGTATTTTGCCACAATCTCGTCACTGTAAGTGCCCTTACCTGATCCCGGAGCACCGAAAATAATAATATTCTTCATCGTTGTTATTTTGTATTGGTTGAAACAATCTTTCTCCTCCTTTTCCGACAATAGAAACTGCCGGCCTATTCCACGACGGTGTAAATGTCACGGGTGTTCCTCCCGTAACCGTCATAATCCAGCCCATACCCCAAAATGAAATCGTTGGGTATGGAGAAACACTTGTACGGAATGTCCAAATCCACCTTCAAATTACCGGGCTTGAGCAACAATGTGCAGATGGAAATGGAACGGGGATTGTACTTCGCCAACATTTCCGTCACGTATTTCATCGTCAGTCCGGAATCCACTATATCCTCCACAACCACGACATCCCGTCCGAAAATATCGACATTCAGTCCTATCATCTCACAGACGGAACCGGTTGAAGACGTCCCCACGTACGAAGCCAACTTGACAAACGAAATCTGTGCAGAAAGCTCGATTTCCCTCATCAAATCAGCCGCAAAGATAAAAGACCCGTTCAATATGGCCAAAAAAACAGGTTCCGAACCGGCCAAATCACGGTTGATTTCTCCAGCCACCCGCTTCACCTGTTTCAATATTTCAGCCTCAGGTATCGACACGGCAAATTTTTTATCCTTTATCTGAAGTGTTTCCATATCTTTTTGCTAATTTTGCGTACAAAGATAGTGAAAGGTGAGCGCAGAGGCAAACGAAAAACAAAGTTTTTCAAGTTTGGACATGCCGAACCACCTCCTATTTTATCCAAAAACAGTACCAAACCCAAAAAATACGAAAGAAAACGAAGTTTTATTTGTCATGAAGATACTCACCTCGACCCAGTTTAAAGAATTAGATAAATACACCATCGAACACGAACCCGTCTCATCCACCGATTTGATGGAACGTGCCGCAAAAGCGATTGCAGCCGAATTGAAAAGCCGTTGGACCACCGCCACTCGCTTCATCGTGTTTGCCGGTCCGGGCAACAATGGAGGCGATGCCTTGGCGGTATCCCGCCTGCTCTGCAACGCCGGGTACACGGTGCAGACGTATCTGTTCAACATCACGGGGCGTCTCAGCGACGATTGCCTGAACAACAAGAAACGGTTGGAAAACCTGGCCGGACTGCTGTTCACCGAAGTGTCTTCCCAGTTCTCTTTCCCTGAAGCGGACGAAAAAGATGTCATCGTAGACGGACTGTTCGGTACCGGACTGAATAAGCCTCTGGACGGGGGCTATGCCGGACTCGTGAAAAGAATCAACGCCAGTCCGGCCAAAGTGGTGAGCATTGACATCCCGTCCGGCCTGATGAGCGAAGACAACACATACAATAATCCGTCGGCCATCGTCCGTGCGAACCTGACCCTGACCATCCAGCTTCCTAAACTGGCCTTCTTTTTCGGCGAGAACCAGAAATATCTCGGTGAAGTAAAACCCATGGACATCGGGCTTTCCGCCGAGGGACTGGCGGCTATCGACTGTAGTATTACGGTGATAGAGCCGGGAGAGGTGAAAAAGATACTCAAACCGCGTAACCCTTTCGCCCACAAAGGCTGCATGGGGCATGCCCTGCTCGTAAGCGGCCAGTACGGCATGGGAGGCGCAACCATCCTCGCGGCAAAGGCTTGCCTGAGAAGCGGAGTGGGCAAACTGACCGTCCATACGCCGGACATGAACAACAACATCCTGCAATGCAGTGTGCCCGAAGCCATACTCAGCCATGATTTGTCCGACATCCGGGTGTCGAAAGCCATAAGTACCTACGACTACAACGCTCTGGCCATGGGTCCCGGACTGGGCACACACGAAGAAACGGCAGAGGCTCTGCGTACATTCATCCGTAACCATCCGGGCGAAATGGTACTCGATGCGGATGCGCTCAATATCCTGGGCAACCATCCGGAATGGATTCCGGAAATCCCGCAAGACACGATTCTCACTCCGCATCCCAAGGAACTGGAAAATCTCGTGGGAACATGTACCGACAGTTACGACCGTATGGCAAAAGCCCGTGAGCTGTCCATCAAAATGCAATTATATGTCATCGTGAAAGGACACAACAGCATGATTTGTACACCGACGGGACGCGTCATCATCAACCCCACGGGCAATGCAGGCATGGCCACAGCCGGAAGCGGCGACGTGCTGACCGGCATCCTTACGGCTTTACTGGCACGGGGATATACGGCCAATGAAGCTTGCCAGTTGGGCACCTATCTGCACGGCCTGGCCGGTGACATCGCACGCGAAAGGTTAGGCGAAGAAAGCATGATAGCCAGCGACATCATCGACGCGCTCCCCGAAGCCTTCAAGAAGTTAAAAGAATAAATACTGATAAAAATAAAGTTTATGAAAGCAAGAACCCTGTTATGCGGACTGGCACTTTGCACACTCGGTGCCGTCGCACAAACCGAAGTAAGCCCGTACGTACCCGGCGCCACGGTGGAGGGCGTAACCTATTACTTGCCCCGTACAGCCCTTCGCTTGGTCGTCGTGGCCGAAAAGCAAGTCTATACCCCCGGAGAATTCAGCAAATATGCAGACCGCTATCTCCGTTTGTCCCAAATAAACCAGGAACCTTACACGAAGTGGAGTATAAAAAGTATAGATATGGTACCCTACGGAGTACCCGATCCTCAAAAAGTTTACAGCATACAGCTTAAAAAGAGAACCGTAGCTCCGTTGGTAGGTCTCACTTCCGAAGGCATCCTCCTGTCCATCAATACCGACGGGGAAGAGGAACCGTTACCGGCCGTTCCGAAAGGAAATGATGCTCCTAAAAGACTCAATCCCAGAGATTACATGAATCAGGAAATCCTTTCTGCCGGAAGCAATGCCAAAATAGCCGAACTGACGGCCGAAGAAATCTATGATATCCGGGACAGCCGCACGGCATTGATTAAGGGCGAAGCGGACAACATGCCGAAGGATGGCGCTCAACTCAAACTTATGCTCGACCAATTGACGATGCAGGAAACAGCCCTTACACAACTGTTCAAGGGCACAGTGGACACCAGTACGGAGGTTTTCACCATAGAACTCACGCCTGCGGAGTTTACAGACCGGATGGTGCTGTTCCGTTTCTCGGAAAAACTGGGCGTAGTGGACAATGACGATTTATCCGGCGAGCCGGTTTACCTCTCTTTGAAAAACATGAATACCCTCCCCCTGCCCGTCGTGGACGAAAAGGCTGCCAAAAAGAAAGGTAAAATGGAGGAAGGAGTATATTATAATGTACCTGAACGAGTGGCGGTCAGCGTATTCAATGCGTCCAAAGAGTTTTGCAAAGGGGAGTTCCCCATGGGGCAATTCGGCCATGTGGAAATCCTGAGTAATGTGCTCTTCGACAAGAAAACCACCACCCAAGTCACTTTCTACCCCAGCAACGGAGCCATCAAACAACTGACGGACAACGGCGAGGAAAACTGAAAACCTACTAAACATGCGATAAGCATAAAAAAAGGGCTGCCCGAAAGCAGCCCTTTAACTTTTATATGTCGTACGACGGATTACAACTTGTTGTCAGAACCCAAAACGTTGACAATCTTGTGCTCGTACAATTTCTTCATGTTGTCGCGAGCCGGACCCAAATATTTACGCGGGTCGAACTCTGCCGGCTTCTCAGCAAATACCTTGCGAACAGCAGCCGTCATAGCCAGACGAGAGTCTGAGTCGATATTGATTTTGCAAACTGCACTCTTGGCAGCCTTACGCAATTCGTCTTCGGGGATACCGATAGCTGCTTCCAACTTGCCACCGTATTTGTTGATGGTGTCTACTTCTTCCTGAGGAACAGATGAAGAACCGTGCAGTACAATGGGGAAGCCCGGAAGCTCCTTCATTACGCCGTCCAATACATCGAATGCCAAAGGAGGAGGAACCAAACGGCCTGTAGCGGGATCAACGTGACACTGTTCGGGTTTGAACTTATATGCACCGTGAGAAGTACCGATAGAAATAGCCAAAGAGTCGCAACCGGTCTTGGTTACGAAGTCAACTACTTCTTCAGGACGGGTGTAGGTGTGATGTTCAGCCACAACGTCGTCTTCTACTCCGGCCAATACGCCCAACTCACCTTCTACGGTTACGTCGAATTGGTGAGCGTATTCTACGACTTTCTTCGTCAAAGCCACGTTCTCGTCATACGGAAGGTGAGAACCGTCGATCATCACTGAAGAGAAACCTGAGTCGATACAGCTCTTGCAAGTCTCGAAAGTATCTCCGTGGTCGAGGTGCAACACGATTTGAGGATTGGCGCAACCCAATTCCTTTGCATATTCAACAGCACCCTGAGCCATATAGCGCAACAACGTAGCGTTGGCATACTGACGGGCACCCTTAGAAACCTGAAGGATCACCGGAGACTTGGTCTCTACGGCTGCTTGAATGATAGCCTGCATCTGCTCCATGTTGTTGAAGTTGAAAGCAGGAATGGCATAACCGCCATTAATGGCTTTTTTGAACATCTCTCTGGTGTTCACCAAGCCTAAGTCTTTGTAATTAACCATATCTTTATAATTTATAAAAAGAACAATTCGTTTCACTCTTTTTTGGTAGGACAAAGATAGGCATTTTTCTTCAAATCCAATCTCCCGCCCATATCTTTTAAACAAAAAAAATCCCCCGAAGCGTATTTTACCGTTTCGGGGGAGTGCTTGTAGCGTCATTTCATCTCTTTTACCAAATATACCACAACCGGAAGGTGGTCGCTATAACCGTTCAGCCACACTCCGCCGGCATGCGTACGCTTGGTATTGCCTTTGTATCGCCCTTCGGTTTGAAACAGGTAATTGCGCGAGAATATCTCATTCTTAAAGAACTTCAAGGTCGAATAATCCTTCTTGCCATCCAAATCCAATAAATTGGGAGTCATTACAATCTGGTCGAACAAGTTCCACTTGCCGTCATACATCAACGTGCCCCGTCCGTCTTTAGCCAGCACGTTCCACCAAGGATTATACAAATCGGACTTGCCCACATCTTTCATTTCGCGCTTGGCTCCCAAAGCTTTCGCCATACTCGGACTGAAAGGATCGTCGTTCATATCCCCCATCACGATGATTTTCATTTCCGGATTTGCCTTGCTGATACTGTCTTTCAACATACGGACTTGTTTCCCTGCACGCTCCCTATAGTATGAAACCGCTGCACGGCTGGGCCAATGGCATACGATAAAGGTCACATCATCGCCCGCCAGTTTACCTTGTACGGTCAGGAATCCACGCGTATGATAAGCACTGTCTTTCGCCTCATATACATAAGGTTGCAGAAACGACTTTTCCGGTGTAAAGAAACGGGGATTGTATATCAGCGCACAATCTACGCCACGCTTGTCCGGCCCTTCTATATGAACGAACTTCATTCCACGTGCTTTCAAAGGCGGCTGTTCCACCAAATCTTGCATCACACGGCTGTTCTCAACCTCAGACACCCCGATGACAGACGCACCGATATTGGGCAACTTGTCTGTCCCCATCTCCGACAATACAGTGGCCATGTTCTTCAATTTCGCGAAATACTTCATTCCGTTCCATTTCATAGCCCCATCGGGCAGATACTCGAAATCGTTTTTCCCCTCGTCATGAATGGTATCGAAAAGATTTTCCTGATTATAAAACCCAACCGCATACATGCCGAATTTCTTCTCTTGGGCACGTGCCGCCGTAAACAGCAGCACGAACAAGCCCATAACCATAAACATTCGTTTCATAAGATGTTTTTTTAACGTTTTGTTATTTCTCTATTACAAATATGGCTTTTTTCGGCTACCGAGCCAAAAAAAATGGCAAAAAGTTAGTCCGGGATGACTTTAATTTGAAAATAATGTGTTTCTTTGTAACAACAATATAATAAATCTACGAGATATGGGGAAAAAGACAACTTTGATTCTATCGGCATTCTTTGTGTCAGCCTTGCTCCACGCACAACAGACAGACACTCTGGCCGTGCTCCAACAACGGGCACAGAATGAGAATGCGGACTTTTCGTTCACAGAATCGCAACTCAATGAAGATGACGACGCGGGCCAGACCGTTTCGGCCATCACAGGAGTCGGCAACGACCTGTACTTGTCTGAAGTGGGCTATCTATTCAGTCCCATGCGCTTCCGCCTGAGGGCTTATCAAAATTCCAACAACGACATGTTCATCAACGGTATCCAGTTCAACGATGCCGAACGAGGCGTATTCAGTTACAGTTCCATCGGAGGACTGAACGACGCAACCCGTAACCGTGAAGGCTCCCCGTTTTTCCTGATGAACCAATTCGGTTATACGTCGGTGGGAGGAGCGGATAATATTAATGTACGGGCCGGACAATACGCCACAGGCCACAAATTATCGTTGTCCGGTACCAATCGAAACTATCGTGCACGAGGCATGTACACCTACTCTTCGGGACTGATGAGCAACGGATGGGCCTTCACCGGTTCCATCGGTTACCGTTGGGCCAATGAAGGATTCGTAGAAGGTACGTTCTACAATTCGTTCAGCTATTTGTTAGGGTTCGAGAAACGGTTCAACGACCGACACAGCTTGAGCTTCACGACCTGGGGTTCCCCCACCGAACGTGCCCAGCAGGGTTCTTCCACAGAAGAAGCGTACTGGTTGGCCAACGACCATTACTACAACCCGAACTGGGGTTACCAAAACGGCGAAAAGCGTAATGCACGTGTGGTAAATTCTTTCGAACCGACAGCGATTGTCACTTGGGATTTCGACATCAACGAACGAACCAAGCTGTCTACATCGTTCTCCGGAAAATACAGCATGTATGCCAGCAGCGCTTTAGGATGGAGTGGAAATGCCGCCGACCCGCGTCCGGATTACTACAAAAAGTTACCGAGCGGACAAATCAGCGGCAACGTATTCAACCAACCGTTGAGCGACGAGGATGTGGAGACTTGGCAAAACGCATATAATTACTGGACCAGCGCAAAGTCCCACCGCCAACTCGATTGGGATGCCATGTACTTTGCCAACGCCCAACAAAACACGTTAGGGGGCGAAGCCTTGTACTACGTAGAGAACCGTCATAACGACCAAATGGCCTTCAACTTCGGTTCCACCCTGAAACGCGACATGGACGAGTACGGTTATATCACAGCCGGCGTAAACGCCAGTACCACCAAAGGCATGCACTACAAAACCATGAAAGATTTGCTGGGTGCCAACAAATATACGGACGTAGACAAATTCTCCGTGCGTGACTACGGCTACAACTCCAGCATGATTCAAAACGATCTGGACAATCCCAACCGCCTGATCGGCGAAGACGACAAGTTTGGCTACAATTATAATATATTCGTCAACAAAGCCAACGTTTGGGCCAACTACCAATTCGATAAAAGCTTCTACAGTTTGTTCTTTGCCGGACGTTTGGGCGGAACGACCATGGAACGTGAAGGTTTGATGCGCAACGGTCGTGCGGCCAACAACTCAAAAGGCAAGAGCGGCACAGCCAAATTTTTGGAAAGCGGAGCCAAGGCCGGAGCGACTTTCCGTATCGGAGGCAAACACGTGTTCAACGTCGGGCTTGGATATGAAGAAAACGCACCGTTGCCTTACAATGCCTTCATCGCTCCTCGTCTGAAGAACGACTTCGCCACGAATCTGACCAACGAGGAAGTAATGACTGCCGAAGCCAGCTATGCGTTCAACGGACCCATCTTCGCTTTCAAGGTCAGCGGCTACTACACGCGTTTCAACAATGTGACCGAACTCGACCAGTTCTACAACGACCAGGAGTCGCGCTACACTTATCTGTCGATGACCGGGGTAGAGAAAGAATATATGGGAGTAGAACTGGCCGCCAGCGTAAAACTCACGTCAAACCTGACCCTGAAAGCGTTGGGCACATTCAACAACGCCGAATATGTGAACAACCCGAACGCCAATCTGACTTACGAAAACGAAAGCGAGACTACGCAAGATGTCGTGTACATCGACGGAATGAAAGAAAGCGGAACTCCGCTCTCTGCCTACAGTCTCGGACTGGACTACAATGTGAAAGGCTGGTTCTTCAGTATCAACGGTAACTACTACCACCGCGGATTCATCGACTTCTCCACTTACCGCAGATTAGGTAAGGTTTTGGGAGTGTCAGCCGGCGAGAACGGGACCGTAGGTGAAGACGGCAACAAGGTAAGCGTAAACATCCCCGGACAGGAAGAGTTTGACGGCGGTTTCATGCTCGACCTCTCCATCGGAAAATACATCCGCCTGCAAAAAGGCCGCGCCCTGAGCATCAACCTGACGCTGAACAACGTGACCAACAATACGGACATGAAAACCGGAGGATACGAACAGAACCGCGACGATGCCTACGATGACGGCCGCGAGCGTCCTTACCAGTTCTCACGCCACTCTAAATATTACTACGCACAAGGACTCAACGGGTTCCTCAACATAGGATTCCGCTTCTAACCTTTTAAAATGAACTTGAATATGAAAAATATTAAATTATTGCTCGTCTCCATGTTGGCGGCCGTCTTCTCCGGCTGTATGGACCACCATGACGACCCGACTAATTATACATACGGCAATCCCGCTGTAGGAGAAGCCAATACGACTATCGCTGACTTAAAGACAAAGTATGCCGGCATAGTCAGCAGCAACAAAGCGGAAGAAGTACAAGAGAATCTGGTCATCTCCGGTGTGGTGGTAGGCGATGACGAATCCGGTAACATCTACAAGAACCTGTACGTCAACGACGGAAGCGGTACTTTAGTTGTGGGCATAAACGCCACCGGACTGTATGCTTTCTTACCTGTAGGCCAGAAAATAGCCATCAACTGTAAAGGACTTTATGTAGGCGGTTACGGTTCCATGGCCCAGTTAGGCACCTTGTACCAAGGCAAGATAGGCCGCATGCCGGAATATACATGGAAGGAACATGTCAAAGTTATCGGCCAGCCAGACCTTTCTTATCCCGAACTGACTCCTATGGAAATCGACGAAGCCTGGCTGTCTTCGGCCAATAAAGCCGACGCGGCATTCTTTGTCAAGATCAACGATGCGGAATTTGTAGAAGCCGACGGACTGACGCAATATGCTCCGGAAGCAGAAGGCGACGGAGGAAACGGTGTAAACCGTACCCTTAAGGTAGGAAATACCAACATTCCCTTCCGCACCAGCACTTACGCCAACTTCTCCACGGAGTACATGAAGATGGGAAAAGTGGACGTCACAGGGTTACTCACCCAATATAACGGCGAATGGCAACTCACCGTACGCACTTCAAGAGACATTCAATAAAATGCATTCACCAACAAAAACGAAATAATATGAAAACGAAAAGTTTTATCAGCCTATTATGCCTGACATTAGGCATGTTCCTGTTCCAGGCATGTAATGACGTTCCCTCCCCTTACGACATACCGGGCAAGGGAGATGCCAACAGCATATACGGAACCGGTTCCAAAGAATCTCCTTACACCATCAAGGGAGCTGCATTGAACCAAAACGGTGGTTACGCGTGGGTAAAAGCCTATATCGTAGGTTACATCCCGACAGGCGATAATACATCTTCCACGATTTCCGACATCATATTCGGAACAGAAGGAGCCGGCCCTACAAACATCGTGATTGCTACTTCGGCTGACAGCAAGGACATCAACAACTGTATGGCCGTACAGCTTCCGAGCGGTGATGTGCGTAACGCACTCAACCTGCAAGCCCATCCGGAAAACTTAGGCAAAGAAGTCTTGCTCTATGGCACCATGGAGAAGTACTTCGGCAGCGCCGGAGTGAAAACCGTTACTGCCGCCATCCTTGACGGACAGGAAATAGGTGATGTCCCTGAAGAGCCGGGAGAAGCCATCTTTAGTGAAACATTTGCAGAAGGCATGGGTGAATTTACAATTAACAACGTCAACGTACCGTCTGAAATGGGCAGCGAAGTGTGGACCTTCGACAGTTACAAATACATGAAAGCCACATCATACATCAACGGTGTAAACTATGCCGCTGAAAGTTGGTTAGTATCTCCTGCTATCAACTTGACGCAAGCTTCGGCTGCTACTTTGACTTTTGATTATTGTGCCCGTTATTTCAACGATTTGGAGAACAACATGACTGTATGGGTTACGGAAGCATCCAATGAAAACTGGCAAAAACTTCCCGTAGAAATCAAAGATTGCAGTGACTGGAATTTTGTTGACTCTAAAGATATAGACCTGAATGCCTACAAAGGCAAGAGCATCAAGCTTGCTTTCGTCTACAACTGTACGGACAAAGCCGGTACATTTGAATTGAAAAACATCCTGGTTGAAGAGCGTAATGCTCAAGCCGACCAACCTATCACGGGAGAAAACCTCCTCAAAAACGGTGGTTTTGAAACTTGGGAAAACGGTGTGGCCACAGGTTGGAAGTCAAACAACAGCGCAGGAAATGCTACCGTTACCCAATCTACCGATGCCCATGCAGGAAGTTATTCTGCAATGATAGAAGGTTCTACCGACGCTAACAAACGTCTCGGCAGTTCGGAAATGACACTGAAAGCCGGTACTTATGTCATCACGGCTTACTTCAAGGCCGTAGATGCCAACGCCAGCATCCGCTTGGGATATGCAGTCAATGAAGCAGACGGAAGTATCGCCGGAGGAGATAGCTACAAATATGGGGCATACGTTAATGACATTACCAAAGATACATGGGTAGAAGCCACTCATGAATTCACATTGGAGGCTAATACGAAAGTGAACTTGGTGGTCATGGTCGGCAAGAATCCCGGACAAAGCGTCCTCATAGACGACTTCTCCCTGCAAACTAACGACGGAGGGCTCATCGAAGGAGACGAACCGGAACAACCGGAAGAACCGGGCGATGCCATTTTCTCTGAAAGTTTCGCTAATGGCATCGGTAGCTTTACCACAGCCGATATTGCCGGAGAACAAGCCTGGAACGCAGACGACCAATACAAATGTATGAAGATGTCGGCCTATGCCGACGGAACATCAGTAAAGAACGAAGACTGGCTGATTTCACCGGCAATCGACCTGAGCAAAGCAAGAACGCTGACTTTTGAACAGGCTTTTGGTCCTTATAACAAGAGTATGGACAACGCCAGCCAACTTTACACCGTGTGGGTATCCAATAACTATTCCGGCGATGTGTCAACTGCTACATGGACACAAGTAACCATCAACTATCCGGCAGAATCCGGATGGGCTTTCAGTGACGCGCAAGCTACGCTACCGGCCATTGGTGCACAAGCTCATTTGGCTTTCAAATACAAAAATGCCGACGGTGACGAGACTTTAACTTGGGAAATTAAAAATGTAGCCGTCAAATAAAGTAAATTATCATCTAATAATCAGAAACAGAGGATGTGTCGGCTGGACACATCCTCTGTTCATCTTAAAACAGGAACAATGAAAAGAATAACCATCTTATCCGGTTTGTTAACCGTAGCCCTTATTTTCATCGCCTGCAATGACGACACTCCCGACGGAACATCGGGCGACAACTCGAACCAGAACGCCAATCCTACGGTTATACAAAACGCCAGAAATCTGGAGATGCCGAGGCTGGACGACCAAACGGGCGACATTTATTCCCATTACGTAACTTACAGAGGAGAGCAAGTATTGAACTACACCTTAGACTGGCACAAAGAAAAGAAACACTCGCGATGGGTTGCTTTCGTCTTTACCAACACGACGTCCGGAACAAGCTGGAATCGCAATAATTGGAAAGGTACAGAATGGAACGGCAAAGTCTGGGAGGGCGATCCCTTCCAACCCGATCCGGATATTCCCGCCGGAGAACGAAATGAATTGAGTGATTTCAGCCGGAGCGGTTACCAGCGCGGTCACCTCTGTGCGTCGGCCGACCGCCTCTTCTCCATGGATGCCAACGGACAAACGTTCTACCTCTCCAACATGAGTCCGCAAATGGGCAGTTTCAACTCCCCCAACTGGTCGGACCTCGAAACGCAAGTACGCAATTGGGGACGCAACAACAATTTCCGCGACACACTTTTTGTCGTAAAAGGCGGAACGATACGTGACGACCAAATCATAGAATACATCGGTGGAAAAGACCCCAGTTCCCCCACGAAAGTCGCCGTACCGAAGTACTACTTCATGGCTTTGCTCTGCAAAAAGTACGACGGCGGACAAAACACTTACAAAGCCATCGGTTTTTGGGTGGAACACAAACGATACGGCACGACTCCATCACTCCGCACGTGGGCCGTCAGCATCGACGAACTGGAAGAAAAGACAGGGATCGATTTCTTCTGCAATCTGCCCGACCGGATAGAAATACCGGTAGAACAGACTTATAATATAGAAAGTTGGAGCGGATTATAGCCGAAAATATTCCGCAGAAAGTTTGGCGGTTCTGAATAAAAGGCTTAACTTTGCACCTCGTAAATCAGACCATTACACATATAGTTACCAGCTATAAGTTGAACTGACAAAAATTTATAAGACAATGAAGAAAGATATTCATCCTGAGAATTATCGTCCCGTAGTGTTCAAGGACATGAGCAACGGTGACATGTTCCTTTCACGTTCTACTTGCAAAACGAGCGAGACCATAGAATTTGAAGGCGAAACCTATCCGGTAGTGAAAATTGAAATTTCCAGCAGTTCACATCCCTTCTATACGGGTAAGAACAAATTGGTGGATACGGCAGGTCGCGTAGACAAGTTCATGAGCCGCTACGCAAAGAGCCGCAAATAAATCGGGATTCCATATTTTATCGGAAAGATAAAAAACGGTGTGGTGACAACAGTTTCCACACCGTTTTTCTTTTCCTTCCCCGTACAAGGGAATCACGGAAAAGTCCATATTTTTCCACACCTCCGGAGGCTTTCGGATGCGCTTGCGGAGCATCTGATTTCAATCTCCGCCAAACGAAAAACGAATCTCAGCAGATTGAAAAATCAATCTGCTGAGATTCGTTTTTCGTTCTCCTTAGATTTTTTGAGAATACTCAACAAGCTAAAAGACAATCACTTGCCGTCGGCCAAGACAAAACGTTTACCCTGCCATTCATATACGACAGGACGTAAAACCTTTTTCATACGCTCTGCCTCCTCCTTGTCCACTTCGCCGGGCTGCAAAACAAAAGTCAGCCGCATATCGTCCGGTTGCAGGGAAGCCGTCACAAAGCGCATGTCCTGCAAATGCTGCAGGCGTGACACTTCCTCTTTATCTACCGAATCATTCGTTTCCCAGAAATCGGCATACGCGGGAAAGGGTATCCACTTCTCTTCCGGCAACACGTTCCAATCCGGCGCGTAAAGGGCGACCTTCGTCTCGGTTACCGGCCCGGAATAAGTACGCGCCACGCAAATATAGTTCAGCGTATCTTCGGCCGGCAAAAGCTTCATCTCCACCCGGCAATTCGGCGTCAGTTGCAAGTCGAGATAGTCCACCGTCAACGCTTTCAACACGCTAAAACCGTCGAAACGGTTGCGCACTTTAGCCTCCATGTCGTTTTCTATGAAGTCGATACAATCCAAACGGTTGTTTTTCGTCATGATGCCCAACACGCTGTCGGGCATAGCGGCAAACACGTCGCGCATCTTCTGTGCCTGAAGAGCCTGACCCAATGCCAACGTTATGATAAGAGGTAAAAAACGTCTCATATATCCATTTTATTTTACGAGCACAAACTTAGTCATTTTTATCGACATTCCGCGCCTCGCACCTTATTAATAACATCTCTTCACGTTAACGGGAACCCAAATAGAGGAACACCATTCCGAGCAGGACCAACACCAAGTCCACCGCCTTGCTCTGCAAGTTCTTCTCGCGGAAAACCATGGCTCCGAACAGGAACGAAACGACCACACTGCCGCGGCGCACCATGGAGACAATGGAAATCATGGCACCGTCCAAGCTGAGTGCATAAAAGTAGACGAAGTCTGCCGCCGACAGGAAGAGCGAAATCGGAAGGATGCACCAATCCCACCGGAAAGGCGTGGTCTGCTTCCTGCGCGGCCACCATAACAAAAGCATCATGACGCCCATCATCGCCAACTGGTAGAGGTTATAATAACTCTGCACCACCATGCGGTCCAGCCCCACTCCCCCGTTCTCCGGCGAAGCCATCAGATATTTGTCGTACAAGCCGCTCACGGCTCCGAGTACACTGGCCAAGACGATGAAATAAATCCACTTGTCGTGCCGGAAGTCGATGCCTTCTTTTTTACCGCTCCGGCTCAACATGAAGAACGACAGCACGGCCAAGGCCACACCCACCCACTGATAAAGGTTCAACCGCTCGCCGAAAACCAACAGCGCACCGACGAGCACCATGACGGGGCGTGTGGCATTGATGGGTCCCACTATCGTCAACGGCAAATGCTTCATGCCGAAATAACCGAATATCCATGAGGAAAGCACGATGCAGGACTTCAACAGGATGTACTTCTGCGCTCCCCAATCGGTCGGGGGGATATAAAACAGGCTGCCGGTGTCCGTCATTCCCCAAGCCGAACCAAGGATGAACGGCAGGAAGATAAGGCTGCAAAACAATGTATTGAGAAACAAGACGGGAATCACCGCATTGCCTCTCAATGACTTTTTCTTGAACACATCGTAAAAGCCCAATAGGGCGGCGGAAGTAAACGCCAGAATCAACCACATATATCTTTTTCTTTTCCGTTTCTACTCTCTACCATGAAACATTTGTCCGGATAGGCCACATCCACTAAGAACAGGGCGTTCCCCGGCATGGACTCTCCAGCCCGGCAACGGTCTTTTCCTTCTATCACCGCCCGGAAGCCTTCCGGCGTAAGCTTGCCCCGCCCCACCTCGACGAGCGTACCGACGATGGCACGCACCATGTTGCGCAAAAAACGGTCCGCCTGGATTTCAAAACGCCATTCGCCGGGCGCAAGCTCCGTCCAACGGGCTTGCATGATACGGCAGTTATTGGTCTTCGTGTCGGTATTCACTTTGCTGAAACTGGTGAAATCGGTATAATCGAACAATGCGGCAGCGGCTTCGTTCATCTTTTCAAAATCGATCATCCGGTACAGACGGCAGGAATAAGCCCGCAAGAACGGGGACTTGCCGAAATGCAGGTAATAATGGTAGGTGCGCGCCAAGGCATCGAAACGGGCATGTGCATCGGCTGCCACAGGCACCGTCTTGTAAATGGAGATATCCGGCGGCAGCAGGCGGTTGAGCTTGTCCGTCAGCCACCTTCCGTCAATCCGGCGCACAGGGTCGTCGGCATACTCGAAATCGAAATGGGCTACCATCATCCGGGCGTGTACTCCGGTATCCGTCCGTCCCGCCCCCGTGATGGATACGGGTTGCCGCAAGAGGGTGGCCAAGGCTTTCTGCAACACCTCTTGCACACTGATACCGTTGGGCTGAATCTGCCAACCGTGGTAACTCGTGCCGTCATAGGCCAAATATAAAAAATATCTTTGCATCCGTCGGATTTGTAAACGGATGCAAAGATAATGCTTTTATTTAGATTCTCACCGGTTTTTCCTTACTACCTATATCGTAACACCATAGGCTTTTTACACTATAAGTCCAAATAAAAGAAGTGGGAATCATCGTAAGGATAGTCATACTCAACCGGAAGTTCTTCTTTTTCTATTCTCCTGAAACCGGCCTTCTCGTAAAACAAATGCGCCCTATCCGTATTTTTGGGTGTATCGAGAATTATCCTTGAAAAACCATGTAGTTTCGCAAACTCCAAAAACACACCGTACAACTGCTGTCCGAGGTTATGCGGTTTCCCCCTATACGGTTCGTACACAAAGAATTTTTTCAATATACATAAGCCGTTTCCCTTATTCATCAAACCGATAGTCCCAGCGACCTTTCCGTTTTCCTTTGCCACCCAAAAATTACCTCCGTCATAGATATATTCTTCTTCGATATGAAGTAAATCCGACTGGTCTTCGACACCCACCAACGGACGGGTACCGTCATTCTGGCAATGTAGCACAAGGGCTATGACGCTTTCTTTATCGCACGTTGAATATGTTCCTATTTCTATCATCTTTATTGTTTAAAGGCATACCTATATACTTTCAGATTTGCTTGTATTGCGGGAACAAGTCACAAAACCCTCGCTTGTTAAATTGATAGTACATTTCGATACGTTCCGGCGTATCGTTTTCAAGCAACAGAAGAAGTTCTTTGGCAAATTCAAGCGTTGCAGAACCGTTGGCTGTTACAATCCTGTTATCACTGACTGCCGGCGTATGGACGTAACCTTCGAAATGGGTATAATGGTCTCCTCCCCAAAGCTTAAGTTGTTCCAAACCATTCCCGGTGTGCCGGACATGATTAAGGAAACCACATTTAGCCATGAACGACGCGGCATTACATATCGCACCTACCACCTTGCCTGCCTCAATGGCCTTACTGACAATCGGTGCGACTTTCTCTGCAACCGGTGTAGTCCATCCGAAACCGCCAATCAGCACCAACGCCGCATAGCCTTCAGGCATTGTGTCAAACGAATAATCCGGTATGACTCGGAATCCGCCTATCGATTTTACCGGCTCTAAAGTCGGAGCCACAACTTTATTAACATATTTCGGGTTCTCTTTCAAGGCAAACTCGTCGGAAGCAATGGCTTCTGAGAGATATACCATCTCATGTGCCGCATAATCGGGCAAAAGGACATATAGGACTTCCTTATTCATATAGTCGTATTTTCGTTCAACAGTATTTTTGCAAAAGTACGAAAAATGCAGTTTATGCAGAGCGACAGGAGGCTCTTTTTACTCCTTTTCAGTGAAATAAAAACAGTGGCAGTTTATTTTCCTCTTTCTCATGAGCCTTACACCCAAAAGAACAATACGTAACGAAACGCCATTTTAGCAGACTCGTTACGTATTGCTCCAATGTATCATGCCGGTATGCGTTTATTTCACAATATAATAATCCGGCCTCAAACCCTTCAGCGCATCTTTACGCTTAGCCTTACGTACCCAAATGCCGCCCAGGGTATACACATCCACCCACTCGTCGGGATTCTCCACCCGGATTTGCCGCACACCGTCGCCCGTACCGTAATCGCTCATCTGTATGTCGTCCACGTTGATTCGCTTCGAAGAGGTTCCCGTCACGCTGAACTTCAACCGCACAAGACCGTCTACGTCTAATTTATAACCGTAACGTTTCCATTCTCCTTTGTTGAAAGCCAGATTATTTGCCACAGGCAGCCACGTCATCCCCCCATCCAAAGAATAGTCCACACTGAGTTTCACGCCCGTATCCTTCTCACCATACAGCCCGGCATAGAACCACAAAGAGTCGCAACCCTCCGTCTTGTCTTCCATCATCTCCAGTTCTGTCGTGACACCGGATTTGGCCTGCATACGCACGCTCCAATCACCGTTTTTCCTGTCGTCCGCCAAGTTGCCTATCAAGGTCTGCGCCATCCGCCACTGCGCGGCCACACACGTCACCTGGCCTTCCTTATAACTGTTTTTAAAACCGGTCTCAAAGGTCTCGAAAAACGCCTTTTTCTTATCCACTTCTCCCGAAAGGCTCACGATGATGTCTTCCGCCTCAGGAGTGGACAGCACCATTTCGCCTTCTGTCATCCCTTCCTCAGGCATTGCCCCCATGCGCACCATGAGACGTTGTTCCGTGCCTTCCACAGATGCCTTGGTACTCCATTCCTTACCGTCTGCACTCACTTCAAACGGAGCCTCTACCGTGGCTGTGGTCACATACTGGTCTACGCCTAAAGCCGTAACCGTCACTGTCTGTGGGGAAGAAACCCGTCCGGGCACAGACGTGAAATGCAATTCAGAAGCATCGGACGTAAACACAGGCGTGACCTCCGGCATACGGACTTCCACCTCGTTGGAAACCATCGCCTCTCCGCCCTCTCCGTCCGGAAGGCTTACCGTATAATAATAAGTCGTAGCGGGAAGCAGGCCTTCCACTGTGGCAGAAACACCAGTCAACGTTTTGGGATAGCCTTCAAGCATCTGCTGACGGCCGCCCTCATCCTTTGTATAGACAGCCAACGTGTAATCCAATCCCTCTCCCATGTCCATCCACGAAGCTGTAAATCGTTGGGCATTCACCGTACAAACCACATCACGCGCCGGATAGGCAGGAATACCGTCCACATACTCTACTCTCAGGGGATTCCGGTGCTCGAAACCGTCGCCTTTCAACAGGAGTACAGCCTCGTGCACCCCGGCTTCGGCAGTACGGCAACGTACCGTCAAAGTCACTCCCCGGACGATTTCGTCTTCCGTCAGTTGCGTCTTGTCCGCCTCAAAACCGGACTGTCCGAAATCTAAAGCCAGTCCTCCGGGTAAGTTACGCCCCCGAATGGTCAAACGGCCCTCCAATCCCTTGGACAAGGCTTGCAGACCGAAGTCCACCGTCTCCCCTTCTCCGGGCACAAACAACTCGGGGCTCGTGGATGTGCGGTCGATATAAAAAGCATAATCCGTACTGTCTCCCCAAATATAAGAAGCCAACTGCGGATAATCCACAAAGGGATTACGATTTCCCTGAATACCGGACACGGCTTCGTTACGCTCACGTTCTACGTCGTCCACTGGGTCGGCTTCGCTCCACGCTAACAATAGGTTGCTCACCCAAGGCCGCAAAGTCGGATAACGGTTCTTCTCCACCATCAACAAACCTTCTGTCGTCTGCCAAAAATCAGCGTAATCCTCATAACAAGTAGCCATATAAAAGTAAGTACGTGCAAAATCTCCTTTCCATTCATCCGCCGGTTCCCACACAGTAATCAACGAATCCGTACGATAAGATGCGGATTTCCCGACGCGGGTCACCCCATTGTCGAAAGCGGGCGTTTCTGTGACCACTCCAATCGGGTTGTTGCTTTTCCTCCCGTTGGCCGTTCCGTCACTGGGAAACAGGTTAAACAAATCACAGTAGGCGTTGTTCACAGTATGCCCCCACCAACTGTTGGCAAAAGAATGCTCGATGTTCATACCCTCCACAGCATTCAATCCGTTGAACTCACGAACGACGTTACTGTAACGGTCGCGCACCGTTCCGTCCGGCATACGGTCGGTCACGACAAAGCCCGACCAGGTATAGCCTTCGCCCTTACCACCATAGTCCAATACTCTCTCCGGCTGTATCAACTCATGAAGCGCGGTTTTCAACTCCGACTTCTTCAGCCCTTCCACCGGCCTGTAATAATCATCCTGTCCGTAAGCCATCAGCCCACAGAACGCAAGGCACCAAAATTCAAGTAATAACTTCCTCATACTTATGATATTTGCTCAAAAGCAAATATACAATAAAAAACAAAGAACAAGCATTATCCGGCATAAAAAATCATATAAAATCCTGTATCCGTTACAGTTCTTCGCTAAAGAAAGCCAAGGATTGTGATTATTCTGCAATACTAAAAAGGAATAAAAACGTCCCAACCTAAACTCTATACAGAAAGTTTAGATTGGGGCATTTTCACGTTCGTTTATTATAAGGCTTATTCAGCCACGGGCTCCGTAGCTTCGGGAGCCTGGTCTATAAGTTCCATGAACTGGTCCAACTTCGGCGTAATGATGATTTGCGTCCGACGGTTACGCATCTTACCTTCCGGAGTGTCATTGGAAGCCACAGGATTATACTCACCCCGTCCGGCTGCCGTCAAACGCTTGGGATCCACCCCGTATGTATTTTGCAAAGCCTGAACCACAGAAGAAGCACGCAATGTACTCAAGTCCCAATTATTACGGATATTAGGCCGCGAAATAGGATCGGTATCCGTATTGCCCTCGATCAGCACTTCATACTCCTTGTAATCCATGATGATTTTGGCAATCTTGCTCAACGTCTCACCGGCACGCTCACTGATTTCATAACTGCCCGACTTGTACAGCATATTGTCTGCCAAGGAAATATAGACTACGCCTTTCAACACCTGAATATCCACGTCTTTCATTTCCTCACGACTCAGCGAACGCGTCAAGTTGTTGGTCAACACCATATTCAAGGAGTCAGACTTATCCTTTGCCTCCACCAACTGTTTGATGAACTTATTGGAAGCATTGATTTCGTCTACCAACTTCGAGATATTCACGTTACCTTGCGAATTTTGTTGGATACTCTTATCCAATGAGCCTTGCAAAGCTGCGTACGAAGCTTTCAACTCTTCATTCGCCTTCTGGGCTTCGGCCAAACGCTCTTCCAAACTCTTGGATTTCGTACCGCAAGCCACCAGTTTCATTTTCGTATCCTGGTACGACTTGTCCAATTTGTTATAGTCCGTCTGTAACTGCGCATACTGTTTCTTAGTCACACAACTCGAAAATACCAAAGTTCCCGAGAGGAAAGAAAACATAAGAAATGAACGATTCATATTGATTTGATTTTTTAGTATTAATTGCCCATAAAGATATCATGTTGCAAGTTAGTCATTTTTCTAAATTCAGCGAAACATTATTATATAAGAATAAGAAAATATCATATTTATTTAAGAATAATGGTGGACCGCCCTCGCTTCAGCCCGCATACAAACGAAAATCCCCCATGCTGACGGAATTGCTCCCTTACCAAGGGACAAAAACAAAAAAAGAGGATATCCCCGTCTTGACCGGAATATCCTCTCTTACCTGAAAAAAA
>ERZ1106963.48-NODE-48-length-164200-cov-7.242408_pt1 | contig 164200 bp, 147 predicted proteins | sample MGYA00403681_ERZ1106963 | MGnify/ENA primary metagenome ERZ1106963 (study PRJEB35170, sample SAMEA104062407) | human gut metagenome | biome: human gut; feature: human-associated habitat; material: faeces | place: Denmark | collected 2012-05-03 ...
TTACTCCGAAGATGAAATGTGGAGATTTTTCGGTTTTTGGAATCCCGTTGTCTATTCTGATATGAGCGATGTGGGCGGGTCGTTGAGATCGAACAGTGTGATGTATAAATCAAAAGCGGTTTCTGCGGCGCCGATGGCGGAAGGCATGGGGGCGGCGCCGGAGACGGATGAGGCGTTTATCCGTTCCGATTTTGCCGACAGCATTTTCTGGATCGGACAGCATGAGTTCGACAGTGACGGAAGGGTTCGCGTGATGGTTCCGGTTCCGGACAATTTGACCTCGTGGGTGGTTCGCGCATGGAGCATCGGCAAGCGCAGCAGCGTCGGCGAGGCGAGGGCGGAATTCGTGGTTTCCAAAGAGATCATCGCACGTCTTGAGATGCCGTCATTTTTGACGGAAGGTGATACGGCAGATCTGCTTGCGGTGGTTCACAACTACTCAAAACAGTCTGTCCGCACAAATGTCGGACTAACAGTTCAGGGGAAAGAGATATCCGTCATTTCCGAAAGCCGGACCGTCACTGTCGAGCCGGATGTATCGGTGACTTTGCCCTTCCATATCCGCGCGGAGCGGGAAGGGATGGCAAAGCCTGCCCTGACAGTCCGCATTGACGGAAAACTGGCGGACGGTGTTTCGCTCTCTCTTCCGGTAAAGGTTCGCGGCATTCAGAAGCATGTGCCGTTTACCGGACGGATTCAGAATCAGACAGCGACAATCTGCTGCACAGTTCCTTCGGAGATTCGCGGAGGAGCTGAACTTGCGATTGATTTCGCTCCCGGAGCGGCGGTTGCCATGGTTGATCTGCTCCCGTCACTTTTGACGGACGACTCGGAAAATGTTTTCGGCGTAGTCACGCGTTTTCTGCCTGCACTGAAGGCGGCGGAAACATTCCGGAAAATGAATATTCCGCTTGAAACCGCGCTCCGCCGCGCGGACGTCCGGAAGGAGCTTTATGGAAAATTCAACCGCTCTTCCGCGAAGCCCGTCAGCCTGGAAAAAAGTATGGAGCGCGTGATAGCATCTTCACTCAAAATGATTCAGGGAATGGTGAATTCCGACGGCGGCTGGGGATGGTTCAGCGGTCACGGCGAATATTCCTGGGCGGATACCACGGCTACGGTTGTCAACGCCCTGCTTGATGCGAAGGAGATGAGGCGCGGTGAGGTTGACGCCCACGTACTTTCGCGCGGCATAGCGTGGCTTGAAGCCGAAGCGCGGCGGCGTGCCGCATCCGCCAAGTTTCTTGCGCGGGATTCCAATGCTCTGCTGCTGCGCACTCTGGCGCGTGCGGGGAAGCGTTCGGCGGAGCTTGAAAAGCTGGTCTTCAACCAGCGGGAACAGCTTTCCCCGCTCGGTCTGGCAACACTTGGACTCGCGCTTGAGGACGGTTCAGCGGAACAGAAAACCATTTTGAAGGAACTTTCCGGTTTGCTGCGGCGTGAGGAACAACTGGGAACCGCGTATCTCAATATCCCGACGGCATGGCGCTTCAGCTGGAGCGGAAACGAAACGGCTGCTCAGGCGGCATATCTTGAACTGCTGCTGCGCACGGAACCTGAGAGCCGTCTGACGGAAGCTGTGGCGCGTTATCTGACGATCAACCTGCGCAACGCTCCGTCGCGCACTTCCCTGCGGGCTCTCGGGGAGGCTGTCGGGGTGCTCGCCCGGTACATTCAAATTTCAGGGGAGGGAGCCCCGGACAATGAAGTATCCGTCAAAATTGACGGATTGACGGTGTCTTCGTTCCGCATTACGGAAGAAAATCTCTGGAAGAAAGATTTCCGCGCGGTTGTTCCGGCGGAACTGCTGCTTCCCGGCACGCACAAACTGGAGATATCCTGCATGGGAAACGGTGCGGTTATGTATTATGGAATGCTTTCGTATTTCACGCGCGAACAGCGCATATTCTCCGCCGGACTTGAGCTGACCCTTCAGCGGCGTTTCTGGCTGATTGTTCCGGTGCAGAGCAAGGGAACAATTCCAGACCGCTTCGGACACTCCGTTTCCGTGCGCCGCGAGGCGGAAGAACGGATTCCGCTCAACGATCTCTCATCCGTCAAACCTGGCGACATTGTGGAAGTGGAGCTGATCCCGTCCGCGAAAAACGATTATGACTACACCGAATTTGCGGACCACCTGCCCGCTGGTTTTGAGTACGTGAATCCGAAAAGCGGCTATATTTCGCGGTTGCCGTCAATCTATGCGGAGTTCCGGACGGCGGGTCCGCGCTTCTATCTGCGCAATCTGACGCGCGGCATTTGCGCGATCCGCTACCGCATCCGCGCACGGTTTGACGGTTCCTATACCGCCCTTCCCGCGACGGGACGCGGCGTCTACGCCCCGGCTCTGCGCGCCAATTCCAACGACATGATCATCAAAATCAAGGAGAAATAAGATGAAACGCACACCAATCACCTTTTCCGAGCTCAAAGCCCGGCCGTTTGAGATTTTCAACACAGGCTGGTTCATTCTTTCCGCAGGCGATTTCGCGAAGGGAGAGTACAACGGCATGACGATCAGCTGGGGCTCCTTCGGCACGCTCTGGGGGAAGCCGTTTGCAATGGTCGTGGTCCGCCCGCAGCGCCATACGCTCCCGTTTCTGGAGAATGGCGACAGCTTCACACTGAGCGCGTTCGGACCGGAGTGGAAGGATGCTCTGAAGTTTTTCGGTTCGAAATCGGGTGCGCAGTTCGACAAGTTCAAGGAGACGGGGCTGACTGCCGAGGCCGCACAGAGTGTCGCCGCTCCCGCAATCGCCGAAGCAGAGCTGGTGATCGAGTGCCGCAAGACCTATGCAGACTGGATGAAGCCTGAGTGTTTCATTGATGCGAAAGCCATTGCGGACTGGTATCCGGCAAAGGATTTCCACAAGATTGTTTTCGGTGAAGTCGCTGCTGTAAGCGCAGTTGAAAAATACTGGAAATAAGATAAATATTCGGCAAAACGGCATCCTCCCGTTTTGCCGAAATCCGTGACGGAAAGCACATACGCCGCGGACTCTCCTGAATCTGACGAAAACCTATCAATTTAGTATCATCAAGAAGACACTGGCGCGCCGGATATTCGTCAGCACCGCCGTACTATAATTATAGCAAAAAATGCGAAAAAAGCAATACCCCTTTTTCGCATTTTTAAAAGAAAACCTGAAAAAAATTGCTTTTCGGCAATCTTTTTCAGGTTTTTGATACAGGTTCTTTATTTTAAACTTTTGTTTTGCCTTTCGGATCCTGTTTGGCAGGACAGGAGAGATGACCGTCGCAGTCGCGGCAGATTTCGTTTGCAAGCGGACGTTTGTAGAAATAGTCCAGAATGTTGTCCAGCGTGGTTCGCGCGATGTTGCTCTCAGCCTCCTTTGTAAAAAAAGCCTGATGCGAGGTGATGAGGACATTCGGAAAGGTCATGAGACGGGCGAGGATGTCATCGTCTATCGCGGAGTCGGAGCGGTCTTCAAAGAAATATTCGGTCTCCTCCTCATAGACGTCGAGTCCGGCAGCCCCGATGAGCTTCTTTTTGAGTCCTTTGATGAGCGCTGCCGCATCGATGAGTCCGCCGCGGCTGGTGTTCAGGAGGAAGACGCCCGGCTTCATCATTGCGATGGTTTCGCGGTTGATGAGATGCCGGTTTTCAGGCGTCAGCGGGCAATGCAGAGAGATGATGTCGCTTCGGCGGAAGAGTTCTTCCAGCGGGACATACTCAATGTTGAGCCGTTTTGCCTCCGCCTCGTTCGGATAGAGATCGTAGGCGAGAATTTTAACGCCGAATCCCTGAAGCAGTTCCGCGAAGGTGCGTCCGATTTTACCCGTTCCGATGATTCCGACGGTTTTTCCGTAGACGTCGAATCCGATGAATCCGTTGATGGAAAAGTTGTTTTCCCGTACGCGGCAGTAGGCGCGATGGAGATTGCGGTTCAGGGTCAGAAGAAGCGCGAGCGTGTATTCCGCGACGGCATGAGGCGAATATTCCGGCACGCGGACCACGCGGAGTTTGCCGTGCGCCTCGGTGAGATTGACGTTGTTGTATCCCGCGCACCGCATGGCAACGAGTTCGACGCCGACATCGTGGAGTGTGCGGATGGTCTCGGCGGAGAGATCATCGTTGACGAATGCGCAGACGACTTGCGCCCCTTCGGCGATTTTTGCGGATGCGGGAGCGAGCCGTGTTTCATAGTACCGGATATCGAATCCGAACCGAGCGTTTTGGTTTGCTTCGTCGAAGAATCGGCGGTCATAGGGTTTCGTGTCGAAAAAAGCGATTTTGATTTTTGAATGGATCATAGTATATCCCCCCGTGGTTGTTTTATGGAATATAGCTCGCGAAAAAAGAAAAGTCAAGCAAATTTTTTAATTAAAAATAAAAAACGACGGATTGACGGATAAAAGTGACGGATAAAAGCAAGTATGTTTTTTTATGGAAAATGGAAGAGAGCGGTCTTTTTCATTTTTTCAGAGGACAGCCTGAGGGACGACCACGTCCGGAGACGTGGTCGTCTGCTTCCGGGAAGATTTATTCAATCACCGCCATCGTGTGACAGGTGAACTCCGGAACCGTAAATGTCGCTTTTCCGTTTTCAAACGCAAACGGGATTTCGCGGTTTTCGGGCTGGAGAACGATCCGGCGGACAGGTCCGGCGGTCTTCACCGAAACTTTTACATTGTACAGCGGCACAAGATCCTCAATGATCTCTGTCGTGTTCAGCTCGCGCTGGTTGCCGCCAAGCTCCGTCTGTCCGCCGCGCAGAATCGTCGGCGCGTAGAGAATGTGGCAGATTGTGCGGTTCAGCGCATCCTGCCGCATCAGAGTGACGCGTCCGGTTGAAGGCAGATTTTCCGTCTCAACTTGGATTCCCGTGCCGAGAAATGCGCGGAGCGCATTCACAAAGAGCTGTTTGTGCATCACCGCGCCCGTGGCATGGTAGAGCGAAAGAACGGGGTGCGCAAAGCAGAGAATTCTGCCGTCAAACACAACCGCGTCGAATCCGGAAGGCTCCGGTTTGTTCGGCGTGTGCTGGTGTGAACAGAAATGTTCCACCGTGCGGTTGAAGTACGGATCGTAAACCTTTGCTGCGGAACGGCCGGTTGCGGCCTTCATCCGGCGCGAGGGCATGTGCATGAGAAACGGAGTCTTGAAGTTTCCGGCAAATTCGCTTTCCATACAGGCATAATCGGGATTGAAGGGAGAGACTTCGCCGAATTCCGCACCGAACGCAAAACGAGGTTCCGTCGATCCGGGCTTCAGCAGAGCATCCGCGGAAACGACAAGTTTTCCTCCGTTCTCCAGAAACTTTTCAAGCTTTGCCGCAGCATTTTCTGAAAGAGATTTTTCGTTGGCGGCAATAATGACTTTGTAGCGTTCGAAATCCATAGTCTCATCGATGAAATCGAAGGGAAGATGGGCTTCAAGGAGGAGACGCGAAGCGCCGGCGGAGGCGTCTTTCACCGATTCTTCGGCGAGGACGGCTATTTCCGCGAGAGAACGTGCATCGCGGCACCACTCCTCCTTCTTTTCTACTTCGGAGTAGGCCGCGCCGATGATTTCATATGTGGTCTGATCCAGTTCGCCGTCCGGGTGAAGCTGGTCGCCGATGCTGCATTTGGAATTGTTGGCAAGCATTGCGGCGCACTCGTAGCGCAGCGCGTTCGGGTGCTTGAACCCGCCGAATTCTCCCCAGGTGCGATGGAACTTGCCGGTCATGCCGAGAAAATCAAGTCCGAGGTTGCGGCTGTATGCGGCGGACATCGGATAGTGGTCGTAGCCCCAGCCGCCCGTCGGGAGCGATTCGAGTTCCAGGTGGCTGAAATACGGCAGGATCTCCTGACAGCCCACGGGGACATGGCCGCTGTTATGGAAAATCGGCATTTTCGAATCAATCGAACGGACCGTTTCAAAGGTGCGGCGATAGTAGTTCATCAGAACTTTGTGCGCAAACGCGGCGCGGTCCGCGGGTTTCTGCGGGTCGTATCCCTCCTTGTACATTCCCTCCATGCAGGCGGGACAACAGCAGGGTGCCTGATTGATGATGTCAAGGAAAATGCCGTCCGCATCCGGGAACATCCGCATGGTTTCCGCGATGTGGTCGCAGAGGTAATCGAGGTACGGCGTGTTGAAGCAGAGCGTCCGGAAACCGGGCTTGAGGGGGCTCGGTTCCCAGCCGACATAGCGGCCGTCTTCGTTGATTTCACGCCATTCCGGGTGATTTTCGGCCGCGTAGCTGTTGATTCCGGCGGTCAGGTAAACAGGAACGTTGACGCCGATTTCCTTGCAGGCGTCAAGCTGGGCGCGCAGGAGGTTGAATTTGAGATTAGGGTGCATCATGCCGACTTTGGTCGGGTGGTAGCTCATGCCGTGGTGGCAGAGCGAAAAGCAGGTGATGGAATCGACATGTGCGGCTTTCAGGCGTTCCTGCCAAACCTTTTTATCGAACTTCTCCCCGATCCCGGGAATCATCGGCGACGTGTGAAAGTCCAGATGAACCTGTCTGAAACGAAGTTTGTACATGATTGTCTCTCCTTTATTTCCATAAGTTGTTTAAGATGTAATATAGCCATAAAAGAAGAGCTTGCAACGGTTCTTTCCGGAAAAAACATGAAGAAATTCCACAAATTCCATGAAAAAAAGCATTTTTGCGGAGAAATACGCTTTTTTTTATCGCGAAAAGGTTGTAAAATGCCGGAATATGTGGTATGCTATCTGAAATGATGGAGGATTGTTTATGAGACTGATGTGGATCATGCTTTTTGCGGCCCTCGGACTCGCTGCGCAGACGAAAATGCCGAACCTTGCTCTCAACTGTCCGGCCGAAGCAAGTTCTGCTGAAAACCAGAACCTGCTTTCCGAATTTGCCGTCGACGGCAAGACAAAAACCCGCTGGTCCTCTGCACACAGAGACGATCCGCAGTGGTTCAGAGTCGACCTCGGATCCGTCAAAACTGTCGGACGCGTCGTCATTCTCTGGGAAAACTCCGCGGCGCTTGATTATAAAATCCAGCTTTCCAGCGACGGGGAAAACTGGATTGACGCCATTCATAAAACCGATGGAAAGGGCGGAGAAGAGACTCTCTCCTTCTCCCCTCAGCCCGCACGGTTCGTGCGTTTCACCGGACAGTTCCGCATCCAGCAGTACGGCGGTTACTCGTTCCGCGAATTCCAGGTTTTTGAAAAATGATGAAAACCATGCTCATTCTCTTTCTGTTCTCCGGAACGCTCGTGATGTTCCATGCGGAGGCGGAAGAGAATCTGGCGCTCAACCGGAAGGTCGCCGCGAGCTCCATCCAGTATCTCGGAGTCGATGCACACTGGGCATGCGACGGCAAGTCCCGCACCCGCTGGGCGAGCCGCTTTTCCGATCCACAGTGGCTGATGGTGGATCTGGCATCCGTCAAAACTGTCGGACGTGTCGTCGTTTTCTGGGAGACCGCCGCGGCGAAAGAGTACCGGATTCAGCTCTCTTTGAATGGAAAAGAGTGGACGGATGCATCCGTCAAAACTGACGGGGCGGGCGGAATCGAGGAACTGAAGTTTGCTCCTGCCCAGGCGCGCTTCGTCCGTCTCTATTGTGAAAAACGTCTCACCAAAGCCGGATATTCCGTCTTTGAATTTGAAGTGTACAGTGAATAACAAACAGAAAGAAGGAGTGGAAAAATGATGAAAAAAGCAATTCTCGCGGCAATCGCAATCGCGGCAATCGGAGTTTCCGCAGAGGAAGCCAACCTAGCCCTCGGCAAAACCGCCACCGCAAGCTCCATCCAGATGAAAGGTGTGGAACCGGCAAAAGCGGTCGACGGCAAGCTCAACACCCGCTGGTCCTCCAAATTCAGCGACAACCAGTGGATCATGATCGACCTCGGTTCCGCTCAGGAAGTCGGCAAAGTCGTTCTCCGCTGGGAGAATGCTTACGCAAAGGAGTATAAAGTCCAGATCTCCGTGGACGGCAAGGAGTTCAAGACCGTTTCCGAGCAGAAAGAAGGCAAGGGCAAGACCGAAGCAATCACTTTCCCTGCTGAAAAAGCGCAGTTCGTCCGCATTCAGTGCGACAAACGCGGAACAAATTACGGAAACTCTCTCTGGGAAGTTCAGGTTTTCGCAAAGTGACCGCATGTTCCCATGCTCGCTTCTCTTCAAACGGCAATACTTGACTGGCTCTCCCTGTACGGCACCGCGGCAACCGCTCTGTGGCTTGTCTACAGCTTCATCCTCGGCGCCTGTTTCGGGAGCTTTACGACCGCTTGCGTATGGCGCATTCCGCGCGGAATCTCCATCATCTGGCCGCCGAGCTCGTGTCCGAAATGCGGACACAAACTCGGGCTGCTGGAAAACATTCCCATTCTGGGCTGGCTGATTCTGCGCGGAAAATGCAAAGGCTGCGGACAGCCCATTTCGCCGCGCTACATTTTCATTGAGCTGGCGACTGCAATCCTCTTCACTTTCACCTCATATCTTGCGCTCCGGGGGGGAGAACCCGTGGCAGTCCTGATCCCCTGGACTCTGATTGTGCTTTCAGTCGGGAGCACCTGCACCGACTGTGAGCTGCGGATCATTCCGGACAAGTTCACTTACACAGCGATGATTCTTGCGCTCCTCTGGAGTCTCCTCGTGCCGTCGGAGAAGATGCCGCCGTTTCATGCGTTCCTGCTTGCACTGGCCTCGATTGCGGCGATCGGACTTTTCTGCAGTTGTGCCGCGTGGGCGGGCAAGCTGATGTTCAAACGCGACGCTCTCGGCTGGGGCGATGTGAAATTCCTCATGGCCGCGGCGGGTTTGACCGGTGTTTTCGGAGCGCTCTTCGCCATGTTTTCGGGAAGTCTCTTCGCCCTGCTCTGGCTGCTTTTCGACGCATGGAAACGCGGACGTCTCCGCCGCAAGTTCGCCTTTGGTCCTTTTCTTGCCGCCGGAGCGGTTCTGTGGCTGCTGATCGGTCCTTTCGTGCTGAAACTTCTGCCTCCGCGCTGAGTCGGAAAAATTAACCGTTCCTAATTTTCAAAGATTCAGGTGAATTGCAAAAGTAGATGTACTTTTGGGAGAATTGAGCAGAGGCGAAGTGCGTTTAGTCTTAGAAACGCTTTCTGGGAGGTCTCGGGGACATCATTTTCGTGCGTTTAGTCTTACAAGTTTCAACAGGAACGAGGCATATCGCCGCGTTTGGTTCGAAGTAAACCGGCATTGATGTAGCGATACACGGTCTTTTTTCCCTGCCGTGATCTGATCTGTGTCTGATGTAAGAATATGATGGAAGGATTGTCCTTTTTTGAATTTTCTGGTCAATCCGTTCACTCAAAAACAATCTTTCCGCTTCTGTAATGCTGGCTCCGGTGCGTGAGCACACCAACATTTTCCGATAGCTTTTTCCGCTGTATCGTGAACATAGAACTGTTTCCTGAGCGTACACCGGTTCTCTTCCCTGCAGCCATTGCACACATAGAGTGTCATCTGTAATTTCGGACAACGTTCTTCCCGGAATTTCATACGGTATTCATTGCTCTGGTAACATGTGTTGCATTGACGATAACACCTCTCCTTCGGGCAGACATGATGCAGCTGGCACTGTCGCCGGTCAATACAACGATTCGGTATACGATGATACCCCGGTTTCAGACTCTCCACGCGATGGTTCTTTACTTCACGTCCGCAGGGAGGTCCTCTCTGAGAAAATAATCATAATACGCCAAGATGGATAAGTCGTTTTTTGTCAGACGAAACGCACACCTCTTCTTTTTTGCCTGTGCGTTTACTTTTGATAAGTGGCAAATTCCAGATTTTTACGGGATATCTGTGAACAAACCCTTGTTTTTCTCAAAGATCATGCTATGTTACCCTTACGAAGTTATCAGTTTGAAAAAAATTGAAGGAAACCATGCGATGAATCCCGTATTGAAATACAGAGGTGGAAAATCCCGGGAAATTCCTCGGTTTCTTCAATACATACCTGATGATTTCAACAGATACATTGAACCGTTCTTCGGCGGCGGCGCCGTATTTTTCTTTCTGGAGCCGGAACGGGCTATCATTAACGATTTGAATTACCGTTTAATGCAGTTTTACGCACAACTCCGCGATTCCTATCCGACGATGAGATCGCAGTTGGATGTCATTCAGTCTTTGTATGAGGCGAACCAAAAGGCATATAAACATGCAAAAGCTCAAATGCCGGACGATCGTGTCCCCAATGCAAATGAAGATTTGTATTACTACTTAAGAGATTTGTTTAATCACCAGAGAGATTTGTTTAATCACCAGAATCTCCTGTTTCCACCGCAGAATCAAATACCTGAAAATTTGCTGGAAGGAGTTGTCTATTTCTTCATTAATAAAACCGCATATTCCGGGATGATCCGTTACAACAACGTCGGGGAATATAACGTCCCCTTTGGGCGGTATCCGAATTTGAACACGCAACTGGTCACGGAACAACACAGCAAACTTTTACAAAATGCAGAAATTTATAACGTGGACTATCGGGTAATTTTCGACATGGTACGAGAGGATGATTTTGTCTTTCTGGACCCACCATACGATTGCGTCTTCAACGATTACGGAAATATCGATATGATGAACGGCTTTGACGAAACGGAACATCGTCGACTGGCCGCTGATTTCAAAAAACTTCCGTGTCGCGCACTTATGGTCATAGGAAAAACAAAACTTACGGAAGAGCTGTACCACGAGTTTATTTTTGATGAATACTATAAAAATTATGCCGTTAACATCAAAAACAGATTCAACAACGACAAAATGCACATCATCGTTAAAAATTATTGACGAGGTAAAAAATGGCATATCTCGACAGTAAGTTTCTTTTCTTTACAACGTCGCCGCGGTCTCCGGCGAAAATGATTCCCGAAATAACTTTGCTCATTCGGAATTTCAGCGGGCAGGCATGGAATAAAGAAACGCAGATTGCTTTTATCGACGCTTTGGCAGCTTCCGATTTTTTCGAGGGTGCCGGCTCCCCGAAAGACAAAGCTTTCAGTGCCAGGGACAGAATCAATCGTGCACCCAAGTCGTTGGGCTTTATCGATTTGTCCCCGTCCATTGAGCTAACAGATGCAGGGAAAGAGTTCATTTTGGGGAAACATCCGCATGAAATTTTTCTAAGACAGTTGCTCAAATTTCAGCTACCATCTCCTTATCATATCGAAAAAGATGCTGTCAAGGGGACTTTTTTCATTCGTCCGTATCTCGAAATTTTACGCCTCATAAGGGAACTCGAATATTTGTCTTTCGATGAATTAAAAGTTTTTGCGGTGCAATTAACGGATTATCGTAAGTTTGACCAAATAAAGAAGAAAATACTGGAGTTCCGCCAAAACAAAAAGAAAAACAAAGGAACATACAAAAAATTTCTTGATGCAATATGGACCGCGGCGATAGTGGAGTGTTACCGCACGACCATAGAACAAGGTAAGACGAAGACCCGGGAAACGTCCGACAGCAGCCTCAAAAAATTCATTGCTACCAAAAAAAGCAATCACAGGGATTATGCAGATGCGTGCTTCAGATACTTGCGCTATACGGAGCTGATCTCCATTGAGCACAAGAGCCGGAAGTTGCAGTTTTATCCAAATAAAATCAAGGAAGTCGATTTCATCCTGAAAACGATTGATCGTTCCCCTGTTTTTGTCGCTGATGAAGCACAATACAAGAAACATTTGTTTTCCGCGTCTGCACCCCCCCTTTTTTACGACGCAAGAGAAAATGTAGTCGATTCAGTCATGCGCATCGGGAATCTCTCCAAACGCGAACTTGTCGGCAAATCTGTGGACGAACTGAAAGACCTGCTGGACAAAATCATCCAGAAAAAGAAGGCAAATGTAATCAATGCTCGAATCCAGCGAATAAAGTCCTATTCCTTGTATTCTGAAATCATGGATACCTATAACGAAATCATCTCCGACGGCTTATATGACGCTCCACTCATGCTTGAGTACAATACATGGCGCGCAATGACGATGTTGGACGGTGGAGAGATCAAGGGGAATTTACGTTTCGATGATGCGGGGGAACCCTTGTCCACGGCTCAGGGGAACATGCCGGATATAGAATGTGACTACGGGGGTTTTGTTTTGTCCGTTGAGGTCACCATGCAAAATGGCCAAAGACAGTATGAAGCGGAAGGAGAACCTGTCGCACGACATTACGGTCAAATGAAGCAGAGAACGGGAAAAGATGCTTATTGTTTATTCGTTGCCCCCACTATCAACCCGGCGACATTGGTTCATTTTTACGGATTAAATCGGCTTGACAATTACTATTACGGGGGAAAAACTAAAATTATCCCTTTGGAATTGGACCAGTTCATGAAACTTTTAATTTCGTCTTATAACTACAGCGGCCATCCCCAACCGAAGGATGTCAAATCTTTTCTTGATTCTGTGATTGACAAAATTAACGAATCAAAGAACGAAAACGACTGGCGTGACAAAATTCAGGAATGTGTTGATTTGTGGTTGGTTTCTTGAGTCGAATGGAGAACATATTCAAATCTCTCCGTACCATCAACGCAAAAAGGCGGCAAGATTTCTCTTGGGAGATGTTGTTTCAATAACCGGCAAAATATTCTGAAGTTTTTCTCGGATAGCAAGGGAAGCACCGTTTTTCCCGATGCGGAACTATTAGCACCGACCGAGGTCCCGAAATGGGGCGGATTGCTTCCGACCGCCAGCAGCAAGCTTTTTTCCGCATACCGAAGGTTCGCATTTTCAGACGCTAAAACCAAATTTGAGATATGAATAACCCACAGTTACAATAGGGGTTGATTTGAGGGTAATCTGGGTTGTCTCCCGATGAAAAAGCGGACAGGGAACGGGAAACGGACACCCCGAAAAATGGCTGAAAAAGGGCGGGTGTTCGGTCTCTCAATTGACCAATTGAGATAAGGGTATCACAAAAAATCTGAAGTCTCCCCAGGAAATCGCCAAAAACGCCAGAAAAACTCAGAATTTCGGCCGATTCTCAGAATTATTCCGGCAAAATCGGTCGCCTGGCGGATTCTGAGTGTGTTTCATGCATATGGGGCAAAAAGTCGTAAAACCCTTTGAGTAAACGAGTTTTAGCGGAAGTCAGAATTTTTCACTTCTCCGGGCAGATTGGAAAAAAGACAAAAAAATGGCGGAGAGAGGGGGATTCGAACCCCCGGTACGATGTTACTCGTACGACGGTTTAGCAAACCGTTCCTTTCGGCCACTCAGGCATCTCTCCGCTAAATGATGATTGTAATATAACTCCTACAAACATAAATGCAAGTTCGAAAATAAAAATATTTCAAATTTCCGGATGTTCAGGAATAAAAATAATTATTCCTCCCCTTGAAAATTCCGTTTTCAGGGCTATACTCTCTTCAACCGGACAAGGGAAGGGGAATATATTATGGATACCGAAGATCTCAAACATAAAGCACTGATGTGCGCTCTGCCAGCCATGATGCTGCTCAACTCCTGCGGAACCGTCGAATCCGGGTCTTATCAGGATCCGAAAGTCAACTCGCAGGTGGTCTACTCCGAAGTTATGAAAAAATCCATGGAGTATGAAGGTCCCGCACGGAACCCGGTTGTCGTCATTCACGGACTGCTCGGATCCAAACTCGTCGACGGGAAGGGTGTCAATATCTGGGGAAGTTTTTCGCTCGGGGAGATGCTCTCGGGGAACAAGCTCTCACGGCTGGCTCATCCGATGGAGCATGGCGTGCCGCTCGCCGGACTGCATTCCGACGTGCATCCGCACGGACTGCTCGACCGGTCCCAGATCCGCGTCCTCGGACTCTCCTTCGATTACGAGGGATACAACACGCTCGTCGACACGCTCGCCGCGAGCGGGTTCGTTCCCGACGACCGTCCGCTTCCGAACAATAAAAAATTCTATTCGCAGTTTATTTTCTATTATGACTGGCGCCGCGATATTTCGGAAAACGCCGCGCGGCTCAAAGAGTTCATTTTCGAGAAGAGACAGTATCTTCAGGCCGTCTACTACGAACTTTACGGGCTGCGGAACTATGATGTCCATTTCGATCTCATCGGGCACAGCATGGGCGGACTCGTCGCCCGCTATTTCATGCGGTACGGCGGTACGCGGCTCGCCGATGACGGTTCGCTGCCGCCGCTGAACTGGGAAGGCGCAAACACAGTCGACCGGGTTGTCATCATCGCCACGCCGAATGCGGGCTATCCCGATACCTTTCTGGAACTCGTCGAGGGGCTCCGGCTGACCCCCGCCGCGCCGGTCTATCCGAAGTCCGTCATCGGCACGTTCACCTCCTACTACGAGATGCTCCCGAACCCGGAAAACCGCTGCGTTGTCTATGCGGGGTCGGGGGAGCCGGTCGACTATCTGAATCCCGAACTCTGGATTCGCTACAAGTGGGGACTCGCCGATCCCGCGGAGGACGAGTGGCTCAAGGTGCTTCTGCCGACCATCTCTTCGAAAGAGGAGCGTTACCGGATTGCGCTGGATCATCTGAAGAAGAATCTGGCAAAGGCGCGGCAGTTCAAAGCCGCCATGCGGGTTCCAGCGACGCGTCCGAAAGGCGTTTCCGCATACCTGTTCGTCGGTGATTCGCATCTGACGAACTCCGAACTGGAGGTCAATCCGGAGACCGGCCGCGTCACGGTTGCGAAACGGAGCGCGGGCGACGGCAAGATTCCGGCGATGAGCGTGCGTCTTGATTCCCGGTCGGCGGAAAACTGGCTCCCGTATCCCGTCTCTCCGGTTGACTGGACAGCGATTTATCACTTCCCCGGCGGGCATATGGGGATCATGAACAGCGCCGTTTTCAAAAGCAATCTTTCGTATCTTCTTCTTTCATCGCCGACTGCGCATCAGATAGCGGACAGAAAGGTTTTCGAGGACCTGATCCGGAAAGGCGAAGATGACGGGAACCATTGAGGCGCGTCCGGAATACACGCATCTCCGGATCGGGGATGACATCGTCGCCTGCCGCGATTCGGGCGGGGCGGGAGCCGTTGTGCTGTTTCTGCACGGATTCGCCTCGTTTTCGTGGACGTGGGAAGCGGTGCTGCGTCAGCTTCCGCCGAATCTCCGCTGCATCCGTCCGGATTTCGCCGGATTCGGATTTTCACTTGCGGATCCGGAAAAACCGCTCTCGGTCTATGAGCAGGCGGAGCTGATCAAACGTCTCATTTTTCATCTTGATCTGCGCCGCATAACGCTGGTCGGACACGGCTACGGGGGAGTCGTTGCGATGCTTCTCGCGCCGGACCCGCGGATTCTGTCGCGTCTGGACCGCATCTGTCTGATTGCGACGCGTCCTCCGGATGAGGTTGTTCCCGATTACATTATGAAACTCGCTTCGCTCTCTCTGACGGGAGGCGGTCGCGTCCTCGAATTTGCGCGTTCGCGTTTTCTGGCGCGCGTTCTGCTGCGTTATGTGTACGGACGCGATTCGGTGATTCCGGAGCATACGCTGGATGTCTACTCGGCCATGCTGCGTCACCCGGGGCGTCTGGATTCGATTATCCGCGCGGCGGGTGAGTACATCCGGAATCCGGAGAATGAGAATCTGGCGGAATCGCTTTCCGGCATAGAGCTTCCGACTCTGATCCTGATCGGGGAGAAGGATACGATGCTGTCGCAGGAGTCGCAGGACGCGTTCGGGCGGCTTCTGCGCAATTCGCGGACGCTGCGTCTTCCCGGCTGCGGCCATATTCCGCAGGAAGAGGCGCCGGAGATGGTCGCGAAACTCCTGACGATGTTCATCGGGCGCCGGATGCCCGATGCTGCAGTTGCGCTTCCGCCGAAAGCCGTGCCGCCGGCGCCGAAACGCGGGTCGCTTCTCTTCAGCCGGCTGTTCGACCGCTGGTGTCCCGGGATGCTTTCGGTGATCGCCTGCCTGCGTCTGCTTCAGTTCTTCCGTCTCCTCGGACTCCGCGCGGAGGCGCACGGCTGGCGCAAGCTGACCACGGTTTTCCTGCGCGGCGAGTATTCGAAATTCATGCTTGCGAGCTTCCGTCTGAACTACTGCTCCGGAGCTGTTCCGGCGTCGCTTGAAGCCGCGCGCAAAATGCTTCTTCAAAAACTTTACGGTTTTTTGCTGATTCATCAGGAGCTGCATTGGACGGTTGAGCCCGGGGTGTTTTCGTTTGGACGCCGCCGTATTTCAACGTGCGACATTGTGGAAGCGCGGGTCGATTGCAACGGTTTCCTGATTTCGCTTTTCCCGCTGTTCGATCGGCGGAATCCGCATTTCAATCTTTCGGAGGAGCAGAAGGAAGAGGCGCTGGACGCTGTGGTCCGCATCTGCAACCAGTTCCGCGAAGCGAACACGAAGGCGCGTCCGGGGCTGATAAAAACCGCGCTGAAAATGTGGGTCCGGAGCAGATACGACCGTCTGCATATCCTGACCCGGCGGAATGTGCAGAGGTTCGTGGAACGCGTCATGAGCGCGGCGTTTATTTTCATCGAAGTCCTTTCTGCATCGGGGGAGGGGACGCTGCGCCGTCGTTTCCGGACGCCGGATCTGCGGAACCTGCGTCACCCCGGGTGGGGGATGCTCTGTATCGCCGCGCGTTTTACGGCGGATTTGCGTGAAGTCGATCTCTGGTTTCAGTTCAACCACATCACCGCGGACGGCGCACCGATGCAGGAGGTCCTTGACGACCTGAAGCGTCAGTGGGGCGCCGCCGGTCCCGTTGTCTATCCCGCGCTCAACGGGCTGGTATCCGCTCCGGAAACACAGAATTGCGGCGATGGCGTTTACCGCGCGCGCGTCTATATTGACATGTCTCCGCTTCTGCGTGTGCGGAAAATTCTGAACGAACGCTATACGACACAGATGAACGGCGCCGCCTCGCTTGCCGGTCTGTTGATGTGGGGGCTTGCGGCTCATCCCGTTTTTCGCGACCGGAAGATGCTGCTGCCGATCGACGCCGGAATTTCGCAGTCCGGCGAGCGCGAACTGGGGCTGCTGATTATCCGTCCGGGCATTTATCGTTCGGAGAGTGCGCCCCTGCGCGGTTTTTTGCGTTTTCAGAAAGAGATGAACCGGAGGATGGCGGATGCGCGTCACGGCTACGGAGAGAGCCATGAATTTCTTTCGCTCTGCACGATGCTGCATCCCTTTTTCTATCATGTTGCGAACGTTCTTGCGCCGTTTTCGCTGAATGAAATCGTGGGGACGATGGGAATTTCGATTATCCGGAATGCGGAAATGTTCATCAGCCCCATGACGGATTTTCAGAAGGACGGTTTTGTGACGCTCGGTTCGGTCCGTATTCCGACGGAGAACGGCGGTCATGCGGGAGCTTTGTGCATCTGCGGTTCGCGTCCGCAAATCCGGAATTATCTTGCCGCGGTGCGCCGTTTTGTCCGTCATTATCCGGAGACGTTGGGGCTTTCGGAGGAAAATTTTTCGGGATAATTTCAGTTTCCGGCGGAGTTTTATTTGCAAAAAATGCCGTGCCGTGGTATTATAGACGCCTGAAAATCATGGAGAGCAGTCTGGTCAGATGAGGAAAAACAAAAAAAATTTTAAAAAAAATTGGAATTTTCTCAGAAGTGGAGTTATATTAACAGCTCTGTGTGGGAGTATCCTGCCCGGATTGCGGGCAGAAGAGCACGACCAGACGAAGGGACTTGCGGAGCTTCGGGCGGAAAACGAGCGTCTGAAGAGAGAGAATTCAGAGCTTCGGGTGAACTTGGAGCGTCTGAAAACCGAATTCCGGGAGGAAGGCGGGATTCTCCGCAAGGAGCTGATTGAAACACTTGACAAGTATTCGACGCAGGCCGGCCGATTGAAGCGCATGGAAAAGAGCGCCGCCGGGACCATCGAAACCCTTGAGCCGGTGTATATGGGCACCAGGGAGATGGATCTGGAAGCTGATTTAAAGACCTGCGCGGAATCGATTGGGCGGCTCTCCGTGGCGGTTTTAAAATACTGTGATGAAGCCGCCGCGATGATTTCCGCCACTGTGCCGAATACTTTGGACGCCGCAAGGCTGCGCCTGAAAATCGAGACATTGAAAGAACATGCGATGAAGGCCGCTCTGCTTGCGGCCCCCGCGAAGGCTCCGGAAAAACTGGAGACTTGCCGGATTTATGAACTGAACGAAAAGCCCGAACTTGTGATTCTGTCGGCGGGTTATCGGGATGGGATCCGGGCGGGGCAGATACTGAGAACGGACAAAACAGTGCTGAAAGTGGTCGCTCTGAGAAATTTTACGAGTGCCGCGGTGGTGACGGAAGGTCGTTTTCGGGAGCTTGCGCCGGGAATGGAAGTACGGGCGTCGGGAAAGTGAACTCAGGAGAAGCTCATGGGAGCTTTTCAAAACATAAACAACCAAAAGAAATGAGAGAAGTAGAATGGAAGTTCGGGCGATGACAAAATACGTCCACATCTCCCCGCAGAAGGCGTCTGACTTTTCCCGCACGATTCAGGGAAAGAAAGTCGTCGATGCGCTCGCGATGGTGGAGTTGAGTCCGAGAAAGGCAGCAAGACTTTTCGGTAAGACACTGAGAAGCGCGCTGGCAAACGCCGAAAACAACTACGAGCTCAAGAGAGAGTCCCTCACAGTCAAGGAAGCGGTAGCCAATCCGGGCCCGATGCTGAGAAGATTCCGTCCGAAAGCGCGTGGTATGGCCGGCAGAATCAGAAAACGTACGAGCCACTTCACGGTGGTTCTGACGGATGAGAAATAAGGAAGGGTCTGATAGTGGGTCAGAAGGTTAATCCGATTGGACTGAGATTGGCTCTGAACAAGAACTGGAGTTCTCATTGGTTCGCAAGAAAAGACAATAAGAACAACTTCGGCGATTGGCTTCACGAAGATCTCAAGATTCGTTCTTACATCAAAAAGAATTTCAACAACGCCGCTATTTCGAAAATTCTGGTGGAGCGTTATGGAACCCGCGTTCGCGTGACGATCTATGCGGCGCGTCCCGGCATCCTGATTGGACGCAAGGGAGCGGAACTTGATGCGCTGAAAGCCAGCGTTTCCAAGCTTCTTGCCCAGGGCGAAGAGCTGATTCTCGACGTTGTCGAGATCAAGCAGCCGGAAACGAATGCTCAGCTTGTCGCTGAGAGTGTTGCCCAGCAGCTGGAACGCCGTATCGGCTTCCGCCGCGCGATGAAAAAAGCAATTCAGGTTGCAATGGAGCTGGGTGCGGAAGGCATCAAGATTCATTGTGCGGGCCGTCTCGGCGGTGCCGAACTTGCGCGTACTGAGCAGTACAAAGAGGGAAGAACACCCCTCCACACACTGAAGGCCCATATTGATTATGGGTTCACCGAAGCCAACACGACCGCTGGAAAGATCGGCGTGAAGGTCTGGATTTGTCATAAAGAGCCTACGGAGGAAATGCAAAATGCCGTTAATGCCAAAAAGAGTAAAGCACAGAAAGGTTCAGCGCGGTAACAACAGGGGTCTTTCGCAGAGATGCAACGAACTCGATTTCGGCGAATTCGGACTCCAGACACTTGAGCGCACCTATCTGACCGCAAACCAGATTGAAGCCGCCCGTGTGGCGATTACCCGCCATATGAAACGCCGCGGCAAAGTTTGGATCAGAGTGTTCCCCTACAAACCGTACACCAAGAAACCCTTGGAAGTCCGTATGGGTAAGGGAAAAGGAAACGTGGAATATTGGGTTGCTCCGATCAAGCCGGGAAGAATGCTCTTCGAGGTTAGCGGATGCACGGAAAACGTGGCGAAAGAGGCGATGAGCCTTGCAGCCGCAAAGCTCCCGATCAAATGCAAATTCATCATGCGTACGCATGCTGTCTGATTGGAGAAACGTTACAATGAAGATGAAAGACATCAAGGGACTGACTCCTGAGGAGATCGACGCCAAGGTCGCCGAGCTGCGCAAGGAACACTTCACCCTCCGTCAGCAGTCCAAGACCGGAACTCTTGAGAATCCGGCCCGGATCCGTCAGATCCGCAAGGACATCGCAAGATGTTTGACTGAAAAGAACATCAGGGACGCGGCTGTGCAGGCCTGATGATAACAAAGGAATTGTGCCATGAATGAAACAAACAGCAGCGCACCGCAGGAACGCGGTAACCGCAAGCACAGAGTCGGCATGGTGGTCAGCGACGTTCAGAACAAGACCATTATCGTCGAAGTGATGCGGAGAGCGGCGCACAAGAAATACAAGAAGGTCGTGAAAGTCCGTACGCGCTATGCCGTGCACGACGAGACGAATCAGGCGAAAGTCGGCGACACGGTCAGAATCGGCGAAACCAGACCCCTCAGCAAGCAGAAACGCTGGCGCCTTGAGGAAATTATCAGCCGCGCTGAATAAGCGGGCGGGAGATTACTGCAATGGTCCAAATGCAAACCAATATGGAAGTTGCCGACAACTCCGGAGCGAAACGCGTGACCGTCATTACGGTTCTCGGTCAGAAGCGCCGTTGTGCGAAGATCGGTGACATTGTGACTGCGGCTGTCAAGGAAGCCATCCCGGGCGGCGCTGTCAAGAAGGGCGACGTCGTCAAGTGCGTCATCGTCAGAACCGCTGCGAAGATCCGCCGCGAAGACGGCTCCTACCTCAGATTCGACGCCAACGCGGCTGTTGTGATCGACGATCAGAACAACCCGAAGGGCACCCGTATCTTCGGTCCTGTCGCCCGCGAACTTCGCGAGAAGAACTTTATGAAAATCATTTCGCTTGCTCCGGAGGTGCTCTGATGTTTTCTGAGAAATGCGCGAAATCCTACCACGTCAAAAAAGGCGATGTGGTGGAAGTACTGAGCGGCGTGTGGAAAAAAGAGACCGGCAAGATCATCGCCGTCATCAAGAAGACGGACCGTGTCGTTCTTGAGATCCAGAGCGTCCCCGCTGAAAAGCTGGCGGAGCGTCTCGGCAAGAAGACCGTCAAGAAATCCCAGGCGAACCCGAAGGGCGGGCTTGTGGACAGAGCGGTGTCGGTTCATGTTTCTAACGTCAGGAAGAAAGACTGATTACAGATCGGAGAACAATTATGCCTGACATGAAGAAAAAATACAACGAAGAAGTGGTTCCGGCTCTCAAGCAGAAGCTCGGCATCACCAACATTATGCAGGTGCCGAAGCTCCAGAAGATCGTTCTGAGCACCGGTATCAGCTCCAAAATGGAAAAAGACGCGATGGCCGAGGCCAGAACGCATCTTACCGCTCTTGCCGGACAGGCTCCTGTCACCTGCAAGGCGAAAAAGAACGTCGCCGGATTCAAACTCCGTGTTGGAATGCCGGTCGGCCTGATGGTCACGCTCCGCGGCAAAAAGATGTACGACTTCCTCGACCGTTTCGTGCACAACGCTCTCCCGCGTGTGAGAGACTTCCGCGGCGTTCCGAACAAGGGATTTGACGGTGTCGGAAACTACAACCTCGGCGTGCCCGATGTTTCCATCTTCACCGAAATTGACCTCGAAAAGATCAAATATCCCCTCGGACTTAACTTAACAATGGTAACCAGCGCAAAGACCGATGCAGACGCCAAAGAGCTGCTCACTATGCTGGAAATTCCGTTTGCGCGCTGAAGGAGAATAGAAAATGGCTAAGAAAAGTCTTATTGCCAAGCAGAAACGCGGAAGTAAGTTCGCCGTGCGAAACTACAACCGTTGCCAGGCTTGCGGCAGACCTCGCGCATACATCCGCAAATTCAAGCTTTGCCGTCTGTGCTTCCGCGAACTGGCCCTCTCCGGTCAGATCCCGGGCATCGTCAAGGCAAGCTGGTGATGAAAGGTGGGCTTAGAAAATGAGTATGCAGGATCCCATATCTGATATGCTGACACGTCTGCGCAATGCAGGAATGTCTTCCCAGAAGGAAGTCGTCATGCCCGCGTCCAAGATGAAAGCCGCGATCGCCAAGGTTCTCCTTGACGAAGGCTACATCGCCGGATTCCACGTCGATGGCGACGTCAAGAAAACCTTGACAATCGAACTCAAATATTACATGCGTCGTCCGGTTATCGAAGGCTTGGAAAGAGTAAGCAAGCCCTCCTGCCGTCTCTATTGCGGCAGCAAGGAGATTCCGCGCGTCAAGGACGGATTGGGCATTGCGATCCTTTCCTCCCCGAAGGGCGTCCTCAGCGGCAAAGATGCACAGAAACAGAATGTCGGCGGAGAAGTTCTCTGCTACGTCTGGTGATGAAACGAGGTATTGAAGATGTCTAGAATCGGAAATAAACCGGTTGAATTCACTCCGGATGTGAAAATCGCTGTCGTCGACGGTGTCGTCAATGTCGAGGGCAAGCTCGGCAAGCTCTCCTTCGCGATTCCCCAGGATATCGCGGTGGAACTCGAAGACAAGCTTGTCCATGTGAAGTGCCTCAAGGAGAGCGCCAACGCCCTCCACGGTCTCACCAGAAGCCTCATTCACAACATGGTTGTCGGCGTTTCCAAGGGCTACAGCAAGGAACTCCAGATCGTCGGCGTCGGTTACAAAGCCGCGCTCGCCGGAAACAAGCTGACCCTCAACCTCGGTTACTCCCACGCGATCGAGTACATCGTTCCGGAAGGCGTCAAGCTGACCGTGACCGACGGCGTCAAGATCGTTGTCGCAGGACCTGACAAGCAGCTCGTCGGCGAAGTCGCCGCACGCATCAGACGTTACAAGAAGCCGGAGCCCTACAAGGGCAAAGGCGTCCGTTACTCTGACGAGCATGTTGTGATCAAGCCCGGTAAGACCAACGCGTAATTGAAAGGGTTTGGATCGAATGAAAACAGCAAAAGAAAAAAGAATCAAACGTCACATCCGCGTTCGCGGCAAAGTCTCCGGCACCGCCGTGAGACCCCGTCTCTGCGTCAGCATGACGGCGAACAACATGTACGTTCAGTTTATCGATGACGAAGCGGGCAAGACTCTTGCTTCCGCTTCCACGCTCGGTGCGGACTTCAAGGCTCTCAATCTGAAGCGCAACGTTGAAGCCGCCGCGGCTCTCGGCAAGCTCGCCGGGGAAAAAGCCGTCGCAGCCGGCATCAGCGCAGTGGTTTTCGATAGAAGCGGTCACAAATATCACGGCAAAGTCAAAGCGCTGGCGGATGCCGCCCGCGAAGCCGGATTAAAGTTCTAATGGAGTTGAACATGACAATCGAAAAACAGAATATCGAACAGGAAGCCAATGTCGAGGAAATCGACCTTTCTTCCGTTCAGCCGGCAGCCGCGCCCGCCGGCGAGATGGAAGAGCTCGTCCTCAGCATCAACCGCTGCTCCAAGGTTGTGAAAGGCGGCCGCAACTTCTCCTTCGGCGCTCTCGTCGTCGTCGGTGACAGAAACGGCAAAGTCGGCTACGGCTACGGCAAAGCCAACGAAGTTTCCGATGCGATCCGCAAGGCTCAGGAAGCTGCCAAGAAGCACCTCGTGACCATTCCGCGTTTCGGAACCACCATTCCGCACTCGGTCCTCGTCAAGTACAGCGGCTCCAAGATCCTGCTCCGTCCCGCTTCCGCCGGTACCGGTATCATCGCCGGCGGCGCCATGCGCGCGGTCCTCGATCTCGCGGGTATCGTTGACGTTCTCGGTAAATCCCTCGGCTCCGGCAACCCCGCAAACGTTGTCAAGGCGACCTTCAAGGCCATCGAACAGATGCGCTCCAAACAGGACGTCCTGCTCAAACGCGGCATTGCCAAAGCTGAATAAGAAGGAGTGTTGACATGAAATTGCACGAACTTACTCCGACCCCCGGTTCCAAAAAGCGCCGGCAGAGAGTCGGCAGAGGCGACGGTTCCAACTGGGGCGGAACCGCCGGACGCGGTCACAAGGGACAGAAGTCCCGTACCGGCGCCGCCATCCGCCACCATTTTGAAGGCGGTCAGACCCCGACCTTCCGCAGAATTCCGAAGCGCGGCTTCAACAGCGGCATCAAGGAAGTCTGCGAGGTCGTCAACGTCGCTACCCTCCAGGAACTCTTCGAAGCCGGCGCGGTCGTCGACGAAAACGCCCTTCGCATGGCGGGCGTCGTCGGCAAAGCCGATGCTCCCCTGAAGATCCTCGGAAACGGCGAGATCTCCAAGGCGCTCACCGTCAAGGCAAACAAGTTCTCCGCATCCGCCAAAGCGAAAATTGAGGCGGCAGGCGGAACCTGTGAAGTCATCTGAGCTTTGCTCGGATAACTTTTCCCGCTTCGTTCTTATTCACGAGGCAATCCGGTTTCCCGGAATCAGCGTCCGGTTCTCCGCTCGGAGAACCGGCGCAGTTCAAGAACCGGTTTGACCGTTTTAAAAGGGGACAGCTAAGATGCTTTCCGCGTTCTTAAACGCTTTCAAAATCAAAGAGCTGAGAAACAAGATTTTGTTCACAGCCGGCGTGATTGTGCTCTGCCGTATCGCGGCAAACATTCCGTGTCCGGGTGTCGATACGAAAAATCTGAAAACATACTTTGACAGTTTCGGTGCGGATTCCGCCGCCGGACAGTTCATGGGCATGTTCGATCTTTTCAGCGGCGGCGCTTTGCAGCAGTTTGCAATCGGAGCGCTCGGCATCATGCCGTACATCTCCGCTTCCATCATCATGCAGCTGCTCGTGCCGGTCGTTCCGTCTCTTGAAAAGCTTTCCCGTGAAGGGGAAGTCGGGCGGGGAAGAATTAATCAGTATACGCGTTATCTGACCATTTTGATCTGTATCGTTCAGGGTGCTATGGCGGCCGTCGCCATGACCACTCCGAGCAACCTCGGTCTGCCCGCTCCCGATCCGGCGTTCCCGCTGGTGACAAATCCGGGCTTCGGCTTCATCGCCATGTCCGTATGCATCCTCACCGCCGGAACCATGATTCTCGTCTGGCTCGGCGAACGCATCACCGAACACGGAATCGGCAACGGTGTTTCCATCATCATCACCATCAACATCATCGAGCGCCTTCCGCAGGCTCTCGCCGGACTGTATGAAATGATGATCAGCGGAGCCACTGCCGGAGGCGGACGTTTCCGTCCCGTGCATCTCCTGATCCTCCTCATGCTCTTCGCGGTCGTCACGGCTCTCACCGTGATCCTCACGCAGGGACAGAGACGCATTCCGATTCAGATGGCGAAGAAGATCATCGGAAGCAAAATGACCGGCGGAAGCACATACATCCCGCTGAAAGTGAACTTCTCCGGCGTCATGCCGATCATTTTCGCCGGCGCGATCCTGATTTTCCCGGGCGTTCTGCTCCGGGCAATTCCGGTTCAGTCGATACAGAGAATGTCCGCATACTTTAATCATGACACCTACACATACATGGTATGTTATGGAATCCTGATTCTGCTGTTCTCCTATTTCTGGGTTGCCAATATGTTCAACCCGATTCAGGTGGCGGACAATCTGAAGAAGGAAGGCGCCTACATCCCAGGCATCCGCCCCGGAAAGCCGACTTCCGACTTCCTGGACTATTCCATGACACGCATCACCTTCGCCGGAGCCCTGTTCCTGCTCGGCCTCGCGATCCTCCCGATGCTGCTCTACAAATGGTTCCGCATCCCGTACAACGTCGCGTCCTTCTTCGGCGGCACAAGCCTGCTGATTATCGTCGGCGTGACGATCGACACCTTGAGTCAGATGGAGTCGCACCTCGTAATGAAAAATTACGACGGATTCCTCAAGCGCGGAAGGCTCAGAAGCCGCAAAGGCTGATTAACATTCCGCAGAAAGGCCGCTCGCAAGAGCGGCTTTTTTTTGCTCTGTTTCCGGGTATATCCGTCATGATGGCTGAATTTGCCGCGGAGCGGCACAGCTTTTGCGGCGGATGAGTATGGAGGAGACCAGCGCATCGGGGGGGGGCGTATGGTTTTCAACCATCGTCGTAAGCATATCCAGAGCACGACAGGCGAGTCCGGCAAAATTGACGGCAAGCGCGGTCCGCGGCGGATCAAGATACGCAGAGACTCCGTCAAATTCCCAGTCAATGACGGACACGTCATCCGGAACGGAAATACGGAGTCTGTGAAGCGCGGCATTGAGCTGCAGCGTGTGCCGGGAATTGACGCAGATGAATGCGGTGCATCCGTCATTGACGGCGTTTCTGACGGCGCTGAGCATGGCGTCGGGTGAGTTTTGGTCGAGAAAAATGCCCTGGCGTTCCGGGGATTCAACACCATAATCACGCATGAGAGCAAGGAAGCTTTCCCAGCGGTGAGTGAGTTTTTTCTCTTCTGCGTCGCGGCCCTCCAGGGAGAGAAAACGGATATCGCGGTGTCCGAGTTCCCGGAGGTGGCGGATTGCGAGATTCAAGGAGGCTTTGCTGTTGACGTTGCAGGAACAGATGTTGTGCAGATGATCGGATTTTCCGTTGATCCAGACGATGGGAAGCGGATAATACTGGGTCAGAGTCTGAGGCTCCGGATTGGAAAGAATGAGGAGTCCGCGAATGGGGCGCGGTTCATTTTCCATATTGAATTTTTTCCAGATCGCTTCCAGATGAAGCCCGCGCTTTTCGATTTCCTGAAAGACTGCGGCGAAGAGCTCGGCGTAGTAGCCGTTTGCATCGCGTGCGGTGAAGCCGAACAGGACGCCGACGCTCCATCTGCCTGAAGCGGGGCGCATGTCATAACCGAGTTCCCGTGCTGCGGCGAGCACCTTCCGGCGCGTGTCATGTCCGATCCTTGCATCTGAATTCATTACACGCGAGACGGTCGATTGCGACACTCCCGCCGCCTTTGCCACATCGCGCCCGTTGACCTGTTTCATTTTTTGTTTCTCCTTTCAGGAACTATACTTCTTAAAACTTCTTTTTCAAGAGATATTTGCATATTTTGATTCATAATTATGCATGAAAAACGGCTCTTCAGGTATTGCTTTTTTTGAGGTTTTCGTGTATAATAAAAGAGAAACAAGGAGATTTTATGGGACCGGATTATTTTTTCAAAGGTGTTACGTTCGGCTACTATGCACGGAACGGGTATTTTTCGTCGGAGGCGGCAAGATGCGAGGCGGAAACGGCGTCAATGCGTCCGTACTTCTGGAACAGCGGTAAAAAGTACGACGGCGAAGAGCAGGCAAACTATCTGGCGGCAGTGATTCGCGCGTTCTCGGCGGAGCCGTGGTGGGGCGGGCTGCTCTGGTGGAAGTGGGACGAGCAGAATTACCGTCCGCAGTTCCATGACGATCCCGCCGGTGACAAGGGATTCACGATTGACGGGAAGCCCGCCGCGCAGGTGATGAAGCGCTGGTGTGAAGAGTGAGAGGTGCCGGAAATGAGATTGTTGTCATGTTTGATCCTGTTATTTTTCGTCTTTTCGGTGACGGGGGCGTCGCCGGAAAACAGTTCTCCTGCGGAAAGCTGCGGGAGTCCATATAAAATTCCAAAGCAAAGGAAAGCTGCTATGAAAAAATTTATTGACATCAGTCCGGTCGATTCGCGGTATTTTGCGGATGCAGAAGGAAAAACGTATCTTCCGATCGGGTGCAACCTCAGCTTCTTCCGCGGCTCGGAGGACGTGCCGGAAGAGACAGTGCTGGAAACTTACCGGACCTGGATGACAAATTTTGCGCAGAACGGCGGAAACTTTATCCGCATCTGGCTCGGAGTTCCCTTCTTCAATGTCATGCCGGAACGGGTTGGTGAATACGATGAGCGCGCAGTTTCGCATATCCGGTATATTGTCGGTTTAGCGGAAAAACTCGGACTGCGCATTAAATTCACTCTCGAACACTTCCGTTCCATCCGCAAACAGAATGAGGCGGAATCCTTTCCCGGAGTTGTCCGGTTCAACAATCCGGTCTATATCGGGATGGCGTCGGATATGCATGAGTATATGAATTCACCGGAATGCCGGAAAGCGTATCTGGACAAGGCGCGTTTTCTCGCAAAATGCGGATTCGGCGATTCGCCCGCAGTGATTGCGTGGGAGCTCTGGAATGAAATCAATGCCGTCGCTCCTCTTGAAGACTATGCGCCGTGGAGCGATTATATGATAGCGGAACTCAAACAGATTTTCCCGAAACAGATGATCGTTCAGAACCTCGGCAGTTTTTCCGGACGCGACAGTTACCGGAGTTACGACCAGCTCGCAGCCGTGAAGGGCAACGGCTGGATGCAGGTTCACCGTTACTTCGACCCCGGCGCAGAACTTGAGGTCTGCCGCGGGCCGATGGATATTCTTTGCGCGGATGCTGTCCGGGAATTGCTCGACCGTGCACCCGCGCGTCCTGCGATTCTCGCCGAGTGCGGCGCGGTGGAGAAGAACCATTCGCGTTATTCCGATCAGTATGCGGACGACTGTGAGGGACTGCTTCTGCATGACATGATTTTCGCCGCCTTCTTTGCGGGATCCGCCGGATGCGGACAGCCGTGGCACTGGGATCACATTTATATTGCCAAACACAATCTCTGGTACCACTTCAAGCGTTTTGCAAAGGCCGTGGAGGGGCTGGATCCTGCAGCGGAACATTTCCGCCCGTTCCGCACGGAGTCGCACCGCATGCGGATTTACGGTCTGCGCGGAACAGGAACGGTTCTGCTCTGGTTCCGCTCGAAAGACGGCGGCACGGCGGAGAACGAAAGCTTCTGGTTCGGCGGTTGCGGCACGGCGGAAATCTATTTTCCGCTGGAGGACCGCAGGGAGACGTTGAAGGTGGAAGACAACGGCTGGTGCAATCTGCCCGCCATCAAACGCTCCGCGGTGATCCGGTTCGTGAGATAACGCGTTACAAGTACTTTCCGAAGCCCTCGCGGTCGCCGAACTTCGCAAGCAGAGTTTTGATTTTCGGCGCGCTGGAGACGGGGGCGACGAGCACCGCGTCGGCGGTCTTGATGAGAATCATGTCCTTCAGGTCGATTCCCGCAAGCACGCCGGCGCCTTTTTCTGTGTAGGCGATGCAGTTCGTGCAGTCGAGCAGGAGGTTGGAGCCGGAGCTGACATTGTCGCGCTCGTCGGGTTCCAGATGGTTGCGCAGAGCAGTCCAGTTCCCGATGTCGTCCCAGTCGAACGAAGCGTCTTTTACGATGATTGCGGAGGCGTGTTCCATGAGCGCGTAGTCGATGGAGATTTTCCGGATGTTCCGGAATTGTTCGCGGAGTGTTGCACCGAATGCATCGGTTCCCCACACGGCGGCAACGGCTTCTGCAAACGCAAGCAGATCGGGGGCGTTGCGCTCCATTTCCGCGAGCAGAACGGGGAGCGGGAAGAGGAACATTCCGCTGTTCCATTTGCAGTTGCCTTTGGCAAGGAGTTCTGCGGCGGTTTTCTCATCCGGTTTTTCGAGAAAGCGGGCGGCGCGGTGGACGCCGTTTTTTGAGTCGATCGTATCGCCGCATTCGATGTAGCCGTAGTCCGGACTCGGACGCGAGGGGATGATGCCGACTGTCGCAAGAGCGTTGCGTTTCACCGCATATTCCATGCAGATCTTGAGGTCGTTGAGCATGGCGTTTCGGTTGCAGATGAAGTGATCGGACGGAAGGACGAGTATGACGGGGTCGTCGGTTTTCGCTTTCGCCTTGACGATTCCCGCCGCAAGCGCAACGCATGGCGCTGTGTCACGTTTGCACGGTTCGCCGATGATGTTTTCTGGCGGAAGCTGAGAGCAGAGCGTGCGGATCTGCTCCTGGTAAGAGCTGTTGGTGATGATGAAGATGTGGTCATCCGGAATGAATCCGTTGAGACGGAGGACGGTTTGTTCGAGCAGCGTTTCACTGCCGAAGAGATTGAGAAGCTGTTTGGGTTTGTCTTTTCTGCTTCTCGGCCAGAAGCGCTCGCCGCTTCCGCCGGCCATGATGATGCAAAAAACTTCCTGCATTTGGTGATTTTCCTGTTTTCGGACGGCTGAATCAGGCGTGCCAGCGAGCCCCTTTTTTGCATGCCTGAAGCAGTCTTTCCGATAACTTAACAGCAAACGGGAAAAAGTCAAGAGCGCGACAGCGTTTCCCTTATATTTTCGCATGAACCCAGGCGGGGAAGGCATTGCCGCGTCCGTTCAGCACGCCGCGGGCATGCTCCGGATACGGATAAAAACGGCGGACCAGAGACCAGAAACGGAGCGAATGATTCATCTCCGTCAGGTGGCAGCCTTCATGAATGATTACATAGCGCACAATCTCCGGCGGGAAAAAGAGGAGTCCGGCGTTGAGCATGATCTTGCGTTTCGAACTGCATGTTCCCCATGTGCTGCGTGCAAGCCCGATCCCGAAGCCGGAGGGAGTGAATCCGCATTCCGCGCAGACCTGTTCCGCAAACGGGAGAAGCACGGCTTTCGCTTTGCGCTTCAGCCACTCCCGCAGAGCGGAAATACATGCCGCATCGGTCGAAACATCGCCCGAAACTGTTACAACGTCCGCATCCTGCCGAGCGCCCGTCCAGACGGTTTCCAAAGAGGTGTAGACAACGGCAAGCGTTTCATCCGTGAATGCAAGCGCAATGCTCTGCGGACGCGCGGGAAGGGGGGCGGGACGCATTGCACGGAGGGTCTGCTCCAGCCATGCCGTCTGGGCGCGGAGAAATGCGAGCGCAGATTCGAGCGGAACAAACTGCGGGATGACCAGTTCCGGTCCCGCCTGTGTCACGCGGAGACGGATTCTGCGCGCCCGGGCGGAGCGGCGGATGGTTACGGTAGCCGTTTTGCCGCCTGGAAGTGTCAGTTCAAATGAATTCATTGCTGCACAAAAAAGGACAGCCGGAGCTGTCCTTTTGAAAATATGGATTTATGAATCCGATCAGCGTCTGTTGAAGAGGGAAGGATATTTCTTCGCCATTTCAACAAGGTTTTCCGGGGTGATGAGGATGTAACGGGCGGCGAAAGCCTCTTTGAGATCTTTCGGAGCGTTCTTCTCGAAATCTTCCTGTTTCAGATCGGGACGCATGACAACTGCGCCGGCGATGATGCCCTTCTGGATCTGCTCGCCGAGATAGTTGACGTCGGCGTTGATGAGAACGAGTTTCGGACCATTCTTCTGAGTCCAGACGGAGAGTCTCTGCATCTGGCCGGGATCATAGGGGAGGCTGAGAGTCATGACATAAACGTCGGTTCCGGCGTTCTCTTTGAAGAGATCGTTGAAGTACTTGGCGTTCATGTACTCTTCAACCATTCCGCCGCCGTTCTCAGGGACATCGTAGGGGAGCCCCTTGACGGTGACTGTTGCGCCGGTGATGTACTTCTTGACATAGTCGACGAGTTTGTTCGGCTGTTTGTCCCAGGAGTTTCCGCCGGAAGCGACGACTATGACGTTTTTACCCGCGAATTTCCGGGAAACGAGTTCGCCCGCGGCCTGAGCGGATGCTTCGCTGAAGCGGTCATAGCTTGCAAGGGCTTCCTTCATTTCACGGGAGGGACCGCCGAAGGAGCCGGTGTCGACCATGAATTTGCCCGCGCAGATGACGACGACGATCAGGCAGAGAATCGCGATAGTCTTGGCGTTCGGGTTGGTTTTCTGTTTCTTTGCGCATACAATCATTCCGATGAATGCGACGATCATGACAGCGATTGTTGCAATTTCCATCTTTACAATCCTCTCCTTCTTTTTTAGTCTTCAGGCATTCTGAAAAGATGTTCTGTCTACGAATATAGCTTCTATTCAGGACATTTCAACAGCGAATTTGCAGAATTCTAAAAAAAATACGATTTTTTTCCCCCGGAAAGCGTGAAAAGGCGCGCTTTTGCGCCGTTTTTCTCGAAAATCAGGGGGACGGCGTCGAGTTTTTCCCCCCGGAGCTGACGGCGGAACGATTCGAGCCACTCCGTCCGCGCCGTCGGCATGTCCAGTTCCCGGATGCTCAACTCCGTTTCTTCCGGAAGCGGAACGGGTTCATGCCAGAGGGAATGCCGGATCTCCCGGTTCCCTTCCGTGTGGCTGAATTTGGAGTTGCCGGAAAGAATCTGTCTGCGGCGTTTTTCCCAATCGCGGTCAAGGCGCACATTGTTCAGGCGCACCATTTCGCGGAAGAACGGTTCTGCGGCCTGGGAGAGGATGCGGCGGCGGTCGAGGCGCTGAATCAGTTCGTCCTCCGGAACGTCCATCCGGAGCGGAAGAAGCCAGCTGAGAATGTCGCGTATATCCTGTTCGTCCAGACGGTTTTTCCGGCGGATTCCGTACGTGTCGATCAGCGCATGTTCATTTGTTGCGGGATTGAGCAGAACATTCCCCGCATGAAAGTCGGGATGTGTCAGCGAATTTTCGCGGAAGCGGAAGGTTAGATCGAAAAAAACATCGAGCCAGCGCTGTTTTTTCCCGGCGTCGAAACGCGCTTCGGTGTACCAGTATTTGAGCGCGGAAATCCAGCCGTCGAGTGCGCGGGAGACGACTGCCGAGCTTGCGCCGCATCGTCCCCATGCCAGATATTCCGCACAGGGAATGCCGCATTCCAGAAGGAGTCGGCCGGATTTATATTCCGATTGCGCTTTGGAGAAGAAGCGGTTGCGGAGCCGATTCCAGAATCCCGGCTTGCGTTCGATTTTGACGAAACAGGCACCGGCTCCGCCGGCTGCGCGGCAGACGGAGCGGACGGCGTTTTTCTTGACGGGGTGTGCAAGCAGGTCTCCGATGGAATCCGCCCACGGTTCGAGAACCGCGGGATCATCGGTAAACCAGGTCCAGCCGCCGCGCCGTACGTTCATTTTTCCGCCTGCAGTTTTTTGCCGGGGAGAATCACTCCGCCGCTGACGATCAGGGTCATCGCTTCGGAAACGCTCATCTTCAGAATTTTGCATTCGCGCTTCGGAACGAAAATCAGAAAACCGCTGGTCGGGTTCGGCGTGGTCGGCATGAAGATGCTGTAGACCTCTTCCTGCAGATCTTCGTTGACTTCGAACTTTTCTTCGTTGAAGTTGGTGATGAAGCCGATTGCGTAGGAGCCCTTTTTCGGGTATTCAAACAGCGCAACCTGCTTGAAGAGTCCGCCCTGCGACGATTTCACGGTTTCCCCGATCTGCTCGCAGGTGGAGTAGACGATCCGCAGAAGCGGCAGTTTCAGGAGCAGCGTCTGCATCCAGCCGATGAACTTGCGTCCGAGCGTGATTTTTGCAATTTGTCCGATGACGACCAGGAGGGCGAGGATCAGGAGGATCGTGCCGATCCGGATGACGATCGGCCAGGCGGGGAAGTTGGGGAAACGGAATTGTTCGTAGAGTGTCACCGCCCAGTCGGTCAGTGCGGAGATCCCCCAGTACGCCACCCAGACGGTGATGAAGATCGGGATGACGATGAAGAGTCCTCCGATCAGAGAGTTGCGGATGCGGGCGGCAATGCTTGTGTGGACGGGTTCAGCGGGAAGTTCAGACATTTTCATCATCGGGCACCGAGAGCTTGAGTTTTTGAATTTTGCGTTTGTCGGCTTTTACGATTTTCGCGCGGAAGAGTCCGGGCGCGGTGAATGTTTCACCGGTTTCGGGAATGCGTCCGAGCTCGGCGCAGATATAGCCGCCGACGGTGTCCGCATGTTCCGAATCGGGAATGTCGATATCGAGAATTTCATTGACGTCGGAGACGGGTGTCCGCGCTTCGAGCAGAACGGAGCCGTCGGGCAGAAGCTGCGGCTTTTGAACGGTATCCTCGTCGCTGTCATATTCGTCGCGGACGTCGCCCACGATTTCTTCGATGATGTCTTCAAAGGTGACGATGCCGCTGGTTCCGCCGTACTCGTCGATGATGACGGCGAAGTGGTTGCGGGTGCGTTTGATCTCCTCCAGCAGCTCATCGACCGCTTTGGTTTCGGGAATGAAAATTGGGGTGTGGATCATGCCGGCGAGACTCTTCTTCTCGGGGGGGACGGCGAGGAAGTCTTTGGCGTAGATGATGCCGCGGATTTCATCGATGGTGCGTCCGTAGACGGGAATGCGGCTGTGTCCGGAGGCGACGAAGGTCTGAATCGCCTCTTCGATGCTGGAGGAGAGCGGAATGGCGGTCATGTCGACGCGCGGGGTCATGATTTCTTTAACGGACATGTCCTGGAGATCGAAGATGCCGCGGATCATGCGTTTTTCGCCCTCCTCGAGATCGCCGTCGGGCTCGTCTTCCATCATATCGAGGATTTCATCTTCCAGACTCGCCTTGTCGTCGGGTTCGGGGGCGTCCTCCATCATCTTCTCCATCTTGCGGTTCAGCAGACCGAACAGCGGGGCAAGGGGGGCGAGAATGACGCGGGCGAAAACGAGCATCGGGGGCACGGTCATTTTGATGATGAACAGGTCGGCGCGCGGCAGAAGCAGTTTTGCCAGCAGGTCGCTGACCGAACAGAGCAGAATGATCGAGACCGCAAGAACGAGTATCTCCATGTACGGGACCTTGAGACCCAGAACGCCGTCGAGCGAGGCGGAAGCGAAGTAGACCGAGACGGAGAAGACCGCGGCTGCGGCGAAGAGCAGCAGTTTGAACAGCATGCGGATCTGGTCATCGCGTTCAAGCCATGAATCCAGTTTTTCCGCAAGCTCGGGGTTCTTTTCCTCAATTTTGCGGACGCGTCCGCCGGAGAGATCTTCAAATGCGTCAAAGACGCAGGAGAACAGCATGTAAAGCACGCAGCTCGACGGAATCAGAATCTTGAGAGTATCATTCATGGGGTCTGGTCTCAGAGACCGAAAATCCTTTCAAAGTTAAAATCTTTTTCAAGCGCGGCGAGAACCTGTTTTTCTCGCCGGCGCATTCTGCGTTTCTTTTCGGGTACAAGATCGTCCTCACCGGCCGCATGGAGCAGACCGTGGGACATGTAGAGCGTGACTTCGCGCGAATAGGGCAGACCGCGTTTTTCCGCTTCGCGGCGTGCGACGTCCGGGCAGACGTAGACTTCCACGTCCGCTTCGAACTCATCGTCTTCCGTTTTCGGGAAGTCGCATCCGGGCGTGCGCAGGTCGAAGGAAATGACGTCGGTCGGTCCCTGATGCTGCAGGGCGTCCCGGTTGAGTTCCTCCATCTTGTCATCTGGCAGAAAAACCACGGCGACGTCGAGGTCGCCGGGCAGTCCCGCCGCGAGAGCCGCTGCTTTCGCCAGTCGTTCAAGAGTCTTTTTGTTCGGCCGCTTTTCTTGCTGCCGCATCCATGAACAGATCGTTCTCATCCGGCGTCGCCTCCTTGGGATAAGCCACCCGCGCATGAAGCATGGCGGTGAGCGTGTTTACAAAACTTTCTTTAATGGTCGTGAGTTCCTTGAATGTCAGATTCGCGGCGTCGAGCTGATGTCCGAGCATCCGCGAGAAAATGATTTCGTTGACCTTCTCTTCGATTTTGTTGTGCGTGGGTTTCTGAAGCGAGCGCGAAGCAGCTTCACAGGCGTCCGCGAGCGAGAGAATGGCGATCTCTTTCGTCTGCGGAGCCGGTCCTTCATAGCGGTAGTCGTGCTCGTCTACCTCTTCCCCGGAGTCCTGGGCCTGTTTGTAGAAGAAGCGGACGAGATCGGTTCCGTGGTGCTGCTGAATGGCGTCGCGCATGAGTTTTTTCAGCTTGTATTTGCGTGCGAGCTCAAGCCCCTCCTTCACATGATTGCGGATGATGAGCGCGCTGATTTTCGGCATGAGTTCCCGGTGCTTGTTTTCGCCGTTGTCGTTTTCCGAGAAATATTCGGGCTGGGCGAGCTTGCCGACGTCGTGGAAGAGCGCGCAGACGCGGGCCTTGATCGGATTCGCGCCGATCTCTTTCGCCGCCGCTTCGGCGAGCATGGAGACGACGAGGCTGTGGTGGTAGGTTCCCGGCGCTTCGAACTGAAGACGCTTCAGCAGAGGATGATTGTAGTCGCTGTAGAGCAGGAGGGACATGTTGGTCGGGGTGTCGCAGCAGACTTCGAGGATGTAGAGCGTGACCTGCGTCGCGCCCGCCGTGAGCAGCCCCGAGGTGAACGGAAGCAGAATGCTCCACGGGAAAAATTCGCGTCCCGGAACCGGAATGTCGCGCCAGATGAAGAGCAGACCGATTGCCAGCGAAGTCAGCGAGACGGAGAGAAAACCGTAGAGGAAGTGGTTGCGGTAGTTGACGCAGTGCCGGACCGCGTACGATGCGACGGCGCTGACCATGAGTCCCATGAGCACGATATGGAAGGAGCTGTAGACCGAGAAGGCCGCAATGACGGAGACGAAGAGTCCGGCGAACAGCGCGGCCCGCATCCCGTAGATGCAGGAGAGCACCATCGGGGCGAACCCGAGGGGGAGAACGATGCAGATCAGCCACGGCGGAACGGATTCAATTTCCCCGAACACAAGGAATGTCCGGTACGTGAGGACGTTCAGCAGAATCGAAAGGACCACGATGAAGCCGATCATCCGCACGCGCTCCGCGTTCTGCAGAATATCCGGGTTGATGTGGTGGAGATAGATTCCGCAGAAGAGCAGAATGAAAAGCGTGGTCAGCAGGGATTTGCCCGCATGGTCGATCAGCTTTCCGGCGTCCTGCCGGATATTGTCCCGCTGAATCCGCGTGGTTTCGCGGTATGCGGCCAGAATTTTCTTGTTCTCATCGGTCAGCTGTTCGCCGGTTTTGACGATGATGTAGCCGCGGAAAATCTTCCGGATGACGGGCTTCACTCCCGCTGCGGCCTTCTTTTGCTCCTTTTGGGTGAACGCTTCGTCCTCGTGGATTTCAACCTGCTCGAGCAGCGGTTTCAGAAGGGCGGAAAGAGCCTTCAGTGTCTCCTCCTTGTCGGCGGAACTGAAGGTTTCAAGCGCGGCTTCGCTGATGGCGCGTGCGGCTTCGGAGACGGTCGGGACGTCCTTTCGCGGAAGCGGGTCGTGAATCCGTCCGTAGCCGTCGATGATGCGCAGGTATTTCGACGCCTGATCGCTGTCGCGGTCGGCGGAGGGGATGATTCCGTTGCGTGCCGCGATGTTCAGCTGTTTCCGGAGAGAGGTCGTGAGCTGGGGCGTGTCGGCGATGAGATAGAGCCGTTTGAGTTCGGTTTCGGGGAGCGCGGCGATGCGTTTGCCCTCGGGCGTGTCAGAAGCGATGTGCGGCTGTCTGGTTTTGAGCGCGGCTCCGCGTGACCGGATCTCCTGCAGAAGCTTGTTGAGTTCATCGGAAATCCGCTGAGTCTTTTCGTCGTCGAGACGGTAGTAAAGCGGAATTTCCGCGGCGGCGGAGTCCCGGAGCTGTTTCGTTCTGTCCCTGTCTTCGTAATCGAAATCGTTCTGGACATAGATGGTTGAGAAGGCCGGCTGATCTCCCTTGAGATCGGGAGGCAGGGGACGGTAGAGCTGATGCATCATGGAGAAGACGCTTGCGGCGAGGACGAGGAGCGTCATCACGGTCCATGCGGCTGGGCGGCTGTTCATGAGGCGTCTGTAGAGGGATTCCCTGCGGTTGACTTTGCGCGAGGTGTTGAGCATTCCGCGCTGAGCCATTTTGCGCTTGGCCAGAATATTCCGTATAAAGGAAAACATGTTATTCCTCCCGGGTTGTTTCCGGTGCGCGGGAATCCTGTTCGTATGCGGTGACGATCCGTTCGACGAGGGAGTGACGCATGACGTCGCCGCGGTCGAAGCGGCAGATGCTGATTCCGTCGATTTTCGAGAGAAGGCGGATCGCCTTGCCGAGTCCGCTCGCTTTCCGCGACGGCAGGTCCGTCTGTGACGGATCGCCCGCCACCACGCACTGGGAGTTGAAGCCGAGACGCGTAAGGAACATGAGCATCTGGTCGTCGGTCGTGTTCTGCGCCTCGTCAAGAATGATGAAAGAGTTGTTAAGCGTGCGCCCGCGCATGAATGCCAGCGGAGCAAGTTCGATCATGCCGCGCTCGGTGAGCGTCGCGAGCTCCTGCGGCTCGATCATGTCGCGGAGAGCGTCGTGGAGCGGACGCAGATACGGGTTGATTTTGTCTTCGAGTTTGCCGGGGAGGAAGCCGAGGTTTTCGCCTGCTTCCACTGCCGGACGCGCCAGAATGATGCGGTCGCGCTTGCCCGTCATGAGGGCGTTGACCGCCATTGCAACCGCCAGGTAGGTTTTGCCGGTCCCGGCGGGGCCGAGCGCGAACACGATGTCGCTTTTGTTCATAGCCTCGACGTATGCGAGCTGGTTCCGCGTGCGCGGGACGATTTCCTGGCGTCTGCGGGAAATTTTGATTTTTGATGCGAAGAAGTTCGAGAGTTCCGCCGGGCTTCCCGAAGAGTAGGATTTGAGCGCGAGGTCGAAATCCATCTGGCGGAGCGGAGCGCGGGTGTCAGCATGGAGCCGGAAGAGATGCTCGAGGAACGCTTTGGCGCGTTTGCCCGCCTCCGGGTCGTCCGATTCCACTTTGATCCACGCATCGCGGGTGATGAGGGTGACGCCGAACGTTTCTTCGGCGCGTTTCACATTTGCGGAAAGGTTTCCCGCGAAGACAGCATTGATCTCCGCTCCGGTGCCCTCTATGTAGGGAGATGCCGCGGAGCGGGACGACAAAGGATCAAGAGCTTCTTCGCCGCTGTTCATGGAGCGTTTCAGTTTCCTTCCGGAGCGGCGGTCTTTTCCGGAGCCGCCGCGGGCGTCTCTGCCGCCGTTTTTTGTGCGGCGGGTTCCGCGACGGTCTTTTTCGCTTTCGGGCGGATCAGCGGAACGATGAGTTTCATGCCAGGCTTGAGCATGTCCGGATTGTCGCCGAGCTGTTTCCGGTTGGCTTCGAAGATGAAGCCCCAGAACTTGCCGTGCTTGTACTCCGCCGCCGCGATGGAGGAGAGAGTTTCGCCTTTTTTGACGAGATGTTCGCGGGTCTCTCCGGTGAGCTCGAAATCGCGCGGGAAGAAAACCGGAGTGGATTTTTCTGCTTTGGGAGCCGGCTTTTCCGCCGGAGCGGGCTTTGCGGTCTGCTCGGTCTGCGCGGGCGGAACCGGAGGCTCCTCGATGGAGGCGGGTTTCTCCGCCTCCGTCTTGGTGTCGGAAGTGGAAACGATTCCCGCATTTTCCGTATTCGCAGAGTTCGCGGGAGCGGCGGGAGCCTCTTCCTGAACGACGATTACAAGCTTCGGATCGGGTGCGGCCTGCGGGAGCGCATCGCCTTTCCAGCCGTATTCCTGCTTGAGACGGGTTTCGACGGTTTCCTCTTTTGCGGAGTTGCACGCGGTGAACGCGGCGGCGAGCGAAAGAGCCGTAAATGCGAGAATCAGTTTCTTCATATCGAACCTCAGACTTTTTTGACGATGATCACGCCGTTGTGTCCGCCGAATCCGAGATTGGTGTTGACGGCGACGTTGACAGCGCGTTCGCGCGCCGTGTTCGGAGTGCAGTCGAGATCGCAGTCCGGATCCGGCGTCGTGTAGTTGATGGTCGGGGGGATGACACCCGTCTGCATCGCCTTGAGACAGACGATGGTTTCGAGTCCGCCCGCCGCGCCGAGGGAGTGGCCCATGCAGCCTTTTGTGCTGCTCATCGCAAGCTTGTACGCGGCGTCGCCGAACGCGGCCTTGATTGCCGCCGTCTCAAACTTGTCGTTGAGGGAGGTGCTGGTTCCGTGGGCGTTGATGTAGTCGACCTGATCCGGATTGAGTCCTGCGTTGTCGAGCGCCATGGAGAGAGCACGTGCGCCGCCTTCGCCGCCGGGAGCGGGGGAGGTGATGTGGTATGCGTCGCCAGTTGCGCCGTAACCGACGATTTCTCCGTAGATTTTAGCTCCGCGCGCTTTGGCGTGTTCGTATTCTTCGAGAATCAGGATGCCGGCGCCTTCCGCCATGACGAATCCGTCGCGGTCCTTGTCGAACGGACGGCTGGCGCGGGTCGGGTCGTCATTGCGCTGGCTGAGCGCCTTCATGGAGCAGAATCCGGCGAAGCCGAGTCTGGAAACGGATGCTTCGGCGCCGCCGGTGATCATCATATCTGCATCGCCGCGCTTGACCATCCAGTAGGATTCTCCGATGGAGTGTGTCGCGGTGGAGCAGGCGGAAACGACTGCATGGTTCGGTCCCTTCGCTCCATAGCGGATGGAGAGGGAGCCGGAAGCCATGTCGATAATCATCATGGGGATGAGGAACGGACTGACGCGGTTCGGGCCCTGCTGGAGCAGCTTCATGCACTGTTCTTCCATTGTGCGGATGCCGCCGATGCCGCTTCCGACGCAGACGCCGATGCGGTTGGGATCGACAACGGAGCCGTCGCGGACGTCGATTCCGAGACCTGCGTCCTTCATGGCTTCGTCGCCGGCGGCGATGGCGTAAATGCAGAAATCATCGAGACGGCGCGCCTCTTTTTCCGTCATGTACGGGGTGACGTCAAGGTCTTTGACTTCGCCTGCGATGCGTGTTTTGAAGTCAGCCGCGTCAAATTTTGTGATCGGACCGATGCCGCTTTTGCCGGCAACAAGCGATTCCCACATGGCGTCGACATTGTTTCCGACGCTGGAAATCGCACCAATCCCTGTTACAACAACTCGTCTGGAACTCATTCAGTCCTCCTTTAACAAAAAAAATGGGTCACAACCCTTTTCGAGTTGGATGACCCATCGTATACACTAAAGACTGATCAGCCTTAGTTCTGCTTGCTTTCAACGTACTTGATGGCATCGCCAACCGTTGTCAGCTTCTCGGCGTCCTCATCCGGAATCTCAGCGCCGAAGGCTTCTTCGAGAGCCATGACCAGCTCGACCTGATCCAGAGAATCAGCACCGAGGTCTTCGATGAATTTTGCGTCAGCGGTGACCTGGTCTTCGTTCACTCCAAGCTGTTCGACCACGATCTTTTTGACTTTATCTGCAATTTCCGACATTTTAAGCCCTTTCTGATAAAAGTTCTGTTTCAAATTGCTGTTTCTGACTAAATAGCCGTCTTATTCCGCTTAATCTACACCGAATCAGGGAAAAGTCAAGTCGTTTTTAAAACTTTTTCTTGACCTTTCTTCTTTTTGAACTGAAAAAGCTGTTGAATATCAGCAGCTTTCCTCAGATTTCCCTGCCGAGAATCAGCGCCAGCACGGTATTCGCCTCCTGTGCCGCCGCGATTCCGACGCGTGCGGACTGCGGCGTCAGCGCCCCGCCGATCTCCGAAGTCAGATCTCCGGCAAGGTAGAGGTTCGCGCCGACTTTCCGCACCCGCATGGCGTTGGATCGTCCCCAGCCGGCAAGCCCGCTCGCCGCGATGACCGGACGCCCCAGCGGAAGCAGCTCGCGCACGAACAGCGTTTTTGAATCCGCCGCGTCAAACGCTTCCAGAAACAAATCGCAGCAATCGAAGATTCCGTGGATATTCTCCGCCGTTACGCGGGTGTCGTGCAGTTCAAGCTTCACGTCCGGATTGATGCGCCGCAGATTCTCCGCAAGCGCTTCCGTTTTCGGCATTCCGAGCTGGTCGCGGAAGAAAAACTGACGGTTCAGATTGCTCTCGCAGACCGTGTCGAAATCCGCGATGACGAGTTGTTCCACGCCTGCGCGGACCAGGTGCGCGGCCGCGTTCGAGCCGAGTCCGCCCGCGCCGCCGATGCCGATCCGGACGCTGCGGAGCTTCTTGATTTCCTCCGGTTTCAGGTACGTGTTGACGTTCATCAACCGCCTCCCACCATGGAGAATGCATTCAGCGCATCGCCGTCGTTCAGAACGGTATTTGTCCACTCTTCCGGCTTCGCGAGAATTTCCCCGTTCAGTTCCAGAATCAAATGCGGGGACCGGATGTTTTTTGCTTCCAGAAACGCCGCAACGGAGATCGCTTCCGGAACCTCTTCGTGTTTTCCGTTGAATTTAATGGTCATAAATCCTCCATCAGCTGTTCGGCAAGACGTTCCGCGAGCTGTTCGATTCCGGTGTCGCGCGGGTGCACATGGTCGGGTTCGTAGAGCGCGGGGTCGTGGTCGATGAGTTCGCTTCCGTTGATGATCCGCACGTGCGGATCGCCGCATTCCGCTCCGAATTCCGCATAGACTTCGCGGAATTCCTGAAGCGTGTGATGCGCCGCGGGCGCTTTGAATTTGGTTGAAAGCCACATCGGCGAAAGAAAATCAACGGGTGTTTCCGGCTGGAATGCGCGGAAGTCATGCAGAAATTTTTCGAGATTCGCGCGGAATTTTTCCGGCAGCATTCCTTCGCGCCAGTCGTTTGCTCCGATCGAGCATACCAGCCGGTTCATCTTCAGCGCGCCGAGCACTTTCGCCGCGCCCGGGTTGAGCCCGATTCCCGCAATGCCCATATTGACGATCTCCCAGTCGAGCAGTTCGCCGACCAGGTAAGGGAAGGTGCGGTCGATCCGCGACGCGCTGAATCCATGGACGATGGAGTCCCCGAAAAACACCGCGCGGTACGGCGGACGCGGTTTCGGTTCTGCAAATTCCGCTTCCGGATTTGTATGAAGCGTGTGAATTTCCACGATGTCTCCGTACGGCAGAACAAGTTCATAGTCGTGCCATTCGCCGTCGGCGCGGATCTTGACGGCGACGGGTTCGTTTTTGCAGCCGTCGCGTTTGGAGCGTTCAAATGTGGTGCGCTCCCCCGCTTTGCCGTCGACGAGATAGACGCCGAGCCCGTTTTGCATCCGGTTAGGGTTGGTCCGCTCCTTGTAAAGCAGATCGACAATGATTTTCGAGGCGTTCATGCGGAAGCGCATCCGCGCGCCGGGGGAGTCGAGATTGTACTTTTTTTCATTCGGAACAGTGCGGTTGAATCCGATGCGTCCGCCGTTGTCGATGCGGTTCTGATAATCGGAATAAGAGATCCGCGGGTCCGCCGCCGGAATCGCAGTCAATCCGTCCATGCTGGACCTCTCAGTTGACGGCGTCTTTCGCGACTTCGCGGTCGTTGAACAGCGCCATGGCCCAGACGGCCCAGAAGCCGCCGTAGATGATGCTGTAAACGAGAGCCCAGCCGAGATAGCGGAGCGGAATCCGCGTGTGCGCCGCGAGAGCGTCGGCCATCCAGAAGTACTGCCAGTTCGGGAGAATCGCGGAGAAGAGATCGCCCGCGAATCCGCCGCCGATCCAGTGGGCGGAAACGTATTTCGAGATCAGTCCGAGGAAGAAGAGAATGGAGCATGTCGTCAGGTTGGCGACGATTCCGCAGCGGGTCGCGAGCGCCGCCGAAATCGCGCCCATCAGCCAGATCGCGGGGAAGAGCAGCGAGAGCGCTGTGATGAACTGCAGCGGCGGAATGAATCCTTCATCGTCGGGCGCTCCCTGCACGAGGTAGAGCAGGACTGCGTAAACGGGAAGCGCGACTGCCGTCAGAAAGGTGATCGCGGAGGGGAATGATATTCCTTTGAGATAGTTCAGCGTCGCCGCGGTCAGTGCGCAGACGGCAAGCGTTCCGTAGTAGAACGCCATCGCGCCGAAGTCCAGACGGAACTGATCTTTGGCGATCATCAGCGCAACGAAGGAGGCGGCGATCATGGCGAACGTGAAAACGGTCAGCGCCATGGTGACGCCGACGATTTTTGCGGTGATGAACGTGTGGCGCGGCACGGGTTTCGAGAGCAGAAGCAGAACGGTTCCGTTGCGCATTTCCCGCGTGATGGTGTGGCTGGAGCAGAGGGCGGCGACGATGAGTCCGAGCACCATGGTCGTTGCCATCGAACTGTCAACAACCAGTTTCACCTGCTCGCGGAATACGAACATGGAGAACATCGGCAGGAGGCAGATGAGGACGAGTCCGACGAGCAGGAGCAGGAAGAAGATCGGTTCGCGCACGCATTCGCGGAACGTGTTGAGCGTCAGACGGCAGAAGATGTTCATTTTTCCTCCGCGGGCGCTTTTGCCGTGTCGGCTTCATCGACTTCGGGAACTTCGTTTTCCGCATTGCGTTTTGCCTCGAAATTCTTTTTAATGCGGTCGGAGTTGAAGAGATTTGCCGCGGAGACGGCGTTCACGAACCAGCTCTTGCTTGCAAAATCAATGATTTCATACTTGCGGTCGATTGCCAGACGGTAATCGTTCGGGACGATCGTTTCGTCGCCGATGATGACGATGCGTTTCGGATTGAGCGCGGAGATGCAGGCGCTGAACTGGTCGGGGTCGAGTTTCGCCGGCTCCTTGCCGTCGGGAAGAATGAGATAGATCGCCTGCTGTTCGGCATTGACGGGCGGCAGAAGGAGAATCGGGTTGCGCGTCGCCTCTTGAATCGCCGCCGCAAGGTTGCGCGGGCTCTGGTAGTTGGCCGTGATGATGAGATACTCGATGACGCGCCCTTCCACCTGCTTGGGCCAGTCTCCGCCGTCCCATGCGGCGGCGTTTGCGGCGGCTGGAGCGATGACTCCGGCGGATATAAGCAAAGCGGTCATGAATTTTCCGATGAAGTTCTTGAACATATCCGAATCTCCTGTTCGTTTGAAATTTTTCCGTACATCAGGTATTTTAATCATCAAATGAAGAAAATGCAAATGCGGAGCGGATTTTTTTCTGAAAGATTTTGCGGAATGTCCGCAAACCGTCAGGTCGATTTGCGGATGACGAAGAAGTAGCTGTAGAACAGGAACGCCAGCGTCGGTCCGACACCGCCGATGAAGGGAGGGATGTAACCCTGCTTGCCGAGAACCAGGAAAATTTCAGTCATCATCTGGAACACGACGATTGCGCCGACGGCCGTCACGATTGAGAGAAAGACGCCGGCCCGCTCGTTTTTCGCCGCCAGCGGGAGTCCGAGGAAGACGCAGAGGAAGCAGACCCACGGGAAGGCCAGACGGTAATAGAGGATGGTCTGATAGACGTTCCGGAGGGAATCCACCATGGTCGGATTGTCTTTGAGAATGCGCCAGATCGCAGCGGAGGAAAGCTCGTCCGGCGGACGGATGGCGTTGCCGATGTTCTCCACGGTTTCGGGAATCTGATCCGGAGTGAAACGAAGTTCCCCGAGGCGTTCTTCCGCGCCGGGAACATGGAGAATTTCGCTGTACGGAGTGCGCTTGACTCCGCGGAAAATCCAGCCGGACGGGGTGTATTCCGCCTCATCCGCCTGCAGGTCCCACGCAATGTAGCGGTGGCCGTTTTCATCGGTTTTGTATTGTTTCAGAATCACGCGTTTCTGAGTTCCGCCTTTGTCGAAGTTGGTGAAAAGCCAGTCGCGGGTCTTGTCGGAACTGCGGAACTGGAGCATGCTGTACATGCGCTCTTCATACTTGCGGTCGCCGAGGGATTTGATGAGGACTTTTGCGCTCATGTCGCAGTCCGGAACGAGCTGTTCGTTGAACCAGAAGTTGACGAATGTCACGCAGAGGGCGGCGATGTAGATTGCGCCGCCGCACCGGACCATGGAAAGTCCGGATGCGCGCATGGCGGTGATTTCGCGGGTCCGTCCGAGGTTCGCGATGCAGTACATGCATGAGAGGAGGACGGAGATCGGCAGAACGAAACGGATGTTGCCCGGCATTTTCAGAATGAAATATTTTGCGGCGAGGAAGAAGGAGGTTTTGTGTTCCAGAAAGTCGGAGAGGTCGTTGAACACATCGCCGATGAGGAAGAGCAGGGTGAAGGTGAACGCAAGGACGGAGAAGGGAATCAGGAATTCCCGGAGGACATAACAGTCGAGGATCGGGAGCCACAGAAAGGTTCGCCCTTTGCTGACTGTTTTCAGGTATTTGCGTTCGTCGTTTGTCATTCCTCAATCTTTCTTTTTCGGGATCGGCAGTGATCCCCGGTGGATAAAAAACAAGCCGCGAAAGGGGAAAAATCCGTTCGCGGCATGGAAAAGCTGCCCAATCAGCCTCTGCGGCGCTGGGTGCGGCGTTTCTTCTCGCTCGGCTTCTCGAAGTGTCTTCTGTTGCGAAGTTCCTTGAGGGTGCCTTCCTTGTCGAGTTTCTTTTTCAGTTTGCGGAGAGCGCGATCGATCGGCTCGCCTTTTTTCAGTCTGACTTCCGTTGCTTCCATTGTGTTCACCCCCCTTCAGTGTTGTGTGTTGATATTGTTCATGCTCAGTCGTTTGTAAAGTCGGCTTCGTCCGCAAGCAGGGATTTCAGCTTGCTGAGAGCCTGGTTCTGAATCTGACGCACGCGCTCGCGGGTCCTGCCGATTTCCTGGCTGACCTCTTCAAGAGTGCGCGGACGGTTGTTGTCGAGCCCGAAGCGCATTTTCAGAATCATGCGTTCGCGGTCATCAAGGTCGCGGAGAAGTTCCACAAGACGCTTGATCGACTCCACGTCTCCGAGAATCCGGTCGGGCGTCATGGCGCCGCGGTCCGGGATGATGTCCTGGAATTCGCCGTCTTCGCCCTGTTGAATCGGGTCGTGCAGAGAGAATGTTTTGAGATCCGCCAGACGCAGCCCGGCGACTGTGCGTTCGCTGAAGTCGAGATTCGCCGCGATTTCGGCGTCCGACGGTTCGCGTCCGAGTTTTTCCGCAAGTTTCATGCGGACGGATTTGATCTTGTTGATTTTTCCCGCGGACTGCACGGGGATGCGGATGGTGCGGCTCTGGTTCGCCAGGGCGCGGCGCATCGACTGCTTGATCCACCACGCGGCGTAGGAGCTGAATTTCGCGCCTTTCGCCGGGTCGAACTTTTCGACGGCTCGCATCAGTCCGATGTTGCCTTCGGAGATCAGGTCGAGCAGCGGAAGACCGAGCCCCTTGAAGTCATGGGCGATCTTCACCACCAGACGCAGGTTCGCCTGAATCAGTGTCGCGCGCGCTTCGTCGTGTTCGCCGGTGTCGCGGCCGTGAATCTTGGCGGCAAGGTCGACTTCCTCCGATTTGGAAACAAGGGAAATCTGACCGATGTCCTGCATATAGACTTTCATCGTGTCGTTCTTCGACGCCGCGACCGGAGCGAGTTTGGGGTTTTTCTTCTCTTCCGCTTCACCCTCTTTCTTGTCGTCGTCAAGATCGAACGATTCATCTTCGACATTCTTGTACGCTTCCTGGTCGTCGAGGTCCTCGGGAAGGATATCGTCCGCCGGCGGTTCCGGCTCCTCCTCGTAAGGAGGCAGGACCGCATCGGTCATCGGCTTGGGTTCCGGAATCACAAAATCATCATCATCGTCGTCGTCCTTCTTTTTGTTCGGAACGGCGTTCTCTTCCGGTTCTTCGGCTTTTTTCGGATGTTTCTTCTTCTCGGGAGCGGCGGCTTTCAGCTTTGCCGTCTTCTTGACCGGTTTTTCCTCTTCCGCTTTGACTTCCTTTGCAGGAGCCTTTTTTGCCGCAGCTTTCTTCGTCTCGACCGCCGGTTCCGCTTTTTTTGCGGGGACTTTCTTTACCGGGGCTTTTTTCTCTTCGGCGGCAGGTTCGGCTTCTTTTTTGGCAGGAGTCTTCTTTGCCGGAGCTTTTGGCGCTTCAGCGATCTTCTTCGCGGGTTCGGCTTTTTTGGAAACGGTCTTTTTGGGAGCTTCCGCCTTCTTTCCCGCCTTCTTTTCGGAAGCGGGAACGGGGGTTTTCGTCAATTTTTTTTCCGTCGGTGACGATTTCTTTTCCGCACGATCAGCTTTTTTGACCTCCGCCTTTTCGGCAGGAACGGTCTTGGCGTCAATTTTTGCGCCTTTTTTCGCGGGGGAAACAGATTTTTCAGCAACTTTTACTGAAGACTTTTCATTTTTGCCCTTGACTTTTGGGCTTTTGTCTGTTCTATTAATCCCTGACATAGCTTTGCTTTTGTTGTTTACAGTTTACCGGATCACAATGAACCGGTGCGTGTGATGACATACGCAATAGGAAAGATAGCACCAAATGAGAAAAAGTCAACCGGGGAAAGCAAATAAATTTAAAAATATTTTTTCATCCTATCTGCGGGTTATGCGGAAGGAGGGGAATATCCGCATCGCCGTGGATGAAGACACTTCGGCTCTTGAACTTCTGCGCCTCTGTCTGAGCGCTCCGAAGGGGACGAAAATGCTGTTTGCCGCTCCCTCGTATGCCATTGCGGAGCAGACCGAGCATGAACTGCGCATCTGGGCGGAAGCCGCGGGGCATCCCCTGAGTTCCGCGCTCCTTCCCGAAGGCTCCTGGCGCGACACCGTCACGCTTGACTGCGAATCCGCCCGGGCGGAACTGCTCGAAAGAATGAATTCCGAAAAACCACCGGACATCGTCGTCGGCTCCGTTCTTGCATTTCTCTCGCCGACGCCCGACCCGAACGAATTCCAGGGCTCCGGGATCATTCTGCGCCGCGGCGATGCCGTCGATATGGCGCGGCTCGTCAAACGTCTCGTCGCCCTCGGTTACGACGATGAGCCTCAGGCCGCCTCTTCCGGAGAATTCTCCAAACGCGGCGGCATCCTCGACGTTTTTTCTCCTGGAATGAAACTTCCCGTCCGCATCGAATTTTTCGGGAACGAGATCGATTCTCTGCGCGAATACACGCCCGACAACGGGCGCTCCGTCCGCGAAATCGATTCCTGCAAAATCATCGCCCGCTCCGGCTGCGAGCAGGTCGAGGGGACGGATGAGTATTTTGATTTTTCCGATTACGCTCCCGGCCGTACCCTTGTTGTGGAATCGCCCGACGACTGCGCGGAAGCGGTCAAGAAATATGGCGGCGGCAGAACGGCGGAGCATTGGGAGGCGTTCCGGAAAAAATTTGCGCCCGTGCATATTCTGGAATCGGAAGTCGACTGCATTGAGCATGGCGGGAAAGCGGAACGTTCCTGCATCGGCGTTTCTCCCGCTCTCCGCGCAAGCGCGGATGAAGAGGCGCGCGATTCGGTGACTGAGATTTCACGCAGGCTTTCCGCCGAATTCGTCGGACATGCTCTCGAAGACGGCATGGAGGTCGTCCTTGCCGCACACAAGGATTCCGATTTCGAGCATATCACCGAATGGCTCCGTGAAAACGGCATTCCCGAATCGGACAAACTTTCCGTGGCGCGGCTTCATATTCCCTGCGGCGTGATGTTTCCGAAACAGAAGGCGCTGTTTCTGACCGAACGCGAGCTCTTCCCCGCGTGTCTCCGCGGCAAAGACCGCGTTCGTACGGCCGACGAGTCGGAGGAGGATCTTGAGAAAGCCTCCCGGACCGAGCTCGAAAACATGGCGGATATTGAAGTCGGCGATCTTACGGTTCATTTGAATTACGGGCTCTGTCTTTATCGCGGCATCAAGACGATCCGTTCCGCCGGAAGCGCGATTGAATCGCTGGAACTGGAGTTCGCCGATGAAAAAGTGATTTACGTTCCGGTCTGGCAGGCGCATCTGGTTTCCCGCTACGTCGGTTCGCATCTGAAAGGCGCGCAGCTTTCGAAGCTGGGCTCCTCCCGCTGGGCGAAGGCGCGGGAGGAGGCGGCGGGTTCCGCAAAAGGACTCGCCTGTGAGATGCTCCGGATGCAGGCGATCCGCAAGGCGTCCCCCGGAATGCCGTTCCCGAAAGACGGTTACGATCAGAAACTGTTTGAAGATTCGTTTCCCTATGACGAGACCGAGGGTCAGAAGAAGGCGATTGAGGAGATCAAGCGCGATATGGAGTCGTCGCGCCCTATGGACCGTCTGCTCTGCGGCGATGTCGGCTACGGCAAGACGGAAGTTGCGATGCGTGCGGCGTTCAAATGCGCGGTTTCCGGCAAGCAGGTCGCCGTGCTGGTGCCGACGACGGTTCTGGCGCAGCAGCACTATCTGAGTTTTACGGAACGCTTCGCGGAGTTTCCGATTGTCATTGAAACTCTGACCCGTCACAAAATGGGAAAGGAGCGCAAACAGATTGTCGAACGTCTGGCGGACGGCTCCATAGACATCATCATCGGAACGCACGCGCTCGTCGGAAGCGAAGTCAAATTCCATGAACTCGGACTCGTCATCATCGACGAGGAACAGCGTTTCGGCGTGGAGCACAAGGAAAAACTCAAGGCGGTCCGCTCGACCGTCGATGTGCTGACCATGACTGCGACCCCGATTCCGCGAACGCTCCACATGTCCATGTCCGGTCTGCGCGATTTGAGCGCGATTACCACCGCGCCGACGCGCCGTCTGCCGGTCCATACGGTCGTCGCCCAGCAGGAGAAATCGCTCGTTTCCGCCGCGCTTGCGCGGGAGCTGGGACGCGGCGGACAGGTTTTCTACATTCACAACCGCGTGAACTCCATCGAAAAGACGGCGGAGGAGATCCGCTCTCTCGCTCCCGGCGCACGCGTCGCCGTCGCCCACGGACAGATGCGCGGTTCCGAACTCGAAGGTATCATGGGGCTGTTCATCGAAGGGAAAATCGACGTTCTCGTCTGCACCACGATCATTGAATCGGGAATTGACATTCCGAACGCAAACACGATGATTATCGAACGCGCCGACATGTTCGGGCTTGCGGAACTGCATCAGCTGCGCGGGCGCGTCGGACGCTGGAACCGCCAGGCGTATGCGTATCTGCTGCTTCCTCCGTCGGGAATCATGACGGGCGACGCGCGCCGGCGCATGCAGGCGATCCGCCGCTACACGCACCTCGGCTCCGGCTTCCAGCTTGCGATCCGCGACCTTGAGATCCGCGGAGCGGGGAACATCATCGGAGCGGAGCAGAGCGGCCACGTCGACGCCATCGGTTTTCATCTGTACTGCCAGCTTCTGCGCGAGGCAGCGAACAATCTGCGCGGGATCAAAAACGCCCGTCCGATCACCTGCGACCTCAATCTGGACTTCCTGGAATACGCGCTCGATACGGACAGAAACCATCTTGCCGCCGCGATTCCGCCGGATTACATCGAAGACGACCGTCTGCGTCTGGAAGCGTACCGCCGTCTCGCGATGTTCGAGGATCCCGCCCAAGTCGACGATTACCACGAGGAGCTCCGCGACAAATACGGTCCGCTGCCCGACGCCGCGGAGAACATGCTGATCACGGTCCGTCTCCGTCTTTTCGGCGCCGCATGCGGCTTCCATGCGGTTTCGTGCCGGGACGGGAAAATTTATCTGGAGCAGGGCAATTCGCTGTATCGTCCGGGCGGCATGATTCCAAAGCTGAACGCGGGCTGGTCTCCGAAGAAAAAACTGACGAGTCTGCTGGGGCTTCTGGAATGCACGGCCGCGCAGTTCAAAGTCAAACGCGAGCAGGGGCTGAAGGCGTTCGGAGCTCAGTTCGGAAAGTAAAAATCGGCAGTTCCCTCCGGTTTGCATTGGACTTTTCCCGTTTTCGTGATACATTATGCAAAAACGAAGGATGGAACCAATGCTGGCAAAACGAATTATCCCCTGTCTCGACGTAACCGGCGGACGCGTCGTCAAAGGCGTCAACTTTGTCAACCTCATCGACGCCGGCGACCCTGTCGAAGCCGCGATCGAATACGACCGCCAGGGAGCGGATGAACTTGTCTTCCTTGACATCACCGCGACCAGCGACGCCCGCGATTCCATGTACGACGTCGTCCGCAGAACCGCGGAAAATGTCTTCATTCCCCTGACCGTCGGCGGCGGAATCCGATCCGTTGAAGATATGCGCAAAATGCTTAATTCCGGAGCGGACAAGGTTTCCGTCAACTCCTCCGCCATTCAGAATCCCGATCTTATCCGCGCGGGAGCGGAACGTTTCGGAAACCAGTGCATCGTTCTCGCGATCGACGCGCGCCGCGTTCCGGGTGAAAAACGCTGGGAGATCTACACGCACGGCGGACGTCGCAACACCGGCATCGACGCGCTCGAATGGGCGCGGCGGGGCGTGGAGCTCGGCGCCGGGGAAATCCTCCTGACCAGCATGGACGCCGACGGCACCAAGAACGGGTATGACATCGAGCTCACCAAGACCATTTCCGATGCCGTTTCCGTTCCTGTCATCGCATCGGGCGGCGCCGGCAAGCTGGAACACCTCTATGAAGTCTTCCGCGACGGCGGGGCGCACGCGGTTCTCGCCGCGAGCATTTTCCACTTCGGGACGTTCACGGTTCCGCAGGCGAAAGAGTTCCTCGCGGAACGCGGCATCCCCGTCCGCAAACCTGTAGCATGAACATCTATAAAGAATTGAGGAGATAAAAATGGCAACCGATCCGAAAACCGAACTTGCGCAGGACGCACTTGCGTATCACGGCTCCGCGCCGAAAGGCAAACTTGCCTCCGTCCCGACCAAACCCTGCAACACGCAGCACGATCTTTCGCTCGCCTACACCCCGGGCGTCGCGGTCCCCTGCATGGAAATTCACAACAATCCCGACGCCGTCTGGGAATACACCGGACGCGCGAATTCGGTTGCCGTCGTCAGCGACGGCACGGCGGTTCTCGGGCTCGGCAACATCGGACCCGAAGCCGGGCTTCCCGTCATGGAAGGCAAGAGCGTGCTCTTCAAGAAGTTCGCGGACATCAACTCCATTCCGATCTGCCTCGGCTCCGTATTTCAGGAAAACGGCAAGACCGACCCGAAGAAAGTGATTGAAGTCGTCAAGACTCTGGAGCCCACCTTCGGCGGCATCAATCTTGAGGATATCGGTTCGCCCGCCTGCTTTGAAATCGAGCCGGCCCTCAAGAAATCCATGAACATTCCCGTTTTTCACGACGACCAGCACGGAACCGCGATCATCTCTCTCGCGGGAATCCTGAATGCGCTCAAGCTTGTCGGCAAGAAAATTGAAAACTGCAAATTCGTCATGAACGGAGCCGGAGCGGCCGGCATCGCATGTGCGGAATACTACGTTTCCGCCGGAGCCGGACGCGAGAACTTCACGCTCTGCGACTCCAAAGGCACGATTCACAGCGGACGCACCGACCTGAACGATCAGAAGAAGCGTTTTGCGCGTCCGATGACCGAACGCACGCTCGCCGAAGCGATCAGGGGCGCGGACGTCTTCATGGGCGTCTCCGTCGGCGGCGCGCTGACGAAGGAAATGGTGGCGTCGATGGCTCCGGGCGCGGTGGTTTTCGCCATGGCGAACCCCGTTCCGGAAATCAATCCGCAGGATGCGAAGGACGCCGGCGCTGCGGTCGTCGGAACCGGGCGCACGGACTTCCCGAACCAGGTGAACAACGTCCTCGGGTTCCCCGGAATCTTCCGCGGCGCGCTCGACGTCCGCGCGACGGATATCAACGAAGCAATGAAGCTTGCCGCGTCGAAAGCTCTTGCGGAAATCGCTTCGGAACCGATTCCGGCGGATGTTCTCGCCCAGCTGAAGGAAGCCTATCCGCGGGATGCGGCGAACGGCGTGTTCGACGGAGAAAATCCGCTGAAGGAAAGCTACGTCATTCCGAAACCGTTCGACACACGCGTGGTTCCGCGCGTTGCCGCCCGCGTCGCCGAAGCCGCCATGAAGAGCGGAGTCGCCAGAGTCATGATCGACGATTTCGATGCTTACGAAAAATCCGTAGCGGAACGCATCCGCAAAGCCAACGCATAAGAAAGAGTGAAAGCTGAAATGAAAATCATCCGTACGATCCGTGAAATGCAGGAATGGTCCGATGCGAAACGCCGCGCCGGCGCCACCCTTGCCGTCATTCCGACCATGGGATTTCTGCACGAGGGACACCTCTCGCTGATCGACACCGCCCGCAAAAACGGCGCCGACACCGTCATTGTCACCGTCTTTGTCAACCCGACTCAGTTCGGCCCGAACGAGGACTTCGACAAATATCCCCGCGATTTCGAGCACGACACGAAGCTGCTCGAAAGCAAGAACGTCGACGCCGTTTTCGCGCCGTCCGCTGATGAAATGTACCCGAAGGATTCCTCCACCTGGGTCGTCGAAGAGAAGCTCTCGAAGGGACTCTGCGCGAAAACGCGCCCGATTCACTTCCGCGGCGTGACGACCGTCGTGTCGAAACTGTTTCTCGCCACTCTGCCGCACATCGCGGTGTTCGGGCAGAAGGACGGGCAGCAGGCGCGGATCATCAAGCGCATGGTGCGCGACCTGAACTTCCCGATCCGCATTGTGATTTCCCCGATCATCCGCGAAGCCGACGGTCTCGCCCGCAGCTCGCGCAACAAATACCTCTCGGAGGAGGAGCACCGGAATGCGCTCTCGCTTTCGCGCGGACTTGCGAAGCTGAAAGCGGAGATCGAATCAGGCCGAACCGATCTTGCCGCGATGCTTGCGGAGCTGCGCGCGTCGATAGAGGCCTCATCCGGAGTCGTGGATTACATCGAAGCGGTGGATTCGGAAACGCTGGAGCCGATTACGGAAATCGGCGGTTCGATGATGTTCCCGGTCGCGGTTTATTTCGGCAAAACGCGCCTCATTGACAACATTCTTGCGGAGAAATGAAAAAATCCATTTGCAACCGCGCGAAAGTGGATGTACATTTCTCAAAGAAACAGAACCAAACGAAAGGCAACAAAATGGCAAAGAAGTTTTTTATGGCCGCAATGGCCGCCGTGCTCGCCGTGACTTTCACCGCGTGCTCCTCGATTTCGACCGGAACCACCGTTCACGGAATGAAACTTTCCGACTCTGACGTCACCACGGTTCCCGTGCATGTCAACGGAGAAATCTGGGGCGTTTACCTCTTCGGCATTCTCCCGCTGATGACCGGAAGCTCCGCCGCTCCGGGTTCCACGACTCTGTTCAAGGATACGGTCCGCATCGACAACGCCGTCAGCATGCTGACGAAGCGTGCGAAAGACATGGAGGCGAACCGCGTCAACGATCTCACCTCCTTCAAGACGAGCTCCTGGCTGCTTCTGTTCTCTGTGAAAGAAGTTCAGGTTTCCGGAAACGCTCTGAAGTAATCTGAAACGGACACACGTTCGCGCCGCTCTTCCGCCTCCGCAGCGGAAGAGCGGCGTTTTTGATTTTAAATCTCCGGGCAGCGCGTCTCGGCGAGGAAATTGCCGGTTGCAGAAAAAAGACCGGCTGCACCAATTAAAATGCAACCGGTCTCCCCTGGGTTCGGGCGGCGTCGGCCGAACGCGTTCACGCCTTCTTCATGACTTTGCGGTGAACCAGCAGGTATGCTGCGACGAATACAACGAGTCCAAGCAGAATCCAGCCGTAGTTTTTCGAGATGATTTCCTTGCCTTTTTCGATCATCTCAAGATAGGTCATGTCCGCCGTGAGATGTCCGAAATATCCGCCGATTGCGGTGAGGATGATGATCCAGATTCCCGCGCCGAGGGTGGTGTAGACAGTGAAACTTTTGAGCGGCATGCGGGCGAGTCCGGCGGGGATTGAAATCAGCTGGCGGATCGCGGGGAGCAGACGGCAGACAAAAGTCGCGAGTTCGCCGTATTTGCGGAAAATCTCCTCCGCACGGTCGAGAGTCGGCTCCTTCAAAAAGAAATATTTGCCGTACTTGTGCAGAAATGTCCGTCCGAGCTTCAACGCAAGATAGTAGTTGATGTATGCTCCGGCGATGGACCCGAGGCAGCCGACGACGACCGCGATGATGCAGTCGATCCACGGATTCCCCGTGGTCAGCTGTCCTTTGAATGCGAGGAAGCCGGCGGGGATCATCACCACTTCGCTGGGGAAGGGGATGAACGAGCTTTCAATCGTCATGAAGATGAAAATCAGCAGAAATCCCCACACGGGGGCGTACTGGGCGATGGCGTCAAGATGCGCCGCGATCTGTTCGGTCATAAAAAACTTTCCTTTCCCTTTTGCCTTTTTGAATTGTTGGTGTAAAGTATACACCGGAAACACGAAAAATCCATTGACATGACAAAAAAATCACGAAAGAAACGGAAACTATGCACGAAATCGCTTTTACAGTCGGGAAACTCTCCATTCACTGGTATGGAGTGTTCGTCGCGCTGGCATTCGTCACCGCAATGGCGACGCTGCTGATCGAACGCAAACACGCGGGGCTCACCTCCGACAACGTCTTCGACCTCGCCCTGATCGCCATCTTCGGCGGCGTCACCGGGGCGCGCCTCTTCTACGTTGTCCAGTTCCACGACCAGTTCCGCGACAATCTTCTTGACGTCATCCGCATCGACAAGGGGGGACTCGTCTTCTACGGCGGTTTCATCGTCGCCCTTGCGGTCGTCATGCTCTACTGCAAATGGAAAAAACTGCAGATGCTGAAGGTGCTTGACATCTACGCTCCGGCGGTTGCGTTCGGACACGTCTTCGGGCGGATCGGCTGTTTCATGCAGGGCTGCTGCTTCGGAAAACCGCTTGCGGCGGATTCGGCATTCCCCTCGGTCGTGTTCCCCGCAGGCTCGGCTCCGGCGGTGTGCTATCCCGCGAATCCGCGCGACCTCTATTCCGCTGTCAGGACCGCGTCTGAATCCATGCCGCTGATCCCGGTCCAGCTTTACGAATCGTTCTGCAATCTGCTGATCGGCGTTCTGCTGATATTCCTCCTGCGCAAGGTGAAGCGTCCGGGCGGCGTGGCGGCGATCTATCTTGCGGCATATGCGGTCATGCGTTTCACCATGGAGCTGATGCGCGGAGATCACACGGATCATATAGGCGTATTCACTCCTTCGCAGGCGGTTGCGCTCTTCCTGATGATTCCCGCCGCGGCGGTTCTCTTCTGGTACGCGGGAAGGAGAGGCGGAAATGCCGCGGAATAAGGAGCGGATCACGTTTACGGTCGAACCCGGTTTTGCAAACATCCGCATCGACCAGTGTGTCACAAAACATGCGGAAGGCGAATACTCCCGCGTCCAGGTGCAGAAACTAATTGACGCCGGCAAGCTGACTCTGAACGGCAAAGTCTGCGCCGCCAAGCGCACGATGGTTGCGGAAGGGGACGAAATCTCCTTCGAGCCGCCCTCCGATTCCCCGATGGAGCATGTGGAAGCGGAGGAAATTCCGCTGGACGTCCTTTACGAAGACGATGCTCTGCTGGTGATCAACAAGCCCGCCGGGATGGTCGTTCACCCCGCCGCGGGGAACTGCACGGGAACCGTGGTCAACGCGCTGCTCGGACGCGACAGCGATCTGGTTTCCGAATTCGGAGAAGAGGATGATCCGATGCGTCCCGGCATCGTGCACCGTCTGGACAAGGACACTTCCGGCTGTCTCGTCATAGCGAAAAACGGCGTGGCGATGCACAAGCTCAGCAGGATGTTCGCCGACCGCGAGGTCTCCAAGACCTATGCGGCAATCGTCGCGCCGTGTCCGAAAGTGATTGCGGCGGAAATCCGCACGCAGATCGGGCGTCATCCGGTCAACCGCAAGAAAATGGCGGTGGTGCGCAGCGGCGGAAAGGATGCGTACACGCGCTTCACCACGCTCAAGCGCGGCAAGATCGGGAATGTCACCGCCGCTCTGCTTCAGGTGCGGATCATGACGGGACGCACACACCAGATCCGCGTTCACATGTCGTATTTCGGCTCACCGGTGATCGGTGACGGCACGTACGGCGGAAACGGGCGCATCCCAGCGCCGCGGCAGATGCTTCACGCATGGAAAATAACTTTCCCGCATCCGTTTACGAAAGAGGAGCTCTCCTTCGAGGCTCCGTTTCCCGCGGATTTTCAGGAATACGTCGATAAAATTCAGGAATGAGAGAGGCTGATATGGCAGTCAATGCAATCGCAATAGACGGTCCCGCCGCATCCGGCAAAAGCTCGGCGGCGCAGATGCTCGCGGAGGCGATCCCGGGCGCAATTCACATCAACACCGGTTCCATGTACCGCGCGGCGGCATGGAAGGCGCTCAAGCTCGGAATCGATCCGAAGAACCCCGATCCCGCAAAGCTTGATGACATGCTCGCAAACACCTTGATGCGTTTTATTCCGGGCGCGGACGGACTGGAACTCGAAGTCGACGGAGCGGTTCCAGGCGATGCGCTCCGCACTCCCGAAATTTCCGCGGGAGCTTCGGCAATCGCGGCGGTTCCCGCGGTCCGCGCAAAACTCGTCGAATGGCAGCGCAAAATGGCGGACGGCGCGCTCGTCGTCATGGAGGGACGCGACATCGGAACCGTGGTTTTTCCCGATGCGAAATACAAGTTCTTCCTGACCGCATCTCCTGAAGCCCGCGCGAAACGCCGCCTGCTTCAGGATGGCGGAACGCCCTCGGAAGAGGAAATCGCAAGAGTCGCCGCCGAAATCGTCGCGCGCGACAAGGCCGATTCGACCCGCGCAGTCGGTCCGCTCCGTCAGGCGGAGGACGCCGTTCCGCTCGACAACAGCGGAATGAACCTGCGGGAGACCATTGATTTCATGCTCCGCAAAATCAGAAACAAAGTCGTTCTTTCCTACCGCGTTCCGTATGCGGACACCGACCAGATGGGGGTTGTCTATTACGCAAACTATTTTGAATATTTTGAACGTTTCCGCAACGAACTTCTCCGCGAGACGGGGCATACCTATCTCGAACTCGAAAAAGAGGGGATCGCAATGCCGGTGATCGAGGCGAACTGCCGCTACAAAGCCTCCGCGCGCTACGACGATGTTCTCGACATTACCGGCTGTTTCGCGGAAGCCTCCGGCGTGCGCGTGAAAATCGCCTGTCAGATTTTCTGCCGCGGAAAACTTCTTGTGGAGGGCTTCACCATTCACGCGTGTGTGGACATGAAGACGGGGCGCCCGGCGCGTCCGCCGCGTTTCATCAGGGAGCTTGTGGAGGCTCAATGAAATACCGTTGCATTTTCTTCGACATCGACGGAACGCTTCTCGACACCGAGCCGATCGTCATGCCGGAGCTTCAGGCGACGCTTCTTGAACTCACGGGGAAACATTACAGCCTTGCGGAGCTCCAGCGTTTCTGGGGTATTCCGACGTCCGACACCGCCGCCGCGCTGAAGCTTTCCGACCCCGGCCGTTTCGGGCGGATATGGGAGGAACGCGTGGTGCGCCGCGACGGCGAGATCAAGCCGTTCCCCGGAATCGAAAAAATGCTCGGCGAACTCAAAAACGCCGGAATCCGTCTGGGAATCGTCACCTCGAAAAACCGCTCGGAGCTTTCGCAGGGATTTCATCTTGCGCAATACTTTGAGCCGGATCTGATGATCACCGCGACCGACACGGTTCTGCACAAGCCGAATCCCGCCCCCCTGCTGGAAGGCCTCCGCCGCGCGGGCTGTCCGCCGGAGGACGCTCTCTTCGTGGGCGATACGGTTCATGACGCCAACTGCGCCGCCGGAGCAAACGCCGCCTTCGGACTCGCTGTCTGGGGTGCGCATTCGGTTCGGCATATCCGCGCCGCGCATTACTTCGCCGTACCCGCCGAAGTGGCGCAGCGTCTTGATGATTGCGGTTCACTTCCGCCGTTTCTGCGCCAGGCGATGGAACTTCAATTCATCGGGCAGGCGGGCGTGACCTATTCCAAAGATCCCTATGATGCGGAACGTTTTGAGCGCATCCGCGAACTCGCCGCGGAAATGCTCGCCGCAAAGACGGAGCTTCCGTTTGAGACTGTGAAGTTGCTTTTCTGCAACGAGCGCGGCTTCCAGACTCCGAAGCTTGATACGCGCGCCGCGATCTTCCGCGACGGAAAGATTCTGCTCGTTCATGAGAAAAGCGGCAGATGGTCGCTCCCCGGCGGCTGGGTCGATCTCTGCGAATCCATCCGCTCCAACACCGAGAAGGAGGTTCGCGAGGAGGCCGGGCTTGAGGTCGCCGCACTCCGCCTGATAGCCGTGCAGGACCGCAACCGGCACAATCCGCCTCCGTACGCATACGGAATCTGCAAGGTGTTCGTTCTCTGCGGCGAGGTCGGCGGAGCGTTTCGCGAAAATCTGGAAACGACCGGATTCGCGTATTTCGCGGAAAACGGGCTTCCCCCGCTTGCGGAGGAGAAAAACACCGCCGCGCAGATCCGCATGTGTTTCGACGCTTCCCGCGATCCGGACTGGAAGGTCGTTTTCGACTGATTTGCATTCAACGCCCGCATGGTATATATTACGGTAAAAACAGGAGAAAGATAATGGAACAGCTGAAAACAATCGCCGTCATTCCCGCACGGCTTGCAAGTACAAGATTCCCGGAAAAAGTCATTGCCGAACTCGGCGGAAAGCCGATTGTTCAATGGGTCTGGGAACGCACGTCAAAATCCAGAGCGGATCGCGTGCTTATCGCGACCGACAGCGAAAAGGTGAAGGCGATTGCGGAAGGTTTCGGCGCGGAGGCGGTCATGACCTCCCCGGATCATCCCTCCGGCTCCGACCGCATCTGGGAAGCCGCGAAAAATATCGAATGCGACGTCATCATCAATGTTCAGGGAGACGAACCGTTCATGAAGCCGGAAGTCATCAATTCCCTCATCGACGTCATGGCGGGAGCGGATCAGCCGGACATGGCGACCGTTGTCGTTCCCTCGACCCGTGCGGAGATCGCCTCGAATCCGAATTTGCCGAAAGTCGTCGTGGGTGCGGATGGCTCCGCTCTCTATTTCAGCCGTTCCGAAATTCCGTTCCTGCGGACGGGCGGAACCGACATGCCGCTCTATCGTCACTGGGGCATCTATGCGTACCGCCGCGCCGCGCTGGAGCGTTTCGTCTCTCTTCCGGAGAGTCCGCTGGAGAAATGCGAAAAGCTTGAACAGCTGCGCGCTCTCGAAAACGGCATGAAGATCAAAGTCGTCAAAACGCACTTCCAGAGCATCGGAATCGATACTCCGGAGGATCTTGTCCGCGCGGAAAATTATCTGCGGGAACATAACGAGCAGTAAACGATGAAACGCGTGCTTCAGTACATCGTCTATCTTGCCGCTCTGGTCTTCATGAAATTCATGGAGATTCTGCCGCGCGGGACATTCCGTTTTCTCGGCTGGCTTTTTTCGTGGCTTGCGGTTCCGCTTCCGCCGGTCGGCGGACTGATCCGCAAAAATCTCCGCTGCGCCTTTCCGGAAAAGGGTGAAAAGGAGATTTTCGATCTATCCCGCCGCTGCGTCGCGAATCTCGTTCAGACTGTCTGCGAGCTCTTCTGGTTCCACAACCGTCCGGAGAAGGTGAAGGAGATGATTGACGTTCAGCCGAATCTCGCCGCCGTTGCGGAAAATGTGCGCAAGTGCATTGCGGAAGGACGCCCCGTCATTCTCATTACGCCGCATCACGGCAACTGGGAGTTTTCGGGCATGGCGCTGGGACTCTACTTCGGATTCAAAATGGCGACCGTTGTCCGCACCCCGCGCAATCCCTACCTGAGCCGCCTGATTACGGGCGGACGTTCCGTGAAGAATGTGAGCATCATCGAGTCGCGAGGCGGCATGATGAAACTCGTGCACGCAATGGAAAACGGTTCAGTCGCGGGGATGCTCGTCGATCAGAACATCAAGGCGCGGAACGGCGGCGCGTTCGTTGATATGTTCGGACTTCCCGTTCCCGTTTCGCGCTTCCCAGGGACAATGGTGCTGAAGAAAAACGCGTATATCGCCGTCGGTTCCTGCATCCGTCTTCCGAACGGACATTTCAAGGCGACGATGGACCCGCTTCCGAAGCCCGCGTCCGAGTACGCATCCGAAGAAGAGGTGATTCAGGACATCATGAAAATGACCGAAAATCTGATCCGCATGGCTCCGGAGCAATACCTCTGGCTTTACAACCGTTTCCAGTACATCCCGGAGAATGCGTCGCCGGAACTCAGGGCGAAGTATCCTTCTTATGCGAAAACGGTCAAGCCCTCGTTCTATTCCAAGTATGCAAGGGTTTCCGACGAGGATTGAACTATGCTGAAATGGCTGCACATCAAAAATCTGGCGCTGGTCGAGGAGGCCGATATTGAATTTTCTCCCGGCTTCAACGCTGTTACGGGCGAAACCGGCGCGGGCAAATCCGTGCTCATGGGCGGAGTCGCCCTGCTGCTTGGCGGAAGATTTGAAAAATCCGCCATCCGTCAGGGAACCGAGCGCTGCGAAATCGCGGGCGAATTCCGTCTGGACCCCGTTTCCGCCCCGCGCATCGCGGCTCTGCTGGAAGAGTACGGACTTGAACCCTGCGAGGATTCCGCTCTGCTCGTCCGCCGCGTCTTTACGCAGTCGGGCGGACGGATTTTTGTCAATTCGTCTCCTGCAAGCGCGCAGATTCTCCGCACGATCGGGGAACTGCTCGTCGACGTCCACAGTCCGCACGAGGCGTTCGGGCTGATGAAACCTTCCGCGCAGCTGAATGCGCTCGACCGCTTTGCGCGTCTGGATGATCTTCTGAACGAAGTTTCCTCTGCGTGGGATGCGATCCGCAAGGTTGAAGCGGAGCAGGAGGAATTTCAGCGTACCATGCCGGATGCTGATGAAGCGGAGCGGCTGCGGCGGGTTGTTTCTGAAATCGAGTCTCAGAATCCGGAGCCCGGCGAAGACGAACGGCTGGAAGCGACCCACGCCGCAGCTTCGAACTCAAAAACAATTCTTGAAATCGCCTCCGCCGCCTCCGCCGCGCTGAACGAATCCGACGATTCGATCATGGACCGCCTCTCCTCCGTCCGCCGCCTGCTGCGTCCGCTGGAGACCGCCGATCCGGGCTATGCGGACAGATTCCTTGCGAAATGCGATGAGATTTCCGATGCGGTTTCCGAGCTTACCGATGACCTGCAGTCCCGTGCTTCCGCGGTGGAACTGGATGAATCCGAGTTTGCCGCCCTGGAGGAGCGGATTCAGATTCTTCAGACGCTCAAGCGCAAATACGGTCCGGAAATTGCGGATGTCCTGACGGAACTGGATAATTCGCGCCGCCGTCTGGAGCTTTTCGAGAATTCCGCGCGTGAACGCGAACAGCTGGAGACGCGTCTTTCCGCCGCCCGTTCCGCGCATCTTGCGCTTTGTGCAAAGCTGACCGCCGCGCGCAAATCCGCGGCGGAGGACCTTTCCGCCAAACTGCGCGAAGAGATCATGAAACTCGGTTTCAAACGCGCGGCGTTTGAAGTTGAATTCGGCGAATCGCGTCCGGGGCCGAACGGTGCGGACCGCATAGAATTTCTGTTTTCCGCGAACCCGGGAGTTCCGGTCAGGCCTCTGAAAGAGGTCGCGAGCAGCGGCGAGCTTTCGCGAGTGATGCTTGCTGTGAAAACGGTTCTTGCTGAAGTCGATGAGATCGGCACTCTGGTGTTTGATGAAATCGATGCGAACATCGGCGGCGAGACGGCGGTTGTCGTTGCGGGCGAACTGCACGAACTTGGAACGAAGAAACAGATTCTCTGCATCTCGCATCTTGCGCAGGTCGCCGCGCGTGCGGACCGTCATTTCTCCGTGGTCAAAACGACGACGGCGAAGGCGGCGGTCAGTTCGATCCGTGTCCTTTCGAAAAAAGAGCGCATCGCGGAGCTCGGGCGCATGCTTGGCGGCGGCGCTGCCGCGGAAACGCACGCGAAGACTCTGCTGGAAGACTGAATGGAAAAAGCTCCTCCGAATGCCGTTTCAGAGGAGCCCTTGTCATGAATATGCCGACACGGTCCGATGCTGAAATCCAGCTGAAAAAAGCTGATTGAAAAGTACGGAAAAACAGCCCCGGATCTGTCGAGCAGGCTTGAGAACGAACTGCCGGAAGGCTTTACAGTATTCAATGTAAAACCGGACTTATTGAATGCGCGTCGGAAACTCCGGACAACAAATATGGTGGAATTTCAAAACAAGGAGTATTAGAGCATTTCCAAACAAGGAATCTTTGCTCATGATCGCTACGGCGCTCCTGATCGAACTGGACGAAAAGTGGCTTGCCGATGGGAAGGCCTATCTGAAAGGTAGACGGCAGGGATTCGGAGAATTTACAGAAAAAACATTACACAGCCCATGCGCTCTGCCGGATCAAATCATTTCCCGTGTCTGCGGAATTCGCCGGGGTTGAGACCGAATCGCTGCTTGAACGTACGGTAAAAGTAACTCAGATCGTTGAAACCGCAGCGGTAACAGATTTCGGAAATCGGAGTCGCGCCGTTCAGAAGGAGCTCCGCGGCATGGTCCATCCGGCGTTCATTCACGTCCTCAATGATCGACCGCCCCGTCTGCTGCTTGTATAAATGGCAGAGATGCTGCTTGCTGACCGCAAAATGCTTTGCCAGATCCGTCAGGCTGAAGCTCCGGCGGAGATCCTCCTCCAGCATCGAACGGATCTCCGATACGATCCGCTCGCGTCCGGATTCCAGAAACGCCGATTCCCGCTGAAACTGAAGCAAAAGACGCATCAGGTTCAATTTGATGTTCAGCTGATAGTTGATCTCCTTGCGGAAATATTCCTGCTCAAGCTCCATCACCATCGCACGGATCGGACGAGATGATTCCAGGGCGTAGAAGGGAATTTTCTTCTGACGGACAAAGTCATCGGTGAAAACCGAGAAAAAATGGAAGCGGCGCATCAGGTCCGGCAGGAACTCTTTCAGGAAATCTTTGGTGAACAGAATGTTGCAGACCGAAAGCGGTTCTTCCGTAATATGGTAAAGTGTCTTCAAATCCGGGTGCATCAGGTAGATGCTCCCCGCGCAGAGCTTGTAACGCCGTCCGCTGAACTCAAGCGTCGACGCACCGTTTTCGATGTACGTGATTTTCCAGAACTCGCGGACGGCAGGTGCGATGTGGGCGAATTCCTTCTGCGTGTGGTTGTATTTCGCAATCGCAAACGGAAAGCCGGAACGAAAATAAATATCCGCTCCGAGAACGCGGAAATCGTCGCTGTCCATTCCGGATCTCCTCAAATTGCGCCTTTTTGTCCGGCGATTTTCGCAGCAAGGCGGTTCCCCGCTGCAAGCGCATCCGCAAGGGACGAGCCGGTCAGGTAATGATACAGAAACGCCGCGCTGAACGAATCGCCCGCGCCGACTGTGCTGACGACTTTTACCGGAACTGCCGGAGAGTGAATCCTGCCGGAATCCGCATAGAGATCGCAGCCGTCCGGACCGAGCGTCAGGAGCACAAACAGGAGTCCGAAGTGACGCCGGAACGCCTCCGGGTCGTCCGGAAGACCGAACATCGAAGCCAGGACGGGAAACTCATCCTCGTTCAGTTTCACGATGTCTGCCGCATTCAGCGACTCCTCAAGAATCTCTCTGGAATAGAAATTCTGACGCAGATTGACGTCGTAGAAAAACAGACAGTCGAGTGAACTGCGGAGCTTCCGGAGGGTTTCGCGCGATTCCGGCGAACGCTGCGCGAGTGTGCCGAAACAGAAGAGGTCGATATCGGTATCGATTTGCGGAAGCGGAATGTGATCATACGCCGTGTCCGCCGCAAAATCGTAGGTTGCGACTTTGTTTTCATCGAGCCGGGCGGTCACCGTTCCGGTCGGATGGTCCGAAAGCGTGGCGATTGCGTGTATATCGAGTCCGATTTTCCGGATCTGTTCAAGCGCGTTCCGTCCGAGCACATCATTGCCGACTGCGGAAACGAGTGCTGTTTGCGCGCCCTGTCTGCAGAGATGCGCCGCGAGGTTCAGCGGAGCTCCGCCGAGGAAGGGCTCGCCGCCTATGATGTCGAACAGGACTTCGCCGAAAGAGACAACTTTCAGCGGATTGTGCATGTTTTTTCTGACTGTCATGATCTGCTTCCTTTTTTGTTTCGTGATTATTATACAATGCCCTTTTTGAAAAAGCAACTGCAAAACGAAAAATCAGCTTGTATTTTTTGCTTTTCAGAGTATCTTATTCGTTCTGCTTCACAAAAAAGGAGTTGTTATGTCTTCCGGAAAACTGAAACTGGGACGCTATGATGTGGCGTCATACGCGGCGTTCGCGGCATATTCGCTGTGTTCGCTTTCCATCCCGATTGTGATTGTCGCAATGGGAGCTGATCTGAATTTTCCGCTCGACAAAGGCGGCATGGCCGCGGGCGGAGTTCTGCATCTGATGCGCAGTGTTGCAATCGTGATCGCGCTTGTTCTCTGCGGTGCGGTCGCGGGGCAGATCGGCAAACGTGTTTCGATGGGAACCTGCATGCTTCTGACGGGGGGCGGAATCCTGCTCTGCGCATTCGCTCCAGCCTACTGGATGCTCTTCCCGTGTCTGCTGATCGCCGGAATCGGCGAGGGGATCTGCGAAGGCGTCGCCACGCCGTTTGTGCAGGACCTTCACAAGGACGCTCCGGAAAAGTACGTGAATATTGCTCATGCGTTCTGGTCGATCGGAATCGGAATCTGCGTTCTCGGTGCGGGCGGACTGCTGACGCTCGGCGTGAACTGGCGCATCATCCTCGCGTCTGCCGGGGGACTCGCCCTGCTGACGTCGATTCTGTTTCTCTGGAAGGAAAGGCCGGACAAAAAGTATCCGGAAACATCGGGTGGTGTGAGCATCTCCGCAATCTGGGAATATTCCGCCGCAATCGCCAGAACGCCGCGATTCTGGGTCTACTGCACCGGAATGTTTCTTGGCGCCGGTTCGGAGTTCTGTCTGACTTTCTGGACCGCTGCATACATTCAGCTCAGCTTCAACGCGAGCGCGTGGATGGCGGGGCTCGGCACGGCGGCAATTGCGCTCGGCATGTTTGCGGGACGCACCTGCTTCGGGCTCATTGCGCGTCCGGGAAATCTGAAAATCATCCTGCTTGCCGCCGGGCTCTGCACGATTCCGGTTACGCTTCTGCTGACCGTTCTGACGCCGGACATGTTCGGATCGAGAATCCTGCTTTTCGCGCTTCTGTTCTTTCTCCTCTTTCTCGCCGGAATCGGAATTGCGCCGTACTGGCCGACGCTCCAGGTGTATGGAGTGCATCAGCTTCCGCAGCTGGATTCAACAATGCTGTACATCTATTTTTCGGCGATGGGGATTCCCGGCTGCGGATTTTTCACCTGGATCATGGGCGTGTGCGGCGACCGTTTCGGCTTGAAAAACTCGTTCTTCCTGATCCCCGCATCGCTGGTTCTCTTCTCTCTGGTCGTCTTCCTGGAAGGCTGGGTGTTCCCGAAAAAGAATCCGGCGGAAGAAAAATAATTGTTTTGAAAATGAAAAACGGCGCAACTCCGGATTCATGGAATTGCGCCGTTTTCGTTTGTGGATTCGGGATTATTTGACCTGTTTGTAATCGCGGACCGCCTGTTCCGCACACCGGGCGAGAAGTTTCGCCTCGGAGTCGGAAAGCTCTTTCGGAATGTATTTGATCTCTTCGGCGGTCCGCCCATAGAGGAGGATGTACCAGACGCACGCCTGCAGATACTTGCCGCGGACATTCATGTGGCTGGTGTCGCGATAGAGGAATAGTTCGCCTGTCTTTTCATCTTTTCTCCAGCGGATGTCGCCGACCGGATCGCCTGCCTGCGGGGGAACGTCGGGCGGATTGAGCGCATCAAGAATCGCCGGGTCATAGTTTTTGAATTTCAGCGGAGACTTTTCCCGGGCGATCTCGACCGCGAGCCCGACGGGAATGACGCGGAGGTGATGAGTTTCCGCGAGTTCGCCGTAACTCTTGAGGAGGCGCTCGTGCATTTCGTGCTGATCGAACTCCCAGTAGCCGCCGGGGATTCGAATTGCCGCATCATCGGCGCGGAAAGCCCAGATGAGCTGCGTCATGATTTCCGCTTCCGGCTGATGATGGCGGATGAGGCTGATGAGTTCATCCGCGCGCCAGGAAGCGACAGGGTGATTGCAGCTCTGATCGCTTGCCTGCTGAACGGTGACGATATCCCACTTGTGTTCGGAAAGAAGTTCATGCAGGCTTGCCTGTTTGAATCCGGTCCAGTAGGGCCTGTGTTCGGGATTCTGTTCGGATTTATAATAATCGTCGCAGTGAGTCGCGAGAGTGTATCCTCCGATTGCCGCCATCTCGAGCACGAGCGAATCGCTTCCGGATGCCTCGACGATGCTTGGGAAGAAATACGGAACGCTCTGCGTGAAGCTGTTTCCGATCATAAGAACTTTGAGTTTTTTTTCATGCGCTTGAGTGGTCATGGGAATCTCCTGAATTTGAAATGTTTTATTTAAAATACTGTCGGAATTCCTGTTTTCAAGGGGAATGACAAAAATTGTTCTGCTGCAATGTTCCTTCGTGACGGGGGAGGCAGTTTGCGAACGCGAACTTGCCGTTGCTTCCCGCAAGAGGAGCGCATGCTGTTATTTCCATTGGAAATGCCGCGTTCCGCTGAAAGCGTGCGAGGAGCCGTCCGGGAGGTGAAGGACGCCGGGGACGTTCGGGGGGAGGGCGGCGGTCAGCTCCATGCCGGATGAGGTGCGGTTCCAGAAAACGGAAATCCTGCCGCAGACGGAATCGTAATGCGCGTTCATCGAATGAAGAGCGTCGATAAATTTCGGTTTCAGGACAACTTCGCGGAAGCCCGGACGCGTAAACGACGGCTCGATCCCGCCGGGATATTGCATCATCCACGCGGCAAGGTCGCCGTACATGACATGACTGTGCGAACAGCGTCCGGCAAAATCTTCCAGAAGCGTGGTTTCTCCGTCGCGGATCCATTTGCACCAGCCGGGGAACTTTTCCTGTGTGAAAATCCGGAACGCGGTGTTTTCGTACCCGTAATCCGCCAGCACGCGCGGGACGAATTTCGCTCCGGCGATTCCGAAGTCCGCAATACAGCCGCCCTCCCGCATTTTGCGGTCGAGAAGAGCGGCGGAAAGGCGCGCTTCCGCGTCGTCGCAAAGTCCGAACGCGACGGGCAGGGCAAGCGCGGTTTTCTCGTCGTTCGCCCATGAGCCGCCGCCGTTGAAAAAGTTTCTGCGGAACGAATCCGCGATTTTCGCGGCGCGGTCGAGCGTCCGTGCGGCATCGTCGGAAAAGCCGAACAGCGAGGCTGTTTCCGCGAAGATTTTCAGATTCCGGTAATGCCACGCGGTCGTGACGAATTCGGGCGCCACTGCGCGGGCGTTGTCGTAATGACACCAGTCGCCAAGCCCGAAACGGACTGTTCCGTCTTTTGCAAGCGATTCTGTAAACTGGAGATTGCGCTTGAAGGCGTCGTAGTTTTCGCGGAGAAGCGAGCTGTCGCCTCGATAGATGTAGACGTTGCGCGGGACCCCGAGCAGGAAGTTGTCGAAGAGCGGACCGCTGCCCCAATTGTAGCCCCAGCCGGAAGTCGGTGCCATGCCCGGCAGCTGACCGTTTGGACGCTGGCAGTCGCGGAGCGTTCCAAGAAATTCCCGGTAGAGTTCGCTTGCGTCAAACTGGAAAAGAACGGAATCGGAGGCAAGCTGATGGTCGTTGATCCAGCCGTTTTTCTCGCGGTGCGGACAGTCGGTGGGGATGCCGACAAAGTTGTTCAGGATGGAGCGGCGCGTGCAGCGTCCGAGTTCATTCAGGTCCGGATGCGAACAGGAGAATCCGCCGGTTTCCGCCAAGTCGCTTCCGATGACCTGCGCGGTCATGGAGAGGATTTCCGCGTCGCCGGAGATTTCGATTGCGGCGTAGCGGAAGCCGTGGTAGGTGAAGCGCGAATGCCAGGTCTCCGTGCCGCCGCCTTTGAGAATGTAACGTTCGGTCTGAAACTCGCCGCTCTTGACGAAACGCGCAATGTCGTCGAGATGCAGCGAGCCGTCCGGGTTGAGAACATCGCCGTACTGGATTCGGATTTCGCTTCCGCGGACGCCGCGGACGGTGAGTTCCGCGCGTCCGGCGATGTTGACTCCGGCGTCCAGGAGCCCGGGCCTGATCTCTTTCATGGGAAAAAGTTCGCGGACGCGGCAGGGCGGAGCGGTCTGTTCGAAAAGCAGTCCGCCGGGTCCGGCTGTGATGACGGCGCGGTTCCATGCGGAATCGTCGAATCCGTTTTCCGACCATCCGGGAAGTTCAAGGCGGGCGTCGTAGTACTCTCCGTTGCGCAGGCCGTCGAAGGTGATGGGACCGTCCGTTGAAACCTTCCAGGTGTCGTCGCTGGAGAGAACGGTTTGTCTGTCTGCGACAATTTCGAGAAGAAGCTTCGGATAGTCGCGCCATGTCGCCTTGTCGAAGTGCCAGGTCTCCGTCGTGTGACAGTTGTAGAGCCCGTTTCCGAGAACGGCGCCGACGGTGTTGAGTCCCGGTTTGAGATATGCGGAGATGTCGTATCGGAGGTATCCGGCATGACGGTCGTAATTCGTCGGCGCGGGCGCAAGTTCGGCGTCTCCGACGCGGCGGCCGTTGATCCAGAGCTCATGATAACCAAGTCCGCAGACGAACGCCTCGTATGATTTCCCTTCTTCCGCGCGGAACTCTTTCCGGAACCAGGGGGCGGGGAGAGTTTTTGCCCGCCAGTCAACCATGTTCTCTCCGCTGGAGATCCAGTATGCGTTCCATTCTCTGCTGTCTGAAAAAGCCATTTGCGTTCTCCTGATTTTTCTTGTTTTTTTATCAGCTAATATACTTGACAAACGGGGAAAAGAAATGGATATTATAACGAAAGATGTATCTTTTCGCGACAGAATGGAGGATGTATGAAACACGAAGATATGCTTCCGGAAATTTATCTGACACGGTATGAAACGGGGATTTATCCGTGGCGTCAGACGAATCTTTTCACTCCGTTCTGGCGCTGTTACTGGAATCCGTCCGAGGGCGGCTGTCTGCAAGTCGGGGAACGGGTGATTGAGATGCGGACCGACCGGATTTACATCATCCCCGGACTTTTCCGTTTTTCCACGTTCGCACGGAAGCCGTTCGGACAGTTTTACATTCATTTTGTCCCGCCGGAACATGTCGTTTTTTCCGAACCCGGGATTCATGAGACTCCGCTGACGGCGGAATGCCGCGCGCTTCTGCGGGAGTGGTTCGAACTGAAAGAGACGGGTGAAGCGTACCGTTTCCGTTGTGAAGTGATTGCCGCGGCGGTGCTCTACCATGCTCTGCTGAGTCTTCCGCGCGGCCGGATGCTCTTCCGTGAGTCGCTGAGTCCGCTTGCGGAACGCGTTTCGGGTCTGATCCGGGAGAACATGACGCATCCGCTTTCGAATTCGGAGCTTGCCGCGCGCTGCGGCACGGAATTGCGCACGCTTCTGCGCCACTTCCGCAAGGAGACGGGTGAGAGTCCGCAGCAGTACAGCCGCCGGATCCGTGTGGAGGCCGCGTGCCGTTATCTGCGCTATTCGGATAAAACGATTGACGAGATCGCCGAGCTGACCGGTTTCCCGGACCGTTATTATTTTTCGCGGGTATTCCGTCAGTTGCAGCATTATCCCCCCGCGGAGTACCGCCGCGCGCAGTGAAGGGGAGTGCATCGTAAACGGGTCCGGCGGAAAATTCCAAAAAAATTTCATTGGAGCGGTTTACTTCACTCGCAGCCAGTGTTATATTAAGGCGGATTCCTTGTCTCCGGAGGCCGGAATCCTCTGCTTGCAAAAATCAATGCAGGAGTGAAAAGGAAAATGAACTTGCCGGCATCCCGATTTGAACTCGCCGGAAAAAGGATTGAAGATATGGAAAAAATGACTGGCAAATCAATGGATCTCATCGCGGAGAATATCAAACAGATGAAAGCTCTCTTCCCGGAGGCTGTTACCGAGGGGAAAATTGATTTTGAAGTGCTGAAGGCTCTGCTCGGAGAAGAGGTTGAAAAACGGAAGACTTATTATAAATTCACCTGGAACGGCAAGGAGGAGGCCCGCGCTTACGCACGGGTTCCGTCGATGGGTACGTTGCGTCCGTGCGTGGAAGAAAGTTCCGGAAAGGACGGTACGCCCGGAAAGTTCGACAGCGGCAATCTCTATATTGAGGGGGACAATCTGGAAGTCCTGAAACTCCTGCAGGGTTCTTATCATAAACGCGTCAAGATGATTTACATCGATCCTCCGTACAACACCGGCAAGGATTTTGTGTATCCTGACGACTATCGCAACCCGATCGGGGAATACAAAGCATTGACCGGACAGACTGACGATGACGGTGTCAAAACTCGTGCCAATCCGGAGACTTCCGGACGCTATCATACCGACTGGCTCAACATGATGTATCCCCGGCTGATTCTGGCGAGAAACCTGCTGACTGATGATGGGGTTATCTTTATTTCGATTGATGAAAAAGAAGTTGCTAATTTGCAAAAAATAGCAGATGATGTTTTTGGAGAAGAGAATTGTATTTCAATTGTTGAAAATACGACAGGTGCCAGTCAAAATGGAGAAGGGGTTATTATTCAAAACAATTTTGAATTTTGTTTAGTTTATGCTAGAGATTCGGGAAAAGTTCTCATAAATAAAGTTGATAAGGCAGATGAAAGTTTACGAAGCCTTTCTGATGCTCCATCTCCATTGAATACTAGACCGGATATGGGCTATACTCTTTATTTTAACCCTCAGACGAAGAATATCATTCCTTTTAAGGATTATAATAAGGATGCAATATCAACGAATGAAGAGTCAAAGGTGTATAGTAATAATTCTAAACTCATTAATATGGGATATATCCCTGTTCGACCAGGTAAGAAAAACGGATTGTTACATCGGTGGCGTTGGGGGTTTGAAACATGCCAAGAACGTATTTCGGAAATTGTGATGCAAGAAAACGGCGGGACATATTCTCCTTATTTCAGACAAAAGGGTTTTAATCCCCCTAAAAATACATGGAGTTATGGCGTTGGAACGACTCAACTAAAGAACTTTTTTGGAGATACGCGAGTTTTTGATTTTTCCAAGAGCCCCGCAATGATAAAATATATTGTTAATATAGGTGCCGATACGACTGGTATTGTTCTTGACTTCTTCTCCGGCTCTGCGACTACAGCACACGCCGTGATGCAATTGAACGCTGAAGACGGAGGGAACCGCAAGTTTATCATGGTTCAGTTGCCGGAAGCCTGTGAAGAAGGAACTGAAGCCTTCAAAGCTGGTTATAAGAATATCTGTGAAATCGGCAAGGAGCGTATCCGCCGGGCGGCGAAGAAGATCAAGGATGAGAATCCGTTGTTTGCCGGTGACATGGGCTTTAAGGTGTTCAAACTGGATACGAGCAACATCCGTCCGTGGAATCCTGATCCGGATAAGATTGAACTGTCGATGTACGATTCCGTGGAAAATATTCTGAAAGGCCGTTCACGGGAAGATTTGCTCTACGAAGTCCTGCTGAAATGCAATCTGCCGTTGACGCTGTCGATTGAGGAAAAGAAGTTCGGGGAGAACACGGTCTATATTGTTGGTTCCGGAATGCTGGCAATCTGCCTCGACAAAACCATTCCTCAGACGATCGCGGAAGAAATCGTGAAGCTTCGTGACGAATATGCGCCCATTGTTCCGATGCAGGTAGTCTTCCGCGACAACGGTTTTACGGATGTCGCCAAGACGAATGTACTTCAGATTCTGCAGCAGGCCGGTTTTGAAGACAAGTCCGTGCAGACCATCTAAACCACGGAATACACGGAAGGACACGGAAAATGGATAAAGAAAATAACAAGCTGGTGGTGTTTCAGAATAAATCCATCCGCAGGATTTTTGTGAATGGGGAATGGTTCTTCTCCGTTGTTGATGTTGTGGCAGTCTTGACCGGCAGTGCGGATCCGGCAGCATACTGGCGAAAACTGAAACAGAGACTGACAGCGGAAGGAAGTCAGGTCGTGACAATTTGTCACGGACTGAAATTGCCGGCAAATGATGGTAAAAGCTATAAGACCGACTGCGCCAATGTCAAGGGAATGTTCCGGATCATTCAGTCTATTCCATCGCCGAAAGCGGAACCGTTCAAGCAATGGCTGGCACAGGTGGGTTACGACCGGGTACAGGAGATCGAAAATCCGGAACTCGCCCAAGACCGCATGAAGGAACTCTACGAACAGAAGGGCTATTCGAAAGACTGGATTGACAAGCGGTTGCGCGGAATTGCCATCCGTCAAAACTTGACGGATGAATGGAAAGAACGCGGGATTAACGAAGACCGTGACTTTGCGATCCTGACCGCAGAAATCAGCAAAGCGACTTTCGGTATGACACCTTCTGCATACAAGGCTTATAAGGGCTTGGAGTCTCCCAATCAGAACCTGCGCGATCATATGAACGACCTTGAGTTGATTTTTACGATGCTTGGCGAACGGGTTACGACCGAGCTTTCCCGTCAGGAAAAACCGGACACGATGCCGAAACACAAATCTGTGGCAAAACGTGGCGGCAAGGTGGCGGGGAACGCCCGTAAAGAAACCGAGAAAGAACTGGGGCACTCCATTATCAGCAGTGAAAACTATCTGTCCAAAGGTGATTTGCCTGGCTTGCTTGAGGAGGACAAGAAGAAATGAGAGAACTGAAATTTGATGCCAATCTGGGGTTCCAGCTGGAAGCTATTTCGGCGATTACCGATATTTTCAAGGGACAGAAAGTCTGCCGGAGCAATTTTTCCGTCCGGAAGCAGAATGTCGAAGATAGTTTTAAACTGAAGGCAGAAACCATTCCGGATCAGAATGATAATGATAATAAAGAGGAATCGAAGCCTGATGTTGTTGCCAATGATTTGACGCTTTCGTCGGAAGAAATTCTGGAAAACGTTCACGCGATTCAGTTGAAAAACGGATTGGAACAGTCTCCGGCCGATGTGGTCAAGACAATGAATTTCAGTATCTGGATGGAAACCGGAACGGGAAAGACCTATGTTTATCTGCGGACGGTTTTCGAGCTGAACAAGCTCTACGGCTGGACGAAATTCATCATTGTCGTGCCGAGCATTGCGATCAAGGAGGGGGTGAAAAGTTCTCTTGACTTGATGAAGAATCACTTTGAGGCGCAGTACAACAATGTTCCGTTTGATTATTTTATTTATGATTCCGAGAAGCTGAATCAGGTTCGGAATTTTGCGGGTTCGGACAGCATTCAGATTATGATCATCAATATTGATGCGTTCCGCAAGGCTGCCGCGGATCCGGAGAAGGAAGGCAAGGCGAACATCATTCACCGTTATCATGACAAGATGCTCGGGAAACCGATTGATTTCATTTCCGACTGTAAGCCAGTGGTGATTATCGATGAACCTCAGAGCGTTGACAATACGGAAAAAGCGAAAGAGGCATTGGGTCTTCTGAAGGCGCTGTGTACATTGCGTTATTCGGCGACGCACCGGAAGAAAGACCGTTTCTGCATGATGTACAAGCTTGATTCGGTGGGCGCCTACGAGCAGAAGCTGGTGAAGCAGATCGTTGTTGCGGGGATCCGGGTTGAGGACAGCCATAACTCGGCGTATGTCCGGCTGGTTTCCACGAGCAACAAAGATGGATATGTATCGGCCCGGGTTGAGCTGGATGTCCTGGTGAAAGGCGGCGTTGTCCGGAAAACGGTCAAGGTCAAGGCCGGTGATTCCCTGTGGAAGAAGTCCGGGAAGCGGAGCATATACGACGGTTATCAGGTTGACGATATCAGCTGCAGGGAAGGGGATGAGTATATTCTGTTTCTGAATCAGGCAGATCCTCTTCGGATCAACCAGGTTCTCGGCGGGGCGGATAACGATGGCCTGAAGCGGCTTCAGATCCGCCGGACGATAGAAGAGCATCTGGACCGGGAACTGCAGCTGACGCATCTGGGCATCAAGGTTCTGAGTCTGTTCTTTATTGACCGTGTCAGCAATTACCGGGAATATGATCCGGAGGGAAACCCTGTAAAGGGCAAATATGCGCGGTGGTTTGAAGAAGAATATGCGAATCTGATTCGCAAGCCGAGGTATGATACACTGTTTCATGATGTGGATATCGAAACTCTTCCTGCGAAAGTGCATGACGGTTATTTTTCGATAGACAGAAAAGGACGGGAAGTCGATACGAACGAATCTTCCAAAACGGAAAGAGAGAATGCCGAGCGCGGTTATCAGCTGATCATGAAGAACAAGACGCTGCTGCTTTCGTATGAATCTCCTGTGAAATTTATTTTTTCGCATTCCGCTTTGAAGGAGGGCTGGGACAATCCGAATGTTTTTCAGATTTGCACCTTGAACGAGATTACCAGTGATCTGCGCCGCCGTCAGATGATTGGACGCGGTCTTCGCATCTGTGTGAATCAGAATGGCGAACGGGTGCCGGGGTTCGACGTGAACACTCTTACCGTTATGGCGAATGAATCGTTTGAGGATTTTGCGACGAATCTGCAGCATGAAATTGAGGAAGAGGAGGATATCCGGTTCGGTTTGGTGGAGGAGCATACGTTTGCAAATATTTCGGTTCTCAACGAGAAGGGGCAGCCGGAATATCTGGGACTGGAGAACTCCAAACTGATTTATGAGCATTTGAAAAGCCGGGAATTCATTTCATCGTCCGGCATTGTCCAGAGTTCGCTGAAGGAAAATCTCCGGGACGGTACGATGACGTATCCTGCGGAGGTTGAAAAACATGCGAATCTGATCACGGCTGTTCTGAAAAAGATTTGCGGTGATCTCAACATCAGAGACGAGGCGAAATCGGAACCTGTCCGTTTGAACAAAGAACGTTTTCTTTCACCGGAGTTCAAAGAGCTGTGGGATAAGATCAAATACAAGACAACATACCGTGTGAACTTTGATTCGGCGGCGCTTCTTTCCGAATGTGTCAAACAGCTTGCGGATGAAAATGTGTTGACCGTGACTTATCCGAAGTATATCCTTGGCAAAGGAATGGTGAATGTGACGCAGGGCGGAGTGACGGTTACTGTTATGAAAGATTCTTCGGCGTCTTTCAAATACACTCCGGAGATCCCGGATGTAATCAGCTATCTGCAAAACGAAACGAACCTGACACGGCGGACATTGTGCGAGATGTTGATCCGTTCGAAGCGGCTGGATGATTTCAAGAAGAATCCGCAGATGTTTATTGACGGAGCTGTTTCGATCATCAAGAGGGTGATGGGGCAGTTTGTCGTTGACGGGATCAAGTACCACAAGCTCGGCAATGACAACATCTGGGCGCAGGAACTTTTCGAGAGCCGGGAATTGAGGGGCTATATTGACCAGAACATGGTGGAGACGCCGCATCACGGCATTTATGAATCTACTGTATACGATTCCGATATTGAGCGCGAGTTTGCGAAAAAACTGGATTCGAATGATGACGTGAAGGTTTTTGCCAAGCTCCCAGATTGGTTTAAAATACCGACTCCACTGGGGACATACAACCCGGACTGGGCGATTGTTGTGGAAAAAGAAGGGCAAAAGCGTTTGTACTTCGTTGTGGAAATGAAGGGAACGGCCAGCCTCGGAGAGCTTCCACCGCCGCAGCAGGCGAAGATAAAGTGTGGCGAGGCTCATTTTGCCGCATTGTCCGGAGAGGGAATCAAATTCAAGGCTCCGGTTGTGAACTACAATCAATTTGACAATGCGGTAAACCGGGAACTTGAAAAATAACGGAGATGAGTGTCGGCATTGAGTAAAAAGCGGGCATGCGTTGCAGAGAATCCGTTATTTCCGCCAAAGAAGGCATATGTTTTTTTTGCCTGACCGGAAAATTTTATGAATTTCCCGGAGTTTACGGCAATAACGGCGATTTTTTCCGTAAAAAAACTTGCAAGAACGCCGTTTCGGGAGTATCTTATAGGATGATAGAAAAACCGAAAGGGAGAATGTCAATGAAAAAAGTTCTTATTCCGACGAAACTCGACAAAGTAGTTTCCGAAATCCTCACAGCCAAAGGCTTCACCGTCGTTCAGGACATGGAGACCCCGTTCGCGGATCTCGCAAAAGCGAATTCCGATGCGGAATCCATCATCGTCCGAAGCGAAAAAGTCACTCCGGAGATCATGGACCTTCTCCCCTCGCTCAAGCTCGTCGTCCGCGCCGGAGCGGGTTATGACAACATCGACATCAAGTACGCCCGCCGCAAAAACATCGATGTCATGAACACCCCGGGCGCAAACTCCAACGCCGTCGCCGAGGAAGTCGTCGCGATGATCCTCGCGGCCTACCGCAAGCTCATTCCCGCCGACATCTCCACCCGCGCCGGAAAGTGGGAAAAGAAATCCTTCATGGGACGCGAGCTCACGGGCAAGACCCTCGGCATTATCGGTCTCGGTCACATCGGCCGTCTGCTCGTCAAACGCACCTCCGGATTCGAAGTCAACGTTCTCGGCTTCGACCCCATGATCACCAGGGAAATGGCCGACGAAATCGGCGTCAAACTCACCTCCGTGGAAGAGATTTTCGAGAAGGCCGACGTCATCTCCCTCCACGTTCCCGAAAACGACGCCACCCGCGGCATGGTCAATGAAAAGCTCCTCGCTCTCGTGAAAAAGGGCGTCATGATCGTCAACTGCGCACGCGCCGGAATCATCAATGAAGACGCTCTCCGCAAATTCAAAGCGGAAAAAGGGATCATCTACTGCAACGACGTCTACAAGAAAGACGCGGAAGGCGAAAAATCCATTGCCGACGTCGCCGACGTCATGGCTCCGCACCTCGGCGCCAGCACAAAGGAGGCGAACTTCGTCGCCGCAAAACGCGCCGCCGAGCAGACCGTTGCCTACTTTGAAAACGGCGTGACCACCTGTGTCGTCAACAAGGGTGTTCCCGATGGACTCAACGCCGAGTATCAGCACCTCGCTTCTTCCCTCGCCAAGCTCGCGAAAGCCGCGATGGGCGATGCGAAGATCAGCAGGATCGAAACCAGCTTCTACGGCGCCCTTGCCAAGTTCGCAAAATGGATGACCGCTCCGATCTGTGCCGGTCTCAGCGGCGACTTCGATCCGTACCTCGACGCCAAAGACGCTCAGGAGTTCCTGACTAGCCGCGGCGTCGAACTCGTCAACCGTCCGGTCGATGACGCCAAGAACTACGGCGAATCCATCACCATCGACCTCGTTTCGGCTGCGGACAAGGTTTCCGTGCGCGGAACGATCACCGAAGGCAAGATGATGATTTCCCGTTTCAACGACTTCGACCGTCTCTATCTGGAACCGTCCGGCTACACGCTGTTCTTCGAGTACACGGATGCTCCGGGCGTGATCGCGAAGCTCTCCGGCGCTCTGAGCGCGAAGGGCGTGAACATCATCGACATCCGCGCTCCGCAGAACCTGAAGAGCGGCAATTCTCTCGCAGTCATCAAGGTCTGCTCCGATATTTCGGACGCCGATCTGAAGGCGATGAAGGAATCCGTCGGCGCCGTCAAGGCGTTCAAGTTCAACGCGTGATTTCCCGCGTTTCCGGAAAGGCTCCGCCCCGTGCGGAGCTTTTTCGTTTCAGACAGGCAGGCAAGCTCAATGTCACACAATCCGGTTCTTCTTTCTTTCGGCGGCAACCTCGGCGAGGTTGCGGAGACCTTCCGGACCGCTCTTCTGAAGTTGGAGCGCGGAGGATTCCGCACGCTCAGGGAATCGGCTCTTTTCCACAGCAAGGCGATGGGGTGCGAGGAGGGCGCGCCGGATTTTCTGAACCGGTCGGTTCTCGGAATCTGGGAGGGCGAGGCGCTGGATTTGCTGAATCTGCTCCAGCGCATTGAAGTGGAGGCGGGGCGTCCCGCCGACCACCCGCACTGGGTTTCGCGCCCGCTGGATATTGACATTGTTCTGATGGGAGACACGGTTATCCGCTCTCCGCGTCTGACCGTGCCGCACCCGGAGCTTTCAAAGCGCGATTTCGTTTTGGTTCCGAGCGCGGAGATTGCATCGGAGATGATTGTGCCGGGTCCGAACCGGAGCCTGCACGATTTGTTAAATTTCCATTAACATTCCTCTTCCGCCGATTCCGGGGTTGAATTTCCGCATTTTTCCAGTATATTCCCATATCATATGGAATTTTAACATGGAGAAGAGAAAATGGCAGACAATCTCGCGCTTGGCATCGACCTCGGAGGATCAAAAATCTATGCAGTCGTCACCGATCCGGACAACCGGGTGGTCGCCGATGCAAAATCTCCCACCGACCCCGCCGCAGGTCCCGAAGGCACCGCGCTCGCCATGAAGGAGACCGCGCTTGCCGCCCTGCAGAAACTCTCGCTCTCTCTTGACGACATTTCCTGTTTCGGCGCCGCCATTCCTTCTCCCGTCGATCCGGAGACCGGGGACTGTCTTCATGCAGTCAACCTCGGCTGGAAAAAAGTTTCCATGCTTCAGATTATGAAAAACACGTTCGGTCATGAATTCAAGCTCGGAAACGACGGCAATCTCGGTCAGCTCGGCGAACACTTCGCCGGCGCCGCCGCAGGGTTCCGCTCCTCTCTCGGATACTATGTCGGAACCGGACTCGGCGGCGGAATTGTCATCGAAGACAAGCTGCTGATCGGCAACAAGGGGCTTGCGGGCGAGCTCGGTCACTCCATCATCAAGGTCGGCGGACGCCGCTGCGGCTGCGGACATCGCGGGTGCGCGGAGGCTTACTGCAGCAAAAAAGCGTTCGTCAAAGCGTTGAAGAAAGAAATTTTCAAATGCGGAATGCGCACACTGCTTCCGATAGAAAAATTCAATCCCGAAACGGTCAATATCAAGAGCAAGTACCTTGCGCGCGCCTACAACGAGGATGATCCGGCGGTCCGCAAAGTCATAGACAAGGGGTTCCGCATGCTCGGGATCGCGGCCGCAGCCTCGTGCGCGGTTGTCGCTCCGGAATGCATCGTGCTCGGCGGCGGCGTCGTAGAGGCGCTCGGCGATCAGGTGGAGATCCCGTTCAAGAGCGCGTTCAACCGCCATCTGTTCGGAATTTCTCCGGCGGATGTGGAAATCCGCATTTCAACTCTCGGCGACCATGCGGTTGCCGTCGGCGCGACACTCCTTGCCAGAGGAACCGGCCGCAAATGAAATCCATGCTCGCATCCATCGACATCGGGGCGCACTCCGCCCGTCTGCTGATTGTCCAGGTAGACAAGTCCAGCGGCACTTACGAAACGATAGAGGATCTTGAAATCCCCGTTCCGCTGGGCGCCGACGTCTTCCGCACCGGGCGCATCGGCAACAAATCGGTTGCGATGCTTTGCGAGATCATGAAGAAATTCAGCTTCAAAATGCGCGAGTACCGCATCAAGGAGTACTGCGCAATCGCAACCAGCGCCGTCCGCGAGGCGGAAAACGCGGACATCTTCCTGGAACGCATCAAATTCCTTTCGGGAATCGACGTCAAGATTTTCACCGGTCCGGACGAGGCGCGTCTCGGTTACCTTGCAGTGCAGTCGGTCATCCCCGCAAACTTCCATTTTGAAGAGCAGTCTCTGCTTCTTGCCGACATCGGCACCGGAGCCTGCCAGGTCAGCATGTTCGACCATGGAATCATGTGCTTCACCGAAACCATCAAGCTCGGAACGCTCCGCGCCGTCGAAGGCTTTTCGGACGCCTCCGCCGCCGCGGCGCGCATCGAACAGCTGGAGCCGGTCATCGACTATGCGTTCAGCGAATTGGAATATCTCTCGCGGAAAATGAACTGCACCGGGCTAATCGTCACCGGCGCCTCCTCCCGCGCCATGCTCGCCATGAAGAAACAGCGCATCAAACGCGGCATGTTCGAACTGAAAGTCGAGGAGTTCAGACAGCTCCGCCAGATCGCCGGATCGCACACCGTCGAAGCGCTTGGACGCGAATACAACATCAAATCCGATCTCGCGGAAGCTGTTCTGCCGTGCTGCATGATGATTTCGAACCTCCTCAAGCTCACCGGCGCGAAGATGATCTATGCGCCGACCATTTCCACAAAATATGCGCTGATCGAGGACTTCATCAACAGTTCCATGCACCGCCGCGACCCGTTTGAGCCGCAGATTTTCGGCTGCGCCACGCAGATCGCCGAGCGTTACGCCAGCGACATGCGCCTGATCGCGTCAACCGTCATTCTCGCGGAAAAGCTTTTCGCCAAACTCGCTCCGCTGCACGGTATGGGACACGAGGAGCTGAAGCTGCTCAAGGTCGCCGCGCTGCTTTACAAGACCGGACTTTTTGTGAACAACCAGGCGTATCACAAGCACAGTCATTACATCATTCTGAATACGGAAATTCCGGGAATTTCGCAGGCGGAACGGCGGATTGTTGCAATGGTCGCGCGCTATCACCGCAAGGCGGTTCCGAAGCCGCAGCACCTTGATTACATGGCGTTGCCGGTGGAGGAACGCCACGTAATCAGCAAACTCGCGGCGATCCTGCGTCTTGCATGCGGCCTCGCGGTCATCTGCAAACCGGATGAGCGCATGACGGTCAAGATTTCCTCCGGACTCGTCATGGTCAAAATCGGCGGAATGGGACGCTCGGCCGGGTTCGACTGCATCGACACCGACATGTTCAACTATGCGTTTGCGTCTAAAATCATTTTCCTCTGACGGAGAAAGGATCGGCTATGACAACTCCAGTCGAAAACGAACAGTATATCAACCGGGACATCAGCTGGCTTGAATTCAACGCCCGCGTTCTCGGCGAGGCTTCCGATAAAGGCAACGCCCTGCTTGAACGTTTGAAATTCATCGCAATCTTCAGCAGCAACCTCGATGAATTCTACATGGTGCGCGTCGCCGGCGTCAAACAGCAGCTCGGCGAGCCGTTCAAAAAAATTTACGGCGACTGCGGTTATGTTCCCGCTGAACTGATGAATCGCCTCGACACCCGCATCCGCGCGCTTGTCGACCGTCAGTACCGTCTGCTCTACAAGGAGATTCTCCCCGAGCTTGCGCAGAACGGCATCAGCCTGCTGGCCTGGAAGGATCTGACGCAGGAAAAACGCGATGCGCTCCGCAAGCACTTCATTTCCAACTGGCTCCCGATTCTCACGCCGATCGGGATTGACAGCTCGCATCCGTTCCCGCAGGTTCCGAACCTCGGACTCGAACTTCTCGTTCGTCTCCGGAAGGAGAACGACGACCGCGAGCGTTTCGCCGTTCTTGAGGTCCCGTCGCTGATTCCGCGTTTCATCGAAGTCGAAGTTTACGGTCACCGCGCTTCGTTCATCACCAGCGAAGAGCTGATCGCGAACAATCTCGATCTTCTGTTCAGCAAATGCGCGATTCTGGAATGTTCGGCGTTCCGCATCACACGCGACATGGATTTCTCCATCGACGAAGAGTCCATTGCCGACCTGCTGACGGAAATGCAGATTGCGCTCCAGAAAAAAGCGCGCCGCAAAGTCGTCCGGCTCGAGATCTCCTCCACCATGCGCCGCGCCTCGCGCGAATGGCTTGCGGAGATGCTGAAGACCTCCACGGAATCGATTTTCTCCATCAGCGGGATGCTGAATCTGAAGGATCTGTTCCGTCTTGCCGGACTCAAGAATTTTCCCGAGCTAATGGATAAGCCGCTGCCGCCGCTGGCGTCGGTGAACCTGCCGAAGGGTTCGGATATCTTCCGCGTCATCCGCGAGAAGGGCGGTTTTCTGCTGCATCATCCGTACGAATCGTTCAGTCCGGTCATCCGTTTTCTCGAAGAGGCGGCGAATGACCCGAACGTCCTTGCAATCAAACAGACCCTCTACCGGGTCAGCGGAAATTCGCCCGTCGTCAAAGCCCTGATCCGCGCCGCCCGCAGCGGGAAACAGGTTTCCGTGCTCGTCGAAATCAAAGCGCGGTTCGATGAAGAGAACAACATCAACTGGGCGCGGGAACTCGCAAACGCGGGCGCGCACGTCGTCTACGGAATCGCCGGACTCAAAGTGCATTGCAAGGCCCTGATGGTCGTGCGCCAGGAAGAGGACGGGATTCACCGTTACATGCATCTCGGCACAGGAAACTATAACGACAAGACCGCACAGCTCTACACCGACCTCGGTTTCTTTACGGACGACAAGTCGATTGCCGACGACGTTTCCGCGCTCTTCAACGTCATAACCGGCTTTTCGAGCCCGCCGGACTGGAACAAACTCTGGGTTGCTCCGTTCAACATCAAGGAGAAACTCATTTACCACATCGACCGAGAGTCCGAGCTCTCCACTCCGCAGAATCCAGGCTCCATTACGATGAAGGTGAATTCGCTGATTGATTACGAGATCATCGAACATCTCTATGAAGCGGCGCAGCGGCACGTGAAGATCAATCTGATCGTCCGCGGCATCTGCGGCATCAATCCGTTCAGTCTGCCGAAGCCGTTCGCGAAGAACATTACGGTCGTCAGCATTCTCGACCGCTTCCTGGAACACGCGCGAATCTACCGTTTTGCCAACAACGGCGATCCCGTCTACTACATCGGCAGCGCGGACGTCATGCCGCGGAACATTCGCCGGCGTATCGAAGTGCTCACGCCCATTGAATCGGAAAATCTCCGCCGCGAACTCGATTTCATCCTCGATTGCGGTCTGCGCGACAAGCGCAAGGGACGCCGTCTCATCGGCGCGAACAAGTTCTCGCGCCCCGTTGCTTCGGCGGCGACGGAGCCCTCGCGCAGCCAGTACAAACTTTATGATTTCTACAAGACGCGTCTCGAAAAGGCACGCGAGATGATCGGACTTGATGAAGCTCTGACCATTTTCACATCCCCGGAAAAAGGAGAAGAAAAATGAACGAAAAAAAAGCTGTCGTTCTCCTGAGCGGCGGACTTGACTCCGCTACCTGTCTCGCGATTGCCAAGTCGGAAGGCTTTGCAATTCATACACTTACATTTTCTTACGGTCAGCGTCACAAAGTGGAGCTCGATTGCGCGCGCCGTCTCGCGGAGGCCGCCGGAGTGGTCAAGCATCATCTGATCTCCTTCGATCTGCGCGAATGGGGCGGTTCCGCGCTGACTTCCGATGATATCGACGTTCCGGATGCGGGCGGCGGCGGCATTCCCGCCACCTACGTTCCCGCGCGCAACACCATTTTTCTCTCGTTCGCAACCGCGCTTGCGGAAGTGATCGGCGCGAAGGATATCTTCATCGGCGTCAACAGCCTCGATTACTCCGGCTATCCCGACTGCCGCCCGGTTTTCGTCAAATCCTTTGAACTGACCGCATCCCTCGGCACGAAAGCGTCGGATGAAGGCTGGGCCTTCCGCATCAACGCCCCGCTCCAGCATCTCAGAAAAACGGAGATCATCAGGCGCGGGCTTGAGCTTGGCGTGGATTACTCCATGACGCACAGCTGCTACAACCCGAACCCCGACGGTTCGCCGTGTCTGAAGTGCGACAGCTGCGCACTGCGCGAAAAAGCCTTTGCCGACCTCGGCATGGTTGATCCCCAGGTTCTGAAATACCGTAAATGACCGGCTTTGACACGATCGTCGTCGGTTCGGGACCGGCAGGGCTCTCCGCCGCGCTCGCCGCGGCTGAAAAGGGCGCGCGCGTTCTGCTCTGCGAGCGTCTGCGCACCTTCGGACTCAAACTGCTTGCGAGCGGCGGATCCAAATGCAACGTCAGCAACGTTCTGGACGAATCCGCATTCATGTCTGCATTCGGCAGGGAAGGGCGGTTCATGAAACCCGCTCTGGATAACGCCTACCATGACTGGCTTTTTGGATTTTTGAAGTCCCGGAACGTTCCGCTGAAATGTGTGGATTCATTCCATTACTTTCCGAAATCGGAACGCGCCCGCGATGTTCTGAACGCCTTCTCCTCCGCTTTCCTCGCGCTCGGCGGAACCATGCGGAACGAATGCCGCATCGACCGGATTCTGACGGAGTGCGATTCCGTTTCGGGCGTGGAAACTGCGGACGGCGAAATCATTCCGTGCCGAGCCGTTGTCCTTGCCGGCGGCGGAACCGCGTGGCCGACGCTCGGGGGAGGCCGTCACGGGCTGAACCTCGCCGCCGCGCTGGGACATACGCTCGCTCCGCTCCTCCCCGCAATGGCGCCGCTTCTGATCCGTGAACGCTGGGTGCGCGAGCTGACCGGAATCGCACTTCCCGACTCCGAACTGACTTTTTCCCGCGGACGTTTCCGTTTCCGCAACCGCGGCGAACTCCTGTTTACGCATGACGGGCTCTCGGGTCCGTGCGCGATCGATCTTGCGGGAGACCTCGCCGAAACCTGCGTCCGCAATGGGGGCGACACGGAACTGGTTTTCCGTCCGGACGCCGCAAAGGACGCCGCCGCGTGGCGTTCCGTCATCGACGGCTGGCGCGTGAAGGAGGGACGCCGTCAGCTCCGCACGGTTCTCGGCTGGTCGTTTCCCCGCGCTCTTGCGGACGCCTTTTGCGCGCTCGCGAACTGCGGCGATGAGAAACTTTGCGAACTCCCCTCTGCGGTGCGCGACCGTTTGGCGTCGGTTCTCGGAGGAGTTTCGCTGACGGCTTACGGTTCCGGACCGATTGAGCGTGCAATGGCGATGAAAGGCGGAATCCGTCTGAAGGAGATTTCGCCCGCAACCCTGGAGAGCCGCCTTGTGCACAGACTGTATTTCGCAGGGGAAATCATGGATTTGACGGGGCCCTGCGGTGGTTACAATATTCAGTGGGCGCTTTCAAGCGGGCGTCTCGCCGGTTCGTCTGCCGCCGGTTGATGTGTCAGTGCATTTCAACTCGCACCGTGCTTCCGGCCAGCGTACCGGTTCCCTGCGGCAGATTTACTGTTTTTCCGTTCAGTGTCATCTGCTTGAGTTTCTGCATCGGATCGGCGGCATGGACCGCGTCTTTGCGAATCAGGAAGACGCCGGGGGAATCCGTGACGAAGCCGCCGAGCCGTCCGGGCTTGTGAAAAACGGCGCCGATTGTCCCGTCCGCAAAGCGTACCGCCTGGACATCGCCGGAGTTTGCCAGAATCCGGTCGTTCCGGAGTTTTTTTGCTGACTCGAAATCGGCCCCCGGCACGATCATGACGGCATATTCGCCGTTCTTTATTCCTTTGCCGTGCGGAACGGTGAGTTCAAACAGCTCCATTTCCACTTTCTGCGGTTTCGCCGCTCGAACCATCGTGCGGGGATCTCCGGCAAACCGAGCCTGACGGGCATGCAGATTCGCTCCCAGATACGCGATGCCGTCATGCCACACCAGATTCTCTGCCGTGCGGACAGGGCCTCGGGCGCGGCAGACGTTGACTGTTGTCGCGACCTCATACGGCGAAACACTTTCTATTTCCGTGCCGAGCTCGATGACTGTGTCCGCATCGAAGAAAACGGCTTTTTTCGCTTTCACGCCGTCGATGTCCTGCGTGCTGACAGCTGCCGCGAGGTTTCCGTCGGAGACTCCGCCGACGAACTCCGTTGTTCCGAGCCTGCGTGCGGGGAGCCCGAATGAAGTGAACGCGGGGAGTCCGCCCGAAATCCTGATTTCCCGTTCCGCACAGGTTTTTTCATCCAGCACCGGAGTTGCGGGGAGCGTGGTTCCCGGCAGCCTCGTCCAGTCCCAGCAGAGCGTGACGCCGTCGTATTCGTCGCCCGTGCGGTAGATCAGGCACGCCCCGTCGGAGAAGTAGCGCCCGAGGGAATTGTCGCCGTTGATGTTGTCCTCCAGCGGACGCGTCCGCACGGAATTTGCGCGGAAGGAGGCGAAGAAGCGGTCGCGGCGGCAGGTGAGATAATCGGAATTCCAGAACCAGCGGGCGCCGGAAAACTTTTCCTCTTCCGCCCGTCTGTATTCATCCGCCCGCGCGGGGTCGAGCTTCGCGAAGATGCGGAAATTGCGGATGCAGTAATCCCGTCCCCGGATGAGAGCGGCGTTTTCCCTGAGCTGGCGTCCGATGGCGAGCAGATCCATGCGTCCGTGGTGAAGCACCCGAGCGAAGCCGTCAAAGGCAAGATGCGATATGGTTTCGAGCTGTTCCGGCTTCAACGCAAATTCCGTTCCGTGCCAGACGCTTCCCCAGAATGCGATGCGGCAGAGAAATTCTCCTCCGTAATTGCCGAATTGAACCTGCGGTCCGTGCAGCTGATAGGAACCGTCCGCGCGGATTCCTCCGAAAACATCTTTGTTACAGGAGACATCCAGCGGAGCGGGACGGATTTCTTCGGTCAGCACCGCGGCCGCATCGCGCATGACTTCGATGTTCCGCGCGAGAAGTCCGCGGTAAAAGATGTTGGAGGCAATGAAGACCCGGTTGTTTCCTGTGTAGCGCGGTCTCTGCATTGCCTGCAGACAGACTTCGAGCGCCTGTTTGCGGAGCGGGGAGGCGAACGGGAAAATCGCTTCTCCGCTCAGCAGCAGAACCTGCGCCATGCGTTCCGGAACCGCCATTTCGTTGTTCCACCAGTTGCTGTTGACGGGACGTTTCCGCACCCAGAGCTCCACGCCTTTCCGGAGCGCATCGTCAAGTCCCGGAAGTGTTCCGTGGAGTGTGCGGTACCTGGCGAGCAGATTGAGATGTCCGAAGTGTTTGAGCGTTTCCCATGATCCGCGGTCCCGACTGTCGTAGTTCACGTCGGGAAACGAACCGTCCGGTTTCTGGCGGCTGATCCGGTCCAGACAGTCTTTGCGGGCTGTCTCCGGATTGCGGAACGGAGGCGCAAGCTTTTTCCGCAGACGGGTTCTGATCCGTTCGAGTTCCCGTTTCTGCTGTTCCGTCAGCGGTTTCGCTTCCGGATCGGCAGGATAGCGGAATGCGCCGTATTCTAAGCTGTCAAGCTCAAACTCCGCACGCCCCGGGCAGCATTGCAGACCGATGCGGAATACTGCTTCAACGGCGTCGGACGGCAGAACTTCATCCAGTTCCACCCGGACAAACTCCTTCGTCCCGACTGGAATTTCAGCGGGTTGATAATAATGCGCTTTGCCGTCTTTCCCGGTGATTTTCAGCTGGAATTTTACTCCTCCGAACCGGAATGACGGAGTTCCGACATCCGCGCCCGCATCCGGATTGACGCTCCGAAATGCTTTCCTGCAAAGGGCTTGACGTCAATGGTTTTCAGATGAAAATTCGCTTTCCGCGCGGCGGAAGACCCCTCCGGCGCGTCAACGACCAGAACGTGGGCGCCGTTCCGAGTTTCCGTCCGGATTTCCGCACTGAGCGGAAGCGCCGCAAGAGCCGCGGCGAGCGTCAATATGCGGGCGTTAATCATTGATTGTGATCTCCCTTCCGTCATGACTGATCGTTTTCGTGATCTTGTTCGCCGCTTTGGCAAGGCCGTTGGCGTCCAGCGGGGAGACATGTCCGTCCATCGCCACCATGTTTGCGAGACGGTTGTGGCGGGTCATGAGGCCGTATGAGCCTTCGTAGGGCATCAGTTCCGTGCTTTTGAATCCGTTGCGGCAGAATCCGAATGCGGGACTCTCTGCAGTGAATCCGGAATCTCCGAGCAGATAGCTCCGGGAGGGCTGACGCGCTTTCTTGTACGCGACAATCTTCTGATTGGTGCCGGTTTTGTCAATGACCTCGCCGATGGCCCCGAGGGTCGGAATGACTGTGCCGTCCATGTAGTTCGCTGAGTAGGAAACTTCCTGAAATCCGTAGGCGTATTGGGTCGCCAGTTTTCCCGAGAGCAGCATTCCTTTGCTGGAAGGACAGGTTGTCATCCGGACATTGGAAAGATATTTGTTCATTCCGAGATCGTGCTCAATGCTTGAATTGGCGCAGTAGTTGGAAGACAGAATATTATTCCAGCTGACCGTTGTGGTTCCCGTGCCGATTTCCATTTTTCGGGAATAGAGAAAATAATCGCCGCTGTCGCCGCAGTACATGGCAATCGCGGTTCCGGATTGCTTCAGATTGTTGATGCAGGACATCGCCCGCGCCTTTTCCCTTGCCGCATTCAGCGCCGGCAGCAGCATGCCCGCAAGGATTGCGATAATTGCAATTACTACGAGGAGTTCTATGAGGGTGAATTGCTTTGACTCATGCATTAAAGGATTGTGTGGTGTGCGTGGTTTCATCGTCTGGTAGCCTTTCTTCTTTGGTTGAACAATACTTTAGAATCCGTCTGCGTTTAATTATAGCACAGAATGCTGATTATGTCAAGAGGGAAAAGAAAATTTTTCCGGAAAAAAGAGGATTTTTTTTCCAGATCCGGATGTTTATTCAGGGGCGTTCTTGCGGATGTTCAGGAACAGACGGATGGCGTTGGCAAGTTCCGGGAGCGCCTGGGAGAGCGAAAGGCTGTCGTTCTCGATGATGTATCCGACTCCGGTTTGAACAAGCGTGGTCAGCTCCGGGAAACCGAGTTCGTATTCCGCCGTCATCGCGTCCATTTCGGTGAGAAACAGACGGTCGCGCGGGTCGGAAAGGTCGATGGATTTCTGCGCGGAGGTCTTGCGGATCGGGATTCCGTATTTCTCTTCCGCGATGTAGTCCTGCACTTTTTCGGAGAGCATGAAGCGCAGGAATTCGAGGATGAGGTCGCTGTTGACGCACTCTTTTCGCACGCAGAGCAGGTCGGTCGCCTGCGCCATGGCGGCGGTTCCGCCGGGGATGTGCGGAAGGGGGAGAACCTGCCAGTTCCGGTTTCCGCTGTGTTTGAGCTGACAGAGCATCTCCCGTTCGGAGAGCGCGAACGCAAGTTTCCCTTCCACGAAATTCATGTAGTTGTCGTGCCGTATGTTCGGACCGAGAGTCCGCTTGAGGCGGCGGATTGTTTCGACGCCGCGCATGGTCGCGGGAGAATCCAGCTGAACCGGATCTTCCGCCGCGGGGTCGATGAGTCTTCCGCCGCAGCGGAAAATGAAGCTGCTCCAGAAGTAGACCGCGTAGGAATAGTTGAGAATGTTCTCCGCCGGATAAACGGATTTGAGTTTTCGGATGATTGCGAGAAAATCGTCAAACGTCCAGTCCGGCGAGGGCAGGGGAACACCGGTCTTTGCGAGCATCTCCGGGTTGCAGAACATCACGCGCGGCGAGAAGATGAACGGAATTCCGTAGATGGAGCCGTCCGCATTGCGGAATCCGCGGAACGGCGTCTGGAAGAACTCCCCGCCGTCTCCGTGGATTTCGCGGAAATACGGCGCAAGGTTCAGATATTCATTGCGGTACTGCTGCACGTGCAGAGTGGTTCGCAGTTCAAACATTCCGCGAGTGAATCCGGGTGAAAGACGGAGCTCCGGAAGTTCCTGTTTCAGCAGTTCCGCGAATCCGGGAACCCAGGGACGGTCCGGTTCAAACAGAACGAGATTTGAGGGAAGCAGACATTTTTGCCATCCCTCCCGGACGATGCTGCCCTGCCGGCTGAGCGAGCGCAGAATTCCTGCCTGGACGAGCGTCGCAACGGCGTGTTGAATCATCGCGAACGAAGCATCGACTTCCTGTGCGATTTTCCGTGCCGCCGGGATCGTTTCGCCTGTTTTGTATTCCCCCGACTCCAGACGGTCGAGAATGTAGTCGCAACCCTGAGATACCTTGTCTTTCATATGTTACCTGCTGTTTACCGGAGTAATTATATCACACTTTTGTGATTATGCCAATCCGGGAAAGATAAAAAACGGGAAAAAAACGGCATGGATTGAAACTTCGTCTGTTCGGTGGTATATTATCGCTTCAATCAGAATAAGGAAATGCGAAATGATATACGACAGACCGCTGACGGATGAGCAGCGACGGGTTTCTCAGCTCAACTACAATCTCTTCAACATCGTCAACGGAGCCTCCTACATGTGTCTCGGGGAGACGGTCATCATTCTGTTTGCCGTGAAGCTCCATGCCCCGAATGTGATTGTCGCCGTGATCGGCTCGATGCTTTTTCTCGGCTTCCTGCTTCTGCCGCTGGGCGTGGTGCGTACGGCGCAGGTCGGCGCGGCGCGAAGTCAGGCGGATTTCTGGGTCTGCCGCAACGTCGCCGCTCTGCTCGTCGCCGTGAGCGCGTTGATTCTGCCGCTGAGCCAGTGCCTCGCGTGGGGATTGCTTCTGCTCGGCAGCTTTCTGTTTTACGGGTTCCGCGCCGCCGGAGTGGTCATGTCCCAGCCGCTGATCGGCGACATTACGAACAATATGGACCGCGCCCGTCTGATCGCCCGATCAACCGGACTTTTCTATGTCTCCGGACTCGTCGCGATGGTGACAATCAGCCTGATTCTCGGTCATTACGACAGCCTCTGGGTGCTGGTCGGCATCATCGTCGCCGGCGCGTGCTGCGGCGTTACGGCGTCGACTTTTGTGCGTAAGATCGATGAAACTTCCGCGATTCGCCGTTCCGCGCAGGCGCCGCTTTTCCCCCAGCTCAAAACGGCGTTTTTCGATTCAACTCTCCGCCGCCAGATCTGCGCCGGATTCATGGTCAACCTCGCGATCATCATGATGGCGCCGATTGCGATTCTCACGATGAAACGCGGCTACGGCGTCAGCGACACGCAGGCGATACTCTTCTCCATCGTCCAGTTCGCCTCCTCGATAGCGGCAACGCAGATCAGCGGAAAAATCACCGAGAAGATCGGCCCCCGAAAGGTCGCAATCTACTCGTACATGCTGATCTTTCCGATCTGTCTCTTCTGGCTGTTCGCGCCCGCCGCAGTGTCTTCGGTCTGGATGTGGGGACTCTTTGCCCTCCCGTTCATCCTGATCGGCGCAATGATGGTTTCCGCGCAGAATGCAATGGTGCACTACTTCCTGATGGCGGTGCCTAAGGAGCGGCAGGTCGCAAGTTCGATGTTCATCAGCGTCGTAACCGGCGCCGCCGCGGGCGTGACCGGCATGTTCGTCGCCGGCGGCCTCCTGAAGCTCGCGGAACGTTTCCTCGGTTCCGGGCTCCCGATGTACCGCGCCTACTTCGTCGCCGCGGGCGTGCTCTTCCTTGCCGGGCTGACCCAGGTGGTCCGTCTGGTTCCGGTGATCGACGCCTTCCTGCAGGAGCACGGCATGGAGAAGACCCGCTCGGTTATCCGCGAAGTCGTTCACCACAAATAACCGGTTTGCAGACCATCTTTTTCGCGTCTCACGCTTGACATTCGCGGGAGACGCGTTATTTTTTTTATGAATTTTGGTGATCCCAAGGAGAATTTTATGAAAACAGAACTGCCGTCGACCCCGCTTTTTTCGGAGGCTGCGGAAATTGTCGCTGAACTCAAACGTCATGGTAAAAAAGCGTTTCTCATCGGCGGCTGTGTGCGCGACATGCTGCTCGGCGCTTCCCCGCACGATGTCGATATCGCGACTTCCGCGACCCCGGAGGAGATACAGCGGATTTTTGAAAAAACGTATGCCGTAGGCGCCTCGTTCGGCGTCGTCACCGTCGTTCAGAACGGCCGCTGTTTTGAAATTGCGACTCTGCGCGAGGAACGCGACTACATGGACGGCCGTCGCCCCGAAGCCGTGCATTACACGGACAACGAAGTTCTGGATGTCGTCCGCCGCGATTTTACGGTGAATGGACTCCTCTGCGATCCCGCGTCCGGCGAGGTGTTCGACCATGTCGGCGGAATTGCTGATCTGCATCGCGGAATCCTGCGCACCATAGGAGATCCGGACCGTCGCTTTTCGGAAGATTATCTCAGGATTCTGCGGGCGGTCCGTTTCACCGTCCGGCTCGGTTTTGAACTTGATTCCGCCACGCGCGACGCCGCCCGGCGTCACGCGGAAAAACTTTCCGTCCTTTCCGCCGAACGGGTGCGCGACGAGGTGGAGAAAATGCTGCTCGGTCCGCATCCCTCCCGTGCGTTCGAATTGATGCGCGAGCTCGGAATCTTGCGCATCATTCTGCCGGAAATCGATGCCCTGCACGGTGTTGAACAGCCTCCCGCGTTTCACCCTGAGGGCGATGTCTTTGCACATACCATGATCATGCTGGAACGCATGTGCCACCCGACGCGCGAGCTTGCGTGGAGCGTTCTTCTGCATGACATCGGCAAGCCCGCGACTTTTCACATTCATGAGGACGGCGTGATTCATTTTTACGGACACGAAGCCGTCGGCAGCCGGATGGCGGAATCGGTCCTGACCCGTCTGCGCTGTCCCGCTTCGCTTGTGAAAAACGTCTCGGCCGCGGTTGCGAACCACATGAAATTCGCGAGCGTCGACCGGATGAAGCGTTCGACCTGGCTGAAGATGATTGCCGCTCCGACGTTTCCGACGGACATGGAGTTGAACCGCGTCGATTGCGCCTCGTGTCACGGCAAAATGGAGGGCTGGCTCCTGATGCTTGACCGCTGGCGTGCGCTGGACGGCGCCCCCGCCGTGCCGCCACTTCCTGTGAACGGCAGAGACCTGATTGCCATCGGCTGCACGCCCGGACCCGCGCTTGGGCGCATGCTCGACACCCTGCGGGATGAATTCCTGGAGGGGCGTCTGTCTGCACGCGATGCGCTCCTTGCGTTTGCAAAAGAACATTTCGAGGCGCATTGATTGCCGTGCGAGGGGAGGGCGGTCACGCCTCGTTTTTCGCTTGTTCCCGCGCGTAAATCCGCGGAAGCTGGGCGGCATGCGAAAAAATATGCGATTTTGTTAGAAAAACGATTTGCAATTTTCGGAAACCGTTGTACATTATGCAACACACCAGATATCAACCGGGCGTTGCTCGGGTGGCGGAATGGCAGACGCGCTAGCTTGAGGTGCTAGTGGAGCGATCCGTGGGAGTTCGAGTCTCCCCTCGAGCACCATTTATCCGCTGTTCCGGTGTAGGCTCTTTTGAGGACTCGGTAAAGTGAATTACCGGATAAATGAGTTTGAAAGTAGGATTTTTTCAAAAAAATCTGATATTCAATTTGAAATATAGCGGAAACGCTGTATATTATAGACTCGTTTGCTGATCGGTTCGCCGAAACGCAGGCAGTTGCGCCCACGTGGCTCAGTTGGTAGAGCACGTCCTTGGTAAGGACGAGGTCACCGGTTCAATCCCGGTCGTGGGCTCCAGTTTTTTCTTGAAACTGGAAGTAGAACTCAAAACGCACGTTATATAAACGGTAAACAATAAGCCATTACTAGTCACCAGAAGGAGGCCCCGAGATGGCAAAAGAAAAGTTTGTAAGAGAGAAGCCCCACGTCAACGTTGGAACAATCGGTCACGTTGACCACGGCAAGACCACCCTGACCGCTGCGATTACGCACGTCCAGAACCTTAAGGGCCTTGCGGATTACATTCCGTACGACCAGGTTGCGAAAGCCTCTGAATCCCAGGGACGTCGTGACTCCACGAAGATTCTGACAATCGCCACCTCCCACGTTGAATACCAGAGCGACAAGCGCCACTATGCGCACGTCGACTGCCCGGGACATGCGGACTACGTCAAGAACATGATCACCGGCGCCGCTCAGATGGACGGTGCGATCCTCGTCGTCAGCGCGGTTGACGGCCCGATGCCGCAGACCCGTGAGCACATCCTCCTCGCAAAGCAGGTCGGCGTTCCCAAGATCGTCGTCTTCCTGAACAAAGTTGACCTCGTTGATGATCCGGAACTCCTCGACCTCGTCGAAATGGAAATCCGCGAACTCCTCAGCAAATATGACTTCGACGGCGACAACACCCCGATCGTCAAGGGCGCTGCTTATCCCGCTCTCCAGGCGACCGATCCGAACGCTCCGGAATGCAAATGCATCCAGGACCTCATGGACGCCATCGACAGCTGGGTTCCCGAGCCGCAGCGTGAAGTCGACAAACCGTTCCTGATGCCGATCGAAGACGTGTTCTCCATCGAAGGTCGCGGTACCGTCGTTACCGGCCGTGTCGAGCGCGGAGAAGTCAAGGTTGGCGACGTCGTTGAAATCGTCGGTATCAAACCGACCGACAAGACCACGATCACCGGTGTTGAAATGTTCCATAAGGAACTCGACAAAGGTCAGGCCGGCGACAACATCGGCTGCCTCCTCCGTGGTACCAGAAAAGACCAGGTCGAGCGCGGACAGGTTCTCGCAAAGCCGGGCACCATCACCCCGCACACCACCTTCACCGCTGAAATCTACGTCCTCTCCAAAGAGGAAGGTGGACGTCACAGCCCGTTCTTCAGCAACTATCGTCCTCAGTTCTACTTCAGAACGACCGACGTTACCGGCGTCATCAAGCTGCCGGAAGGTGTCGAAATGGTTATGCCGGGCGACAAAGTCTCCATTGAGGTGGAACTCATTGCCCCGATCGCTATGGAAAAGACCCAGCGTTTCGCTATCCGCGAAGGCGGCCGTACGGTTGCTTCCGGACGCGTGACCGAGATTCTGAAGTAATCGGAACACCATCGGATTTATCGGACGCGGCGTAAAAACCGCGTCCGGAAATCTGGATTACGGAGCTTAAAATGCGTGAGATTATCACATTGGAATGCACCGAGTGCAAGCGCAGAAACTACACGACGACCAAGGAGAAAAGAAACACTCCCGGACGTCTTGAGAAGAAAAAATACTGCAAGTTTGACCGCAAGCACACGGTTCATAAAGAAACCAAGTAATCGGTACATTCAGTAAGTACCAAACGAACTTGAAAATTACAGGGGTTTAGCTCAGTTGGTAGAGCAGCGGTCTCCAAAACCGCAGGTCGGGAGTTCGAGGCTCTCAGCCCCTGCCATTATATTACAGGACAAAGAAGAGAAGGGTTGGCATCATGACAAAACTGGTCGCCGGATTGCGTTCTTTCATCCATTCGACAATCGATGAAATGACCAAGTGCACATGGCCGGACAAACAGCAGGTGCTCGAATCCACTTTGCTGGTTATCATCGCCCTCGTTATCACCTCTGTCTTTGTGGCAGGCGTGGATCAGATCCTGTTCCATGCCGTTCAGCTCGTAATAACCTTCTGACAAAATCCCAGGGAGTCACACAATGGACAGAAACGCTGGACAGTGGTTCGTGCTGCACGCACTCTCCGGACATGAGAACAAAGTCAGAGAGAATATTGAAACGGCACTTCGTCAGGAAGAGGCCGCTCTTCCTGTTTACGAGGTGATGATTCCTACTGAAAAAGTTTCCGAATTCAGGAAGGACAAAAAACACACTACCACCCGCAAGTTTTTCCCGGGTTACGTTCTCGCCCGCATGGATCTCTACAAGCCCGACGGCTCTCTCGATGAGCGCGTCTGGTACTTCATCAAAGGCATTCAAGGCGTAATCGGGTTTATCGGCGGCAGTGACCGTCCCCAGCCCCTCTCCCAGCAGGAAGTGGACTACATTATGATGCAGACCGCTGAGCCGGAAGAGAAGGCGAAACCGAAAATTCAGTACGAAATCGGTGAAACAGTGCGAATCAAAGACGGCGCTTTCGAAAACTTCGAAGGCATCGTTCGCAAAATCGACGCGGAGCGCGGCAAACTCGAATTGGAAGTCTCCATTTTCGGACGCTCAACTCCCGTGGAATTGGAATTCTGGCAGGTCGTTCGCGAACAATTATAATGTTCGGTTCGAAGAGTCGTTAATATAATAATGACGTCGTAGCGTGGGAGAGATCCTGACCTCTCTGACCACGTTTACGGAAACGGAGGAACAAATGGCGAAAAAGGTGACAGCGGAGATTCGTTTGCAGATTCCCGCCGGCGCAGCTAATCCGGCACCCCCTGTGGGTCCCGCGCTTGGCCAGGCCGGTGTGAACATCATGGGATTCTGCAAGGAATTCAATGCCGCAACACAGTCGCAGGCCGGAATGATCATTCCGGTTGTGATCACAGTCTACCAGGACCGCTCATTTACGTTTGTGACCAAGTCTCCCCCGGCGGCCGTTCTGATCAAGAAGGTTGCCGGACTGGCTGGCGGATCTCACAATCCCGGACGCGAAAGCGCCGGCAAGATCACCATCAGTCAGATCAAGCAGATCGTCCAGACGAAAAAGAGCGACATCAACGCCCGCAGTGAAGAAGCCGCGATCAAAATCATCGCCGGCACTGCTCGCAGTATGGGAGTTGAGGTGATCGATGGCTAAGAGAAGCAAACTCTACAAATCCCAAATTGCCAAGTACGACAAACAGACGGTCTACTCTCTCATCGAAGCGCTGAAGACATTGAAAGACATGCCGGCAGTGAAGTTCGATCAGACCGTTGAACTGTCCTTCAAGCTTGGTGTGGACCCGAAGCAGACGGATCAGACCGTCCGCGGTGCGGTTCCCCTGCCGAAAGGCACCGGCAAGAAGGTCGTCGTTACTGTCATCGCTGATGACGAGGCACTGAAACAGCAGGCGGTCGACGCCGGCGCGGATTTCGTCGGATTCGACGATATCATCGCCAAAATCAAAGGCGGCTGGGTGGACTTCGACGTCCTCATTGCCACGCCGTCCGCGATGAGTCAGATCCGTCCGCTGGGTCGTCAGCTCGGTCCGAAAGGCCTGATGCCGAACCCGAAGACCGGTACCGTTACCGAGAAGATCGGTCACGCGGTCGCGGAGGCGAAAGCCGGACGAGTTGAATTCCGTGCCGACAAGGGCGCCTGCGTGCAGGTTCCCTGCGGAAAGCTCTCGTTTTCCGCCGAAGACCTTGCAGAAAACTGCACGGCGATCATCAAGGCGATCATCAAGGCGAAACCGGCTTCCGCGAAGGGTGTGTACATTCAGAGCTGCACGCTTTCCGCGACCATGACGCCGGGAATCAAAGTTGAAACCCGCGACATCGCGAAGGAGATGGCACAATGAGACCGGAAAAAATCCAGCTCGCCAATGATATCGCAAACCTGATCGTCGGGTCCCAGTATGTCTACTTCATCTCCTACAAGGGACTGAAGAACAGGGAACTCAACCAGTTCCGCGACAAACTGTTCGATGCCGGAGCTGTCTGCCACGTCCTCAAGAACCGCATGGTTCGCAAGGTCGCGGAACTGAACGGCCTGGAAGTCCTCGCAAATGCCAAGATCACCGGCGACACCGCTGTCGTTGTCGGTCAGGGCGATGCGAGTGCGGTGGCGAAAGTCATTGATGATTTCACAACCTCCACAAAGGGTGTGATCGCTCCGAAGTGCGGTTACTTCGAGGGCGCGATGTTGACCGATTCCGAAGTCAAGGCGATTGCGTCTATGCCTTCGAAAGATCAGCTGCGTGCGCAGCTGCTTGGACTCCTTGTTGCTGTACCGACTGGCTTGGTCAGAGTGCTTAACGCCAAGGCTTCCAGCATCGTCAACGTCATTAACGCTTACAAAAACAAGCTTGAAGAAGCAAACTGAACAGAAGTTCAATTACAAAATATACGGAGGACAATATAATGTCTGAGCAGGCAAATGTGGAAGTTTCGCAGGAAATGGAGCAGTTCATCTCCTACGTTGAGAAGCTCTCGGTTCTTGAGCTCTCCAAACTCGTTAAAGCGTTGGAAGAACGCCTCGGCGTGAGCGCTGCGGCTCCGGTCGCCGTTGCTGCGGCTCCGGCTGCTGCCGGTGCGGCTCCTGCCGCTGCTGCTGAAGAGCAGACTGAATTCACGGTCGTTCTCGCCGATGCCGGCGCCAGCAAGATCAACGTCATCAAGGAAGTCCGCGCCATCACCGGTCTCGGTCTCAAAGACGCCAAGGATCTCGTTGAAGCCGCTCCGAAGGCTGTCAAAGAAGGCGTTTCCAAAGAAGACGCTCAGAAGATCAAGGAGCAGCTTGAGGCTGCGGGTGCCAAGGTCGAGGTCAAGTAATTGCCTCGCATCTGGTATCTGTATTAAGACTTGATGATTACGGTGGGGAAATTCCCGGGAGGAAGCCCCCGCCGTTTTCTGCGTCTTAAATCATCCCCTGCGATGCGGTCTCCGCACCGCAGGATTTTGTCACATTGAAGATCACCCGATTTTTTGTGTGAACCGCTTACAACAGCTCCTCTCGAATCATTAGCAAGGTGGAATCAATGCCTGAACGTGTGAATTTCGGAAAATTGAAGGACGTGCTGGAAATACCGGACCTCATCGGTATTCAGATCGACTCCTATAAATCTTTCCTGCAGCTCGACGTCCCGGAAGACCAGCGTAAAAACCAGGGTCTCCAGGAGGTTTTCAACGAAGTCTTCCCAATCGAAAGTTTTGACAAACAGATGGTCCTGGAGTTCGTCTCCTATTCCCTGGGCCTTCCGAAGCAGGATACCGTTGACTGCATCAAAGACGGAAATACTTACAGCGCCTCGCTTCATGTTGATTTCAGATTTAAAAACAAAGACGCCATTGTAAATGAAAATGTCTATATCGGTGAAATCCCGATGATGACCGAACGCGGCACTTTCATTATCAACGGCGCGGAGCGCGTTATCATCAGCCAGCTGCACAGATCTCCGGGCATCTGCTTCGAGAAGACCCGTCACTCCAGCGGAAGAACGCTCTTCTCCTACAGAATCATTCCGGACCGCGGCTCCTGGATGGAAGTCCAGTTCGATATCAATGACCTGATCTATATTTACCTCGACCGCAAGCGCAGACGCCGCAAGTTCCTCATCACAACTTTCCTTCGCGCAATCGGTTACGACACCAACCGGGACATCATCGGTTCCGCTTACGAACTCAAGACCATGACGCCGGGCCAGCTCCTCAAGCAGGATGACATCTCGGCTTATTATACCTTTGAACCCGTACTTGATTCCAACGGGGTCACTGTCGTTCAGGAATTTCTCCAGCTCAACGAATCCCATGTCAAATCCATGGTTGAAGCAAAAATCAAAAACGTTGAGCTCGCGTACATCCCCGATGGAGATTCCTATCTGATCAACTGTCTCCAGCGCGATCCGGCCCACACTCCGGACGACGCCCTCAAGGAGATTTACCGCAGAATGCGTCCCGGCGATCCCCCGAGCGTCACCAACTCGAAGCAACTCCTCAAGAGACTTTTCTTCGACGTCAAACGCTATGACCTCGGCATGGTCGGTCGTTACAAACTCAATGAGCGCCTGAAAATCGATGTTCCGCTGAACGAGCGCATCCTCGACAAGGTTGATCTCATGGAGGCGACCAAGTCTCTTATGAAGCTTCGCAGCAACACGGGCGGTCACACCGATGACATCGACCACCTGGGAAGCCGCCGCGTGAGAACCGTCGGCGAACTGCTTCAGAACCATTGCCGCGTCGGACTCCTCCGCACGGAACGTCTGATCCGCGAGCGCATGGCACTGCTGAATTCCGATGACACCGGAACGACTCCGTCGAAGCTCATCAACCAGAAGGCGTTTGCCGGAGTGATCCGTGACTTCTTTGCCCGCAACCAGCTTTCGCAGTTCATGGATCAGGTCAACCCGCTTTCCGAGCTGACCAACAAGCGCCGTCTCTCCGCTCTCGGACCCGGCGGTCTGAGCCGCGAACGCGCAGGATTTGAAGTCCGCGACGTTCATAACAGCCATTACGGACGTATCTGCCCGATTGAAACTCCTGAAGGTCCGAACATCGGCCTTATTTCGTCGCTCTCGCTCTATGCGAAGATCAACGAATTCGGTTTCCTCGAAACCCCGTACCGCCGCGTGGAAAACTGCCATGTCTCCGATCAGATTGATTATCTTTCCGCCGACAAGGAAGAGCATTTCGTGATCGCGCAGGCAAACGCTCCGCTCGACGAAAACAACAATTTCATCAACCCGACCGTGATGTCCCGTCTGATGGGCGAGCCGGCCGAGCGTCCGCGCGAAGATGTTCAGTATATGGACGTCTCCCCGAAACAGCTCGTCAGCGCCGCCGCAGGACTTGTTCCGTTCCTGGAACACGACGATGCGAACCGCGCTCTGATGGGGTCGAACATGCAGCGCCAGGCCGTTCCGCTGATGGTGACGGAGTCGCCGTATGTCGGAACCGGTCTTGAAAAGAAAGTCGCATTCGATTCCCGCGCGGTTACCGCGTCCAGGACGAACGGTATCGTTGCGGAGGTTTCCGCCGCAGAGGTTGTCGTGACAACCGACGGTAAGACGAGAAAAGAGACTTCCGATCCGAATCCGGCGGTTTACCGCATGGTCAAGTTTCTGCGCAGCAACGCCGGAACCTGCGTCAATCAGCGTCCGATCGTCCGCAGCGGTCAGGTCGTCAGGATCGGCGATGCGATCGCCGACGGTTCCGCAACCGATCACGGGGAACTTGCTCTCGGCAAGAACGTTTTCGTGGCGTTCATGCCGTGGTGCGGATACAACTTCGAAGACGCCATCGTGCTCAGCGAACGTCTTGTGAAAGAGGACGTTTACACCAGCGTTCATGTGGATGAATTCGAGATCACCAGCCGCGAGACCAAACTCGGACCGGAGGAGATCACACGCGACATCCCGAACGTCAGCGATGAGGTTCTCCGCAACCTCGGCCCCGACGGAGTTGTCCGTCTCGGCGCCGAAGTCAAACCGGGCGACATTCTCGTCGGCAAGATCACCCCGAAATCCGAAACGGAACTCGCTCCGGAAGAGCGTCTGCTCCGTGCGATTTTCGGTGAAAAGGCCGCGGACGTCAAGGATTCCAGCCTGGTCGTCCCGAGCGGCAAGGGCGGCATTGTGATGGACGTCCGCGTGGAACACGCGAAGGATCCGTCCAGACAGTCCATGACCAAATCTGAGCGGCGCAAACAGATCAAGCACAGCAAGGATCAGTACAAGGAACAGTACACGGTTCTGATCGATGAGATGACCGAGAAGCTCGAAGCTGTTCTGAACGGCCAGAAGCTTCCGTGTCCGATCTACGACACCTCGTCCTCGCGCGACGATGTGATTCTTGTTTCGGCGAACCGCAAGGTTACGACCGCTTCGATTGCAAAACTCGCGAACAAGTACGATTCCTACCGTATGGAAGACTGCGAGATCAAGCATACGATTGACGAGATTATCGGCTCCTACAAATCGCGCTTTGAAAGCATCGAGCGCATGAAGGCCGAATCCATTGACGCTCTTGAGAACGGCGATGGTGACGATCTCGGCGCGATCAAGAAAGTCAAGGTTTACATTGCTTCCAAGCGCAAAGTCCAGGTCGGCGACAAGATGGCGGGACGTCACGGAAACAAGGGTATCGTTTCCCGAATCGTTCCGGTTGAAGACATGCCGTTCCTGCCCGACGGTACGCCGGTCGATATCGTCCTGAATCCGCTGGGTGTACCGTCCCGAATGAACGTCGGACAGGTTCTTGAAACACACCTCGGCTGGGCGGCCAAGATGCTCGGCTTCAAAGCCGCGACTCCGGTGTTCGACGGTGTGACGGAAGAGATCATCGTTGACATGATGAAGAAAGCCAACGAGAAGATCACCGAAAAGACCGGCGAGGACTTCAAGTGGGGCTTCCGCGAGATCAACGGCGAACGTGTGTTTGACGGCAAGACCGATCTTTACGACGGACGTACCGGAAACAAGTTCGACCAGCGCGTCATGGTCGGTCAGATCTACATGCTGAAACTCGACCACCTGGTTGCGAACAAGATTCACGCGCGTTCGGTCGGACCGTACTCGCTGGTCACCCAGCAGCCTCTGGGCGGCAAAGCTCAGCACGGCGGACAGCGTTTCGGCGAAATGGAAGTGTGGGCGCTCGAAGCTTACGGCGCGGCGCACACCCTTCAGGAAATGCTTACCGTCAAGAGCGACGACGTTTCCGGAAGAGCGAAGATTTACGAATCCATTGTCAAGGGACAGAATGTCCTGGAGGCCGGCCGTCCGGAATCCTTCAACGTTCTGCTTAAGGAAATGCAGAGTCTCGGCTTGGATGTACGAACTGTCAAACACTCGGAATTACCGAAGAATGAAACAGCCGGAGGGACTGAACAGTGATTGATAACAGCTATGTTCCCAAAGACAAGGAAATCCCTGCTCGTCAGCAGCAGGGAAATTCCGCTTTCGAGGCGGTCTCCATCAAGGTGGCTTCCCCGGAGGTGATCAGGTCCTGGAGCCATGGGGAAATCAAGAATCCAGAAACCATCAACTACAGAAGCTTCAAGCCTGAAAAGGGCGGTCTCTTCTGCGAGCGCATCTTCGGTCCCCAGCGCGACTGGGAGTGCAATTGCGGAAAATACAAACGCGTCAAGCACAAAGGCATCATCTGCGACCGTTGCGGCGTCGAAGTTACGCTCAGCAAGGTCCGCCGTGAACGCATGGGACACATCGAGCTCGCAGTTCCCGTTTCCCATATCTGGTTCTTCAAGTGCATGCCGAGCCGTATCGGTCTCATGCTCGACATGACGGCCCGCACGCTTGAACGCATCATCTATTATGAAGACTGGGTTGTCACCGATCCGGGCGACACCCCGCTGACTCTCGGCCAGTCCCTCAATGAGATGGACTACCGTCAGGCGCGCGAAGAGTATCAGGATGCGTTCCAGGCGGATATGGGTGCGCCCGCAATCCGTTCCCTGCTTTCGCAGATCGAACTTGAACCGCTTCGTCAGCAGCTCGAAGTCGAATTGACCGGAACGAAGAATAAAGCAATCCGCAAGAAACTTTCCAAGAGACTGCGTCTTGTGGAAGGTTTCCAGAGAAGCAATTCCCGTCCGGAATGGATGATTCTCGAAGTCCTTCCTGTGATTCCGCCGGATCTGCGTCCTCTCGTTCCCCTGGAAGGCGGCCGTTTCGCAACCTCCGACCTGAACGACCTCTACCGCAGAGTCATCAACCGCAACAACCGTCTGAAAAATCTGCTTCAGCTGCGTACTCCGGAAGTTATTATCCGCAACGAAAAGCGCATGCTTCAGGAAGCTGTCGACGCTCTTCTGGACAACGGTCGCCACGGCCGAGCCGTCACGGGTGCGGGCAACCGCGCACTGAAATCCCTCAGCGATATGCTGAAAGGCAAGCAGGGACGCTTCCGTCAGAACCTGCTCGGAAAACGAGTCGACTACTCCGGCCGTTCGGTCATCGTTGTCGGTCCTGAACTGAAACTCGCACAGTGCGGTCTTCCGAAGAAGATGGCGCTTGTTCTGTTTGAACCGTTCATCATCCGCCACCTCAAGGGACGCGGTTATGCCCACACCGTCCGCAGCGCAAAGAAAATGATCGAGCGCGGAGAGTCGGTCGTCTGGGATATTCTTGAAGAGGTGACCAAGGGGCATCCGGTCATGCTCAACCGTGCGCCGACCCTGCACAGACTTTCGATTCAGGCGTTCGACCCGATCCTTATTGAAGGTTCGGCGATCCGTCTGCATCCTCTCGTCTGTACGGCGTTCAACGCGGACTTCGACGGCGACCAGATGGCGGTTCATGTTCCGCTGTCTCCGGCAGCGCAGCTGGAGTGCAAACTCCTGATGCTCTCTTCGAACAACATCTTCTCGCCTGCGAACGGCAAGCCGATTATGACTCCGACGCAGGATATTACGCTCGGTTCGTATTATCTGACGATTGAGCCGCGCAATCCCGCGAAGGCAAGGGCGTTCAAAGATGTTCACGAGGTGCTCTTCGCTCTGCATCTCGGGCATATTCATATTCACGATGCGATCCGCATTCCGAACCCGGACTACGGAGTGGAAACGCCGCACGGCAACTCCAAGGACCGTTTCCTGCTGACGACTGCCGGCCGCTGCATCTTCAACGGTATCTGGGACAAGAGCCTCGGATTCTACAACGGCGTTGCCAAGAAGAAACAGCTCGGAACCCTCATTGCGGAAGCTTATGCGCACATCGGGCATCAGAAGACCGTCGAGCAGCTCGACCGCCTGAAAAACCTCGGTTACGAGTATGCGACTGTCGCCGGATTCTCCATCTCCATCGCGGATATGGTGGTTCCGAAACAGAAAGGCGAACTGATCGCGAAGGCCCGCGCCGAGATCGATAAGATCAACGACCAGTACAACAAGGGGGCTCTCACCCAGCTGGAACGTTATCACAATATCATCGATACGTGGACGAAGACCAGCAACGCGGTTGCCGAGTCGCTGTTCCAGGAGCTCGAAGGCATCAGCAAGAAGGAGATCAACCCGGTCTACTGCATGCTCGATTCCGGAGCTCGAGGCAGTAAAGACCAGATCCGTCAGCTTGCCGGCATGCGCGGACTGATGGCAAAACCGTCGGGCGATATTATCGAACGACCGATTCTGTCGAACTTCCGTGAAGGTCTCTCCGTTCTCGAATACTTCATCAGTACCCACGGCGCCCGCAAGGGTCTCGCAGATACCGCTCTGAAGACCGCCGACTCGGGCTATATGACCCGTAAGCTCGTCGACGTCGCGCAGGACATCATCTGCCGTGCGGAAGACTGCGGAACGATGAAGGGTATCTGGATCAGCGCAATCGTCGAAGGCGACGATGTGATGCTGCCGCTGAAGGCGCGTCTGATCGGCCGCTGCAGCGCCCAGGACATCCGCGACCCGATTTACGAAGACGGGCGTCTTCTGGTCAAAGCCGGGCAGGAGTTCACTCCGGAGCTTGCGGACCTGATCGAGAAACGCAATATTCAGCGCGTTCTGATCCGCTCGGTGCTCACCTGCGAAATCGAACATGGCGTTTGTGTGAAGTGCTATGGCCGCAACCTCGCCAGCGACAGAATGGCGGAGATCGGCGATGCTCTCGGCATTATCGCCGCACAGTCCATCGGAGAGCCGGGAACCCAGCTGACCATGAGAACGTTCCACATCGGCGGTACCGCGACTTCCAAATACACCAAGCCGGAAATCATTGCGAAGACCGATGGAACGGTTCGTTTTGAAAACATCCGTACCGTTGAAAATGAACACGGCGAAACCGTTATAGTCAACAAGAACGGCTTCATTGTGATTTACGACGCCGCCAAGGCGAAAGAACTCGAGGAAAAAGCGCGCGAGCGTGCGAAACTCGAAGCGGAAGTCATCGGAGCGTTCTACAACCGCGACTACGATTACTGGGCGGACGCCGTCAAAGAGGCGGAAATCGACCGCTACACGGCCGAAGTCGGAGCGATCCTCTACAAGAAGGACGGCGAGAAGGTCAAGACGAACGACCGCATCGCGACGTGGGATTCCTCTCACCTCCCGATCATTGCGGAAGACGCCGGTACGGTGGAACTGCTTGATTTGATCGAGAACGTGACATTGAACCGCACGGAGCGCGGCGGCAACGAGGAAATCACCGTCATGCCTCACCGTGAAGACCTGCATCCGCAGATCGTCATCAAGGACAAGGCGGGCGAAGTTCTCTCCTACTATCCGCTGCCGGCCGGTGCGTTCATTATGACGAAGAAGGGCGCGAAGGTGCGTCCGGGCGTTGTCCTCGCACGTGTTCCGCGTCAGCAGCTCAAGAACAAGGACATCACGGGCGGTCTGCCGCGTGTTGCGGAATTGTTCGAAGCGCGCACCCCGAAAGAGGTTGCCGACATTGCGAAGATCGACGGTCTTGTCGAACTTGGAAAAGTTCAGCGCAGCCGCCGTCAGATCATCATCCGCGATCCGGACACCAACGAATTCGAGGAACACAGCATTCCGACGAACAAGCACCTGTTCGTCGCGAAGGGTGACTATGTGAAGAAAGGCCAGAAGCTGACCGGCGGATCGATTGTTCCGCAGGTGATGCTGTCGGTCTGCGGTTCCCAGGAGCTTCAGCGCTACCTGGTGAACGAAATTCAGACGGTTTACCGGTCTCAGGGTGTGGAAATCAACGACAAGCACATTGAGATCATCATCCGTCAGATGATGCAGAAGATCCGTATTACCGAGCAGGGGGCGACGCAGTTCCTTGCCGGTGAACAGGTTGACAAGTACGACTTCCAGCGTGCGAATGAAGAGGCGAGAGCCAAAGGACTCGCACCTGCGGAAGGCGAACCGGTACTGCTGGGAATAACAAAAGCCTCGCTGGAAACCGACAGCTTCATTTCGTCGGCTTCGTTCCAGGATACGACCCGTATTCTGACCGATGCCGCGACCCTGGGCAAGGTTGACTTCCTGCGCGGTTTCAAGGAAAATGTTATTACCGGACACCTCATCCCCGCGGGAACCGGCTCAGAGAAATTCCAGCGTCTCATGCCTGAAAAACTGGCGGAACCGCTTCCGCCGGAAATCGACGTTCTCGAAGCAGACGAAGACGAAGGCTACGAGAACGAGGAAGACCAGCTCCAGGAAGAGTACATTTACGATTCCGAGGAAGCCGGAAACGATCTGGAAGAAGAAACCGCCGTGCCTGAAGACGGTGCGGATGAGGAAGAATAAGGCGAAAAAAGCTGAAAAAATAAAAAAAAGTTTCCCTTGTACTTGAAAAACAGCAAACAGTGCGTTATATTAAACGCCTGTTTGCTGTACTAAAGTGTAAAGGACACAGGTGAAGGAAAAAAGATGCCGACAATCAACCAACTGGTAAAGGCCGGTCGCAGACCGAAAGTCGCCAAGAGCAAATCGAAAGCTCTTACAAAATGCCCGCAGAGACGTGGAGTCTGCCTGCAGGTTACAACAAGAACGCCGAAGAAGCCGAACTCCGCGCTGCGTAAAATCGCGAAGGTCCGTCTTACGAACGGTCAGGAAATTACCGCTTACATCGGCGGCGAGGGACACAACCTTCAGGAACACTCCGTTGTTCTCGTGAAGGGCGGCCGTGTCCGTGACCTCCCCGGTGTTCGTTATCACATCGTCCGCGGTGCACTCGACAGTCTTGGTGTTGAAGGCCGTAAACAGGGCCGTTCCAAGTACGGAGCCAAAGTGCCGAAGGCCGGCGAAGCAGCAGGCAAAAAGAAAAAATAATCAGGATGAAGTGAAATGAGAAGACGTAAAATCACGAAAAGAGTGCTGATTCCCGATGTCAAGTACAACAGCGAGCTCGTCGCCCGCCTGATCAATACCATCATGCGCAACGGCAAGAAGTCTGTTGCTCAGAGCATCGTTTACGGTGCTTTCGATCAGCTCAAGACGAAGAAGAAAGACATGGAGCCGCTTGAGGTCTTCATTCAGGCTGTTGAGAACATCAAGCCGAAAGTCGAAGTCAAGAGCCGTCGAGTCGGCGGTGCCACCTACCAGGTTCCCATCGACGTCCCGGCGGAACGCCAGGTCGCTCTCGCGATGCGCTGGATCACAACCTATTCCCAGGCTAAAAAGGGAAAATCCATGACGGATGCTCTCGCTTCCGAGCTTCTTGACGCATTCGACAACCAGGGCGCTTCCATTAAAAAGAAGGAAGATACGCACAAGATGGCGCAGGCCAACAAGGCCTTTGCCCATTACAGATGGTAATCTCAACACAACATGCTCATTGAAAGACTGAACTATGACAGCAGAATCAGAACATCTCTGTAACGAGTCTCCGAAGCGCATTGCCTCGATTCACGAAACGCGTAATATCGGAATCATGGCTCACATTGATGCGGGAAAGACGACTCTTTCTGAACGTATCCTTTTCTACACCGGCAAGACCCACAAAATCGGTGAGGTTCATGACGGCGCCGCAACGATGGACTGGATGGTTCAGGAACAGGAACGCGGCATCACGATTACTTCCGCAGCGACAACCTGTTTCTGGATGCGTCACGGCAAGAAACACAGAATCAACCTCATCGACACCCCGGGACACGTGGACTTCACTGCTGAAGTGGAGCGTTCTCTGCGCGTTCTCGACGGCGCGGTCGGCGTTTTCTGCGCGGTCGGCGGCGTTCAGCCCCAGTCCGAAACCGTGTGGCGTCAGGCTAAGAAGTATCATGTTCCCTGCATGGCATTTGTGAACAAGATGGACCGTACCGGCGCAAACTTCTTCAAAGTCGTTGAAGATATGCGCAAGAAACTCAAAGTCAATGCAACCCCGCTCGAGATTCCGATCGGCGCTGAAGCAGACTTTTCCGGTCTGATCGACGTCCTCGAAATGAAGGCCATCAAATTCAACGGCGACAACGGTGAAAACCCGCTGCCGATCGACATTCCGGAAGACATGAAGGATCTTGCCAAGCAGTATCATGACGAACTCGTCGAGAAGGTCGCCGATTTCGATGATGATGTTGCAATGCGCTTCCTCGACGGCGAAGATATTCCCGCCGAAGAGCTCCGCCCGATCATCCGTAAAGCGGTTCTCGCCGGAAAACTCGTTCCTGCGTTCTGCGGTTCAGCTTTCAAGAACAAAGGTGTTCAGTCCCTCCTCGACGCTGTGGCTGACTACCTCCCGTCCCCGGTTGACATCTGGGAAACCGTCGGACACAATCCCTACAACATGGAAGAGACGGTCTCCGTTCATTGCGGCGATGATCAGCCCTTCACCGCTCTCGCGTTCAAGATTGCGACCGACCCGTATGTCGGCAAGCTCTTCTTCTTCCGAATCTATTCCGGAACGGCGACCTGCGGACAGACGCTTCTCAATCCGCGCACCGGCAAGCAGGAGCGTTTCGGACGTCTGCTTCAGATGCACGCGAACTCCCGCGAAGAGCGCGAGCAGATCTTCTGCGGCGACATCGCCGCGGCCGTCGGTCTGAAGAACGTCACCACCGGTGACACTCTCTGCGATGAGAAGTTCCCGATCGTTCTCGAATCCATGCACTTCCCGGATCCGGTTATCTCGATCGCCGTCGAGCCGAAAACCACTGCGGATCGCGACAAGCTCTCCAACGCTTTGATCGCACTCGCGCAGGAAGACCCGACCTTCACGATCAAGTCCGACCAGGAAACCGGACAAACGATTATCTCCGGTATGGGTGAGCTCCACCTCGAGATCATCATGGACCGTCTGGTTCGTGAATTCCACGTGGAAGCTGTTGCCGGTCAGCCGGAAGTCGCCTACCGTGAAGCGATGCTCAAGCCTGCTTCCTACGACTCCAAGTTCGTCCGTCAGTCGGGCGGCCGCGGTCAGTACGGACATTGCGTGCTCAACGTCCAGCCGATGGAACAGGGACACGGCGTCACGGTTCAGAACAAGATCGTCGGCGGTGCGATTCCGAAGGAATACATCAAGCCGATCGAACAGGGCATCCGTGAAGCAGCGCAGACTGGTGTGCTTGCGGGCTATCCGATCATCGACTTCAACGTTGATATTGTTGACGGATCGTACCACCCGGTCGACTCCTCGGAAATGGCGTTCAAGATCGCCGCTTCGATGGGTCTGAAAGAGGCTGCGAAGAAGGCGGGACTCTGCCTCCTTGAGCCGATTATGAAAGTCGAAGTCACCTGCCCGGATGAAAACCAGGGCGACATCATCGGTGACATTACGAAACGTCGTGGTCAGATTGCGGAACTGACGCCGGAAAACGGTTCGACGAAGATTGTTGCGAACGTTCCGCTGTCCGAGCTCTTCGGTTATGCCACTGCGATCCGCTCCCTCTCCAAGGGCCGCGCATCGTATGTGATGGAACCGAGCGTCTTCGAACGAGTCCCGACTCAAGTCCAAGAAAAAATTGTGGAGAAGAATAAGAAATGAGCACAAAACCGAGTGCAAAAGCCGTACAGAAGATCCGTATCAAACTTCAGGCGTACGAACACCGTATTCTTGATCAGTCTGTTGCGGAGATTCTCAACACCGCCCGCAAGACGGGTTCCATGGTTGCGGGACCGATTCCGCTTCCGACCCGTGTTCAGCGTTACACCGTGAACCGCTCTCCCCATGTTGACAAGAAGTCCATGGATCAGTTCGAGAGCCGCACGCACAAGCGTCTTATGGATATCATCAATCCGACGGCGAGAACAGTGGATGAGCTGAAGAAGCTGAATCTTCCCGCCGGTGTTGATATTTTATTGAAGGTTGGAAAATAATTCCAATGAAAACACTCCGGTTCGGGGAATCCGTTTCCGGGCCGGAGCAAAAAAGCTTGGGCACCAAGGCCTTTTCCGAGAGGGCAAGTGCCCGGAAGGAGCAGAATGAAAGGTATTATCGGAAAGAAAGTCGGTATGACTCAGGTCTACGACGAGAAGGGAACACTTGTTCCGGTTACGGTCATTGAGGCCGGACCCTGCGTCGTTCTTGATGTCAAGACACAGGAGAGGGACGGCTATACGGCTGTTCAGGTTGGATTCGGCTCTCGCAAAGTCAAAAATGTCACGAAACAGGTACTCGGTACGGTGGTCAAGGCCGGATTGGACAAGAATCCGCCGGCGGTGATCAAGGAGTTCCGCACGGAAGGCGATTGCAGCCTCGAAGTCGGAGCAGTCGTGAAGGCGGATATCTTCGCGGCGGGGGAATTCCTTGACATTACCGGAACCACCAAAGGCAAAGGCTACAACGGCGTTATGGTTCGCCATCACTTCAAAGGCGGACGTGACGGACACGGCGGCGGCTGGCACAGAAAGCCGGGCTCCATCGGCTGCCGTGAATGGCCTGGCAACATCATCAAGGGCAAGAAAATGGCGGGTCAGCTGGGCAATGCCTCCAGAACCGTCCAGAATCTGCGAATCGTCAGCGTCTCGGCAGAGGAAAACCTGCTGTTCGTGAGAGGCGCCGTCCCGGGACCGAATGGCGGAACTCTGTTCGTCAAGCAGGCCAAGAAGAAATAATCCGCGGCGGATAACCTCAACTACTAAACAACAGGTGAAACAATGTCCATGAATATTGACATCTTCAATATCAAGGGAGAGAAAGTCGGCGACTACACGCTTGATGATTCCTGCCTTGAATTTGACAAAGGTGCACAGGCGGTGCACGATACAGTGGTCGGCTTCCTCGCGGAACTCCGCGCGGGCACGGCGTCCACCAAGACCAGAGCGGAAGTCTCCGGCAGCGGCAAGAAGCCTTTCAAGCAGAAAGGTCTCGGCCGTGCGCGTGCCGGCAGCACAAGAAATCCGGTCTGGCGTCACGGCGGCGTTGCGTTCGGTCCCAAGCCGCGCAGCTTCGCATTCAAACTCAACGCCAAGGTCAAACAGCTTGCTCTCAAACGCTCCTTCTCCGAAAAGGTGAAAGAGGGTGCGGTCATCGTTCTGGAGAACTTCGATCTTCAGGATGCCAAGACCAGGAGCGCCGCAGCCGTTCTGAAAGCCTTCAAGGCGGATGCCGCCAAGGTTCTCATCGCGGTCAAGGAATATGAAGAGAATCAGCTCAGAGCCACAGGCAACCTGCCGCTCGCGATCCTCATCAAAGCCGCATCGGTGAATACCTATCAGGTAGTTTACTCCGATAAGCTGATGTTCACCAAAGATGCGCTCGACGAATTCGTCAAGCGTCTCGCTTGAGCAGGAGACACGGTAAAATGTCCAAAGCTTTTGAAACCATTCGTAATATTCTCGTAACCGAGAAAAGCGCGGTTCTGAAAGAAGCCAACCAGTACGCTTTCAAGGTGGCTCCCAAGGCAACCAAACTTGAGGTCGCCGACGCGATCGAGGAAATCTATCCCGGCGTGAAGGTGAAATCCGTCAACATCATGACCTGCAAAGGCAAGATGAAACGTTCCGGCAGATCCCCCATTCCGGGCAAACGCCCCGACTGGAAGAAGGCCGTTGTTTCTCTCGCCGAAGGCTCGATCGACCTCGCGTAAGGAGTTAACACATGCCTACAAAATCTTTTAATCCGATTACCAAGAGCCGCAGATACATCACGGTTCTGGATTATTCCGAACTGACGCGCACCGCACCGCAGAAGAGCCTTACCAAAGGCAAAAAATCCACCGGCGGACGTAACAGCGCGGGCAGAATCACCACTCGCTTCCGCGGCAACGGCAACAAGCGCCGCTACAGAATGATCGACTTCAAGCGCACCAAAGAGGGTGTGCCCGCAGTCGTTCAGCAGATCGAGTACGATCCGAACCGCTCCGCATTCATCGCCCTTCTGGCATATGCGGACGGCGAGAAGAGCTACATTCTCGCTCCGGAAGGTCTGACGGTCGGTCAGACTGTCATCTCCGATGAGCAGGCGGAAGTCAAGCCGGGCAATGCCATGCCCCTCCGCAACATCCCGGTCGGTCTCGAAATCCACTGCATCGAGTTCGTTCCCGGACGCGGCGCCAAGATGGTCCGCTCCGCAGGACAGGTCGCGCTGCTCCGTTCCAAAGACGGCGATTATGCGCAGGTCAAGCTCCCCAGCGGTGAAGTCCGTCTCGTCAATCTCGCCTGCAAAGCGACGATCGGCAAGGTCGGCAACGGCGACCACATGAACGTATCCCTCGGCAAGGCCGGCAAGAAGCGTTACCTCGGCAAGAGACCGCACGTCCGCGGACTTGCGATGAACCCGGTCGACCATCCGATGGGCGGCGGTGAAGGCAGAACAAGCGGCGGCGGTCATCCCGTTTCGCCCTGGGGTCAGCTTGCCAAAGGCAAGAAGACACGCTGCCCGAGAAAGAACAGCAAACGCTTCATCGTTGAACGGAGGAAGAAATAATGCCCAGATCTATCAAAAAAGGTCCCTTTGTGGACTATTACCTGATCGAGAAGATCGAGAAAATGGACAAATCCGGCAAGAAGGCCCCGATCAAGACCTGGTCCCGTCGTTCGATGGTGATTCCGGATTTCGTCGGACATACCTTCAATGTGCATAACGGCAAAACCTTTGTTTCCGTCTTCGTAACGGAAAATATGGTTGGACACAGACTCGGCGAGTTCGCTCCCACCCGTACATTCAAAGGTCACGGCGTTGTCAGCGGCAAGAGTGTCTGATGATCTTTCACTGATCGAAAGAACCGGTTCCTCTCGGGGAGCCGGTTTTTTTTTCACTTTCTCCGAAAACAATTTGAAACACTCATTTTTTGTGATAAATTTATGAGTTTTACTCCGAGGTGTTGAGAATGAGTGGCTTGTTAGACCGGGTGACCGGTCCGCTGGATATAAAAAATATGTCGCAGGCGGAGCTTCTGGAACTGTGCAGCGAGCTCCGCAGCAATATTATTTCCGTTGTTTCCAAGAACGGAGGGCATCTCGCGCCCAATCTCGGCGTGATTGAGCTTACGGTTGCGCTTCATCGTGTATTCAACAGCCCGGAGGATAAAATCGTCTGGGATGTGGGGCATCAGTCCTATTCGCACAAGATTCTGACCGGACGGTTCAAGCGTTTTCCGACCATCCGTCAATACGGCGGGCTTTCCGGATTTCAGCAGCCGGCGGAGTCGGAACATGATGCGTTCGTTACCGGTCATGCGGGAGTCGCGCTCTCGTCGGCGATGGGGCTTGCCGCGGCAAATGAGGCGGAGGGGCGCAAGGACGCCAAAGTCGTTGCGGTCGTCGGCGACGGCGCGCTCGGGAACGGAGTTTCTCTGGAGGCACTCAACAACATCCGCGAGCTCAAACGAAATCTGATTCTGGTTATCAACGACAATAAAATGTCGATTTCAAAAAGCGTTGGAACGATTTCCACGCATCTGACGCGAATCATCACGGGGCGCGGCTACAACCATTTCAAATCTTATGTCAAATATGTTCTCCGCAAACTGCCGTTCGGTTCGGCGGTGATTCATTTCATCAGCCGCGTGGAAGAGCTGACAAAACATCTGCTTGTTTCGAGCGTTTTCTTTGAAGAGATGGGATTCAAGTATGTGGGACCGATCGACGGGCATGATTTGCCCTCCCTTATCAGCCACTTCGAGAAGATTCGCGAGATTACGGCGCGTCCGATTGCTGTTCATGTGATCACGGAAAAGGGACATGGCTGCAAGTATGCGATCTCCTCGCCGGAGAAGTTTCACGGGGTTCCCGCGTTCGATCCGGTGACGGGCGAACTGAAGGCCGGGCCGAAAAGCACCTATTCGTTCTCCGCCGCGTTCGGCGATTCGCTGATTGCCCTGGCGGAGAAACACCCGGAGGTCGTTGCTCTGACCGCCGCCATGTCGAGCGGAACGGGGCTTTCCAAATTTGCGAAACGGTTCCGCGAACGGTTTTACGACGTCGGAATCGCGGAAGAGCATTGCGTCGCTTTTGCGGGGGGGCTCGCCGCAGGCGGGTTGCGGCCAGTCGTCGCGATCTATTCCACGTTCCTGCAGCGCGCGCTCGACTGCGTGTTTCATGACATCTGTCTCCAGAACCGTCCGGTGATCTTCGGCGTTGACCGGGCGGGGGCGGTGGAGGATGGACCGACGCATCACGGAATCTACGATCTGCCGTTTCTCCTTGGAATGCCGGGACTCGCGATTCTCTGTCCGCGCGATGCGGCAGAATTGCGCGGGATGCTGTTTGCCGCATACGAACGCAGTGCACCTGTCATGCTCCGCTATCCGCGTTCCGACGCCTCGGACATCGAGGTCTCGCGCGCACCGCTGGTTTGGGGCAAGGCGGAAGTCGTGGCGGAAGGAACGGAGGTTTCCATCTGGTCGAATGGACGTGAACTGCTGACCGCACTTGCTTCCGCCGCGCTTTTGCGGGCGAAAGGGGTGAGCGCGGCGGTCGTCAACACGCGCTTTCTGAAACCGTTCGATTCGGAGTTGCTTCTGCATGAGGCGGAAAACAAACTGCTGGTGACGATCGAGGACAGTCAGCATTCGGGCGGGCTCGGACGGATTGTCAATGATCTGCTGGTCGGGAACTCGAACAAGGGCGTGCTTCATTTCAGCTGGCCGGAGGGGATCCTGCCGCATGGATCCGTGCGGATTCTGCGTGAAAACAACGGGATGCTGCCGGAAAGCATTGCTTCCGCAGTTCTGAAAAAACTCGGGCGGGACGCATGAAGAACGGAGCGGCGGTTTTTCTGATTCTTTCCGGCGCGGTCGCGGCGCTGCTTTCATCATTTGTTTTTCTTTATTTCAATATGATCGGACTGGAACCGGCGTTTTTCAAAACGTTCTACACCGATCTGGTTCCCTCCGCGGCAATTGCTCCGCTGGCTCTGCTTTCGCTTCTCGCGGGATTCATTGTTCAGCGCAAGACGGAGGAGAAAGTTCCGGCGGTTGCGCGTGCGGTGCTGCCAGCGTGGCTGCTGTTCCCGCTTCTGCCGTTTCCCTGCTTTTTCAGCGTGACGGCATTTGTTTTCGTCTTTATGATTGTGACATGGCGGCTCGCACAGGTCTGCGGCTGGCGTTTTCCGGCATGGAAGCGGACTCCGACGCTGCTTCTGCTTGCGGCCGGAACGCTGGCGGGGCTCGCGTGGGGAATCTACATGCAGAACGAATCGTTCAACCGTCTGTGGTTCACTTACACCGACTGGACGGAGTATTACGAGGGATACCTGCGGCTGCGGCATTCGCTCGGCAGACCGCTGATGTTTCTCTATAATGCGGGGCATTTCAATCCGCTCCCGAACATTCTGATCACACCGTTCGTTGCGCTGTTTCCGGATCCGCGAACGCTGTTCGTGCTGAATTCGGTCTTTATCTATTCTCTGATCCCCGTGTGGTACTGGCTGGCGCGGACGCTTGGATTCGGGCGCTGTCCGGCGGCTCTGACGGCGCTGGCGCTGATGCTCCATTTCACCGTTCCGAATCTGAACCTGTCGCTCTTCTACGGATTTCATCCGATCGTGATGTTCCCTGCGCTGCTTGCGGCGTTCTACTGTTTCTACCGCAAGGGGAACCGGACCGGAACGGGGCTCTGTTTTGTGCTGATTCTGCTGTTGCAGGAGACTACGGCGGTGTTCTGGTTCGGCTGGGGAATTTATCTGATTCTGAAGCGGCGGTACTGGCAGGGGGGGCTGCTTGCGGTGTTTTCGTGCGCATGGTTCGCGTTTACGGTGAAGGTGATCTGCCCGGCGGTGAAACGGATTCTTTACGACATGCCGGAATCGTGGAACAGCAATTATGTGCAGACTTTCCACTATGCGGAGCTTGGCGGGTCGATAACGGATATTCTGCTTGCGCCGTTTGTGCGGACGGTTCCGTTTCTGGAGAAGCTCTGCAATCCGCTGAATTTTGCGTTCGCGGGGGTGATTCTGCTGGCATTCTTTCCGCTGGCGACCGCGGCGCCGCGTCTGCTTGCGGCTTCCCTGCCGCTGCTGCTTGGAATTTTCATGATGGGCGGCGCGGATGCGCTGAATATATCGATGTGGTATCAGACGGAAATTTTTGCGATTCTGGCGGTAGCGAGCGCGGCCGGGTATCTGAGTTTCCGGCGGAACGGAAACGTCTGCATGGTTCCGTTTGCGGCGGGGATCCCTGCGTATTCAAGGCGCAGACAGGCGACGGCCGCGGTGTTCGCGGCGCTTGCGGGGATGGTGCTGTGTGGAGTGTTTTTCGGCAGACTCCCGGTCGGGAAGTATGCGTTCGGCCGGATTCAGGAGCGGCCGGACTGTTCGGAGTTGATTGCGGAAATCAAATCGAAAATGCCGCCGGATGCGTTTGTGCTGACGAACCGGCAGATGCAGATTCATTTTATCGGACGTTCGGGGAACATCATGGATGCGGCGGAGCCGTATCGGGCGGATTACGTGCTGACATATCTGGATGATCTGCATGTGGATTTCGAGAAGAACCGCGCTCTGTATGAACGGATGAAGCTTGATCCGGGGTATGAAGCGATTCTGACCCACGAGGTCCGCGGCTGCAATCTGATTCTGTACCGGAAGAAGTAAGAGGCGGTTTTTGAATTCCGGCAGTTGTATTTTCCGAAATCCGGTGTATATTTCCGATTGAAAAATTCCGTTTTTACACACCTACATTAAGGAGGAAAAAATGCAGTTTACTCACGAAGTCGAGCAGATGTGCTGTGTCGCGAAGGGTCCGAAGAACCCGCCGGCGCCGATTCCGCAGGAAGGCGGATGGACCCACGTCAAAGAAGTCAACCAGATCTCCGGTCTCACCCACGGTGTGGGCTGGTGCGCACCGCAGCAGGGCGCATGCAAACTTACGCTGAACGTCAAGGACGGCATCATTCAGGAAGCTCTGGTCGAGACGATCGGCTGCTCCGGCATGACGCACTCCGCGGCTATGGCGGCTGAAATCCTTCCGGGCAAGACGATTCTCGAAGCTCTGAACACGGACCTGGTTTGCGACGCGATCAACACCGCGATGCGCGAGCTCTTCCTCCAGATCGTTTACGGACGCACCCAGACGGCGTTCTCCGAAGGCGGACTTCCGATCGGAGCCGGACTCGAAGACCTCAAGCAGCTCCGTTCCATCACCGGAACGATGTACAGCACCGCAGAAAAGGGCGTTCGCTACCTCGAAATGGCGGAAGGCTATGTCACCGGTCTCGCTCTCGACGACGAAAGCAAGGTCATCGGCTACCAGTTCGTCAACCTCGGCAAGATGATGGAATTCGTCAACAAGTCCACCCCGGAAGATCTGGAAAAGATGAACGTCAAAGACTTCGTCGCGAAGTTCCAGAAGACCTACGGCCGCTTCGCCGACGCCGCCAAAGTCATCAACCCGCGCAAAGCATAAGGAGTCGTTACCATGGCACTGTTTGAAAGCTATGAACGCCGCATCAATCAGATCAACAAATTTCTGAACGACAACGGCATTGCTTCCATCGAGGAAGCGGAAAAGATCTGCAAGGCGAAAGGTCTCGACATCTATCAGCGCGTAAAAGACATCCAGCCGATCTGCTTCGAGAATGCCTGCTGGGCATATCTCGTCGGCGCGGCTGTTGCGATCAAGCGCGGTCAGACCGTCGCTTCCGAAATCGCGAAGACCCTCGGCGAAGGTCTCCAGTCCTTCTGCATCCCCGGCTCCGTCGCGGATGACCGCAAAGTCGGTCTCGGACACGGCAACCTCGCTTCCATGCTTCTCGAAGAGAAGACCAAATGCTTTGCGTTCTGCGCAGGTCACGAATCCTTCGCGGCCGCGGAAGGCGCGATCGGTCTCGCAAAGTCCGCAAACAAAGTCCGCAAGGAACCGCTCCGCGTTATCCTGAACGGTCTCGGCAAGGACGCCGCGGAAATTATCTCCCGCATCAACGGCTTCACGCATGTTGAAACCAGATTCGACTACAAGACCGGCAAGCTGAACGTCACCAAGGAGAAAGCTTATTCCAAGGGCGAGCGCGCCGCCGTCCGCTGCTATGGCGCCGACGACGTCCGCGAAGGCGTTGCGATCATGTGGAAGGAAGACGTGGATATTGCAATCACCGGTAACTCCACCAACCCGACCCGCTTCCAGCATCCGGTCATGGGAACCTACAAGAAAGAGCGTCTCGAAGCCGGCAAGCCCTTCTTCTCCGTTGCGTCCGGCGGAGGAACGGGACGTACCCTTCACCCGGACAATATGGCTGCCGGCCCGGCCTCTTACGGCATGACCGACACCATGGGCAGAATGCACTCCGACGCTCAGTTCGCCGGATCCTCCTCCGTTCCGGCTCACGTAGAAATGATGGGTCTGATCGGCATGGGCAACAACCCGATGGTCGGCGCTTCCGTCGATGTCGCCGTTGCCGTCGCCCAGGCGATGAAAGCGTAATTCACGCTTCTCATAAAGCATTCAAGCCGTCCGCGGAGTATTCCGCGCGGACGGCTTTTTTAATTCGTTTTTTGTGTTTGTGTTCAGACGGAAAGATAGCTTGTGATCTTCTCCACGTCGAAGTTGCCGCGGGTATCCTCGCGGACGAAGCGTCCGGATTCGATGACGTACATCTTGTCGGCAATGTCTATGGTGAAGCTGAGTACCTGTTCGGAGACCACGATGGCAAGATCTTTCGAGAGCTTGAGGTCGTTGATCTGGCGGGCGAGATCCTTGATGATCGACGGCTGAATGCCTTCTGTCGGCTCATCCAGAATCAGCACGCGCGGCTCGGCGACGAGGGCGCGGGCGATGGTGAGAAGCATCTCGTCGTAGATCCAAATCGCCGTGTTCAGTCCCTGCGTCGAGTACTCGGGGAAGACGATCAGATCCAGAGCAGGATAGCCGGCTTTGGTATTCTTCAAAGCCTTGCAGATCTGGTTGACTTGAACCTGGGTGTCTTCCGATCCTTTGACAACCGAACCGGATACTGAACCATTACCACAAGCAGTTTTGTTTGTTGCCGCCGTCCGAACCATCGTCCGGCTTTTTGAGATGAGTTATAGCAAGGTGCGTGGCAAAGGCATTTTTTGAAACGGAAAATTTCTGAAAATCCTGAATTCGAGCGTAATTTCCCCGCTCTTTCTTTTCTGGAAGATGTTGCAAAGAGAAGACAATAACAAAAACATCATTACATAAATGAATGTTGTTTCAAAAATGTAATTTTAAAGCGGACGAATAAAAAAGCCGGAGTCCGTGGAAGGAATCCGGCCGAATGTGCGGGAGGAGAAAATTATTTTTTCTTTTCGATCTCGCAGAGACCGCAGTGGCGGCAGTCCATATCGAGCGGGGGCTCGCATTTTTTGCCTTTCTTCTCCGCCTGGCGTCTGTTGTAGACATTCATCAGGGCGAGGAATCCGCCGAGCATCAGGAAGCCGCCGGGAGCCATGCCCATCAGCGAGAAGTCGGTTGTCCACGGCGTGATGACCTTTACGCCGAAGAGGGTTCCGCCCGTCAGGAACTCACGGCAGAGCCCGAGCGAAACCAGGGCCAGCGTAAAGCCGAGTCCCATGCCCAGTCCGTCGAGCAGGGAACGGAAGACGTTGTGTTTGGAGGCGAACGCTTCCGCGCGGCCCAAGACGATGCAGTTCACGACGATCAGCGGGATGAAGATTCCGAGCGCGTCGTAGATTGCGGCGGGCGCGTAGGCCTGCATGAGCTGGTCGACGACCGTCACGAACGCCGCGATCACGACGATGTAGCACGGGATGCGGATTTTCGCGGGGACGATGTTGCGGATGAGGGAGATCGCCATATTGCTGCACGCAAGCACAAACGTCGTGGCGAGTCCCATTCCCAGCGCGTTGGGGGCGTTGGAGGTGGTTGCGAGAGTCGGGCACATGCCGAGCATCAGAACCAGAACGGGGTTCTCCTTCCAGAGACCTTTCAGAAAATCGTTCAGCATGATTATTTTCCTCCGTTTGCCGCGGCTTCGATGGCGGCTTTGTTGTTTTCAAATGCGGATGCGGCCTCCCATGCGGCTTCGCAGACGGCGTTCGAACTGATGGTCGCGCCGGTCACATGATTGACTTCGCCGCCGTTCTTGTCGAGCGTCCACGGCTGTTTCTTCCAGGAATCCGTCTTCGCGGCGGAGTGCCCGATGTACTGATCCAGAATCGGGTTTGCGGGAAGCTTGCTGTCCGTCTTCTCCGCAAAGAGATTGAAGATCGTTTTCGTTTCGGTTCGGTTGGTCGCTTTTGTGCCGAGTCCCGGGGTCTCGTTATGCGAGGAGATCACATAGCTGGTGATCTTTCCGTCGGGAGAGAAGCCGATGAGGCCTTCGACATTGCCGCCGTATCCGGAGCCGGATTTCGCCTGCGCGGCGTAACCGACGACTTTTCCGTTCTTTTTGGCGATGTAGAACTCGACGTCGGCCCCGGACGCGCCCTTGACGACGAGTTTCGTTTTGACGAGATCGTTGTCGAATTCGGGAAGAACGGCCTTGAGTCCGTTGTAGACTTTTTTCTCTTTTGCCGCGGCGATCGGGCCGGCGGTGGCGCGGGAGACGAGTCCCATCACCGCCGTGGCGATTGCGCAGAGCACGCAGAGAAAGAATCCGAGATAGAAGATATTGATTTTTTTCTGTTCGCTCATCTTGCACCTCCATGCGAATGAACCCAGCCGAACGGACGCTTGTAGCAGAGCCGGTCGATCAGCGGGACGAGCGCGTTCATGATGACGATGGCGAAACTCATACCCTCGGGGAAGCCGCCCCAGATGCGGATGACGCAGGTGATGACGCCGATTCCGGCGCCGAAGATCCAGCAGCCGCGGCGGGTCAGCGGGGAGGTCACCATGTCGGTCGCCATGAAGAACGCTCCGATCATTACGCCGCCCGTCATGAGATGAAACAGCGGACCGGGTGTTGCGGCGGGGGCCGCGAGGTTGACGATCCAGGTGAAGAGCGCAACCGTTGCGAGAATCGCAACCGGGATTTCCCATTTGATCAGGCGGAAGAGGAGGAGTCCGACTGCGCCGATCAGGAGCGCCAGGACGGATGTTTCACCGAGCGAACCGCCCATGTTGCCGAGGAAATAGTCCAGATAGTTGATCGGGAGCTGCGCCATCTTGTCGGCGTTTCCGGCGGCGGCTTTGGCGAGTGTCAGCGGGGTTGCCGTAGTGGCCGCATCCGCGGCGCAGCTGAAGAGGGGCGCCGGGGCGACCCACTGAGTCGTCATGGGGCCGGTGAAGCCGACGAGCAGAGCGACACGGCCGACGGCGGCCGGGTTGAACGGATTCTGTCCGAGTCCGCCGAACACCTCTTTGGCGATGATGATTGCGACGAATGCGCCGGTCATGCAGAGCCACCACTGCGCTTGCGAGGGCAGGTTCAGCGCGAGGATGAGACCGGTCACCGCCGCGCTCAGGTCACGCGTCGTGTTCGGAGTTTTCATCAGTTTGCACCAGAGAAACTCGAAGACCATGCTGAACGCGACGCAGAGCGCCATGACGCGGAGCGCATGAAGTCCGAAGAACCAGATGGCTGCGACGACCGCCGGGAGCAGGCAGAGCAGCACCTGAAGCATGATTCCGGAGATTGTCGCTCCGTCGTGCAGATGCGGGGAGGAGCTGATGATCAGACTGCCCGGAACCGGCATTTTCATTTCTTTATTTTCTTCCATTTGCAATCACCTTATTTTTTACGCCGTTTTGCGAGGATTTCGGCTTTCGCCCGGCGGAAATGCTGAACGAGCGGACGCTTTGCGGGGCAGATGTAGGCGCAGGTTCCGCACTCCACGCAATCCATCACATAATTGTGTTCCGCCATTGTGAATTCGCCGGCTTCGATCATCGTGCTGAGCGTCGGAACGAGAAGGTTCATCGGACATGCCTTCACGCAGCGGGAGCAGCGGATGCAGGGGTTGCCTTCGAACTGCTCGATCTCTTCCGGAGCCATCAGCAGAACGCCCGAGGAGTTTTTGGCGACGGGAACGTCGATGTTCGACTGGGCGAAGCCCATCATCGGACCGCCCATGATGACCTTCGCCGGGTTTTCCTTCACGCCGCCGCTGAGTTCCAGCAGTTTGCGGATCGGGGTTCCGATACGCACCAGATAGTTCGCCGGGTCGACAACCGGGGTTCCGGTGACGGTTGTGACGCGCTCGATCAGCGGATGTCCGAGAACGACCGCATCGTGCACCGCGGCCGCCGTGCCGATGTTCATGACGACGCAGCCGACGTCCATCGGGAGGCCGCCTTCGAGCACCTGGCGTCCGGTCAGCGCGTAGATCAGCTGTTTTTCCGCGCCCTGCGGGTATTTGACGTGCAGGGGAACAACTGTGATTTTGAACTTCGCGGCCGCCTCGGCCATCTTTTCGATCGCGTCCATTTTGTTGTCTTCCACACCGACGAAGATGCGGGAGACCTTGAGAATTTTCGCGGCGATGGCGATGCCGGTCAGTGCCTCTTCCGTGCGGGTGAGCATCAGACGGTGGTCGGCGGTCAGGAACGGTTCGCATTCGGCGCCGTTGACGATGAGAGTGTCGATGTTTTTTTCCGGCGGGGGCGAGAGCTTGACGTGGGTCGGGAACGCCGCGCCGCCCATGCCGACGATTCCGGCGTCGAGGATGCGTTTTTTGAGAACGTCTTTTTCGGTATCCGCCCAATCCGGGATCGGGTCGAGGCCGGTGTCCCATTCGTCGGTGCCGTCGGCGATGATTTCGACGGCCTGCTCGGAAGCTCCGGTCACGCCGGTGATTTCAACGATGTCGCCGACGGTTCCGCAGACGGGGGAGTGGAGCGGAACGGAGACGAACCCGCCCGGTTCGGCGATGCGCTGCCCCTTTTTGACGGCGTCGCCTTTTTTGACGGTCAGGGTCGGGGGCGCGCCGATGTTCTGGCGGACGGGAACGATGTATTTGTCAAACAGGGGAGCGATGCGGAGTTCTTTTCCGGCGGTCAGCTCCTTGCCTTCGAGCGGGTGAATGCCGCCCTTGAATTTGCGTGCGCTCATGCGGCACCTTCTTTCTTCTTCGCATCTTCCCGGACGGCTTCCAGATGCTGTTCGGGAGTCAGCAGACATTTTCTCGGGCACTTCGCCGCTTCGATGACGGATTCGTCCGGCGGGTTTGTGTAGACCGCGCGGATCATGAAGCCTTGCGGATTGAATTTATCGGGAGCCGCTTTCAGGCACTTGCGGCAGGCGATGCAGGAGGCTGTGCATTTTTTCATGCGGAGCGCGGGTTTCTCCAGCGAGTTGCAGTAGATGTGCACGCGTGCGGAGGCGGGAACCAGTTTGATGAGTTTGCGCGGGCATGCCTCCGCGCACTGGCCGCAGCCGACGCAAAGTTCCGGATGAACGACGGCGAGTCCGTCGATAACCTCAATCGCGCCGAATTTGCAGACATGCGCGCAGGTTCCGAATCCGATGCAGCCGAAACGGCAGTCTTTTCCGGCACCGTTGAGCTGAACGGCGGAACGGCAGTCGAGAATGCCGTTGTACTGCGCGCCCATTTTCGAATGCGAGAGCGTGCCGCTGCAGAGAACGACGGCGACTTTTTTCTCGCTTGCTTCGACTTTCTGTCCGAGGCATTCCGCGATTTTTTCGATGTTTGCCGCCGGGCAGGCGGGGCATTTGTTGACGGGAGCTTTGCCTTCGACGATATTTTTCGCGAGGTCGGCGCATCCGGCGAATCCGCATCCGCCGCAGTTGGCGCCGGGGAGCAGGGCGGCGACTTCATCGATGCGGGGATCGACTTCCACCGCGAATTTTTTCGCGGCAACCGCAATGCAGACGCCGAGCACCAGACCGGTCACGGCGACGACGAGAACGGAAAGAACAACCATATCCATTTTTTCATGTCTCCTTATCTGACGAGTCCGGAGAAGCCCATGAACGCCATTGCGAGGATTCCGGCGGTGATGAGCGCGATTGCCGCACCCTGGAACGGACGCGGAATTTTGGCGATCGCGAGGCGTTCGCGGATGCTTGCGAAGAGCACGACGGCGAGCGCGAATCCGACGCCGGAGCAGAGACCGAAGACGGTGGACGCGAGGATTCCGCGGTCGAACTTGGAGTTGAGTTCCGCCGCTCCGAGCACGCAGCAGTTCGTCGTGATCAGCGGCAGATAGATTCCGAGCGCGGCGTAAAGCGGCGGGCTGAATTTCTGCATCACAATTTCCACAATCTGCACGAGCGCCGCGATGACGACGATGAACAGAAGCAGCTTTGTGAAACCGATGTCCACATTCTGCAAACCGAGCGCGGGAACGCTGAGCTTGACTTTCAGCAGACAGTTGTAAAGCACCGACGCGACGAACGACGCGATCGTCATGACGAAGATCAGCGCGCCCGACATGCCCAGCGCCGTGGACAGTTTTTTGGAAACCCCCAGGAACGGGCAGATTCCCAGAATTCTCGCCAATACCATGTTGTTCACAAGGATGGCGCCGATGGTGATTGCCAACCACTCGTTTAAGGTCATTAAACCTCTCCTCCTTTGGAATGATACTCTCTTATGTCGCCATGAAAACATATTCGGGTCATGGAAAACACATATGTCCGATAATCTAAACCGTTTTCCCGTTAAAATCAAGCGGATTTGAAAAATTTATTTTCATCTGTGAATCTGTGAAAAGCGTTTCCGGATGCGTGTTCCGGGGGCCTCCCGCAAAGCTGAATTCTTCGTTTGTGAAATTGTGAAAATTTCAGCCGAGGCATTCCCGGACGAGCAGACACGTCAGCAGTTCTGCGAGCTGTTCACAGGCTCCGACGGTGTCGCCGGTTGCTCCGCCGATCTGAAGACGGCAGATGCGGTCCCACGCAATCACGAAAAATATCAGCGGAAGGAACAGGAGACAATGTCCGGAGAACCACCAGCTTGCTCCGGCGGCGAGGCAGAGTCCGAGCAGGGCGCCGCAGTACGGACGCCGCGCGTAAAGAATCAGGCCGAGCCCCTGCGGACGCGCATAGTGCGAAATCAGAATGTAAAGCGTCAGCGCAAGACGCCCGCCGAATGCGCAGAGCAGAGTCATTGCGGCGGCGCGGGCCGGGGAAAGCTGCGAGAAAAACGCGAATTTCCCGAGCAGCAGCAGAACAATCGCGGCGACTCCCATCGTTCCGGTGTGGCTGTCGTGCATGATTTCCAGTTTCCGTTCCCTGGGGCGGCTGCTGAGAAAAGCGTCCGCCGTATCCGCCAGTCCGTCGAGGTGAAAGCCTTTCGAAATCGCTTCGAGGAGGACGAGAATCAGCACGGCGCCCGCCGCTCCGAACCATTTCACCGCGTAGAAGGCCGGACAGTAAAGCATGCATCCGGCGAGAAGTCCGATGACCGGAAACCAGTTGGAACAGAGCTGGAGATCCCGCTCCGACGGCATGAATTTTCCGGCCGGGAGGCAGGTTATCATGGTGATTGCGGCAAGAAAAGAACGTATCATAATCCCTCCTCCGTTACGCCGGCTGAAGAGAAAGTTGACATTTGCGTCATGACGGCGCGGGCGGCGTCGAGCAGCGGCATGGCGAGCGCGGCTCCGGTTCCTTCGCCCAGTCTCAGACCGAGATCAAGGAGCGGATCCTTGCCGAGCAGCCGCATCATCCGGCGATGTCCGGGTTCCGGGCTTGCGTGCGCGGGAATCATGTATTCCGCGGAGACCGGGGCGAGCGATTGCGCAAGCAGCGCTCCGGCGCTTGAGATGAAGCCGTCGATCAGCGTCGGCCGGCGGCATGCGGCTGCGCCGAGGATGAGTCCGGCGATTCCTCCGATTTCGAAGCCGCCGACTTTTGCGAGAATGTCCAGAGCATCGGTGCGGCAGGGGTTGTTGAGTTCGATCGCTTCGCGGATGACCTGCGATTTGTGTGCGAGCCGGCCGGCGTCGAGTCCGGCACCGCTTCCGACGAACGGCGTCGGATCGCTTTCTCCGGAAAGGACGGTGAGAATTGCGGAGCTGGGTGTCGTGTTGCCGATTCCCATTTCCCCGGTTGCGAAGACATCGGTTTCCGGCGCGAGTTCTTCCGCAAGCGCGATACCGGCTTCCACCGATGCAAGCGCCTGAGCGCGCGACATGGCGGGACCGCGCCGCATGTTCTCCGTCCCGAACGCGATCTTGCGGTGAATGACGCCGGGAAGTCCGCGGACGTCAGCATTGACCCCGAGGTCGACGAGCCGGACATCGGCTCCGGCGTTTGCCGCGAGCACGCGGATTGCGCCGCCGCCGCGGCTGAAATTCCGGAGCATCTGGACGGTGACGCACTGCGGCTGCGGGGAAACGTTTTCCGCGACGACGCCGTGGTCGCCCGCCATCAGCACGATTTTCTTCCGCGCAACCGGAAAATCAATCCGGCGTGTGATTCCCGCGAGATCAACCGCCAGGTCGAGCAGACGTCCGAGCGCCCAGCGGGGCATGGTGAGCGAACGGATATGGTCCCGCGCCGCCTCTCGCCATTTCGCGGATTGCGGTTCGATACGGGAAAGACATTCGGACAGATTCATTTTTCTCCTTTCACCTTCACCGGAATTCCGCAGACTGTGAGCCATACTTCGCCGGCAAGGGCGGCGATGCGCTGGCCGCATCGTCCCGAGCAGTCCCGGAAGCGGCGGGCGAGAGCGTTTTCCGGGACCACGCCCAGCCCGACTTCATTCAGAACGAAAACAACGGTTCCCTCCATCGTGCGGAGCTGTTGCTCCAGACGGTCGCACGCGCGGTTCATGGCGTCTTCATCGAATACGCGGTTTTCTGTTTCGGCGCGGTACATGAGGTTGTTGATCCAGAGGGTGAGACAGTCGACAAGAACGCTGCTGCCGGCGGGGCAGAGCGCGAGGGCTCCGGCGAGGTCGCACTCTTCTTCGAGCGTAACCCAGCCGTCGGCTTTACGGCGTTCTTTGTGGCGGCGCACGCGTTCCGCCATTTCTTCATCGAAGACGTGACATGTCGCGATGTACCGCCGCTCGCCCGGGCATGAAAGCGCAAGCTGTTCCGCAAACGCGCTTTTCCCGCTGCGGCAGCCGCCGGTGACGAGAATTACGCGCGCCATCCTTCAAGCTCCAGCGGTTTGAGGTTGAAGACTCCGAAGCGTCCGGGCGGAAACTGCGGGTCGAAGTTGATTACGGAGAGACTTCCGCGCGAGGGCTGCCAGCGCCACATGCAGTCGCGCGGCAGATCCATCAGACGGCGGATCATGGCGGTGAGAACTCCTCCGTGCGAGATGACGGTGATGACGTTCTGCGGCAGGCCGAGCAGCGTTTCGGTAAATGTTTCGACGCGCAGGTTGAACAGCGGAACGGATTCGCCTTCCGGAAAGTGAATCTCATCGGGATGATCGTACCAGTATTTGCTGTATTCCGGATTGGATTCCGCAATCTCTTCGAACGTGAGGTTCTCCCATTTGCCGAAGTCGATTTCCCGGATTGCGTCGTCTTTCACCGCCGGAGCGGATCCGCAGATCAGTTCCGCGGTCTGAATGGCGCGGAGTTTGGGACTGACAAATGTGATTTCGCTCTTCATCGCCCGCCAGATCCCCGCGAGGGCGCGGCAGTCCGCGATTCCGTGTTCGCCGAGCGGCGCATCGGTCGAACCGACGAAGCGTCCCGAGAATTCCGGCGGGAGCTCTCCGTGCCGGATCAGAATGATTTTTTTCACAGCCATATTCCCATACTCCAGATAAAGAGAACAAAGATTAAAGCGGAGCGGAGCGTGAGCCGTTCCGCCGCGGAAAGATCGGATGCTTTGAGTTCGGTGCGTCCGTCGCCCCAGAAGGGATACTCCTCCATGCCGTCCGGGTAGAGGGTCGGACCGCCGAGGCGGACGCCGAGTGCGCCCGCGAACGCCGCCATTCCCCAGCAGGAGTTCGGGCTCGGGTGATCGTGGCGGTGTCTCCATGCGCAGCGCAGAGTCCGCACGGGGTGACCGGAGGCGAACGCGACTGCAAGCGCCGTCAGTCTGGCCGGCAGCCAGTGCGCGAAATCATCGATGCGCGCGGCGACGCGTCCGAAGTGCAGGTAACGTTCGTTTTTGTAGCCCCAGCAGGCGTCGAGCGTGTTGAGACAGCGCAGGAGGACGGTTCCCGCCGCCGCTCCGGGGATGCCCCCGAGCGCATAGCCGGCGGCGCACCAGAAGCACGCGCTTGTTACGGCGTCGATGAGATTTTCTCCGAGGCTTTCGATTCCGCCGCGCACGGTTTCCGATTCGCTCAATCCTTCCGTTTTGCGGCTGACGATCATCGCAAGTGCGCGGTTCGCGGATTCCGTGTCGCCGTTTTCTAGCGGAATGCGGATTGCCGAGGAGTGGTCGAGCAGACTTCTCAGGGCAATGGCGAAATAGAGAAAAATTCCCGCCGCGACGACACCGCCGTATTTTGTGACGAGGAAGGCCAGCGCCGTCGGCGGAAGAGCAGCGCAGACCCACGCAATCAGTCCGCTGAAAACGGATGCGCCGAGCTGCCGCCGCACAAAATTTTCAACGGCGCGCGCATAGTTCCCGAACAGCACGACCGGATGAAAACGGCTGTGCGGATCGCCCAGAAGGACATCGAGCAGAAAGGCGATGAGAAAAATCAGGATCAGATTATGAACGGAGTGCACGGCGCAGCTCCTTTGCAAAAAAGTCGAACGCTTCCGGCGTCGTTCCGAAATGGAGGTGAACATAGCTCCCGAATGTCCGGCGGATGCGGAAGCCGTTTCCCGCGGGCGCGGGCTTGCCTGTCGCCGTGAAAGCGGACCAGAGCGGAGCCTCTGTTTCCGGGGCATCGGAGTAATGAAATTCGTGTCCGGAGAACGGTCCTGGACCGAACGGGCTTTCTCCCGCCGGAACCGCGCGCCGGTAGCCGAGGGAGCGGAGCTTGGGCGTCATGACCGCCTCGCACGGAATGATTCCGCACATGGAATGACGTTTTCCCGTGAAATCGGTAAGCGCGTTCATGAGGTACATGTAGCCGCCGCATTCGGCGTAAATCAGTCCGTTGCGCAGCGAGAATTCCCGGATGGCGTTCCGCATGGATTCATTCCGTTCCAGCTGTTCCGCAAAGAGTTCGGGAAAACCTCCGCCGAGATAAATCCCCTGAATGTTTTCCGGAAGCGCGGAATCGGAGAGCGGCGAGAACGGAACGAGTTCGATTCCCGCTTCCCGCATCCGCCGGAGCTGGTCCGGATAATAAAAATGAAACGCGCGGTCCCGCGCAATCGCCAGACGCGCGAACGGCGTTGTGTGTTTCCGTTCCGGAGCCGCCGGACGCGGAAGACGTGTGAGTTTGAGGAGCAAATCAAGGTTGATCAGCTCTTCCGCCGCTTCGCCGAGGGAGTCGAGCCAGGAGTCGAAAACGGGATTTTCCTCTTCGGGAACCAGCCCGAGATGACGTTCGGGGAGGGTCCACTCTTCGCGTCTGGGAAAAGCCCCGAGGAGCGGCGGAAGGTTTGCCGCTTCGAGGGCGTTGCGCAGGATTTCCGTATGGCGGACGGAGCCGGTGCTGTTTGCAATCACTCCCGCGATCCGGAGTTCCGGATTCCAGTTCGCAAAGCCGGAGACGAGCGGGGCGATGCTTCCCGCCATGCCCTTCGCATTCACCACAAGAATGACCGGAATGCCGAGTGCGAGCGCGACTTCGGCGGAGGAGCCTTCGAGCGTGCCGGAGGCGACTCCGTCGAACAGCCCCATTACGCCTTCGACGACGGCGGCTTGCGCAGGTGCGGCGAATTCCTGCCAGTTCAGCCGGACACATTCTTTGCCCGTCATGCGGCAGTCGAGATTGACCGACTCCGCGCCCGCCGCGCGGCGGTGGAACGAGGGGTCGATGTAGTCGGGCCCGCATTTGAACGGCGCGACGCGCAGACCGCGCCGTCTGAGAGCGCGCATGAGCGCGAGCGAAAGCGTCGTCTTGCCGCTGCCCGAATTCACTCCGGCGATGAGAAAGCCGGAAAAGTCATTGCCGGAATCCGCCATATTTCTCCTGATAGCCCCGTAACGTATACATTCTTCCGTTCCGCACGACGGTGCGCGAACATCCGAGAATTACAATAGTCGTCATATCGATTTCTTCAAACGGAAATTCGGAAATTTTTCCGATGGAGAACCGTTCTCCCGGACGCGCAACGTCATGGACGACCGCGACAGGCAGTTCATCGCCGCCCGTTTTGCGGAAGGTTTCGACGGTGAACTCCAGCAGATCGCGCCGTTTAGTGCTGCCGGGGTTGTAGAGCGCGGTGACGAAATCGTTTTCCGCCGCGGCGCGGATCCGCCGCTGAATGACCGTGCGGTCGGCGAGAAGATCGGAGAGGCTGATGACGCAGAAGTCGCACATCAGCGGCGCCCCGACGAGCGCCGCCGCCGCGGAAGCTGCAGTGACGCCGGGAACGACCCTGATTTCTATTCCGCGGAACTCTTCCGATTCGGCAAGCTCGAGGAGAAGTCCGGCCATGCCGTAAATCCCCGCGTCGCCCGATGATACTACCGCGACTTCGGCTCCGGCGTTCGCGGCTTCGAGCGCGGCGCGGCAGCGGTCGACTTCCTGCCGCATTCCGTTCGCAACGATCCGCTTCCCCGAAAGAAGCTCCGGTATCTGGTCCAGATAGGTTTTGTAGCCCGCAATGGTGTCGCAATGCCCGATGACCTCCCGCGCTTCGGGCGTCAGGAGAGCGAGAGAGCCGGGGCCGAGCCCGACCGCATAGACTGTTTTCATTTCAGAACCTCCGCAAGCGCGGCAGTCGCGCCGTTTCCTTTGATTTTCCCGACGGTCAGCGGACCGTTCCCCGAAGCGAGGATCGCCGCCGCCTCCGAAACCGAATTGATACCGAGTTTTTCCCGTGCCGCTTCCGACGGATGCGGAACCGCAACGGAATTCAGCTCTTCCGCCGTGAACCCCGCAAGCGGAAGACGATGTTTCGCCGCGAGTTCCTTCAGCGCGGGTTCCTCCAGCTTCAGATCCGCAGTTGCGAGAACGGATATGCTGTTCCAGTCCGCGCCGATTGTGTTGAGCGCCTCTTCCGCAACCGCTTCGAGATCGCGGAGCGCGGCGAGTTTGCGGCATCCCATCCCGAGAGCGAACTTGCGCCGTTTCAGAAACAGAACGGGCGCGGAGGAGGCGGACGGCTCTTCATTGTCCTCCAGCAGAACAACCGCCGGATTGACCGTGACCGTTTCCGCAAGCCGGTTGTTCGGATTCGCGGCGAATGCAAGCCGGAAGAGCGGTTCGGGCAGACGGAAATCAACCGTCCTGCCTTCGAGCATGGCGGAGGATATTTTGACGATGTTTTCCGGATTGAGGACGCGCAGGGCGTGCCGCGCGGCAAAGTCGTCGGCCGCCGTCATGCCGCGGACGTCGCTTGCCGTTGTGACGACCGCCTCGCCGCCCGTGACTGCCGCAACGTCCGCCGCGAGCCGGTTCGCACCGCCGAGGTGTCCGCTGAGCAGGCTCACCGCATGCCGTCCGAGTTCATCTGTGACCACGACGGCGGGATCGCTTGTCTTGTGCGCGCAAAGTTCCGCGCAGGAGCGGACGACGATGCCGCTTGCCATCACCATGACGAATCCGTCGAACTGATTCCATGCGGACCGGAAGGCTTCATGGAACCCGCCGTCGGGATAAGTTTCGCGGCGTCCGGCAGAGACGAGACCGGAATATTTTTCCGGCAGAAAAACTTTTGCGTTGATGCCCGCCGCGATCTCCGCCGCTTTCATCGCTCCGGCGGAGGTGAGGGCGAAGACTGCGCAGGTTCCGGTGAATGTGTTCGGTCTCCGGTAGCCGTGCGCGAAACCGCGGTCATAGAGCGACGACATTCCGCCTTTGCGGTCGAGCATGTCGCCGATGATGATCATTGCCTGGCGCCGGATTCCCGCGTTATGCATGCGAGCCGCGATGTTTTCGATCGTGCCGCGCACAACTTTCTGGTTTTCCCATCCGGCGCGGTAGACCACGGCGGCGGGCGTGTCGGGACGCCGTCCGGCGGCGAGCAGTTTTGCTGCAACCGAATCCATGCTTCCCGCACTCAGAAAGAGACAGAGCGTGGAGCCGTGCGCGGCGAGTCCGGTGAGTTCTTCTCCCGGCGGAACGGGGGTGCGGCCGGCGTCGCGGGTCAGAATCGCGGTCTGGGAGATTCCCGGCATGGTGAATTCGGTTTTCAGCGCGGCGGCCGCGGCGAAAACACTGCTTACTCCGGGGACGACTTCGTACGGAACGCCGCGCTCATCAAGTGCGCGGTACTGCTCGCCGACGGCTCCGTACATTGCCGGATCGCCGGTGTGCAGCCGCACGACGGACTTCCCGTTTTCCCATGCGCGGATCATGATCTCCATGACTTCTTCGAAATTCATTCCGGCGCTGTTGTGTTTCTCCGCATGGAGCCCGTCGAGCAGACGTTCGTCGACGAGCGAGCCGGCATAGATGACGACGTCCGCCTCTTCCAGCTTCCGTTTACCGCGGATGGTGATGAGATCCGCCGCTCCGGGTCCGGCTCCGACAAATGTGATTGAACCGCTCATATCTTATTCCTTTTTGTAAACGGCGATTGTGATGGGGTTTTCCGCCCGCAGGAATTCCCCCGCCGCAGTGCGTTCCGCCCGTGAGACGTTCATGGTCAGAAGTTCCGTCCGGAATTCCCGGAGCGCGGCGGCAAGATGCGCGACCGTATCGACCAGCACGGCGGTTGCCACGAGGATTCCGCCGGGTTTCAGCTTTGCAAACGCCGCCTCCAGTTCCGAGGAGCCGCCGCCGAAAAAGATGCGGTCGGGATCGGGCAGGGCGGGCATGACTTCGGCGATTTTCCCCTCGGTCAGATGAATCTCCACGCCGTGCCGTTCCGCATTGACGCGGATGTCTTCCGCGCGTCCGCCGTTCTGCTCCACGGCGAAAACCTGAAGACCTTTTGCGAGTCCGGCGGCTTCGATTCCGACCGATCCGCAGCCCGCGCCGAGATCCCACATCACGCCCGGGGCCGGACGGAGCTTGGAGAGCACGACCGCGCGGACTTCGGGGTGGGTGATCATGTTGTTCTGATGCGCATATTCCGCATCGGACAGTCCGAGCGGGAGACCGGGGCGGCGCGGGGCAGGAAGAACCGCCAGAACCGAGAGTGCGGAAACTTCAAGTCTCCCGAGTTCGGCGAGCGTGCCGCGAATCACGTTCTCATCGGGCGTGCCGAGCGCGCAGCCGATTGCGGCGGGACGGTTCGCCGAGGCGGGGAAGCGCCGGACCAGTTCCCGAGCAAGATCCGCCGCTGTGCGGCTGCGGTCGCCGTAGACCGCAGCGGTATCCGCGTTCAGAACCCTCCGCCACGGAAGCGGTTCACTGGAGCCGTGGACGCTGAAGAGCTCCGCTCCGTCCCACGGCAGAGCCAGACGGGCGAACAGAAGCTGAAACGCAGTCGGTCCCGGGTGTATCACGAGCTGTCCCGGCGCGGCAAGTTTCGCGAGCGTTCCGCCGATTCCGAAATAGAGCGGGTCGCCGGAAGCGAGAACGACAATCCGTTCTTTTTCCGCGCGGCGCACCAGTTCGCGCGCCTGTTCGAGCGTGTGCGCTCCGAAAACAATTTGCTCCGCCTTGAGTCCGGACGGCAGAAGTTCGAGCTGCCGTTTTCCCCCCGCGATGACATCGGCGGAGCGGAGAAGTTTTTCCTCCGGATGTTCGATGCTCATGACGTGAATCCGTCCGTTCATATCCGTTCTCCCCTGTCGTTGTAAAGTGCGAGTTCGGCGGAGGCTTTCCCCGCCCACTTCTGCAGATTTTCCTGCGCTCTGATTTTCAGCGCATTTAAAAGTTCCGTGTATTCGGCGTCCGTAAGGTAAGAGGCCAGTTCGCCCATTGTGTCGTATTCCTCCAGCGGCAGATTGTCGCGGAGCGGAATGCCGAGCGAGCGGATGAGCGCGGGACGCAGTTTTGTCTTGTGCGCATGAGTGTTCTCGTCACCGCACGCATACTTCAGCAGTTTTCCCGGCATGCAGCCGATGATGATCCGCCGGATTCCCGCCGCCGAAGCCGCGCGCAGGGAGTGCGCGATGAAATCCGCAATCCGCACGACCTGCATCTTTTCCAGCGCGGGAAAATCGCGGAGAACGGCGATTTCCGTGCGTCCGCCCGTGACAACGGCGGCGGTGTCGAATCCGCTTTTTGCGATCGTGCGCATCTGCAGGGCAATGGTTGCCGCATATGCCGCGTTTGAATAAGGCTTGACCACGCCTCCGCCTCCGAGAATCGAAATGCCGCCCGTTACGCCGAGCGCCGGATTGAGCGTCTTCTCTGCCATGGCGCGTCCCTCGCGGACTGCGACGCGGAGCAGCCATGTGCCGGCCGCGCCGCAACGGCGCAGATTGTCCATCAGCAGACGGCGCGGTCCCGGGTTGATTGCATGCTTCCCGACCGGAACCGCAAGCCCGGGACGCGTGACGAGTCCGACTCCGTCTCCTCCGCGCACGATGACGGTCAGCTCTCCGGCCGTTTCGGTATAATCCTGCGGCAGAACTTCCGAGAGTTCCGCGGGACGGAACAGCACTTCAATGTGTGCTCCGTCGGTGGCGTCCGGATCATCGCCGGCGTCTTTCCGGATGACGGCGGAGCCGTCGTCGATCGAATCGACCGGGATCGTGAGTTCGGAGCCGTCGGGCGTGACGACCCGCACGGTTCCGCTCCGCCGCAGAAAAACGGCGAGCGCCCCGGCGGTCATCGCCGCTCCTGTGGTGAATCCGCTTCGGAGAGAGCTCATAAGAAATCCTCCATGACGGCGTGGAGCGCGGCTACCGCGAGCGGACTTCCCCCGCGCCGTCCCTCCAGAGTGATGTACGGGACGTCGACAAGTTTCAGCAGCTCTTTCGATTCGAGCACATTGACGAATCCGACGGGCATTCCGACGATCAGCGCGGGGCGCGGTCCTCCTTCCACGATCATGCGGATCATTCCCGCGAGCGCGAGCGGAGCGTTGCCGCAGAGAAATATCGAGCCGTCGAGTTCATGTTCATGGAGTTTGACCGCCGCGAGCGCGCGGGTGATGTTTTCGCGTTTCGCCAGCTCCGCGACGTCGGGCGAGGCGACTTCGCAGAGAATGGAATCGCGGGTGTAGCCCGGATGAAAGCGTTTGAGCTTCGGAACGGAGAGGCCGGCTTTGATCATGTTGGAATCGCTGTAAATCAGTGCGCCGCGCCGGAGCGCCGCGCGTCCCGCCCCGACCGGATCGCCGTGAAAGCGCAGGTGCGGCAGAATCTCGAAATCCGCGGTCGTGTGGACGAGCCGCCGCGCGATGTGCCATTCGGAAGGCGAAAAACGCGCGCGCTGTTCCGGCGGAACTTCGGCTTCGATGCGGCGGAAGCTTTCCGCTTCGATTGCCGCGCCGGGAAAGTCCCAGGTCACAAGGTCAAACAAGGCGTTCTGTTCAGGCGTCATGATTCATCTCCTCAGGCCCAGCCGGGCGTAAATGGCGTTCATGTCGACGCGGGAGCGGACGTGCGCGGCGAGAGCGTCGAGTGCGGTTTCTATTTCGTAGTGTGCGAGCACGCCGAGCTCCGGAAGGCCGAGCGATGCGCGGATGCGGTTCAGAAATGCGCGGCGGTAGACATCGTCGTCGAAAATCCCGTGCAGGTAAGTCGTGCGGATTCTTCCCGCTCCGAATCCGACGGGGGAGCCGTCTTCGCGGATTTGAGTGATGAGCGCGGAATCGGCAGCGGAGGTCTCTCCATGGTGGATTTCGTATCCGGAAACCGGAATGTTCCCCTCTCTTGCCACAGTCCGGCGGAGCGTCTTTTCCGTGTGAAGAACCGTGTCGAGCGGAAGCAGCCCGAGACCTTGAACGGAGGCTGTGTGCGACTCGATTCCCAGCGGGTCGGCGATTGTCCGTCCGGCGATCTGGAGTCCGCCGCAGACTCCGACATACCACGCTCCGCGGCGGAGCGCATCGGAAATCCGCGCATCCAATCCTTCCGCGCGCAGCCGGCGCAGATCTTCCGCGACATTTTTGGAACCGGGCATGATGATGACGTCCGGCGAGCCGAATTCCTCCGCGCGGAACACTTTGCGGAGCGAAACGTCGGGTTCCTGCTCCAGCGGGGTGAAGTCGGTGAAGTTCGCAATATGTCCGAGCGCGATCAGAGCGACGTCAAGAGTTTTTTCGAGCTTGGGCAGCGGACGCGTCAGCGCGAAGTTGACGGAATCCTCTTCGGGGAGCGCGAGGTTGCGGAGGTAGTCGACCACGCCGAGCACGGGCTTCCCCGTGCAGCGCAGAAGATATTCGTGCGCCGGGGCGAGGAGCGAAGGATCGCCCCGGAAACGGTTCACGAGAAATCCCGCCAGCAGCGCACGCTCCGCGGGGGCGAGCGTCATGCAGGTCCCGAGAAACGATGCGTAAACGCCGCCGCGGTCAATGTCGCCGACAAGCAGGACGGAGGCGTCCGCGTGCCGCGCCATGTTCATGTTCACGATATCGCCGGATTTGAGGTTGATTTCCCCCGGCGAGCCCGCGCCCTCCAGAACCATGACGTCGGCTTCGGCGGAAAGCTCGTCATAAGCGCGTGTAACATCTTTCCAGAGTTCCTTTTTGTGTGCGTAATATTCGCGGACGCGCATGGAACCGATCGGCTTCCCGCGCACAATGACCTGACTTCCTGTGTCGCTTGAGGGTTTCAGCAGAACCGGATTCATCCGGACGTCCGGCTCCATGCGGCAGGCTTGCGCCTGAACCGCTTGGGCGCGTCCCATTTCCCCTCCGTCCGGAGTGACGAACGAGTTCAGCGCCATGTTCTGCGCTTTGAACGGGGCGACGCGGAAGCCGTCCTGCAGCAGAATCCGGCAGAACGCCGCCGAGAGCACGCTTTTCCCAGCATTCGAGGATGTTCCCTGGAGCATCAGAGCCGGGCGTTTTTTATGCGTGGAAATTGCGGGTGCGCCGTAAAAGTCGCGGAGCGCGGAAACAAGCCGTTCATTCTCTTTTTCATTCCGGACGGCGACGCGGAAGAAGGAAGCGGAAAGCCCGTCGTAATTGCCGCAGGAACGGATGGCGATTTTATGTTTTTTCAGCAGGAATCCGCGCGGATCACGTCCGCGCAGAAGCAGATAGCACGCATCCGAATGAAACACGTGCAGGCCGGGGATCCGCGCGAGTTCATGCGCGAGTTTTCCGCGCAGCTCCGCGGTGAGTTCGCGTGAACGTTCCGCGTAATCGGATTCTTCGGCCAGAATTGCTTCCGCGACCGCTTCCGCCGGAGCGGAGAGCATCCATTCGGGCTGGAATCCGCGCAGTTTTTCCGCGAGCGTTCCGATGCAGCAGCCGAGGCGCAGTCCCGGAATCGCATAGAATTTCGTCATGGAGCGCAAAACGGAAAGATTCGGCGGAAGTTCGTGCGCGAGAACGGAAAAATCTTCTCCGGCAAAATCAATGAAAGCTTCGTCAACGAGAATTTGAGCGTTCGGGGGAGTCTCTGCCAGTTTGCGCAGTTCGGCGGGATCGCGCAAAGCTCCGTCAGGATTGTTCGGTGAACCGAGAATTACAAGATCGTCCGTTTGGAGCCGTGCGGACAGAGCATCGAAGTCGAGTTCAAAATTTTCATTCAGACGGAACGTCTCGACCGGAACGCCCGCGCGTTCGCAGACGGTCCGGTATTCGAGATAGGAGGGAACGGCGATCAGCGCGCGTTTCGGTCTCAGCGCAAACGGAATGAGCGCGAGAAGCTGGTTCGAACCGTTGCCGAACAGAATCCGTTCCGTTTTTATTCCGAGTTTTTGCGCCAGGCGCGCGGAGAGCTTTTCCGCATACGGAGAGGGGTATTCGTTCAGCTTGTCGAAGGCGCGGTAATACGCTTCCGCAACGCATCCGGGCGCACCGAGCGGATTCAGGTTGACGCTGAAATCCAGTATCTCTTCCGGTTCGCACAGAGCTTCGCGAGCTAGAGCTGTCCGGTCTCCGCCGTGTTTCATGATTTTTTCTCCTTCCGGATTATCAGCATGGAAAGATATTCATCCGGCCGTTCCCGGATCGCCGCCGGATCGGATGAGATGAACTGCTCCTTGAGTCCGATGTTCGAACCGTAGAGAATGTCGCATGATTCCCCCGCAAGGGCGTCGAGATATTCGTTGCGTGAATGATAGGTTTTCAGCAGAACCGCGGATTCGCCGGATTCGAGCATGCGGTGCAGTTCCGGCGAATCGGGAGGAAGGTGGCTTGGTACGACGCGCAGAACCGTGCTGTCCTCCGCGAGGGCGGTTCCCGAAGCGGCGGCGAGTGCGCTCCACGAGTTCACGCCCGGAACAATTTCGTATTCGAGTTCCGGCAGAATGCGCCGGAGCGCGCGGAGAAGATAGCCGCAAGTGCTGTAGGTCATGGCGTCGCCGATGGTTGCGAATGCGCAGTCGTTTCCCGCACGGAGCTCTGCGGCGATGCGCCGGGCGTGTTCATCAATTTTCGCCAGACGGGTCGGAAAATCCTTCGACATGGTGAATTTAAGCTCTTCGCGTCGGGCGGTCACCCCTGGGAGCGCATTGATGATTGCGCCCGAAACGCTTCGTTCGCTCTGGCGTGAGGCGACGGTATAGACGACATGTGCCGCGCGGAGGATTTCCGCCGTGCGCAGGGTTACGAGTCCGGGATCGCCGGGCCCGAGACCGACTCCGTAGAATCTGCCGGTTTTCATTTCAGTTCCTTTGCAAACCAGTCGGCGACTGCGCGGTTTTCGCCGAGTCCCTTGAGAACGGTGCGGACGTCGAACCCGTGTGCGGTCAGAATGGAACGCCAGGAATCCGCCTCCTCTCCGGCAAGATCGTTGCGAGCGTGATCGCCCGCGACAATCAGGAAGGGGAGGAGCCAGACGCGTCCGGGTTTGAGCCTTGCGGCAGTGGATTCAAAATCCGGTTCGCCCTCCACGCACGCCGCATGAAAGTCCGGGTCGATTGCCTCAAGTTCCGCATTCAGAGCGGTGTACGCGAAATCGGAGCGTCCGTCTCCGTTGCCGTGTCCCATGAACAGAACGGATTCCCCCGGTTTCCGTTCGGCCGGAATGAGCGCGGGGACGAGTTTCAGAAAATCACGGAGCAGAGACAGGTTTTCGAGCGGCGGGCGGTTCAGGTGAAGTTTCAGTGAGCGTCCGAACGCCGCGGCCGTGTTGGCGACAAGTTCGTATTCTTCCCCTGCGGCGAGGTAGGCTGCGACGATTTCCGCTTCCGTGAAGCCCTCCGTGACGAGCCGTTTCAGCACGGCGGAGAGCGACGGCACGGCGTTGTTGAGCTTGCTGCGGATTTTCCGCGACGTGTACGCGCGGAAAACCGGAAGCTCCGTCCGTGCGCGGATGGATTCTTCAAGCGCGTCGTAAGCCTTCGCCGCCTCGGGATAAGAGGTTCCGAAGACCGAAAGAACCACGGCGCGTTTCTCTTCCGTGCGCGGAGCGTTCGGTTTTGCGTTTGCAAGTTTTGTCTGTGCGGCGAGAAGAGCGGCGACGGCGTTTGCACAGTCGGCTTCCGAGGGATGTTTCATCGCTTCCATGACCCGTTCTTCGCGCTCGGGATTCCAGCCGTGCGGCGAATTCGCGGGAAGCGATTTCATGTGTTTCAGATATGCCTGCGTGTAGCCGCCCTGACAGATGAAGCGTGCGCGGACGACGTCTGTTTCAAGCAGTCCCTCCGCGCGTCCGAGACATCGGAACGCGTGTTCGGAATCGGGCCATGCGCCGAGCGTCATGAAGAGTGCGACATCTTTGTGATGCGTGCGCTTCATGAACTCGATCATATCGCCGTCGGGCCAGCCTCGGTAGATTCCGAAACAGAATGCGATCAGATCGAATTTTTCCGGAGACGGCGCTTCGGCGGCGGTTGCGGAAACGGCGTCCGGAACGGCCGCGGCGAGCGCTTCGGCGATTTTACGGGAGTTGCCGGTTTCCCGGCTGGAATGGACAATCAGCGTTTTCATTATGCGTCCTTTCTTGCCGAGGCGGTCGGCATGCAGTAGGGAAGCCCGTCTTTCCCCGTGAAGAATTCGGCTTCTATTTCAAAAATGTCGCGGAGGATTTCCGGTTTCATGAGTTCCGCCGGAGAGCCTGCGTAACGGACCGCCCGGTTGCGGAGCATGACAAGTTCATTGGAGCAGCGGACCGCAAGATTGAGATCGTGCAGAACCATGATGACCGTAATCCCGAAGTCGCGGTTGAGTTCGCGGATCATTTCGATGATTTCAAACTGACAGCAGACGTCGAGAAAGGTGGTCGGTTCGTCGAGCAGGAGCAGTTCCGGCTCCTGGGCGAGAGTCATGGCGATCCATGCGCGCTGCCGTTCCCCGCCGGAGAGCGACGGGATGGTGCGTTTGCGGAACGGCTCCATGCGTGTCATGCGGAGTGCGCGGGCGACGGCCTCGCGGTCCTGCGGTCCGGCGAAGTGTCCCGCGCGGCGGTGCGGAAAGCGTCCGCAGGCGACGAGCTCTTCCACGGTCAGTTCGCCCGAAGCGTGATGAAGCTGGGGAAGAATCGCCATTCTGCGCGCGAGCTCTCCGGTGTCGTATTTGGAAACGGCGCGTCCGTCGAGCAGGACTTCCCCCGCGCGCGGCGTGAGGATGCGTCCGATGTTTTTGAGCAGAGTCGATTTTCCGCATCCGTTCGGGCCGAGCAGAGTGACGATTCCGTGCGCGGGGATTTCCATGTTGACGTTGTCCAGAACGAGTTTTGCGCCGTATCCGGCGCAGAGGGCGCGTACTTCAACTTTCATAGCGGTGCCTCCTGAGGAGCCAGAGAAAGAACGGGGGACCCATCAGCGCCATGATGATGCCGACGGGCAGTTCGGAGGGATCCATGACGAGACGCCCGATGGTGTCGCAGCTCACGACCATCAGCGCGCCGAAAAGGGCGGAGGCGGGGAGCAGGAAACGGTTGTCCGACCCGATCAGCATCCGCATGATGTGCGGCGCAATCAGTCCGACGAATCCGAGCAGACCCGCCACGCTGACCGCCGACGCCGCGAGCAGAGCCGCGGTCGCAATCAGCAGGAAGCGCACGCGCTCCGTTTTCAGCCCCAGCCCGATTGCCACTTCATCGCCGAGCGCGAGGATGTTGAGCTTTCCGCCGAGCGAGAACGCCGCGAGAAACGCGGACAGCATGTAGAGCCCGACCTGCCGGATCTGATGCCAGCTCCGCGCCGAGAGCGAGCCGATGGAGAAATCGAGGATTCCGCCCGCGCGTTCCGCGTTGAAGAGCAGAATGGTGCTGCTGAACGCACCGAGCATTGCCGAAACCGCAACTCCGGCGAGAATCAGCCTGACGGGGCTCACGCCGCGTTTCCATGCGAGCAGATAGACGAGCAGCGCCGTCGCGAGCGATCCGCAGAACGCCGCCGGAACGAGCAGCGCTCCGAATTGCGGAAGCACGAGCATCACGATAATTCCCGCGAGCCCGCCTCCCGCCGAAACGCCGATGATTCCGGGAGACGCCAGCGGATTGCGCATCACGCCCTGGAGAATCGCGCCTGCGACGGCGAAGCATCCTCCGACCATCGCCCCGAGCAGAATGCGCGGAAGCCGGATGTTGAACAGAATCTGGTAGTTCACTCCCTCCGGACGGTCCCAGAGAGTTGAAATGATTTCGCTCAGCGGCAGTTTGAGGGAGCCGACCGAGAGGCTCAGCAGAATCGCGGCGGCAAGCAGAAGCAGCAGCAGAACGAGAGACGCGCCGCGTCCCGCCGCAGTTCTGAAAACCGATTTCAGTTGCATGATTCAAAACTCCTTTCCCGGGTACAGCAGCTTTGCCAGTTCCCGGAACGCTTCGGGATAGCGCGGTCCGGGCATGTAGAGAAACAGATCGACCGGCAGAAAATGAACGCGTCCGTTTTTTGCCGCGGAGAGAGTCTTCCACGCCGGACGGTCCATGAAATCGCGCCGGAATTTTTCCTTCAGTCCCTCCGCATCGCCCATCGTCGTGATGAAAATGACGTCCGGATCATCCAGCAGCAGCTGTTCATAGCTGAACTGCGTCCGTCCCGGCTGTTCGGTCTTGCGGATGTTCTCCGCTCCGAGCATGGCCGCCATCCGTCCGACGCTGAAGCCGGAGGATTCGAGGAGAAATCCGCCTCCGGATGCAAATATAAGCGCATATCGCGGTTTTTTCAAGCCTTTTGTTTTTGCACAGACCGCTTCAACGTCGCGGACCACTTGCTTTGCGGCGGGAACATCGGCGATTGTACGCCCGTTGAGGCGGCAGAAGAAGTCGAGGAGCGAGCTGAAATCGTCATAGGACCCGTATTCCACGCAAACTGCCGTGATTTCCATCCGGCGGAGCAGTTCCGCCGCCCGGTAGTGCCGGTTCACGCGCGAAGTGAGAATGACGAGATCCGGTTTGAGCGCAACGATTTTTTCCGCGCTGGGCGTCGTTGAAACGCCGACGACCGGCAGATGCTTCATGGATTCCGGAATCGCGGTTTTGTCCCGCGCGGACGAGACGCCGACCGCCTTTCCCCCCGCCAGGTCCCACACCGGAGCGAGCGAGGCGTAGGCGACGATGACGCGCTGTGGGTTCTTCCTGATTGTGACCTCCAGTCCGTCCGGCTGCCGGTATACGATGTTTTCTTTGTTTTCAGAGACGACGCCCCCGGTTGCGAGCAGAGCCGCGCCGAGCAGGATGATAAACAGAAAATTCCTCATTTCACATTCTCCACGCTTCCGCGAATTTTTCCATGATTTCCGATCCGGTCGCCGGACAGGCGAAACATCCGCGTTCCGTCAGACGGTATCCGCCGAACCGTTCGGGGAACATCGTTTCTTTTGCGACCTGCGTTTCCGCCGCCTCCTTGAGCAGTTCCGCTGCGCGTTCCCGCAGCGGTTCCGGCACGAACGGAAGCACGGACTCCGGATGGAGAGTCATACAGCAGTTGAGTTCTCCGCCGATGCGGGCGGACGCCGGGAAATCTCCGGGCATCCGTCCGGCCGCGGCAATCGGTTTTTCTCCGCGCAGAACCAGATCGCGGTAATCGGGCGCCGACGAGGTTTGTTTGAAGCGGAATTCGCCGAGCCGTCCCGCCGCGCCGAGTCCGAACGGAATGCAGGGCAGTTTCCATGCGGAAATGGCGTTGTAAAGATTGCGTTCGCGGGTTCCGAACGCGTAGTGTTTGAATGAAATCTTGTTCGCGCCCGCGGCGGCCATGCGTTCGGTGCAGAGACGGTACAGTTCAAAACATGCCTCTTCCGGCGGAATCTGCGGCATCTGTCCCGCGCGGATTTGCTCTGCGAGACGGAGCCCCGGGTGAACATGAAAACGGTAGAAGGAGAATCCTGAGATTCCCGCGCGGCAGACGGCGTCAAGGTCTTCCGTGAGCTGTTCGGGCGTCTGCCCGGGAAGTCCGTAGAGAAGATCGACCGTGACCGCCGCCTGATTGTACTTCATCGTCCGCTGGAGAGCTTCGAGAATGACCTCTTTTGCCGAGGCGCGTCCGAGAGCGCGGCGGAGTCCCGTATGAAAAGTCTGAACGCCGGCGGAGAAGCGGTTGACTCCGTTTTCGAGCGTGGCGTCGAGATGTGCGTCGTCGAGATCTTCGACGCGGGTTTCCCATGTGATTTCCGCATCGTTCGCCAGGGGGAGGGCGGAGCGGAGTGCGGAGAGAATGCGGCGGACGTCGTCGGGGGCAAGGATTCCGGGGGTGCCTCCGCCGAAGTAGACGGCGTTGACGGTTCCGCGGATGCGCGGTCCCCAGTCCCGGATTTCCCGGATGAGGAGCTGTGCGTAATCGGCGATTTCCTGTTTTGTTCCTGTTCCCGAATAGAAGTTGCAGAACGTGCATCTGGTTCTGCAGAAGGGGATGTGCAGGTATGCGGTGCAGGGTGAGTCAAGGTCTGAACCGAGTTCCGCGGACCACTTTTCCGCCGGGTTTTCGACGGGCGTCGAGGGAAAGCCCATCAGTCCGCGCCGGACGGGCCGCGCGGGCGTTGAGAGATTCTGTCTTTTTTGCATGATGTCCCTTTTGTGTTGCGCGCACAAATTTACGGTTGTCTTTTTCTGACCGCATGAGGATCTGACTTTCCGCTTTCACGGTTCACAGTTGCGCGACAGTTCCCGATTTGCACAGGATTCACTGCATTGCGGCCGACGAACTCGCTAATATATCATGCCTGTGTTTATTTTCAAGGCGTTTCCCCGGCTGGAAGCGGGTGCGGAAGAAAAAAACAGCTTTTTTTTCAGAAACCGGGCTTTAATTTTCCGGAAAATGGAGTATTTTATAAAGCGAGGTAATTTCAGAAGTACCGTCAGAAGATTTGACCGGCCCGGCAGGGCGGAACGTTTTGACGGTTGCCTTGCCGGCAGCTGTCAAAAGACAGTTCGCCCCCTCCGCCGAACCGGATTTTCTCCCGGTGATTTTGCAATTCCCCCGCAAAACAACTTTTCACTGGATGAAGAGAAATGACAAAACACATTTTCATTACCGGAGGCGTGGTTTCCTCTCTCGGAAAAGGGATTACCGCAGCTTCAATCGCCATGCTCCTTAAAAGCAGAGGCTACCGGGTCGCCATGCAGAAACTCGATCCGTACCTCAACGTCGACCCCGGCACGATGTCGCCCTATCAGCACGGCGAAGTCTATGTGACCGACGACGGCGCGGAAACCGATCTTGACCTCGGACATTACGAACGGTTTGCCGGAATCACCTGCTCGAAAGCCAGCAACTACACCACCGGGCGCATCTACAGCTCCGTCATTCACCGCGAGCGGGAAGGCGGCTACCTCGGCGGAACCGTGCAGGTCATCCCGCATATCACCAACGAAATCAAGGCCGCCATCGCCTCCATGCACTCTGAAGACGTGGACATCGCCATCACCGAAATCGGCGGTACGGTCGGCGACATCGAATCCCTCCCGTTCCTTGAGGCGATCCGTCAGTTCCACCATGAATTCGGCGAAAACAATTCCATCTTCATCCACCTCACGCTAGTCCCCTACATCAAGGCGGCGGGGGAACTTAAAACAAAACCCTCCCAGCAGTCCGTCGGCGTTCTGCGCGGCATCGGCGTCGTTCCCCACATCCTCGTCTGCCGCTGCGAAACGCCGATGCAGGAAGACCACAAACAGAAGCTCGCTCTCTTCTGCAACGTCAAAAAAGAAAACGTCGTGGAGGAGCTCGACGTCAAGAACTCCATTTACGAAGTTCCGCTCGACCTCTACAAACAGGGCGTCGACGCCTGCGTGCTGCGTCTGCTCGATCTTCCCGGGCGCGAAAGCGATCTCTCCGACTGGAAAAAGATGGTTTCAACCGTTCTCAACCCCGTGAACGGAACCGTTGAAATCGCCGTCGTCGGCAAGTACATCGCTCTGCGCGACGCGTATAAGAGCATCTATGAAGCTCTCTCGCATGCCGGAATCGCGAACGCCGCAAAGGTCAGATTCCGTCCCGTTGAAGCGGAAGAACTCGACAACGGCGATCTGGATGAGATCTTCAAGGGGGTGGACGGCATTCTGGTCCCCGGCGGGTTCGGCGACCGCGGAGTTCCCGGAAAGATCAAAGCCGTGGAATACGCCCGCACGCACAAGGTTCCTTTCTTCGGAATCTGTCTCGGAATGCAGTGCGCCGTCATCGAATTCGCCCGCAATGTCTGCGGCATGGAGAAGGCGAACAGCACTGAATTCGATCCCCGCTCCCCGTTCCCGGTCATCGACCTCATGGAAGCGCAGAAGACCATCACCGCGAAGGGCGGAACGATGCGTCTCGGCGCATACCCCTGCGTCATCAAGCCCGGAACCAAAGCGGCGGGCGTCTACAAAGCCGGGGAAATCCGCGAACGTCACCGCCACCGTTACGAATTCAACACGAACTTCCGTTCGGAAATCGAAAACGCCGGACTTGAAATCGTCGGCACGTCGCCGGACGGCAAGCTGGTCGAAATGGTTGAGCTGCGCGAGCATCCGTGGTTCGTCGCCTGTCAGTTCCATCCGGAATTCAAATCGACGCCGCTGAAGGCGCATCCGCTTTTCCGCGGATTCGTCAAAGCCGCGCTTGAACGTCGCGACAACGCGTAATGGCGGAATTCGAACATAAAGGGGAGGCGTCCGGAGATCCGAAGATGGACCGGGCGCTTTCCGCGTTCTCCGCCTACCTGAAAAACGAACGCAACGCCTCCGCCCACACCGTCGACAGCTACCGCCTTGACATTCTCCAGTTCGCCCGCATGATGCTCGAAACCGATGCGGAGGAACGGCAGGCTGACTGGAACAGCATCGACGTTTACGGCGCGCGTACCTATATCGTCCGTTTGCAGGATGAAGAGGGCGTTTCCAAAACCTCCATTTTGCGCAAGCTTTCCGGAATGCGCACCTTCTACCGTTTCATGCAGCGGGAGGGATTGGCGCGGAGCAACCCGTTCTTCGGGCTTAAAGCCCCGAAGCGCGAAAAACTGCTTCCCAAATACATGAGCGTCGACGAGGTCGGGCGTCTGCTCGACGCTCCCGCGGTTCACTGGCGCGACGCATATCAGAAAGGCTATGCGAAGGATGAGGACAGCGCGCATTTCGCCGCCGCCCGCGACGCCGCGATTCTTGAGGTCATCTACAGCGGCGGACTCCGTATCAGCGAAGCGATCGGGCTGGACCTGGAAGACCTGGATTTAGTCTCAGGCGTCATGCGGGTGCGCGGCAAAGGAAACAAGGAACGGCTCTGCGGACTAGGGCATCCGGCAATCCGTGCGCTGAAAAACTATTTTCCCGAGCGAACCCTCCGCACATCGAACACAAAAGGAAATGCTCCAGTGTTCGTCAACCAGTTCGGACAGCGTCTCACGCCGCGTGCATTTCAGGCGAACTTCAAGCTTTATCTGCGGACGGCGGATCTGCCGATGGACATGACGCCGCACAAGCTGCGCCACTCCTTCGCCACTCATCTGCTGGATGCGGGTGCCGATCTGCGAAGTGTCCAGGAGCTTCTCGGACACGCCAATCTCAGCACGACGCAGATCTACACGCACATCAGCGCGGAGCGGATGAAGGACGTCTACAACATGGCGCATCCGCGCGCGTAATCAGGCAGGCGCGGGGGAGCGCTGCGCGGAAATCCTTCTGCAGAGAATCCAGAGAAACACCGCGTTGACCGCCGCCGTGAGGAACCATGAAACAGGATACGAAATCAGCAGATTCTCCATCGTCCGGTCGAGCGGGAAGACGCAGAACACCCAGACCACCCGCAGCACGCAGACTCCGAGCATGGTCACGATCGCCGGCTGAAGCGAGGAGCCGAGCCCGCGCAGCGCGCCGCTCACAACATCCATGATTCCGCAGAGCGCATATGTGGTGAACAGAATTTTCATGCGCAGGATTCCCCATGAAATCACCTCCGGATTCGTGTTGAAAATCGAGAGCACCGGCCGTGCGCAGAGATAAAAACCGAGTCCCATGGCGGTTTCAAGCACAATTGAACAGATCAGGCAGTACCAGATGCTCTTCTTTACCCGGTCCACGCGTCCCGCGCCGATGTTCTGTCCGGCAAACGTGATCACTGTCTGATGATACGAATATGCGCCGACGTAGACGATTCCTTCGAGGCTGAGCGCGGCGGTCGTTCCCGCAATCGCCATTGCTCCGAACGAGTTGATGGATGACTGAATCACGAGGTTTGAAATCGAGAAGAACGAACCCTGGATTCCCGCGGGGAGCCCGATCCACAGCATGCTCTTCAGAATGATCGGGTCTATGTGCAGATTCTGCCAGCGGAAGCGGCAGGCGTCGCGCAGACGGATGAGGTGGCGGAGCACCAGAAACGCCGAAATCGCCTGCGAAACCGTGGTTGCAATTGCGACTCCCGCGACGTCGATGTGCAGTCCGAGCACAAACACGATGTTCAGAATGACATTGACGATTCCCGCGATCACCAGATAGAGGAGCGGCCGCCGCGTGTCGCCGGCCGCGCGCATCACCGCGCTTCCGAAATTGTAGAGCAGAATGAACGGGAGGCCCGCGCAGTAAATCCACATGTAGAGAGCCGCCATGCCGATGATGTCGTCCGGAGTGGACATCATTTCCAGCAGCGGCTTTGAAATCGGGATTCCGATGATTGCGAGCGCCGCGCCGCCCGCGAGGGAGACCGCGATCGCCGTGTGAACGGTCCGGCTGGTGTTCTTCCAGTTCTTCGCCCCGAGATAGTTCGCCGCGAGAACGTTTGTCCCGATGGAGAGCCCGATGAACACGTTGACGATGAGGTTGGTCAGGAATGCCGTCGCCCCGACCGCCGCCATTGCCTCCGGCGACGCGAAGCGTCCGAGCACAATCAGATCCGCCGCATTGAACATCAGCTGAAGAATTCCGGAAAGAATGAGCGGGACGGAAAAAAGGATGATCTTGCTGAAGATCGGCCCGCTGCACATGTCGATACTGTATTTGTCGCCTTGCATAAAATCTCCTTTGTGAGGTATTATAACACGGAAGCGGGAAAATGCAATGTTCATCAAGCCGATTTGCAAAATCGTTTTTCCGTGCTATATTGTCGCGATGAGCCGCATCCATGAACCATTCAACCTCCGAAGCGGAGCAGGAGAACCTGCCGGTGTTGACAAACCGCAGGTGAATTGTGTCAGCGTCCGATTTGCTTTCTGTCATGCGCCGTCCGGGAACGGCTCTGCTTGCCGCGTCCGGAGAAAACTCCGGGTGGGAGCTCTTCTCCGATCCCGTCCGGATTCTGCGGGCGCGCCGTGCGGATGAAGTGGAACCGCTGTTCCATGAACTCGAACGTTTGACTGCGGAAGGCTTCTTCGCCGCCGGATTCGTCGCCTACGAAGCCGCCCCCGCCTTCGATTCCGCCTTGACTGTTCACTCGCCCGAACCGGAGCTCCCGCTTGCGGAATTCGCTGTTTACGATCATGCTCCGCTTGCGGCCGGGTCTCCCGATGACCTGGGCGAACATCTTCAAAAAACGCTGGAACCGGAGCTCTCCGAAAAGGAATACAATGAACAGATTGCCGATGTTCTGCATCATATTCATGACGGCGACATCTATCAGGCGAATCTGACATTCCGCTGCCGTTCCGAAGAGCCTGCGCACCCGGAAGAGTTGTTTCTGAGTCTCGCCGCCCGTCATCCGGTTCCGTATGCGGCGTTTTTGAACTTTGACGAATGCCGCATCCTTTCGCTCTCGCCCGAACTCTTTCTGGAATCGGACGGACGCCGCATTTTCAGTTCCCCGATGAAAGGAACCGCGAAGCGTTCCCCGATTCCCGCCGCCGACCGCGCGGTTGCGGAGCGGCTTGCGCACGACGAAAAGAACCGGGCGGAAAATCTGATGATTACCGACATGGTCCGCAACGATCTCGGACGCGTCTGCATTCCCGGCAGCATCACCGTCGATCCGCTCCTGCATGTGGATACGTACGGAACCGTGCATCAGATGATCAGCACGGTTCACGGAGAGCTTCCGGAGCGCGTGAGTCTGTTTGAACTTTTTTCTGCGACATTTCCCCCGGCGTCGATTACGGGCGCACCGAAAGTCCGGGCGATGGAAGTCATCCGGCGGAACGAAAAGAGTCCGCGCGGTGTCTATACGGGCTGTATCGGTGTGTTTTGTCCGGGAAATGTGTTCCGGCTGAACGTCGCCATCCGCACTCTGACAGTTCGCGGAACGCGTATTGAAACGGGAATCGGCGGCGGGATCGTTGCCGATTCCACTGCGGAAAGCGAATGGAAGGAGGCTTTGCTGAAACGCCGTTACGCTGAAATTGCTCCTCCTCCGTTCCGGATTTTCGAGACGATCCGCTGGTCTGCGCAGGACGGATACGCGGATGCTTCCGCGCACATTCTCCGTGCCGTGACGAGCCAGCGTTACTTCGGCCGTCCGGTTGATTCTTCTGCAATTGAGCGCGGTCTTTCCGGAATTGATGCAGACCTGCGCCGCAAGGGCATGGCGGAAGCAACGGTGAAATTTCTTCTGGATCATCATGGCAATATTGAATTTGAACCGGGGCCCGGACGTGGAACCTGGAGGGCAGTTCCGCTCCGGGTCCTGGTTTCTTCTGACCGCACGGATGTTGAAGATATTTTTCTTCATCACAAGACGACGGTTCGGGATTTTTATCATTCCCGTTTAGCCGCCGCCCGTGCAGCCGGGTTTGACGAAGTGATTTTCCGCAATACGCGCGGCGAGTTCACGGAGGGGAGCATTTCGAATCTGTTCATCCGTCGTGGTTCCCGCTGGTATACGCCTCCGCTCCGCTGCGGACTTCTTCCTGGCGTGGAGCGTGCGCATCTTCTCGCTTCGCTTCCGGCGGAGGAGAAACTTCTTTTTGAATCCGATCTCCGTTCCGCGGATGAAATCCTTCTCTGCAATTCCGTGCGCGGCGCCGGAATCGTCGCGCACCTGTCGTGGAATTAAAGCGCGTTTTTGCACTTTGCGCTTCCGCGCTTCGCTCCTTCCTTGAAATACGCTTTGGCTTTGACGGAATCTTTCGGTCCGATTTTCCCGTCGCGGTAAACAGTGCCCAGAAGGTAACAGACATCCGCGTGTCCGTCCTGGTATGCTTTTTCCGCGCAGGCCAGGAATGCTTGGTGGTTGACTTCGCAGCCGTAGCCATTCAGCAGACATTCTGCAAGCTTGAAGTTTGCTTCTGCATTTTCGTCATTGATTTTAGAATTCAAATAACAGATGAACGCGCGGCGCGGCTCCTGAACGAGGTCCTGGAGATACCCCAGGCGCAAATTCGCCTCTGCGTGCTGAAGCTCGATTGCCTTGCGGAGATATGCCGCCGCCTTGTCCATTTCCGTTTCCGTTTCAAACAGAAGATAGTGCAGACGGAGCATTGCGCGTGGATCATCGTGTGCCGCGGCAAGTTCATACAGCTCTTTCGCTTTCTTCTGATCTTTGACGGTCTGCTCCATATATTGCGCATATTCGAATGCCACGCTGAATGTTTCCAGCTCCAGCGCCCGTTCAAAAGCCTTTTTGACTTCTTCTGCCGGAGTCTTCTTGAATATCTCTTCGTAGAAGAGCATCAGGGAAGCCATTCTCGCCGATTGGGGATCGTTGTATTCCGCGCCTTTCTGGAACCAGTCGAGCGCTTTTTTCAAATCTTTCTTTATCTGCGGATTTCCGTTGAGGTACATCCGACCCAGTATTCTGCAGGCGACCGGATGTTTGAGTTCCGCCGCTCTTTGAAGCAGTTCCACTCCGACGGTTGCTTCCGGATGCTTGTCCTCCTCCATCCAGCCGACGACGCCGAGTGCGAAGAGTGCATCCGGGGTGTTCTTGTCGGCGAGAAGACGGAGCCGGTCGTACTCCTTCTTCAGAATGTTCGTGAGCCATTGATCCGCAAACTTGTTGTTTTGGAGCACTCCTTCTGCGAACAGCGCCGCGGCGCGGACGAAGTGTTCATCTCCGTCGGTGAAAAGCTCTTTGAGAGCGATTTCGTTGCGGCAGTAATTCAGATCAAGCGCCATTCCCCTGACGTCCCAGAAGTGTCCGGTTTTTGGCTGGTTCAACTTTGTGTGGTACAGATCGGAAAGTTTTACAACCGCATTTTTTTCGTTTTCCTTTTCGAGCGAAGCGATCATGTAATATTTGGCTGCTTCCGTAAAACGTGCCTTCTCTGCGAGCATTTCACCTGCTTTGAGTGCGGCTTCGCGGAATCCGCTGTCTGCCGATTTGAGCATGAAGGAAAGTGCGGTATCCGTATCCTTCGCATCGGCAAGAATGCTGCCATATAGGAATTGAGCTTCCGGGTGTCCCGCTTCCGCCGCGAGCTTCAGCAAATGCCTGCCCCGGTCATTCATCCCGTTGAAAACAACCTCTTCCTTGGAGGCGTCAAGCAGAATGTCTCTGCTCCATTCCGCCGGACCGTTTGCCGCAAGAACTTTTTCCGCCAGGGCTGTCGCTTTGGAAATATTGACCGGAGTTCCCCGTCCGTTCAGAAAACAGTCCGCCAGCAGGATCATTGCATCGGTTGAATCGGGCATGGTCTGGCAGAGGGAGACAACTTCCGCGTAACGTTTCTGTTCGTAAAGGAGTTTCGCATATGCGTTTCCGCCCTGCGGGGATTTGTGTTCAATTGCTTTTTTGAAATAAGTTTCCGCGAGAGCCGGATTGTAACAGCCGTTCTCTTCGTTGGCGTATATCTGTGCAAGATTGCTGAAAGCAAGCGGAAGCTCCTGCTCCGCCGCCTTTTTATACAGCTCGATTGCTGCCGGCAGATTCGCGGTGGTTCCGATACCGAACTGAGTCATAACAGCAAGCCCGTTGAGTCCCCACGGGTTGTTTTTTTCCGCCGCTTTGGAAAAATACTCGTAGGCTTTGTTTATGTCTGAAGGCGTTCCGATTTCCTGCAGATAACAGCGGCCCAGCCAGGCCTGCGCTTCCGGATTTCCTTTTTCCGCATATTCTTTGAAAATTTCAAATGCTGCGATGCCGTCTCTGTTTTCAAACAGAAGTTCTGCCAGATTGATATACTCCTGTTCATCGGATTCCTGTTTGTTTGCCGCCGGAACAACCGGAACCTCCGGCGTTTTCTGCGGCTGCACCGCGTTTCCGCTGAACGAACAGCCGGAAAGAACGAGCAGTGCGGATACTGCGGACAACAGCTGAGTGTTTTGTTTTTTCATGAGGTCCCTCAATTTGATTTATCTTGCTTGAAACTCATCAGAAGAGCTTTGGAATAAAGAGAAGCGCGCCAGTAGGCGGCAAGGGACTTGAAGACCCCGGCGCCGTTCTGGTCGTTTTCGGCAGTTTCGAAGTCGCAGATCGCGGGCAGACACGGGATCCCGGCGCTTACGCAGTCGTTGATGTTCTGAATCGCCGCTTCCCTGGCGTTGCGCAGGAGATGCGGAATGAAATCGTTGCTCTGGTCAGCTCCGTATATAACCAGAACCGCCGAAGCAAGAGTCAATGCGCTGATTTGCGATTTCAGCGAAGCCTGAACATGATACGCCCGGTTGTACAGAGGTTTTGTCGAGTCCGGACTCAGCAGGCTGTGATCCTCCAGAGCCTGCATCTGCATCTCAACCGCGAAGCTGATAAAAGGATTGTCCTGCCATTCCTTTTTGACTGCCGTTTCTTCCTTGAGAGCGCTTCCCGCTTTTACGGACATGAAATCCTGAAAGTTCTCTCCTGCGACAGAGTTTGCGGCACAGCTTGCGGAATAGAACAGACGCTCCACTTCTTCCGCCCGTGAATTTGCATGGAGCCGCGGCAGCGCTTTGCCGAGCTTCCCGAGAAATTTATCCAGCTCTGAATTGTCCCTTGTGGCAAGATAGAGGAGCTCGAGGAGACTTTGCTCTGTTCTGGAAACTTCATCAAGCTCTTTTTCGGATGCCATGTTCATCTCTTTTTCCGGCATTCGTGTGTTGAAGAGAACCTGCATCCTCGCCAGAAATTCAACTTCTCTTGAAACCGGTTCCAGCTGTGCTGTAATTTCGCCGAGCCCTTTTTCAAACGGGAAGTATCCATGGTATTTTTCGTGCTCTTTCCCGAACAGCTTCTGGAAAAATGAAAGTTTTCTTTTCTTTCTTTTTTCAAAAAGAGCTTCTCCTTCCTTATCGAAAGCTTTGCGGAGTGCAAGGAGGATTTTCCTGTAGTGGTATTCCCGCAGATAGTGGATTTTGGACCAGTCAACGATGTTTTCCTGCAGGAATTTGTCCAGAAAGTTTTCCGATTTCTCCCACGCTTCCCATGCTTGCCAGGTGTGGAAAATCTGGAGCGTGGCGGGCAGCAGTTTCCCCTCCTGATAAAAATCTCTGGCGAGCGCGGGGGAGAGTTCATAGCCATCCATGACTGCGGGATACGATTTCAAGTCCGGATACTGTTTCATCTTTTCCGAAACTTTCTGCGAGAGCTCCCGGTAAACCGGAAGCAGAACATCTTCCACTTCCCGCGAAAGTTTTGTCATGCTGCGGATATTGATGTGCTTGCCGCTCTGATACGGCTTGTTGTGCAGGATCGCATACGCTTCCGCAATGTTTTCGACCCGGAACAGTTTCAGATTCAGTTCATCGGCAAGACGGCTCACATCGACTTCCTCGCCTTTGTAATTTTTGCAGATGCGCAGAAACGCGGGAACGAACAGCCGTTTGATTCCGGCCTTCGCCGCACCCCGCATCTTCTCCGGGATTCCGCCGACAACGCCGATTGTGCCGTCCGGCAGAATGGTTCCCGTCATGGCGAAATCGTCCGGAAGCGGCAGACCGTCGATCGCGGAAAGAATGGCAAGACAGGTGACTCCTCCGGCGCTCGGTCCGTCGACATTGCCGGAAAACTCCACGGTAATGGTTGTGCCGTGCATGGTATCGCCCCGGAGCATTGCGGCTGTTACGGCGGCAAGCCAAAGACTGCTGTGAAGGGATTGTCCGCTTCCGCTTGGTGTGTCGTCGCTGATCATCACCCGCAGCGGAGTGTTCTGGTTCATCCGGGAAAATTTCATCGGCAGACGGTTGAGATTGCCGACAGGTTCATTGTCGCGGACCATAAGGCATGGAATTTTGTATTCGATAACCTCCGCGGTGCTTTTTTCCGTTTCCTGCATTGGCGCCGGTGCGGAAACCGGCTCGACTGCGGCAGTGTCTTCATTCGCCAGTGCACGGCTGCCTGCCATGCAGATAAGCACACTGAAAATTACGGCTTTGTAAATATGTTTCATACGGCTGTTCCCTTTATGGTGGAGTAAATTGCTTTATATTGGATTCATTCTCTTTGTTTTTACAGATAATTTAATATGCAGTTCTCTTTTTTCAAATATTTCATCTGTTGATTTTGCAAAAAGAAGAATCCGATTCCTTTTTCCTGTTTTCCGGTTCTGTATATACGGACTTCCGTAAAAACTGAAAATCTTACAGCTGTTTCTGTTTTTTTCGGAGATCTGCTGCAAAGATGCTGAAAAAGCGCGTTTTCTCCCCTGTCAATCCCCTGTCTTCAAAAAATCTATTGGACAATATTAAGATTTTTGCGCCAAAATCGCGTTTTCGGACGATTGTCCAAGTTTTTAAAAAATTTTATGCTATAATATACGCCGTGAATTTTTTCAAAGAGCGTAAGAGGTGTATCGAATGTTGAAAAAATCTTTCTTCAGCCGCCAGGATCCGGCGGTGACTCTGCTCATGCGGGGAGGAAGCATCGAAGAAATTATCGCAAATGCCAGAAGAGGCGAATTCGAAGGAGCAGACGCCATCGCCGTCGAACTCTGCGATCTGCCGCCGGAACTGCGGACAACAGACAACTTCCGGCACATTATGCATGAAGTCCGGCTGCCGTTCATGTTTCTGCTCTATCGCAACGACCGCTGGCTGAAAAATGATGACGATGCACGGCAGCAATATCTCCTCAATGCCGCGGAAGCGGGGGCGGAGCTTATCGATGTCATGGGGGATCTCTTCGCTCCGGCGCGGCGGGAGCTTGCGGTGGATTCCCAGGCAATCGAAAAGCAGAAACGGCTCATTGGGGAAATCCATGCGCGCGGCGCGAAAGTCCTCATGTCTTCGCACATGACCGATTCCCTTTCGGCGGAAGAAGTGCTCGCTCATCTCAGAGAGCAGTCCGCACGCGGGGCGGATGTCCTGAAAATTGTCACGGGCGTAAATTCGGAAGCGGAGCTGGTTGAAGCTATCCGCACAACCATGCTGCTGAACCGCGAACTTGACAAACCGTTTCTGCATCTCTGCAACGGCTCCCATGCGCGGCTGCACCGCTTCATCGGACCTAAGCTGGGGGGCTCCATCGTGTTCGCCGTCTGCGATTACCTTTCGCCAGGACTGGTCTGGACTCAGCCGACAATCCGCGCAATGAAGAATGTCATGCAAAATATACCGTGGCATCCGGATGATGTCAGATAAAGGAGGCCTTATGAAACAGAAAAGAATTCTTGTGCTCGGTGCAACGGGGGCAATGGGACAGTATCTCGTTCCCCTTCTTTCCCGTGCAGGATTCCGCGTGGACGGCGTTTCGTTCGATGTAAAGGAAAGCAATGATCCGAATGTCAGATTCATTCGGGCGGATATCAAAGACCGTGCGGCGTATCGCGAACTGCTTGCGAACCGATACGACGCCATCGTCGATTTCCTGATTTATCCGACGGCGGATCTGATGTACTATCTGCCGCTCGCCCTCGACAGCACGGAGCACTACATTTATCTTTCCAGTTACCGCATCTATGACGGCAAAGAGGTTCCGACCCGCGAGACTTCGCCGCGTCTGATTGATTCCGCCGACAGCGTTTATCTGCGCAATTCGGATGATTATTCCATATTTAAAGCGCGCGGTGAAAACATTCTCATGGCGCGACCCCGGAAAAACTGGACGGCGGTCCGGCCGGCAGTCACCTATTCGCTGATGCGTTATCAGCTGGTGACTCTCGAGGCTCCGGATACGGTCGGACGCGCTTTTGCCGGAAAAACGGTTGTCGTTCCGGAACAGGCGCGCTGCAGGCAGGCGACGATGAGCTGGGCGGGAGACGTCGCGCAGATGATTGCAAAGCTCATTTTCAATGAACGCGCGTTCGGCGAAATCTTCACAGTTTCCACGGCGGAGCATCACACCTGGGAGGAGATCGCGGAATACTACAAAGAGATTTGCTGCATGAAGACTCTCTGGGTGGACAAGGAGGATTATATCCGCATTCTCTCTCCGGATCCCTATGTCACATCCGCCCGCTGGCAGCTGGAGTTTGACCGTTTGTTCGACCGGGTGATGGATAATTCCAAGATCCTTGCCGCCACAGGTATGACGCAGTCGGACCTGATGCCGCTTTACGATGGTCTCAAGCATGAAATTGCGCGTTGTCCGCGCGATGTGAAATGGCGTGTCAACACCGGAATGGACGAATATCTTTGCAGGGAGGGAATAAACTGAGACAGAAAACGAAACAATTGGAACAGTGCCGCAACAGCGGTTTTTGAACACAAACGACAAACGAAAGGCAAACTTTATGAAGAAAACCTGCTCAATCTCCAATACCGCTTCCCGCATGTGGGTGAAACTCGGAAATTTCACTCTCATAGAGTTCCTTGACGATGGCAAGCATTGCAATATCGGAAGGAATGCTTCTTTCGGCTCTGAAATGAAGTCAATAATAGTTCAGAGGCGGCGGATACGGCTCCGGAGTGCGGCGGATTGTTCCCGAATCCGGAAAAAGCCTTTCGTCCGTTTGCAGTTCATGACGGTTCCGGTCCTCCAGCATCACAAAACGACCATTCAGGAGCTCCATAAATTTTCGATATCCAGGAATTGTCATCTTTCTCTAGTAAAATATCATCTTGCAGAACATTTTCCCAAGTGCTATTTTAAAAGCGGAAACAAAAAATAGAGGAGTTTTTTGCAATGTCACAGGTGACCGTTCAATATAAAAAAAACGCGGAACTGTTTGCGGACTGCCAGACGCCGTACAAACGCAACTGTCTTGCCGTCGCAGGCTCAATGCCATTTGAACCGCACTCAACGGAAAGGAGACTGTTCAAGAATAAAATATGACGTATGAAACGAGCATTTCTTATTTCACAATTTCCCCGCGAACGGAAAACGCAGGAAACAAAAGGAAGGCAGGCAACATCATGAAACACAACTCAACAGAAAAGGCAGAGAATACGATGAAACATCACTCAATAGAAAAGGACATTTCCCGCTTTTCGACAAACTGCAAATGCAAATTCATGAATTTCACCCTCATAGAGCTCCTGGTAACGATTGCAATCATTGCAATTCTTGCCGGAATGCTTCTTCCCGCACTGAACTCTGCGCGGGAAAAGGGACGTGCAATTTCATGTGTGAACAATCTGAAAACAATCGGAATCGGCGTGGCGCAGTACACCATGGAAAACGACGGATATCTTGTGCCGGAATTCCTGAACAAGGCAGAACACAACAAAATCTTCTTCCCCTTTACTCTGCTCGGTCCCAACACGGAAACGTATCCGAACAACCCGGAGAAACACTGGGATCCGTGGAAGAAAGTCAAGGGCCGCTACTTCTCGATCGATTCTTATCGCTGTCCCTCGATGGGCGGAGTTTATCCCACGGACGGTGTTTCGACGGATGCAAGCTGGTGGCAGACCACTCCCCACTATGGAGTAAATTCGGCAATGGTTCCGGACAATGCGAAAATGGAACAGGTCAAAAATCCGTCCCAGAAGTATTATGTCGCTGAAACGTATGCAAGGGATTCAAGCGGACGCAATATTCCTGAAAAGGGATTCTGGCGCTGGGTGTCATGGTCACCGGTGACAAACACTGATTACGGCAATATCGCGGCGCGTCACTCCAAACGCTGCAACACGCTCATGCTCGACGGCAGCGTTTCCGCCCTGATGGTTCCGTACCCGGACGATCCGTTCAGCACGCCTCCGTTTAAAGATTTTTGGGATGGCGGATACCGGACTTCCAACCATTTGCGCTTTAAAGGCATTGATTACTGAGGCAACTTTTCAGAAAGGAAAATAAAATGAAAAAACTTCTTACACTTCTCGCGCTTGGCGCGGTCTCTCTGCTTCAGGCGGAGACCTTCACGCTCTCGCCGGACGGACAGCGGAACTGGAAATCTCCGTTGTATGAGATTCCCGCATCGCGTCCGCCGATGCAGATTCACTACAAAACCACTACGACGGGGCAGATCGGACATGGTGTCATGCTTCAGTGGTATGACAAAGAGGGGCGGCATCTCGGTTCCTTCATGCCGCGTCCGCCGTTTCACTATCCGGTTGATGAGCTGTTCAACAAGCCGATTGAACGAGTGCAGACGGTGCTTCCGTTTGCGTATCCGGCGGATGCCGCAAAGGTGCAGCTGACCATTTCCACCTATGATTTTCAGAAAAGCTTGCCGAAAACCGGAAAGCCCGGAAAAACGGCGTTCGCCGATCCGGAAATCCGCTGGGTGCGCCGCGTTGTGGCTGAACAGCCGCTGAACTGGTTCGACATGACCGGTCCGGTCGCCTTCCGCGCGGATCTTCCGGAAGGCGCGGTCGGCGTGCGCGGAATCGTGAAAAACTCCGATGGAAAGAAAGTCGCGGACATCACCGTCAAAGGCAATCGCTGGGTGTGGGAAAAATCACAGCCCGGATTCTACACGGTTCAATTCTTCTTCATCGGGAAAGACGGGGGACGGAGTCCGGTCGAGGAGTCGTTCTACCTGACGACGCATTTCTATGAAGAGGGAATGCCCGTGCGTTACCAGTCGGAGAAGACTTTTACGCGAAATATTCAGAATTTCGCCGTTACGGAGAAGCGCGATCGTCCGGACCGCGAGCATCCGTTCGGGTTGAATGTCGGAAGGGAGAATGTCCATTCCGACTACTTTACTTCGATAGCGGACAGCCTGGCCGTATCCAGGCTTTGCGGAACAAATTCGTTTATCCGCTGGCATGCGGCAAACTGGGATCGGATCGAGGCGAAAAAACGCGGAGAGTACGACTGGTCTGAGCTTGATTCCTATTTTGCCAAAGTGAAGGCCGGAGGCTATGACGAGAGCCGCATTCTGCTGAACACCTTCGGAACGCCGCGCTGGAATTCGCCGAAACCGGAGAATACCGCAATATGGTTTTCCCGCTACTGCTTTTTTGCTCCGAAAGATCTTTCCGCCTGGGGCGACTATCTGAAGGCGTTCGCGAAACGCTATCCGAAGATTCGTCTCTGGGAGCTCTGGAACGAGCCGCATCTGCCCGGAGGAAGCGTTTTCTGGCAAGAATCCTCTCCCGAACAGTTTGTGGAACTCATGAAGGTCGGATACGAAGCTTTGAAATCCGTCAATCCGGAAAATATCGTAATTCAGGGGGGAATCGGAAGACGCTACATCCCGTTCTATGACGCGGAAACCAAACTCGGCGTTCAGCGTTACTATGATCTGCTCGGGACCCACTGCGTTTATTCGTACGAACAGTTTGAAGAAGTCAACCGCAAATACAACGCACCGAAGCGCGGGTATATCGAGACCGAATGGCACACGACCCTTTACAATTGCAATGCCCCCGTGCTTCCGACGGAGGAAGATCTCTGCTTCCGGATGATTCTTCAGCTCGCGCAGATGCTGAATATGAATGTGGAACGCATCGCCGCGTTCAATCCGTTTACGGGAAATCATCTTCCCGAAACCGCGCGTTACTTCGCGAAAGCCGGAGGCATCCAGCAGGTGAGCGGACTCTTCCGTTCGGTTCCGTTCAAGGAGCCGCGTCTGCCCGCGCTCGCCCTCCGCACGGCAACCGACCGTTTCGCCGGAAAAGTCAAGCCGCTCGGCGCGTGTTATTTCGGCGACGGCATCCAGCAGGCGGCGTTCTTCAAGAGCGATCGCGGAAACGTCGCTTTCTTCTGGTCGCAGGACGGCAAAGGCAAGCTGACGCTCACTTCCGAAGCCGCCGCTCTGCTGAAGGGGCGTACCGTGCTCGACTGGGAAGGACGCAAAGTCTCTCCGGAAAATCTGCTTGCCCGCCGCGTCTATTTCGTCCTTGACGCCGATCCGGCGATTCTGAAACTCGGCAAGCCGATGAAGGAGATTTCGCCGAAGCCGCGTCTTCCGGAACTGGAAAAATTCGTTTCCGGCAAATACGCTCCGCTCGCGAATCCGGAATGGAATGAGGTGAAAACGTATGTTTCCGCAAACGGAAAACCGAAAGCGGAAGGGTTTTCCGCCCGGTTCGCCGCCGACTTGAACGCAAACGGACTTGATCTTGTGGCGGAAGTCAAAGATGCGGCGCATCGCCCGGACTGCAAAGAGCTCATGTTATGGGAGGCGGACAGTCTCCAATTCTCGATTGACTCGGTCGGAAAGGGTGACTTCTCGGATGTCATCGAGTACGCCGTCGGTAAAAACGGAGTGATTTTCAAGGCGAAAGCTCCGGCCTTGAACGGCGACATTCCCGCGGATTACTCCGAAGCCGGAGTCCCTCTGAAGAAGAGCCGTGCGGAAATCAGCCGCAAGGACGGCGCGACGGTTTACCGGATTCATGTTTCAAACGGGGATCTCTATCCGTTTGTCCGCCGGGAAAACCAGCCGCTCCGCTTCTCGCTTCTGGTGAACAACAACGATGGAGCGGGACGCGAAGGCTGGCTTGAGTGGAGCACGGGAATCGGCGGAATCAAAGCCGCACACCGTTTCGGCACGCTTCACCCGAAGGCGTCGAAACCGGAGGGAAAATTCTCTCAGCCGCGCATTTTCCAGTCCGGAACGCTCACGAAAAAAGACGGCGTGATCCGCCTGGAGAGCGTCGCGGGAAATGAGAAAAAGGGCGCCGCCGGCATTTCCTGTTCCGTTTTAGGTTGTACGCCCGGCTCCAAATACCGCGTCACGTTTCTTGCGCGCGGCAAGGGAAATCTTGAGGGCATGGTGTGGGGCCACGCTCTGAAACGCACGAACATCAGCCGTCTTCCGCTGAGTTCCGAGTGGAGGGAATTCTCCGCGGACATTGAAGTCCCGGAAACGGAAACAGGTCTTGCGCTTGCTGTCTTTTTCTGGCATCAGACTGATGTTCATTTTGAACTCAAGGATTTGAAAATCAAAGAAAAGTAAGCCGTCAGGTTTTTACTCGGAAGCTCCGGACTCACACTCCGGAGCTTTTTTATGAGGTCTCCATGACAGATTCCTGTCAAAACTTCTCCCCGCACCCCCCTTGTTTTTTTTTGATTATGGAGTATAATTTATAAAAACGAAGAGGAAAAATGAGAAGACCTACACTGAAAAAACTGGCGGAACAGAGCGGGTGCTCCGAAAGCACTCTGTATCGCGTGCTGCGCGAAGCTGCGAATGTCAAGCCCGCGACTCGCGAAGCCGTTGTGCGCCTTCTCAACATTCACGGATACATGGTGCAGAACAGCGGCAAAATTGAAAAGGTCGTGGTGGATGTCTCCATCGACAATCTTTATTCCGAATGGATTGCCGGGAATGTCTTCAAACGCCTTCAGCTGGAGAATTACAACACGGTCCTGACGGATTCGTTCCGCCATCCGGGCAAACTCCGCAAGGAACTGGCGGACGCCGATGTCGTGATTTTTTCCGGAATTCAGAATTCCGAATGGTTCCGCATCGCACGCGATATTTCCCCGTCGGTTTACCGCGTGAGTCTTTTCGGTGAAAACGTTCCGGAAGCGGAACTGCATATTGCCGCCGACAATCTCGGCGGAACTCATATCGCCGCGGATTTTCTCTGCAGCCGATTCGGCAGAATCGCTGTTTTCGCAAATCCTTTACAAAAAGACTCTGCGCAACGCTCCTCCATTTTCTGCGGACACGTTTCGCTCTATTATCCGCAAGTCCGGTGCGATATGATCTGCTACAATAGCCATCTGGATCTGATAAAATTCTATGAGAACCACAAGGAGGATTACGACGCCTATTTCTACCAGAACGGTACGCCGTGGCTGGCTCTGGCGCCTCTGCTGACGCGCGACAAGGCGAAGATTTTCCGCCTGATGTTCAACAATCCGGAAGACATCTGCGAAATTCGGAAAAACAAGGAAATTTCGGAGCTGGACGCCTACATCGACTTCAATGTGGATTCTCTTCAGGATTTTGTCGCATTCTATCTGCGCAACCGTCCGCTGTTGCGTGAACAACCGCGCATCATTGCATTGCTTCCGACAAAACTGATAAAAATAATACAACACGCAGGAGGCAGGCTCTGAAACATCTTCTTTCCATGACCCCGGACAACCAAACGAACACAAAAACACAAAAAAGGCAGAAAAACATGATGAAACATTCACCGGAAACGGCATTCGTTCCGCACTCGAAGCGGAAATCCGACAAATTCACCCTCATAGAGCTCCTCATAGTAATTGCGATTATTGCTATCCTCGCAGGAATGCTCCTGCCTGCGTTGAGCTCCGCAAGGGACAAAGCCAGAGCGATCTCGTGCACCTCCAATCAGAAACAGCTCGGCACATATACGCAGATGTATGCGGACGACAATCTGGGATGTCTGCCCGTCTCTCATGAAATCAACACTGGTACAAGATCGACCAGGGTGGCGGAAATGACTCTTCTCTGGAGCTATATCACCAAAAAACCGATTGAGCGCGGATACCAGTTCCTTGATTTGGAGCCCAATGATCTGAATAAACCCGCTCTTGCCTGTTTTGCATGCCCCGCGGTCACAGAGCTTTTCAATGTGAGAAATGTCGGGAACCAGCATATCGGAATGAATCTCTTCATGGTGAAGGGCGATAGCGATTATTACATAAACAACCGCTGGATCTCCCGTCTGAAGCGTCCTTCCGAACGGTTGTTCTATGCAGATATGAAATCCACGAAGGGTTATGCGACTTTAGTGGCTCCGGTGCCAGCATACAATGTGGGGCTGATCAGCTACCGCCATCCCGGCCTGACTGCGAACCAGACCTTTGCGGACGGTCATGTTCTTCTTCAGAAAGAACGGTATCTCCCGGGCGGCTCCTGGAACTCCTGGTACTGGGGCGAAGGGGACAATCCGAAATAAAACCGACAACAGAATAAGGAAACCAAAAAAATGAAAAAATTAATTCTCGCACTCGGACTCTCTCTTGCGTCCGTCATGCTTTTGGCGGAAACCCTCGGCGAACGGGATTTCAAACAGAAAACCTGCGTTCCGGCAAATGTCGCCAGCAGCTTTATCTGGGAAAACGGCGTTCTGAAATGCTCGCTTCCTGTCTGGCCGAAAGATGTGAAATTCATCAAACAAGGAGTCCGGACAGATATCCCGCAATCGTTTGCGGGGCATCTCGTGGAATTTTCCGCAGAGACCCGCTGGATGGATGCCCCCGCGGAAGGCGGAAAAAAACAGGGGTATATTCAGTTTGCCATGTTCCGGAAAAACGGAGAAACGGCGTGGGACGGAATCCGCATCAACCCGGCTCAGAAGGACTGGACCTCTTTCAGAAAAATCATTCGGGTTCCCGCCGATCTGAAACTGTTCCGTCTCGTCATCGGCTTTGAAAACGCATGCGGGAATTTCGAAATCCGCAACATCGAACTCAAAGATCTGGGAATGCCCGTCGATGTGGCGAGCTATGCGAACCGGGCGGTCCGCGACTCCGTCGCTGGCGACGGAACAGGCGGATGGACCGATCAGGGACCGATGCTGGACGGGCGCGCTTTCGAACCGGAATTCCGCAAAAATTTCATCAGCGGGGCTCCGTTCTGCATCCCCGTCG